>Ga0265331_10000308_pt1 | contig 53310 bp, 43 predicted proteins | sample 41923metaG_FD_202088 | JGI IMG/M metagenome (GOLD analysis project Ga0265331, IMG submission 202088) | Rhizosphere microbial communities from Carex aquatilis grown in University of Washington, Seatle, WA, United States - 4-19-23 metaG | ecosystem: Host-associated > Plants > Roots > Rhizosphere... | reverse complement strand
TCGCTCCGCCGCTCTCCGCCAGAACCTTGGTGATCGCCGCCGTCAGCGACGTCTTGCCATGGTCGACGTGACCAATCGTCCCGATGTTGCAATGCGGCTTGTTGCGTGAGAACTTTTCCTTGGCCATAGCCTAGCTCCTCTGAAGGTTCATCCGTTCGCGTGTCGTTCGTTCAGGCGTATTTGGCCTGAACCTTCTTCGACTCGGCGTCCGGCACCTGTTCGTAGTGATCGAATTGCATCGTGTAGTTGGCGCGGCCCTGGGTGAACGAGCGGAGCTGGTTCACATAGCCGAACATGTTGGCGAGCGGCACCATGGCGTCGATGACGACGGCGTTGCCGCGCATGTCCTGCCCCTGAATCTGGCCGCGGCGGGAGTTGAGATCGCCGATGACCGAGCCGGTGTATTCTTCCGGCGTCACCACTTCTACCTTCATGATCGGCTCGAGCAGGACCGAGCCGCCCTTCTGAAGGGCTTCGCGGAACGCAGCGCGCGAGGCGATTTCGAAGGCGAGAACCGACGAGTCGACATCGTGGAAGCCGCCGTCCGTCAGAGTGGCTTTCACGTCGACGACCGGGAAGCCGGCGAGAATGCCGGAACCCATCACCGAATTGATGCCCTTTTCGACGCCGGGGATGTATTCCTTCGGCACCGAGCCGCCGACGATCTTCGACTCGAAGGCGTTGCCCGCGCCGGGCTCGTTCGGCTCGAAGGTGATGATGACGCGGGCGAACTGGCCCGTGCCGCCCGTCTGCTTCTTGTGCGTGTAGTCGATGTCGACCTTCTTGGTCAGACGCTCGCGATAGGCGACCTGCGGCGCGCCGATGGTGGCGTCGACCTTGTAGGTGCGCTTGAGAATGTCGACCTTGATGTCGAGATGCAGTTCGCCCATGCCCTTGAGGATGGTCTGACCGCTTTCGAAATCGGTCGAGACGCGGAAGGACGGATCCTCGGCAGCAAGCTTCTGCAGGGCGATGCCCAGCTTCTCCTGGTCGGCCTTGGTCTTCGGCTCGATCGCGATCTCGATGACCGGATCGGGGAATTCCATGCGCTCCAGAATGACCGGCTTCTGCATGTCGCACAGCGTGTCGCCGGTGCGCGTCTCTTTCAGGCCCGCCAGCGCGACGATGTCGCCGGCATAGGCTTCCTTGATGTCTTCGCGGTTGTTGGCGTGCATGAGCAACATGCGGCCGACGCGCTCTTTCTTGTCTTTTGTGGAGTTGAGCACGGTGGTGCCCGACTCGATCTTGCCGGAATAGACGCGGCAGAAGGTGATGGTGCCGACGAAGGGATCGTCCATGATCTTGAAGCCGAGCATCGAGAACGGCTCGGAATCCGACGGATTGCGGAGCATTTCCGCGCCCGTGTCCATATCGACGCCCTTGATCGCTTCACGATCGATCGGCGACGGCAGGAAATCCACGACGGCGTCGAGCAGGGGCTGCACGCCCTTGTTCTTGAAGGCCGAGCCGCAGAACACCGGATGAAACACGATGTGGCGGACGGCCTTGCGGATCAGACCCTTGAGGACCTCTTCGCTCGGCTCGGTCCCGTCGAGATAGGCGGCCATGGCGTCGTCGTCGAGTTCGACGGCGGCCTCGATCAGCGCGAGGCGATATTCCTTCGCCTTGTCGAGCAGATCGGCCGGGATCTCTTCGTCATGATACTTGGCGCCGAGGCCTTCGTCGTCCCACACCACCGCCTTCATGCGGATGAGGTCGATGATGCCCTTGAAATTGTTCTCGGAGCCGATCGGCAGTTGCACGCAGACCGGACGGCCGCCGACGCGGGTCTTGATCTCTTCGGCGCAGCGATAGAAGTCGGCGCCGATCTTGTCCATCTTGTTGACGAACACGATGCGCGGGACGCTATATTTGTCGGCCTGACGCCACACGGTTTCGGTCTGCGGCTCGACGCCCTGATTGCCGTCGAGAACGCACACGGCGCCGTCGAGGACGCGCAGCGAACGCTCGACCTCGATGGTGAAGTCGACGTGACCGGGCGTGTCGATGATGTTCAGACGCTTGCCGTTCCAGAAGGTCGTTGTCGCGGCCGAAGTGATGGTGATGCCGCGCTCCTGCTCCTGCTCCATCCAGTCCATCGTCGCGGCGCCTTCATGCACCTCGCCGATCTTGTGGCTCTTGCCGGAGTAATAGAGGATACGCTCCGTCGTCGTCGTCTTCCCGGCGTCGATATGCGCCATGATGCCGAAGTTGCGGTAGTCCTCGATCGGATGAGAGCGGGCCATGACCTTGGTCCTTCGTGAGAGCGGGGTGCTTACCAGCGATAATGCGAGAAGGCGCGGTTGGCTTCCGCCATACGGTGCGTGTCTTCGCGCTTCTTGACCGCGGAGCCGCGGTTGTTCGAGGCGTCGAGCAACTCGGCCGACAGGCGATCGACCATCGTCTTGTCGTTGCGACCGCGAGCAGCCGTGATGATCCAGCGGATCGCCAGCGCCTGACGACGCTCGTTGCGCACTTCGACCGGCACCTGATAGGTGGCGCCGCCGACGCGGCGGGAGCGCACTTCGATCGCCGGAGCGACATTGTCCAGCGCCGCCTTGAACACGGCGAGCGGATCGCTCTTGGCCTTGGCCTCGATGATGTCGAAGGCGCCGTAGACGATCGCTTCCGCGACCGACTTCTTGCCGTCGTACATGATCGAGTTCATGAATTTCGCGACAATCAGATCGCCATACTTGGCGTCTTCGATGACTTCGCGCTTTTCCGCCCGGTGACGTCTCGACATCGGTGATCCCCTTACTTCGGACGCTTGGCGCCGTATTTCGAACGGCGCTGCTTGCGGTCCTTGACGCCCTGCGTGTCGAGCACGCCGCGCAGAATGTGGTAACGAACGCCGGGAAGATCCTTCACGCGGCCACCGCGGATCATCACCACGGAGTGTTCCTGAAGGTTGTGGCCTTCACCCGGAATGTAGCCGATGACTTCGAAGCCGTTGGTGAGACGCACCTTGGCGACCTTTCGGAGAGCCGAGTTCGGCTTCTTCGGGGTCGTCGTGTAGACGCGGGTGCACACGCCGCGCTTCTGCGGGCAGGCGCCGAGATGGCGGGCCTTTTCGCGATACGTCTTCGGGCGCCGCGGTTTGCGGATCAACTGGCTGATCGTCGGCATCAAGTACGTCCTTCGCTGTCAGCGAATGGTGTGGATCACGGTTGACCCGCCCACGCACCGGAATGCGCAAACGGGCGAAGCGCCGCTGGCTTTTGGCCAAGGCGCTTCCAACGCAGAGGACCCCACCGCGAGCGGCGGGATCATGCCTTCCTGTCCGACGCGGGAGCGCCGGTATGAATGCCAAGAGGCGGTCACAGGCAAGGCGACAGCGTATAAGTTCGAATGGTCCCGAGCGAGGCGCTCTGTGACGGCGTGAACTTACGGCCTGTCGAAAGTGAGCGGAACTTATGCGCGGCGATGCCCCTCGTCAAGCGAAAGATTGCCGTTCCAGGACACTTTTTTGAGGGCTTTCCCGCATGATTTGGCGCGATGCGATCATGGTCGGAACGCCCTGCGCCGCGATGTCGAAAATGCGATGGAAAACCTCGGTCTCCCCTGTATCACAAGGGGAAGGCGGCGACACACGCGCGCAGCATCGACGATCGGCCTGACGGCGCGCGGCGCGCCTGATAGGGTTTCTCCATGACCGACGCCCCCGCAAGAGCCGATCTCCTCCTCGCCCGCCTCGGCTATTTCGAGAGCCGCGCCAGAGCCCGCGCGGCGATCGAGGCCGGGCTGGTGCGCGCCGATGGGCGTGTCGTCGCCAAACCCTCGGAACTCCTGTCACCAGGCGCCTCGATCGAGGCCGGCGACGTTCACCCTTTCGTGTCGCGCGGCGGGGTCAAGCTGGCCCACGCCCTCGATTCGTTCCGCATCGATCCCGCCGGACGATTCTGCCTCGACATCGGCGCTTCGACCGGCGGCTTCACCGATGCGCTGCTGGCGCGCGGAGCCCGGCATGTCGTCGCCGTCGATGTCGGCCGCGATCAATTGCACGATAGCCTGCGGGACGACGCGCGAATCCTGTCGCTCGAGGGTCAGGACGCCCGCACGCTCGAGGCATCGCAATTGCCGCAGCCTCCGAGCCTCGTCGTCTGCGACGCCAGCTTCATTCCGCTGGCGCGCGTGCTGCCGCGGCCACTGTCGTTGGCGGCGAGCGGCGCCGATCTCGTGGCGCTGGTCAAGCCCCAGTTCGAACTGGGGCGCGGCGCGACGAAAAAGGGAATCGTCCGCGATCCGGCCCTGCATGCGCAAAGTTGCGCTGTGGTGGAAGGCGAGATCTCGGGCATGGGCTGGCGCGTTCTGGGAATCATCGCCTCGCCGATCACGGGCGGCGACGGCAATCGCGAATTTCTGCTACACGCTCGTAATGACTGAGCGGCTGACAATCGAAAAACTCGGCGCCCGCGGCGAAGGCGTGGCGCATCATGGCGGCAAGACCCTGTTCGTCCCCTATGCGTTGGCCGGCGAAACCGTCGACGCCACGATCTGCGGCGATCATGCCGTCCTGGACCGCATCGTCACGCCCTCCCCCGACCGAATCGCGCCGATCTGCAAACATTACGGCGGCTGCGGCGGCTGCGCCGTGCAGGCGCTGGCGGGCGGCGCCTATGCCGACTGGAAGCGCGGACTCGTCGTCTCCGCCCTGCGCAACGCCGGGCTCGATCTCGAGGTCGGGCCGCTGATCGACGCCCATGGCGAAGGGCGCCGGCGCGTCACCTTCCATGCGCGATTCGTCGGCGGCGCTGCGCAGGTCGGCTTCATGCAGGCGCGCTCGCACGACCTTGTCGAAATCGACGCCTGTCCCTTGCTGACCGCGGCGCTCGAGAGCGCCCTGCCAGCCGCACGCGCGGTGGCGGCGGCGCTGGCGACGCGCGGTAAGCCGCTGGACATCGTGGTCGCGGCAAGCGCCCAGGGTCTCGACATCGATCTGCGCGGCGCCGGGACGTTGAACGAGACCGAGCGTCTCGCTCTGCTGGAAGCCGCTGAAAATCTGGGGCTGGCGCGACTTTCGAATCACGGACGGCTGGTGTTTTCGGCAGGCGCCGTGACCATCGCCATCGGCGCCCGATTCGTCGCCATGCCGCCCGGCGTCTTCCTGCAAGCGACGCTGGCCGGGGAAGACGCGCTGGCGGCGCGCGTGCTGGCGGCCGCCAAAGGCGCGAAAAAGGCCGCGGATCTGTTCTGCGGCCTTGGGGCGTTCGCGCTCCGGCTGGCGGAGAAATCTTCGGTCGCCGCCTTCGACAGTGACGCGGCGTCGGTCGAGGCCTTGTCCGAGGCTGTCCGCGCGGCGTCGAGCCTCAAGCCGGTGACGGCGCAGGCGCGGGATCTGTTCCGCCGGCCGCTGACGCGGGCGGAGTTGGGCGATTACGATCTCGTGGTCTTCGATCCGCCGCGCGCCGGAGCGCAGGCGCAAGCTATTGAAATTGCAGCATCATCTGTGCCGCATGTCGTGGCGGTGTCCTGCAATCCGCAGAGTTTTGCACGCGACGCGGCCACTCTTCTGGCCGGCGGCTATGTCGCCGGCCCCGTCGCGCCGATCGATCAATTCCGCCATTCCGCCCATGTCGAACTCACGGCGACGTTCGAGCGTCGACAATCCGGGAAAGCAAAACGGCCCTTATTGCGCTAGGGCGATTAAGGGCTAGTTAACATAGCTGTGTCGAGAATGCCTCAATGGGCTCAAATCGGCCGCAAACCGGAGTGTCCAATGTAAATCCGGTTGCCCGCCGAAAAATTCGGGCATAGGATTTGCGAAGTGGTCCAGCGTGGATGGGGAACTCTCTGGGGTTTCCCGCGAATCTGGAAGGAGATGGTCATGATGAATGCGCTCATCGCCGCTACAGTGTGCAGCATCGCTCTTGCATGCGTCCCCACCGCCGCGCGCGTCTATGTTTACGCGCGCGTCGACAAGAACCGCCGTCGTCATCGCTGAAATCTGTGACGACCTTGCGACAACGGTGAGGGCGACGGGCCCGGGTCAGCCGCCGTCTTCCCCTTGATCCCCCGAGGCGGGTCTGCAGGCTCGTGTCTCGACTTTGCCGTGAGTGACGCGGCATTCTTCCCTGCCGGACTCGCGTGCGCGCCAGCCCCTCAGAACGGCGCCGTCTTTGCCCGCGCAACGCTGGCGTCAGCGTCTTCGGGCAGAAGAAGTCGGTCCTTCACCAGGCGATCCGCAACGGACCGCATCGCCGCCACGAAATAGGCGCGCGAGCCGTATCGCTCTGTCAGCGACAGCCGCCCGTCGCCAATCTTCTCCCGCTCCACTTTCGTCGCCGCAAAGGCGAAGGCCGCGCCCTGAAGGCATGTCCCGCCGCCTGTCGGCTTTGCGACATTCCAGCCGGTCAGCGTCGCAATGGGCAGGGCCACCTCCGGAAGCCTCAACCCTTCGGTCTCGTTGCCGTCCGAATCGATCGCCGGCGCCGGGCGGTCGAGCGGCGGCGGCGCCGGGAGGCGCGGCCAGACATGGGTCGGGGCCAGAGTTTTCGGATAGCGTGACGCGGGCGGCGCCGTCTCCCTGCCCGCCCACTCCGTCAGCGCTGCCAGCAGCGCCCGCAACGCAGGGTCCGGCGACAAAGGGTTCAGCGGCGCGGCGCAGGCTTCGCCGGCCGGCAGCGCGACCACGCCCGGCAGATAGAACCGGCGGATTTCCTTCGACTCGGCAATTGTTTCGGCGCCCCGGCCGAGTCCACGCCAATAGGCGTCTGGCCCGGAAACGACGATGGCCTTGCCAAATGTGGTCGGCGAAAATCCGCCGCCGAGCAGCAGGCGTCCATCGAATCCCCTGGCGGCGCCCAGCGCGTCGGCGCCGGCCCCTGCGCCATAGCCGAGCACCGGCCGCAAGCCCTGCTTGCGCAGAGACGTCGCGAGACGTCCCAAAATTTCGGCGCCGACGCCATCTGCATAGGCAATAGTCATTCCCCGCCGCGCCGCCAGCGTCGCCACGCCCATTGCAGCCTTGGCCGACGCGGCGACGATCAGCGCCCCGCCACCGGGACCGACAGGAAGCAGGAGCGTGAAGGCGTGTCCCGGAGCCGAATCGACGAGGATGGTTTCGGCTTTGCGGCGCGCCGGTTCCTCAGCGCGTGATTCGCTGGCGAGGAGCAGGAATAGAAATCCGACCAAGAGGGCAGATGCGCGGAGCGCGCCCTCCCAAATCCTCGCCCGCTCCGCGGAAGAGGGAGCAAACCCGGGGCGTCCCGCATACGCGTCGCATGTAGGGTCGTTCCGGCTCACGCCGGCAGCCCGCTCGAGCGCGAACCCCGCCTCACAACCGTGCCAGAAAGGCGGCAAAACGCAGCAGGCCCTCGGGCCAGGGGCCATGGCCGCTGTCGGGATTGAGATGGCCCGCGGCGCCGGCGTCGACGAACTCTACCGCGAGATCACGGGCGAGCTGCGGCGCAAACTCCGCCTCCGCATAGGGATCGTCGCGGCTGCCGACGAGCAGCGCCGGGAACGGCAAGGGCCGGCGCGGCACGGGCGCGAAGGCCTTGTCCACCCCCGTGAGTTCGAGCATGACGCGCTCCGAAGGCGGCGCCACCAGAAAGGCGCCGACGATTCGGTCGGCGATGTGCGGCGCGGCGTGCAGCAGGGTGACGACGCCCATGGAATGGCCGATCAGCGCCACCGGCCGCTGGCAGGCCTCCACTTCACGGCGCACCGTCGCGACCCAGTCGCTTGCAGATGGATGATCCCAGTCGCGTTGCTCGATCCTCCGCGCCGTCGACAGCTTGGCGCCCCACCGGCTGTACCAGTGGGTGTCGCTGCCGCCTGAAAGGCCGGCGTGGATGAGAATGTCGGCCTCAGCCGCGCGCATCGTCCGCCCCGGGATTGGTCGCGACGAGTTCACCCGCCAGGGCCTTCGCGATCAGCGCCTGCGTTTCGGCGACGCCATAGAGCGCGACGAAGGAGCCAAAGCGTGGCCCGCGCTTTTCGCCCAGCAGCACCTCGTAGAGCATGCCGAAGAAATCGTTGGACACGCCCGGCCGCTCGGGCGTCGCGCCCTTGGCGGCGAAGTCCTGATAGCGCGGAACGGCGCGGGCGACATCGTAGAGCGCCGTCTGGATGCCTTCGGCGCCGGCCTCGGCGGGCAGCGCGCCGAGCAACCCGGAAATCCGCGTCAGAACGTCCTGCTCGACATCGTCGGCGGCGCGATAGCGCTTGGCCGGGCGCACGAAGTCGCGAAAATAGGCAACTGCATAGCCGACCAGCCGGTCGAGCCGCGGATGCGTCTGCGCCGAGGCGGCGGGCGCGTAGCGCTTGAGGAAGCCCCACAGCACCGCAGAATCCTCGGCATTGGCGACAGCGGCGAGATTGAGCAGCATGGCGAAGGAGATCGTCGTGCCCTTGCTCTCCCCGTCGCCGCCTTGCACCAGCACTTCTGCGGCCGGCGGATGGCCGGCGTGAATGTGCCAGGCCGGATTGCCGAGCCGGTTCTTCCAATCCTGCCGCGGATAGGCCTCGATGAACGACAGATAGTCGTCGACATTGCGGGGGATGACATCGAAATGCAGGCGCTTGGCCGCGGTCGGCTTCTGGAACATGAACTGCGCCAGACTCTCCGGGCTGGCATAGGTCAGCCATTCTTCGATGGTGAGGCCGTTGCCCCTGGACTTGGAAATCTTCTGTCCCTTTTCATCGAGGAACAGTTCGTAGTTGAAGCCCTCCGGCGGCTTGCCGCCGAGCGCACGGACGATGGCGCCCGACAGCTTCACAGAGTCGATGAGATCCTTGCCGGCCATCTCGTAATCGACGCCGAGCGCATACCAGCGCATGGCCCAGTCCGGCTTCCATTGCAGCTTGCAGGCGCCGCCGGTGACCGGCGTCGTGAAGCGCTCACCGGTGTCGGGATCGGTCCAGGCGATGGTCCCCGCTTGCGGATCCATCGCGGTCAATGGAACCTGCATGACGATGCCGGTTTTGGGATGCACCGGCAGGAAGGGCGAATAGGTGGCCGCCCGCTCTTCGCGAAAGCTCGGCAGCATGATCTTCATCACCGCATCGTAGCGCGCGAGCATGTGCAGCAGCGCCGCATCGAACCGGCCGGAACTGTAATACTCCGTCGCCGAGGCGAATTCGTAATCGAAGCCGAAGGCGTCGAGGAAGGCGCGCAGCCGCGCATTGTTGTGGGCGCCGAAACTGTCGTGCGTGCCGAAGGGATCGGGCACCTTGGTCAGCGGCTTGCCGAGATGCGCCGACACCAACTCCTTGTTGGGGATGTTGTCGGGAACCTTGCGCAGCCCGTCCATGTCGTCGGAAAAGGCAAGGAGCCGCGTGGCGATCGTGCCTTCGGTGAGAACCTCGAAGGCGCGCCGCACCATGGAGGTGCGCGCAACTTCGCCGAAGGTGCCGATATGCGGCAGGCCCGAGGGACCATAGCCGGTCTCGAACAGCACGCTTTTCTGGCCCGACGCCGCGACGCGCGCGACGAGCTTTTTCGCCTCCTCGAACGGCCAGGCGGAGGAGACGCGCGCGGCTTCGACGAGTTCGGCGGGGAAAGGCGTGTTCGGCATGGGTCCAGACGGTCGGGAGGAAGGGGCCGCACAGTAGGGGCTCCCGCCGCGCCGCGTCAATCGTCGGGACCGGCGGCGCGGCGGCGACGCATCGAAAAAATCTGAAAAATCCGTCCTGCAGGAAACGGCGCGCCCCGGGACGGCGCGCGCCGAAATCGCGGTTACTGCACTGCCGGCAGATTGGCGGCGGTCTTGGTGCCGGGATCGATCGCCGGCTGGAACGGGCAGGTCGGGTGACCGAAGCCCGAAACGCTCAGCCCCTGCGAGCCGGTGACCGTGCTGGCCGCAGCCGGAATGTCGAAGATGATGTTGTCGGGATGCGTCGCATCGCCGGCAAAGATCGCCGCCGGTCCCGAAACGCCCGCCGTGGCGAGGAAGTCGAGATTGGCGGCGTGGCGCAGGCGCCAGGCGACCATATGGTCGGTGCAGGACGTGTCGCCCGAAACGCCGACGCCGCCAACCTTCTTGCCCTGCGCATTGTAAAGCGCAAGGCCGCCGCCGAACACGTTGATGCCGCCGATCGGACGACCGACCATCGGATCTTGCGCCGCGCCGAAAGATGCGGGGTCGGGCGTTGTCGGCGCGCCTTCGTGGCCGACGCCGTGATAGGCGTCGGCTGTGTCGACCGGGTTGCTGAACTGCAGGCCGAACAGGCTGCCGCCGTCTCGCGTCGCCGAATAGAGATTGGCGGTCGCGAGCGCCAGCGCGCCCTTGCCGGTGCCGCCGAGCGGCAGCTTGGGCAGGCTGAGGCTGTTGGCGGTCGCCGCCTTCTGGGCCGAGATCACGCGGCTGGCCAGCCATTGCTCGGTGTAATTGGCGCCGGAAAAGGCGACGCCGCAGACCGTGCCGTCATTGGCGACGAGGGTCGCCCACATGTTGTAGCCGAACCCCGCATTGTCGGCCGAGGTCACGGCGGCGGTGAGAAACTGTCTGAGCGCGACATTGATCGAAGCAGCCGTTCCACGCTCGAGATTGGCGCAGGTGGCGGGCACCGAGAAGCTCGGCGCGGTCGAGCCGGCCATGGAGGGCGTGGAGAAGGCGCACAACGCGGCGCCGGCAAGAAACAACTTCTTCAGCATTGAAACTCTCCCTTGGTGCAAGTGTCGAATGAAGCGCGCCCCCCTCCCCCGTGACAGCCCCACGTCGACGCCCGGCGGCGTTCACGCTTCGCCTTCGCAGGTATCACGTCCGGCAGTGATTGTTAAGCTGGCGATCCGGCGCAACTATCGCCACTCCGGCGCATCCGGCTCCAAAGCCTCCCGCCATCCGGCTGATTTTGTTTCCGGTCAGGAGGCCGACGAAATTTCTGCGCCGGGCGCCAGGTTGGCGGGCGTCGCAAGAGGCAACCAGACGGTGAACACACTGCCGCGCCCGGCGCCGGCACTCGTGGCGGCGATGCGCCCGCCATGCAGCTCGACAAGCTGGCGCGCCAGCGCCAGGCCGACGCCCAGCCCCTGCCGTGCGCCATCGCCCTGGGCAAAGAGATCGAAGACGCCGGGCAGAACGTCGCCATCGATGCCCGGACCATCGTCGCAGACCTCGATCACCGCCTCGGCGCCGTCGCAGCGCGATCTTATTCCGATCGTCCCCTCTGGCGGCGCGAATTTGGCGGCGTTGTCGAGCAGATTGGCGAACACCTGAGTGAGCCGCATCGAATCGGCGTCGACCTTCAGCGGCCCCGACGCGAACTCGAACACCACCCGATGCCGCTTGAGTTCGATTTGCCGCGCGCAGCATTCGAGCGCGCTGCGCAGGATGTCGGACAGTTCGACGGCGCGGCGCCGCAGCTCGATCTTGCCGTGATCGATCCGCGACACGTCGACGAGATCGTCCACCATCCGCACGAGATGATCCGCCTGCCGCATCATCATGCCGAGCAGCTCTCTGGGCGGGGCGCCTTCCATTCGGCGACTGACATGCAGCCCGTTGTGAATCGACGCCAGCGGATTGCGCAACTCGTGGGCGAGGGTCGCGAGAAACGCGTCCTTGCGCCGCGTGGCTTCGCGCAACGCCTGCTCCATGCGGCGGCGGTCGTCGATATCGGTGACGAAGACCACGCACTGTCCGCCGACGCCCGGTGTCTCGCGCAGCGCCGAAATGCATTTGTGCGCCCAGACCGTGGTCCCGTCCTTGCGCACGCAGCGGCTCTCGATCTCGAAGGATTCGGCGTCGCCCTGCGTGAGCAGACGCAGCCCGGCCTCGACGCGCGCGTGATCGTCTGCAAAAGCGAGGTCACGCCACCTCATGCGCAACAGATCGTCCCGTGCGTAGCCGATGAAATCGACGAAGGAATCGTTGACACGCGACAGTCGCCCGTCGGCCTCGACGAGAGCGATCCCGGTCGCCGCATTCTCGAACAGCTTGCGAAAGCGCGTATCGCTCTCCAGCAACGCGGCTTCGGCCAGCTTGCGTTCGGTGATGTCCTGAATGACGCCGCTGACGCAGCGACGCCCGTCCCGCACGTGCGATCGCGCCGCGGCGTGAATCCAGCGGATGTCGCCGTCGACGCGGCGGATGCGCGCCTCGATCGACAAATTGGCGCCATCCGCCATCAGCGCCTGCAACGAAGCCTCGACGGCTGCACGGTCCTGCGGCACGACGTGGCCGAGAAACGTCCCCGGAGTCCAGTCCGCGACCGGCGACTGATAGCCGAACAGCGCGTCGTGTCCGGGCGAGCGCAGCACGATGAAGGTCGCAAGATCGATCTCCCACGCGAACATGCCGCTGGTTTCCAGGGCGAAACGCAAGCGCGCCTCGCTTTCGCGCACGGCGTTTTCGGCGCGGCGACGATCGTCGATGTCGAGCATCGTGCCGAGATAGCCGTCGAAGGCGTTCGCCGGGTCGCGCCGCGGCGATGCGATCACGGTCACATAGCGCCACACGCCGTCGAAACGACGGACCCGAAATTCCAGGCGGAACGGCGCTCCGCGCACCTGCGCGGCGCGAAATTCGGTGAGCATCTGCGGCGCGTCGTCGGGATGCATGCAGCGCATCCAGCCGCCGTCCGCGGCCTCGTCGATCGACTGCCCGGAGAATTTCAGCCACACGGGGTCGACATGCACGCAACGCCCGTTGCGGTCGCAGGCCCAGGCTATGGCCCGAAAGTCCGCAACCGAGGTTGCCGGCTCGTCGTCGCGTCGCGCAGCCGCATGATCGATGACGCTGGACATGGGATGGTAATACAACAACAAGTCGCCCCGATGCCACCCGCAGAGGCTTCCAACGCCAGCAGAATGTACTTAAGTGGGAGAATTCCCGGCTTCCGGAGCGCGTCAGACGAAGGGGACGCCATCGGCTTCCATCAATTCGAGCAGCATCCCCTCGCGCAGGCCGCGATCGGCGATCCGGGTGCGCGCTGCCGGAAAGGTTTCGCGAATCGCTTCGAAGATGGCGCAGCCGGCGAGCACGAGATCGGCGCGCTGCGGGCCGATGCAGCCATTGGCGACACGCTCCTCGAAATCCATGTCGCGCAGCCGGGCGATCGCCCGGCTGGCGTCGTCGTCGCTCATCCACAGACCATCGACGCGCCAGCGATCGTAGCGTTGCAATCCGAGATGCACGCCGGCCAGCGTCGTCACCGTTCCGGACGTTCCCAGCAGATGGAAGCGCGCGCAGCGGCGCTCCCGGCGGGCGGCATCGGCGAAATCCGTCAGGGCCTCGCGCGCCATCGCAGTCATCGCCGCGAAGGTCTCCGCATCGACGCTGCGCCCGCCGAAATGTTCTGCGAGGGTGACGACGCCGAGTTCGAGCGACGTCCATCGGCGCGAAACACACGGCCCCGCCGCCACGTCGCGGGCGAGCCACACCAGTTCGGTCGATCCGCCGCCGATATCGAACAGCAGCACGCTGCTGGCGGCCGGATCGGCGAGCGCGCCGCAGCCGCGGGCCGCGAAGCGCGCCTCGGTCTCGCGGTCGATCACTTCCAGTTCGAGGCCGGTGCGCTCACGGGCGCGATCGACGAACTCGTCGCCGTTTTCGGCGCCCCGACAGGCTTGCGTCGCGACCAGCCGCGCGCGCGTGACGCCGCGGGAGTCCATCTTCTGCCGGCACACTTCGAGCGCATCGAGCGTGCGCTCGATGGCGGCTTCGCTGATGCGGCCGGTGCGGCCCAGCCCTTCGCCGAGCCGGACGATGCGCGAAAAGGCGTCGACGACCCGCAGCGCCTCGGCGCCGCGGCGCCGCGGCCGCGTTTCCGGACGGGCGATCAGCAGCCGGCAATTGTTGGTGCCGAGATCGAGCGCCGCATAGACATGTCCGGCGCCGGGCGCGGAGAAGTGGCTGGCGATTTGCGCGGAGTTTTCAGCGCCATTGCGCGCGGCGTCGCTGTCGCGGACGGAGGACGCCGCGGCGACGGGGCCCTCGAGGGCCGCTCGAACCGGCGCATCGACGCCGGCCGGCCGATCCGTCGCGCTCACTCCCTGCTCCCGCTCTTCCTGCACAGGGTCTTTTGCAGGATTAATCCTCCCGCTGCAAGACGCCAGCGACGCGCCTGGCGCGCGGCGAGGCGGCGCGGCCCGGAAACGGGCTCGCCGCGTCCTCTCGCCGCACCCGAAATTTACGCTGAAATTTGCGCTTGACGAAACGGGGAACCGGGCGCAGCATCATGTTCATCGCCACCGGAGAACAGGTCTCAAGGCCCTGATTTTTCGGCGGAACCAGTCGGGCGGGACCTCGACATGGACGCGAGCAGTCCGGCGCTTTGGCGTCGGTCGATGCGAACAAGATCGCGAGAGGAGCATGACGCCACCGGGTCATTGGTTTTGACCGATCCGAAAGGGCGGTCAGACCGGGCGGTCGTGACGACGGCGCTTTCGGCGCCATGTGTGCGGCAGCCTTTCCCCCATGACATCTCCATCGGGCGCGGCGAAAGCGATGGCCAAGCCAAGCCGCCCCGGCACTGAACTGGATCACACTCCGGAAACAGCTTCGATCATCGAAGCGCCAAGACGGCCCCGCGAGCCCAGAGCTCCGGGGCCTTTTTCATGCCTGCAACGGGCCCTCTCGCTCCACGGCGGCGCCGGCCGTGCGGACCGTGACCAAGGTAAAACACCGAGCGTCCACAGGGTTACGCAATGTATTGAAAGTTTTAACTATAGCATCTGCTTTTAACCTTAACGCATGGACCCGCCCCAGGCTTTGTCGTATGGTTTACGGCAGTGGTTCAGGGCGTATGTCGTGGCAACAGAGCGCATTATCCTGTCGGCGGCATTGACCGCTCTGTTGACGACGCTTTGCGTGCAGCCGGCGCGCGCCTTCGATTTCTTCGGACTGCTGGGCTCCGAGGAACTGCCGCCGGCGCCGGCCAGAGACTCGCTCTCCTACAAGGTCGAATTTGCCGGCCTCGACGACGACGCCAAACTGAAGGCGCTGTTGCAGGAGGCCTCCAACACGCATCGGCTGCGCCAGCAGGCGCCAGCCGGCGGAGCCGGCCTCGCCAGACGCGTTTCCGCCGATTTCCCCCGACTCGCCGAAGCCCTTTGGGCCAGCGGCTATTACGACGCCGAGGTCAGGGCGAGCGTCGCCGGCGTCGCCATCGCCCCGGATGGGCGCGGCGAGGACGCGGCGGCGCGCGCCGCCGAATCGCATCGCGCCCGCGACATCGTGCCGGTGCGGTTCGAAATCACGCCCGGCCCGCTGTTTCATCTGCGCCATCTCGTCGTTTACGACTCGCGCACACATCGACCGATCGATCCGGCGCTGTTCCGCAAGCGCGCCTTCGACATCGGCCCGGAAGAGCCGGCCCGCGCCGCCGCGCTGCGCACGTTGCAGGCGGAATGGGTCGATGCCCTGCGCGCCAGAGGCTTCGCGCTCGCCAAGGTCATCGACACGCGGCCGGTCATCCTCCACAAGGAAAACGTCGTCGATGTCGCGGTCACCATCGATCCCGGCCCGCATGTGGGAATCGGCAAGGTCGAACTGTCCGGTTCGCCCGGAGTCGATCCGGCGGTGATTCGCTCCTTCATCTATCTCGAAGAAGGCGAGGAGTATTCCCCCAAGAAACTCGCCGATACGCGCAAGTCGATCGCCCGCATCGAGACGCTGGGCTCGATAAAGGTCGAGGACGGCGAAAAGCTCGACGCGAACGGCAATCTGCCGATCCTCGTCGAAACCGCCGAGCGCAAACCCAATGCGGTCGGCATCTCGGCGCTGTTTTCCAATGTCGACGGCCCGTCGCTGCGCACTTACTGGATGAACCGAAATCTGTTCGGCGGCGCCGAGCGCCTGCGCATCGATCTCGAAGGCGGCCTCGCGCCCTTCGGCAGTTCCGCGAGCTTCAAGGGCTTCAACCAGATCCGGCCGAATGATCTCGTCGGCCGGGCGAAGATCAGTTTCATCAAGCCGGCGCTCTACGGCACGCGCAACGACCTTCTGCTCGACGCTGGCGCGGTTCGCGAAAAGACCGATTACTACTGGGCTGAATATGGCGGCGCGAGCGCGGCGATCCGCCATCGCTTTTCCGATGTCGCCTCGGTGCAGGCCGGGATCGAACTGGAGCACGGCCACACCTTCGACGTGTTCGGCCCGCACGATTATTCGCTGCTGGGATTTCCCTTGTCCGGAACCTACGACAGCACCGACAGTCTGTTGGCCCCGACGAAAGGCGTGCGCGCCTCGGGCACCGTCACGCCCTACGTCAAGAGCTTTCGCGACAGCGTCGGCATGGTGCAGTCGAAGGGCCAGGTCACCGGCTACTGGGCCGCCGACGAAGACGCCCGTTACATTCTCGCCGGACGCGTTGCGGCGGGATCGATCAGCGGCGCGCAGATCCAGAACATTCCCGCGAGTCATCGCTTTTTTGCCGGCGGCGGCGGCTCGGTGCGCGGCTATCGCTACCGGTCCCTCTCGCCGACGGAAGGCTTCGGCTTTCCGGTCGGCGGCCGCAGCCTGCTGGAGGCGTCCTTCGAGGCGCGCATGAAGGTCTATGGCGATTTCGGCATCGTGCCGTTCTTCGACACGGGCGCGGCTTTCTCGAAATCCTATCCCGATTTCAACAGCCCCATGCGCATGTCGGCGGGCCTCGGGCTGCGCTACTACACCGGCATCGGCCCGATCCGCCTCGATGTCGCCGCGCCCATCGGCCGCAAGCCGGGCGAAAGCCGCTACGCGCTGTTCATCGGCATCGGGGAGTCGTTCTGATGAAGCGCGACGTTGGTTACACCCTCCCCGCGTCATGGCCGGGCTTGTCCCGGCCATCCACGCCTTGCCGTGGTGAAAGCCTCGGCAGCACATCCCGAGTCGTGCACATTCGTCGCTCAGCTTTGGACGTCGTGGCGTGGATGGCCGGGACAAGCCCGGCCATGACGGCAAGATCGCGGGCCGAATGGAGGGCGACCCACCATGCGTAAGAGCCTCGCCCTCTTCGCCAAGATCGCAGCCGGCGCCGCCGTGCTGGCGCTTGTCGCCGGCGCCGCGCTGTTCGCCAGCGCCCCCAAAACCGGCAGGAGTTTTCTGGCCGATTTCGTGTCGCATGCCGCCTCCTCCCCCGACATGCGCGTCGACATCGGCGCGATCGACGGTCTCGCCTCGTCTTCGCTGTCCGTGCGCGACATTTCCCTTTCCGACCGCGACGGAATCTTCGCCACCATCGATCATGTGACGCTCGACTGGTCGCGCCTCGCATTACTCGCGCTGACCGCCGACATCGAAAAACTGGAGATCGGCGCGGTCGATCTTCGTCGCAAGCCGGCGCCTGCCGCCAAATCCGCCCAGACTTCCGGCGGCGGCGCGACCGATCTGCCGTTGCGCGTGAAGCTGCGGGAATTCCGCCTTGATAAACTCACGCTCGGCGCGCCCGTGCTCGGCGTCGCGGCGGAACTCTCCGCCACGGCCTCGGCGGAACTGGGCGCAGCGGCGGACGGCGCCAAACTGTTGTTCACGGCGAGCCGGCGCGACGCGCCCGGCGCCTATTCGGCAAAGCTCGATCTCGCGCCCGGCCCCGGCGCGCTGAAACTGTCGGTGAAACTCACGGAGCCCGAGGGCGGGCTGATCGCGCGCCTCGCGCAGCTTCCCGGCTTGCCCAAAGTCGATGTCGCGCTCGACGGCGAAGGTCCGCTCGATCGTTTCACCGCCCGCCTCGACGCGAAAGCTGGCGACGCCATCGGCGCGCAGGGCGAGGTGACGCTCGCCCGCACCGGCGAAGCACGGCGCGTGACAGCCAACCTCGCCGCCCGCATCGCGCCGCTGCTTCCCAAAAACATCGCCGGCCTGTTCGAGGGCGAGACGCGGCTCACCGCCGACGCGACGCGCACCGATACGGGGGCGGCGACCGTGCAGACGCTGGGCGTCGAGACGCCTGCCCTCACCCTGAAAAGCTCGGGAACGGTCGACGCCGCCGGCAGCGTCGATCTGCGCGTCGCCCTGCATGGCCGCGACGGCGGCGAAGGCGCGGCCTTCCGCGCCAGAACGCTGGAGGGCGAAGCGCATGTGACGGGGCGGCTGGATAGGCCGGATGCGATGCTGCGCCTCCTCGTCGAGGACGCGCAATTCGAGGCCGGCCGTTTCGAACATGTCGATCTCGATATGAAGGCAAAAGCCGACGGTCCGTTGACCGGCGCCGGCGCGCATCTCGACATAGACGCCGCCGGTCACGGCCATGGCCTCGCCTTTGCCGATCCGGCGCTGGACGGCGCCGTCGGCGACGATTTCTCGCTCGCCTTGCACGCCCGCGCAGATGGCGCCGGCGACAGCGACATCGGCCTCGCGAAAATCGAAACCCGCGGCTTCGCGGCGACCTTTGCGGGCAAGGCCGGCCCGAACAGCCTCGACGGCAAGGCGCATGTCGCGGCGCCCGATCTGCGCCGCTTCGCACGCCTCGCCGGTCGCGACCTGCATGGCGCGCTCACGCTCGGCGCCGTGCTGACCGGGGCGCCGGCAAAAGGCGCGATCAACGCGGCGCTGGACGGCGCGATCGGCGCGCCGGGCGCCGGCGTCGCGGCCGTCGACGGGCTGCTGGGACAAAAGCTCGTCGTCTCCGGCCTGATCGCCACAGCCGCCGGCGCCGCGCGCTTCGACAAGCTCGCGCTGCGCGCCGATCATGTGCAGGCGATCGTGGACGGGGTGATCGGCAAGACCACGGCCGATCTGACCGCGAAGCTCGACATTCCGCAATTGCATCACGCTGACGCACGACTGTCGGGCCGCGCGAACATCGACGCGGCGCTGACCGGCAAAAACGGCAAGCTCGACGCCCACGCGACCGCGGCGCTCGCGGGCGCCAGCGCCGAAGGGCGGGTCATTCCGTCCCTGACTCTCACCGCCGACGCTGCAGATCTGACGGGCGCCCTGCGGGCGAAAGCGACGCTGGCGGGAACCGTCGACGGCAAGGCGGCGCACGGCGAGCTTCTCGCCGCGAAAGCCGGCAAGGGCTGGAAGCTGGACACTCTCGACCTCTCGATCGGCCGCGCCGCGCTGAAAGGCGCACTGACGCTGGCCGAGAACGGCGTCGCGAGCGGACGACTCTCGCTCGCGGCGCCTGATCTCGACGATTTTTCCGCGCTGGCGCTGCAACGCCTCGCCGGTCGTCTCGACGCCGCCGTGACGCTCGACGGCGCCGGTGGCGCGCAGAATGTCGCCGTCACCGCGCAGGGCGCCGGGCTGCGCGCACGCGATGCGGCCATCGAGCAGTTGTCCGCGAACGTCTCTGCAAAGGATCTCTATCGCCGGCCGCTGTTCGAAGGCGAAGCCGCTCTCGACAATGCCCATGTCGGCAAGGAAGTCATTTCGAAAGCGCGGATCACCGCCCACCCTTCAGGCGCCGGCGCCGCAATCGACGCAAACGTGCAGGCTCGCGGCTTCGATATATCCGGCCGCGGCGTGGTGACGCCCGCCGAAAAAATCCGCATCGACCTCTCCGCGCTCTCCGTGCAGCGCGGCGGCAAAAAATTGTCGCTCGCCGGTCCGGCGGTCATCACCCATGGCGGCGGCGTCACCGACATCCGCGGCCTCGCCGTGGCGCTCGGCTCCGGCCGGCTCGACATCGACGGCGCTGTCGGCGAGCAGCTGGATCTTTCCGTGCGGGCGCGCGGTGCGCCGCTGGCCATCGCCGCCATCGCCGATCCGTCGCTCGCCCTCGAAGGAACGCTGGACGCCGAAGCGCGGATCACCGGCTCGAAGTCGGCCCCGACCGGCGACTGGAAGGTGAAGCTGTCGAAAATCGCTGCGCCGCAGACTCGCAGCGCCGGCCTGCCGGCGATCGACGCCGCCGCCAGCGGGCGCCTCTCGGGCGCGCGCACCAGCCTCGACGCGGACATTGCTCTCGGCGCGGCGAGCAAATTGAAAGTGACGGGCTCCGCGCCGATCGACGGCGCCGGCGGTCTCGACCTCGCCGTCAAGGGCCTGCTCGACGCGGCGTTGGCCAATTCCATGCTCGCCGCCGGCGGCCAGACCGTCGCCGGCAAGGCCACTGTCGACATGCATGTGACAGGACCGGCGGCGGCGCCCATCCTCGCGGGCGGAGTGACCCTCGCAGGCGGCGCCTTCACCGATCCGCTCAATGGCGTGGCGCTGACCGACATCGCCGGCCGCATCGAAGGCCGCGGGCGCGACCTGACGATCCCCGGCCTCACCGCCAAGACGAAAAACGGCGGCGCGCTGGCCATCGCCGGCAAGGTTGCGGTCGCGCCCGACGCCGGCATGCCCGGCAGCATTCACATCGCCGGCAAGAATGCGCTGCTCGCCTCCACCGATGTCGTCTCCGCGACGGCCGATCTCGACATCACCGTGTCCGGACCGCTGGCGCGGGCGCCGAAGATCGGCGGCAAGGTCGATCTCGTGACCATGGAAGTGAGCGTGCCGGACCGTCTTCCGGCCAATCTGAAAGCCCTGCCGAACACCACCCACATCGACGCCAGAGGTTTTGCCGCGCAGATGCTGGCGCTGGAACGCAAGGCGAAGGAAAAGGCCGGCAAGAAAAGCGGATTCAACGCCTTCCTCGATCTGGCGCTGTCCGCCCCCAACCGCATCTTCGTGCGCGGGCGCGGCATCGACGCGGAATTTTCCGGCGACCTGAAGCTCACCGGCTCGATCGAGAAGCCGGCGGCCATCGGCGCTTTCGATCTGCGTCGCGGCAAGCTGCAACTGCTGACCCAGCGCGTCGACATCACGAGGGGCAAGCTGGCCTTCGCCGGAGGTCTGACGCCGCAACTGGATTTTGCCGCGGAGACCCAGGCGGCGGAGGTCACGGCGCGTATCGGCGTCGCCGGCCCGGCCAGCCTCCCGCAATTCACCTTTTCCTCATCGCCCGAACTGCCGCAGGACGAAGTTCTCTCGCGGCTGCTGTTCGCCAAGGCCTCCGGCGCGCTGACGCCGTTTCAGGCCGTGCAGCTCGCCGCGGCGCTGGCGCAATTCTCCGGCGCCACGACTGGCGTCGACGCCTTCGAAAAGATGCGCAAGGCGCTGGGCGTCGACTCTCTCGACATCGACGCCGGCGGCGCCGGCGGCCCCTCGATCGGCGCCTCGCGCTACATCATGGAAGGCGTGAGCGTCGGCGTGCGCGGCGGCTCGAAGCCGGAGCAGGCGGCGGCGACGGTCGGCATCGACGTGATGAAGAAGGTGCGGGTGCAGGGCGAAACCCGCATGGACGGGAAGACGTCGGTGGGGGTGGGGGTGGAGTGGGAGTATTGAGCCTCTGCGCTTCGTCTCGCCGGCGCTTGCAGATGCGTTTTCGAGACCTTTTCCGGGCCGGCGCGTGACAGCACTCCGGGAGGATTTGTCCTTTTTGTCGGGCCTTATTCTTGCTTGCCCCCTACAAAAGCGCGCAGCCGATCGTATGTGGTAGGCTACGCGTCGCTGTTGCGGGCGCCAGAGGCGGCGCCCTCGAGGGCCGCCGGGAGGTGTGTATGGAAGCGAAAACAGAGATCGAACGGCGCGATCCCCTCTTCACGCCGGAGCAATTCGCCAAGCTGGGCGGCGGCGCCATCGCCTATGTGCGCTCCATGCCCTCGGAAGACGTGACGCGGCTCTATCCGCAGGCGCCGGAGATCGAACCCGGCCTCACCGTCTACTGCTTGCTGGGCGCCGACGGCGCACCGATCGTGCTCGCCGACACCGAAGAGGGCGCCCGCGCCAACGCCTGGGAAAACGACCTGCGCACGGTCAGCCTGCACTGAGGCCCCATGGGCCGCGGGCCTGCTTGCGGTCCAGCCGTCGCCGAACCGGCAACGAAATTGCTTGCTCCCTGAAACGAACCTGTCAGGGAGCAAGAGTATGGACGAGCTATATGCGGTCTGCTCGGTCAACGACGTGGCCAAGCGTCAGGCGATCGGTTATGTGCTGGCCAAGCCCGGCCCGGACGGCGCGACCCTCCCCTTTCCCATCGTCGTCACCCGCCATCGCGGCAAATTCTACGCTTATGTGAACCGCTGTCCGCATCAGGACAGCCGGCTGGATTTTCAGCCCGGCCAGTTCCTCGACACCGGCGGCGGCGCCTTCATCTGCGGCAAGCACGGCGCCAAATTCGACATCGTCACCGGTCATTGCGAAGACGGCCCCTGCAAGGGCGAGGCGCTGGAAAAGCTCGAGGTGGTGGTCGACGGCGGCGACATCTGCATCACCGGCGTGCAGCTCGCCGAGGAAGACGGACTGGACCGGGTGGAAAACGACGAAATGCCGGAAATCGTCATCGCGCCTGAGTGAGCCTGCCCTGCGGAGATGGACCGCGAGCCTTCGGCTCGAAGTCCGAAGCGAGCCGAAGGCTCGCGGTCCATGGGGCCGCTCGATGACAGCGTCCGCAGACCGCCTCACCTCCGGAACAACTCCTCCAGCAACCCCTTCTCCTCCCGCGCCGCCCGCTTGCCTGCCTTCGGCTTCAGCTGCGCGGGCGCGGTGCTGTGGGTCGGAATGTCGGCCGGCGGCACGAGGTCGTCGGCGTCGCGGCGGTCCGCGGCCGGCACGGGAACGGGCGCGGGCGTGATCGCCGGCGCGGCGCGGCGCGGCGGCAAAGGCGGCAGCGGCGACGCCTTGATCGGCGCGGGCGGTACGGGCGCGCCCGGCGACGCCGTTGCCGTATCCTGATCCTCGTCGTCGCCATCGTCCTGCACGGCGGGGCGCGGCGCCGGCGCCGGCCGTGGTTTCGGCGGCGCAGCGCGCGCCTGCCGCGGCGGCGGCTCGGCCACGGGCGACACGCTGCGGGAAATGGCGCCGATCAGGTCGTCGAGCGGGCCGAGCCCGACCGTGGCCACAGGCGCCTGCTCACGCCAGTCGCCGCCGGGCAGGTCGGCCACCGGCACGCCCTTGTGCGCGGCCGTCATGAAGCGGCTCCAGATTTCCACCGGCAGATTGCCGCCCGAGGCCTTCTTCGTCGGCGAGGAATCGTCGTTGCCCAGCCACACGCCGGCGACGAGATGGCTGGTGTAGCCGACAAACCATGCGTCGCGGAATTCCTGGCTGGTGCCGGTCTTGCCCGCCGCCTGCCACCCGGCGAGTTCCGCCTTGCGGGCGGTGCCGGTGAGCAGCGTCTCCTCCATCATGTCGTTCATCATCGCCACATGCGCGGCGTCGATCACCCGCCCGCCGGCCGGCGTCTTGCGCTGGTAGAGCAGCTTGCCGTCGGCGGTCTTGACGCGGGCGATGATGTAATGGGCGGCGCCGATCCCGCCATTGGCGAAGGGCGCATAAGCGGTCACGAGTTCCAGCGGCGTGACTTCCGACGTCCCGAGCGCCAGCGACGGCGTCGCCTGCAACTCTGACTGGATGCCGAGCCGGTGGGCGACGCGCGCCACATTCTTCGGCCCCGCCTCCATGCCGACTCGCGCCGCCACCGTGTTCAGCGACAGCGACAACGCTTTCGTCAGCGTCACGGGGCCAAAATATTCGCGGCTGTAATTCTCGGGGCGCCAGCCCTTGATGTCGAGCGGCCCATCCTCGCGCACCGTGTCGGGCGTGAGGCCATGTTCGAGCCCGGCGAGATAGACGAAGGGCTTGAAGGAGGAGCCGGGCTGACGATGGGCGGTGACGGCGCGGTTGAACTGGCTGTCGTCGTAATTGCGCCCGCCGACCAGCGCGCGAATGGCGCCGTCGGGCGCCATCGCCACCACAGCGCCTTGCGACACGTCGTATTTCGCGCCCTTCCTGTCGAGCGTTTCCGTCAGCGCCCGCTCGGCGGCGCCTTGCAGGCGGTGGTCGAGCGTGGTGGTGACGACGATGTCCTGATCGATCGCGCCGATGGTCGAATCGAGCATGTCCATCACGTAATCGGCGGCGTAATTGCCGGAGCCCGAGCCCTGCGACCGCGCGACGCGCGCCGGGGCGGCGATGGCCTGCTTGGCCATGCCCTCGGTGATGAAGCCTTCCTGCTTCATCGCGGCGATCACCTGTCCCGCCCGTTCCGTCGCGCCCTTGGGGTTGCGGTCGGGCGCGAGCTTGCTCGGCGCCTTCATCAGCCCGGCCAGCACCGCCGCCTCCGCCAGTGTCACATTGCGCGCCGGATGGCCGTAATAGGCCTGCGCCGCCGCCTCGACGCCGTAAGCGCCGGAGCCGAAATAGACGCGGTTGAGGTAAAGCTCGAGAATCTGGTTCTTGCTGTATTTGTGCTCGAGCCAGAGAGCGAGGATCGCCTCCTGAATCTTGCGCGACAGCGTGCGCTCCTGCGTGAGGAACAGGTTCTTGGCGAGCTGCTGGGTGAGCGTCGAGCCGCCCTGCATGCCGCCGCGGCCGACGATGTTGCGGGTGAGCGCGCGCGCAATGCCGAAGGGATCGACGCCCCAGTGCGAATAGAAACGGTGATCCTCGATCGCGACGAAGGCTTTCGGCAGCCAGGGCGGCAGATCGCCGATCTTCACCGTTGCGCCGCCGGTGTCGCCGCGATTGGCGACCAGTTCGCCGGCGGAATCGAGAATGGCGATGTTGGGCGGCCGCTTGGGCACCGTGAGCTGATCGATCGGCGGCAGTTTCGAGCCGTAATAGACCAGCGCGCCGCCACCGCCGATAGCGCCCCACAGCGCCGCGACGAGGCTCCAGTAGACGAGACCGCCCAGCAGCGAGCGCGAGCGTTTGGCCTTGGCGCTCCGGCGCGGCGGCGGATCGTCGTCCTCGACCGGCGCCTTACGGCTGCGCGTCGCGCGTTTTTCGGCGCGCAATTCGCCGTCGTCCTCGAATGTCGGCTCCCGCCGCCTGCCGCCGCGCGCCACTCGCAAGTCTCCGGATGAAACGCCCCGTTCGGGCAGTGGTTGACGAAACCTAACCAGCGCCGCTTAAACGGGGGTTAAAGGACATTCGCGCGGGCGACGCCGGGTGGAATCCTCGACCGGTATTTCCTGAAACCGTGGCGTTTTTCTGTTGCTTGCGCATCGTCCCCCGCCGGGGCGATCGACGTTTCGCGGATGTCAGTAGCGCGCCTTTTTCGGCCAGCGTTTGGGCCAGGTGCGGATGTAGTCCGGCGTCTCCTCGTCCGCGACCTCCGTCTCGCTCGCCTCCACCTTGGCCCGCACCGAGACGCCGACCTCATGAACGCGTTCGGGGTCGCCCGACAGCAGCGGGTGCCACGGCGGCAGCGGCTTGCCGTCGCGGCGCAGCACATAGGCGCAGGTCGGCGGCAGCCAGCGGATGTTTTCGAGTTTCTCCAGCGTGAGCTTCACACAATCGGGGACGATCTTCTTGCGTCCTGCGTAATCGCCGCAGCGGCAGCTGTGCTGATCCAGCAATTTGCAGGCGATCGCCGTGTGATAGATGGCGCCGGTGTCGTCGTCCTCGAGCTTGACGAGACAGCAGCGGCCACAACCGTCGCACAGTTTCTCCCATTGCGCGCGCGTCAGTTCATTCAGCGGTCGTTCCCAGAAGGCCGCGGCGTCGCCATTTTTTCGCGTCAGTGTCATGCGTCGGCAATGGGCTGCGGCGCGCGTGTCGTCAAGGGCGCAGCGAAGATGTTATGATCACGCCGACTACGTCCCGCCCGGAGACCCGCGTGTTCGAACGACTGATGAAATCGCCGGCTGCAAGGCGCGTCTCGCGCATCCTGCTCGCTGTCGATTCCATTATCGATTCCAGCCTGTTCGACAGCGGTCGCGGCGCCGGCGAACTTTATGCGCGCTATTCGGCATTCATGGAGCGCTTCGCCGTGTTCGGCCTGCGCTGGCTCGCCGTCGACCTCGCCTGCGAGGCTCTGACGCTGTCCGCCGTGGGCGGGATCGTCGCCCTGCTGCTGGGCGGGCCGGCCATGCGCATGACCGACGAGAAGGACTGGCTGAAAAGCCCGGATCTGTCCGTCACTTTCCTCGATCGCACCGGCGTCGAGGTCGGCCGGCGCGGCATCAAGCACGACGACGCCGTGCCGCTGGTGCAATATCCCGATTATCTGATCAAGGCCGTGCTGGCGACCGAAGACCGGCGCTTCTTCGAACATTTCGGCATCGACGTGATCGGCACGCTGCGCGCCCTCACCGTCAACGCCCGCGCCTCCGGCGTGGTGCAGGGCGGCTCGTCGCTCACCCAGCAGCTCGCCAAGAATTTGTTCCTCTCCAACGAGCGCACCGTCTCGCGCAAGATCAACGAGGCCTTTCTCGCGCTGTGGCTCGAGCATCACCTCGGCAAGGCCGAGATCCTGCAGCTCTATCTCGATCGCGCCTATATGGGCGGCGGCGCCATCGGCGTGCAGGCGGCGGCGGAATTCTATTTCGGCAAATCGGTGCGCGACGTCACGCTGGCGGAAGCGGCGATGCTCGCCGGCCTCTTCAAGGCTCCGACCAAATATGCGCCGCACAGCAACCTGCCGGCCGCCCGCGCCAGAGCCAACGACGTGCTCGACAATCTCGTCGACGCCGGTTTCATGTCGCGCGGCCAGGTGCTCGCCGCCCAGCGCGCGCCGGCGACGCCGGTCGATCACCGGCAGGACTGGAGCCCCGACTGGTATCTCGATTTCGCGTTCGGCGAAGCGCGCAAGCTCGCCGACAGCGGCAAGTTCGGCGACAACCGCGTGCTCACCATTCGCACTGCGCTCGATTCCAATGTGCAGAAACATCAGAGCGCAGTGATGGAAACGATGCTGCGCGAACAGGGCAAGGCGTACAACGCCAGCCAGTCGGCGATGGTGGTGATGGAGCCGGACGGCGCCGTGCGCGCCATCGTCGGCGGGCGCGACTACGCCGTCAGCCAGTTCAGCCGCGCCACGGAAGCGCTGCGCCAGCCCGGCTCCTCCTTCAAGCCCTATGTCTATCTCACCGCGCTGATGAGCGGGAAGTTCAAGCCGACCACCATCGTGCACGACCGCCCGACCTGCATCGGAAATTACTGCGTCCACAATTATTCCGGCGGTTACGCCGGCGCCCTGCCCCTCACCATGGCTCTGGCGAAATCGCTCAACACCGTCGCCATCCAGCTCTCGCAGGCGATCGGCAATGGCGACTCCCGGATCGGCCGCGCGAAGATCATCGCGACGGCGCGCGCGCTCGGCCTCACGACGCCGATCGAGGACACGCCGTCGATGCCGATCGGCCAGAGCGGCGTGCTGCTGATCGAGCATTCCGCCTCCTACGCCGCCTTCGTCAACGGCGGCAAAAAGGCGGTGGCCTATGCCGCGCTGGAGATCCGCAACAGCCAGGGCGACGTGATCTACAGCCGCGAGCGCGACGCGCCCCCGGCGCCGCAGGCGGTTCCGCAGGACAAGGTCGCCGAACTCGCCTCGATGATGCGCAAGGTGGTGACCGAGGGCACCGCCAGAGCCGCGCAGCTCGACGTGCCGGTGATCGGCAAGACCGGCACCACCAACGAATACAAGGACGCCTGGTTCTGCGGCTTTTCCGGCGTGCTCGGCGGCTGCATCTGGTATGGCAACGACGACAACGACGCCATGCGCAACATGACCGGCGGCAGCCTGCCGGCCCGCACCTGGCATGATGTGATGGTCTACGCCCATCAGGGCCTTGCGCCGCGGCCCATTGCCGGCGTCGCCGAGCCGGTCCCGGCCGCCGCGGCCGAAGCCGGCGCGGAAAAGCCGCTCGCGGCCGGCGCGCCGCAAAAGCCCGCCGGCCTGTCGCGCAAGGGACTGGAGACTTTGCGGGCGATCGAGGCGGCGGCACGCGCCGCTCTTCCCGCCACGCCCCCCCCGGATCGGAGGATGTGACGTGAAGCGCGCCGTCTTCGCCAGCTATCTGAAATCCGCAGCGGCCATTCTCGCGGGGCTCTGCCTCGGACTTGCGGCGACCGCCGTCAATCTGCGCTCGGGCTATGGTTTCGAACCGCTGATCGCCGGCCCCTGGGTCGCATGGCCGAAGCTCGGACGGGCGACCATCGATCCCTACGCCCGCGCCGCGCTGGCGCGCAGCGGACAGGCGCCGCTCGGGCGCGAAGAAGGTCTGGCCTATGTCGCCCGTTTCGACTCTGCCGGCGGGGAACTCGACGGGCGTTGCGAATATCGCGTGTCCGGAACGCCGCCGGCCGCGCGGTTCTGGACGCTGGCCCTGCTCGATCGCAGCGGCGCGACGATCGTCAATGCTGCGGGGCGCCATGCCTGGACCTCCGCGGAAATCCTGCGCAGTGACGAAGGCGGCGCGGTGTTCACGATCGCCCGCGACGTGCGTCCCGGCAATTGGCTTCCCGCTGGCGACGGTCGGCCGTTCCTGCTCGAACTGCGGCTTTACGATCCCCCCGCCGACATCGAGCGCAGACCCGATCCGGGCGCCTTTCCCTCTATCGAGAAACTGAAATGCGCGTGATTCTGTCCCGCGTCGGATTCGAGCGGACCCCGCCCTTGCGGCTCGGCGCGCGTCTGCGGCTCGCACGTCGCAAGCTCGCCGTCGCCTTGCCGCCGGCGCATGTGCTGGCCGCGCGCCTGCCGCGCCCGCGCATGCCCGCCATACCCGAGCGCTGGCTCGAGGCTACGCCCTACGCGCTGGCGACGCTGCTGGTTGCCGGCGTGACGCACATCGCCTCGGTGCTGATCCTGCCCGCGGTCGCGCCGCGCGACGCCGCAGCCCGACTGGCGGAGGCGGTGCGCGCGGGCGATCTCGCGCCGGGCGGACTGACGCTGCTGGCGCCAGACGCCGCCGCTCTGCCCTATGAAGACCCCGCTCTGGCGCTCGGCGCGTGTCTGTTCGATTTGCGCAAAGGCGCGCTGCGCGTCACCGCCGACGTTGATGGGGAAGACTGGCTCGGCGTGTCGTTTCACGCTGGGGGCCGGGTGTTCCATGCGCTCAGCGATCGCGCGGCGCTGAAAGGGAAGATCGACGTGGTGATCGGCGACGCCGCACAAATTGCGGCCCTGGAGGACGAAGACGACGATGCTCCGCCGACGCAGCAGGCCCGCATCGTCGCGCCGGAGGCGCGCGGTTTCGTGCTGGTGCGTTCGCTGGCGAGGCGCTCGTCGGACATGGCCCTCGCGAGAGCGCGATTGCAACGCGTGGGCTGCGCGCAGATCGGAAAGTGATGCTTCCGTCATGACCGGGCTGCTTGCCCGGCCCGTCCGCGGCATACCGATCAGCCGACGACGGCCAGACCGTCGAAAGGCATGAGACACCTGAACTTGTTCTTGAAAATACTATTCCCAAGTCAAGCGGCGAGCTGAACGCCGTCTGATGCCGGTATCGTAGCCCGGCGCCGCCCGCAGGCGTCGCGCGCCTGCGTCAGTCCGCGCAGCTCAGGCTGCGAGACACATGGCTGCGACCTTTTGCGTCGACCGAGGTGGTCACGGCCACGGTGCAGTCTTCGTCGTCGGCGCCATAGGCGCGACCGACCTTGATGGCCGGGCCGCGGCCGAGCGGGCGGAAGGCGCGGGCGTCTTCGTCGATGCGCACGCGCGCATTGCCCAGCACTTTCGCCGTCGGGGCGACGGTCAGTTCGCCTTTCACCGGCGCTGCGGAAGGGGCCGCGGCGAAGGCCGCGCACAGACCTGCGACGATCGTCGCCGCCAGCACGAAATGGGAAGTTCTGCGGCTGGCGACAGGTGTTTCGAACATCGTGCCCATGACGGACATCTCCGGTGTGTGGCGGGACCATCCCCGTCCGATCGCGAGGCGACGCGAGCGTAGGCGCAGGTTCCGCAGGGGAAATGCGCGAGGCGGCGATTTGGTTGCGTCCGATACGAGGAATTTTTTAACCTCTGTGGCGAAGACGCGGCATTTTCCAGCCATCGTCACCTCACCTCGAACTCGACCAAATCGACCGTCTCGACCCCGGCGTTGAGCAGCGCGCCCGCGTCGCCCCTCTCTCGCCAGTGAAAATCGCCCGAATGCAGGACCAGATTCTGTGCATTGGCGCACATGTCGACGATCTCGCCGCCGTCAACCACGATCCGCACCGACGGCGCCGTCTGCACGAAGCCCGGCGCGGCCTCCTTCGGGGCGAGCGTGAGCCGCCAGCCGCGCAGCCGTTCGTTGTCGAGGATGACCCGCCAGGGCGCAGGCCGCTGCGACGGCGCAAAGCCGGCCGGCGCGTCCTCCACCAGCTCGAAACCCACCATGCGCAGGGGACCGGCGCCGACATTCTGCGCGCGATGCACGAGCGGAGTCTTCGAGAAGGCCCCGAAGCCGACATGCCCGCGCGGCCAATCGACGCGCTGTTCCGGCTCGCCCCAACTCTGCAGGACCAGCGGCGCCTCGCGCACCAGCGCATAGACGAAGTCCTTGGCGTGGCGATGCCACGACGCCTCGCGCCCGGCCGGCACGAAGGCGTCCACGATGGACACCAGAGAGTTGCGAAAGGCGGGCGCATGGAACGGCGCGCGCGCCACCGGCACGGCAGGCGGCGCCTCGTCGGCAACGGCCGGGCCTGCGAGCGCGAACGCCACGACGACGGCCGCCGAAATTGTCTTCACCGCCGTCATGCGCTTGTCTCATCGCTTTGATCCGACATGGCCCAACGGCTTGCCAAAGAATGGCGCCCGGCGCAATCTCGACGCATTGTCGACATTAACTCACATTCGATCGGAGCTTTCCCATGCTGGACCTTCTCACGCACATATGGCCGTGGCTGCTCGGCTGCCTCGGCATCGGCGGCGCCACCGGCTATCTCGTGAAGCGCCCGCCGCGCGAAAAAGGCGTGGCGGCTTGGCTGGTCTGGGCCGGCCTCGCCCTCGCCGCGGGACTGATCGCCGCGGTTCTCGGGGTGCTCTACGGCCGCGCTGGCGTCTATCTCGAGACGGGGATCGCCGCCGCCGTCACATTTCTCGCCGGCGCCGCGGGCGGCACACTGGCGCGCGGCGGATCGCTGAAGGAGCATGAAGGCTGGGTGATCGGGCTGCTCCCGGCCGTCGCCGCATGGGCGGGCGCCAACATCCTGTCCGTTCCGGGGCTGGAAACCGGCCTGCGCGATCAGGTCACGGCCGCGCTCGAACGCGCCGGCGCCAAGGCTGACGGCGTGGTGGTCGCCGGCCGCGACGTGACCCTCGCCAAACCGCAGGGCGCCGAGGCCGCGCCGCTGCTCGGCGCCATCGGCAATATCGGCGGCCTCCGCTCCGCGCGCGTCGTCGACGGGGACGCCGCAGCGACCATCGGCGGCCTTCTGCAAAAACTCGACGCCGAGGCCGGCAAGTCGGCAGACGCCACGTCAGACAATGCGTCCGGCGTGGCCGACAAGCCCGGCTCCACAGCCTCGGTCGCCGGCGACAAAACGGCCGGCGCCGGCGCGCCCGGCAAGAATGCCAGCCGGGGCAAGGGCGCGACAGGCGGCAAGGGTGCAACCGCGATGGGCGGCGACTCCATCGGCCACGCCACCGCCGGCGCCGGCGCGGGATCCATGACGCGCGACAAGGCGAAGGCAGCGCTCGCGACGATTCCGGCCAGCGGCGAACTCGACGCCGCCACGTGCCAGAGCGCGCTGTCGGCGACCGCCGCACTGGAGAAAATCCAGTTCCGCACGGGAAGCGCGACGATCCGGCTCGCCTCCTCGCGCGTTCTCGACAAGCTCGCGGCGCTGATCCAGCGCTGCCCGAAATCGGCGATCGAAGTCGGCGGCCACACCGACAATGTCGGCGACGACGAAGCGAATCAGGAGCTTTCGCAGCGCCGCGCCGATCAGGTGGTGCGCTATCTCGAGCGCGAAGGCGTCGCCAGAGGCCGGCTCGCCGGCGTCGGCTATGGCGCGAAAAAGCCGATCGCCTCGAATGACGACGACGACGGTCGCGCCGAAAACCGACGGATCGAGTTCATCGTGAAGTGATGCGCGGCGGGGATGCGTGGAGGAGCGCCACGCATCCCCCCGTTACAAATCGCACTATCGCCGCCGCCCCGTCGCCTGCTATCAGAGCGCATGAGCGATGATGACACGAAAAAACCGCGCGGCGCCGGCGAACGGCCGCCGCGTCGCGCCCCGACGAAAACCGGCGACCGCCCCGGCTTCAAGGACAAGGCGCGCGGCCCCGCCGCCCGCGGCGACAAGCCCGAGCGGAAATTCGCCGGCGGCGACAGGCCGCCGCGCAAATTCGGCGACGGCCCGGCCCGCAAGGGCCCTGCGAGCGACGAAACGCGTCGCAGAACTCCGCGCGTCTTCGACGAAAACGGCGGCGAAGGTCGTCCGCGCTATCCGGACAGAGCCGGCGGCGATGATCGCCCGCGCACATTCGACAAGCCCCGTGGCGAGGGTCGCCCGCGGTCGTTCGAGAAACCGGCCGGCGAGAGCCGCGCCCGCACGTTCGACAAATCCGCCGGCGCAGACCGCCCCCGCGCGTTTGACAAGCCCCGCGGTGAGGGTCGGCCGCGGTCCTTCGAAAAGCCGGCCGGCGAGGGCCGCCCCCGCGCCTTCGACAAGTCTGGCGGCGACCGGCCGCCGATGCGCAAGCGCGCGGTCGCCGAGACCGCCGCGCCCGCCCGCAAACCCCGCAAGCTTCCCGATCCGGTGGAAAAGACCAGCGCCTTCGAGGGCGAGCGCGTCGCCAAGGTCATGGCCCGCGCCGGCGTCTGCTCCCGCCGCGACGCCGAAATCTGGATCGAGGAGGGCCGCGTCGCCGTCAACGGCCAGCGGCTGACCAGCGCCGCCTTCAATGTGAAGGATGACGATGTCATCACCCTCGATGGCAAACCGCTGCAGGAGAAGGAGCGCACCCGGCTGTTCCTGTTCCACAAGCCGGCTGGCCTCGTCACCAGCGCCAAGGACCCGGAAGGACGCCCGACCGTGTTCGGCTTCCTCGACGAGCGCTTTCCCGATCTGCCCCGTGTCATCTCCATCGGCCGGCTCGACATCAACACGGAAGGCCTGCTGCTGCTCACCAACGACGGCGGCCTCGCCCGCGCGCTGGAGTTGCCCGCCACCGGCTGGACGCGGCGCTACCGCGTGCGCGCCCATGGCGAGGTCAATGAAGCGGCGCTGCAGGGCCTGGCGGCGGGCGTCACCATAGACGACATCCATTATGCGCCGATCGACGCACGGCTCGACCGCACCCAGGGCTCCAACGCCTGGCTGACCATGGCCCTCACCGAGGGCAAGAACCGCGAGATCAAGCGCGTGCTCGAACATATCGGGCTCGACGTGGCGCGGCTGATCCGCCTCTCCTACGGCCCGTTCCAGCTCGGCGATCTCGCCGAGGGCGCTGTCGAGGAGGTCAAGCTCAAGACTCTGCGCGAACAGCTCGGCAAGGGCATCGCCGAACTCGCGGGCGTCGATTTCGCGTCGCCCTTGCGCGAGGAGCAGACGCCGACCGAAGCGCAGGAACTGCGAAAGCGCGTCGACAACCGCCCGCGCAAGCATGTCTCTGTGCTGCGCGAGCAGCGCGAGGAAATGGCCGAGGGGCCGCGCGTAAAAATCGAGCGCAGCGCCACCGCGGATCGCCGCGGCCGCGCCGTCACGGTGGAGCGAGTGCGCAGCGCGGCGCCGAAGGAAGAACCCGTCAAGACCCGCAATTCGCGGCGCTTCGCCGCTGCGGAGCGGGCTGGCGGCGACGAGCAGTGGCCGCGTCCCGAGCGCGCCGAGCGGCCCCGCCGGACGGAGGGCGGCGCCGAGCGTCCCGCCCGCCGCTTCGAAGGTCCGCGCAGCGAAGGCCGTTTTGGCGACGATCGCCGCCCCCCGCGGCGCGACGACGAGCGGCGTCCGCAACGCCGCGACGAGGGCGGTCGCTTCGCAGGCGCCCGCAACGCGCGCCCCGAGGGCGATCGTCCCCGCTTCGACAAGCCGCGCGGCGCTGGTGGCGATCGACCGCGGTACGACAAGCCCCGTGGAGAAGGCGCGGAGCGTCCGCGTTCCGACAGGCCGCGCAGCGCGGGCGCCGAACGGCCCCGCTATGACAAGCCGCGTGGAGAAGGGGCCGAACGTCCGCGCTACGACAAGCCCCGCGGCGCGGGAAGTGATCGGCCACGTTACGACAAGCCGCGTGGCGAGGGAGCCGAGCGTCCACGCTACGACAAGCCGCGCGGCGAAGGCGGTTACGCCCGCAAGGACGCCCGCCCGCCCCGCCGCGACGATGGCGAGGCGCGCCCCCCGCGTCGCGAGAGCGGTGAGGGCAGGCCTCCGCGCCGCGACGGCGCGGAGGGACGTCCGCCCCGCCGCGACGGCGAGGGACGCCCCGAACGGGCTTCGCGCGCCCCCCGCGCCGGCGGCGACTTCGCCAAGGGCCGCAGCGCCGGCCCGCGCAAGTTCGACGGCGACCGCAAGGGCCCCCCGCGCGGCGGAAAACCGGGCGGAAAGCCCGGCGGCGCCCGCCCCGGCGGCCGCCCGGCCGGTGGAAAGCGCCCGCCCCGCAAGGACGGGTGAAAAAACGCGAGGCGACGCCTCGCGACCCAAAATCCCGCGTAAATCCGTCATGGCCGGGCTTGTCCCGGCCATGACGCGGAATGGCTCGCCACTTGCTTCGTTCTCGCCACGCGAAAGGCGTGTCGCCTTTCGCCCGCAGGAAAGGAACGCCGCATGGTCGATATGGCGGAGCTGAAAAAGCGCAAGCTGCCGATGAATCTCGCCATCGTCCGTGTCGAACCCGAGGCGTTTCTGGCGAATTTCGGCGCATGGCTGGAGATCACCGCCTTCATTTCCGCCCTGCGCGCCGGCGACGCCGCCACGCCCGCCGACGGCGTCACCCCGGCGCTGACCCCGCAGCAATTGCGCAGCGGCGGCGTCGCCAATGTCGCGCATGACGCCATTTTCGCCTTCTGCATCACCGCGGCGCTGAAAGGCGACGCCGCCGCGGTCGATCGGATCGAAAGCGGGCTGATCGAAACCTACGGCAAGGATTTCCCCGGCGCGCCGGCCTTCTGGAGCATCCGCGGGACGATCGATACGCCGGCGACGCTCGATGATTTCGTCGGTCAGGCGGCCAGGAAAATGCTGGCCGGCGACCTGCCGCCGCCGCCCATGCGGGCGCGCGAGAACTGGACCAACGGGCTGCGGCTGCTGGAGAAGGCCCGCAAATCCAATTTCTCGCAGGAAATTCTCTATCCGCTGGCGCTGTGGCACCGCGCCCGCTGGACTGAGACGCTGGAGAAAGGCATCTCCTTCCTCGCTCATATCGAGGACAATTTTCCGGTGCTGCAGGAACTCCTGAAGGACGAACGCAACGACGAACCCTTCATCGCCAATGTGCTGCTGCAGATGGCCCCCGGCGTCGATCAGGAGTTGGGCGACGAAGTGCGCGGGTTCCTGAAGAGCCTGTCACGAAGGGTGTAAGACTGGACCCTGCCGCTCACACCTGCCGGGGCTTGCCGTCGGCGTCGAAGACCACTTCGGTTTCGTCGCCGCCGAAATCGATTTTCGCCCGTGTGAGCTTGCCGCCCTCGCCATATTCGTAATCGTGGCGCAACTCGACTTCGCCATAGGCGAGCTTCTCGCAAAGAACGATGCGCCCTGCATCGTCATAGGCGGCGCGAAAGAAGGTGTTGCGGTTCCCGAGCGCGTTTTCGTCGATCTGCGAGACGAGATTCAGCGGCAGGGCGACGCCGCTGTACGTCAGGAAATATTTGAAGGCGGTCATCTGTCGGTTTCCTCACAAAACGCGCGGGTTCGCCGCGGCCGGGCCTGCGCCCGCGGTGTTTGCGAGGATGGAAACAAGATGCGTGCCGCGAGAGCCTGTGGGCTCGCGGTCCTTGGCTCAGGAGAAATAAGCGTTCAGCACCTTGCGGTAGATTTCCGTGAGCGCGTCGATGTCGGCGACGGCGGCGTTTTCGTCGACGGCGTGGATCGATGTGTTCAGCAGGCCGAACTCCAGCACCGGGCAGTCGCGGGTGATGAAGCGCGCGTCCGAGGTGCCGCCGGTGGTGGAGAGTTGCGGATCGCGTCCTGTGACCTCGCGCACCGCCTGCGCCACGAGGCCGGTAAAGGCGCCGGGCTGCGTTAGAAAGGACACGGCGTTGCAGGGATCGAACGATATCTCCACGCGCGCGCCCTGCGCCGCGTCATGGATCAGCGCCTCGATGTGGGTGCGCAAGCGCTCGGGCGTCCAGGCATCGTTGAAGCGGATGTTGAACTGCGCCCGCGCCTGCGCCGGGACGACATTCACAGCGGGGTTGCCGACGTCGATCGACGTGACTTCGAGATTGGAGCGCACGAAATGCGCGGTTCCCTCGTCGAGCCGATGCGCCGACAGCGCCGCGACGATGCGGGCGATGACCGGCACGGGATTGGCCGCGCGCTCGGGATAGGCGACATGGCCCTGCTTGCCGAACACCGTGACGCGGCCGTTGAGCGACCCGCGCCGGCCGATCTTCATCATGTCGCCGAGCGCATCCACATTGGTGGGCTCGCCGACGATGCAGTGATCGAATGTTTCGCCGGCGTCGCGCGCCCAGTCGAGCAGCTTGGCCGTGCCGTTGATCGACGGACCTTCCTCGTCGCCGGTGATGAGGAACGAGATCGCCCCGCGCGGCGCGCCGTGCTCGCGGACATGATCGATGGCCGCTGCGGCGAAGGCGGCGATGGCGCCTTTCATGTCGCTGGCGCCGCGGCCATAGAGCACACCGGTGTCGATGGCGCCGGCGAAGGGATCATGCGTCCAGCGGGCGATGTCGCCCGGAGGCACGACATCGGTGTGGCCGGCGAAGACAAGATGCGGGCGGCCTTCGCCGATCTTCGCGAAGAGATTGTCGACGTCGGGCGTGCCGGGATGCGAGAAGACGAGGCGATGCGTCGCAAAGCCGACGCCTTGCAGCGCCGCCTCCAGCACGCCGAGCGCGCCTTCGTCCTTCGGCGTGACCGAGGGGCAGCGGATCAGGGATTGGGCGAGCGTGACGGCGGGAGAGTGGGGCATCGAAGGTCTCCGGGGATCCATCTCCCGCTTGCGGGGGATGAAAGGTCGTCGGGTCTAGCGCCGCAGCCCCAGTTCCCACAGCGTCCACAGCGTCGCGGCGGCGAATGCGCCTTCCATCCCCCACAGCGCCCATGCCGGCACGATGTCGAGGCCGGCGGGCGAGAGAATGGGGGCGAGGCGCAGGGCGCCGGAAAGGAAGGCGAACAACGGGCAGAGCCCGGCGAGACCCAGCGGCGACGGCCAGGCGCGGGCGCGGAACCGCTTGGCCGTGAGGTTCATGTAGCTCACGCCGATGAGCATCAGCGCGAAGGCCAGAAACATCGCATAGGCGTAGGCGGCGAAAATCAGCGGCTCGAACAACTTCGACTGCGCGAGATCGTGGACGATGTGGCCGCGCAGCGGCAGCCACCCCAGCGTCAGCGCGACGACGACGCCCGCGAGAGCGCTGGCGTATTTCAGCCAGACCTCGCGGTCGATCACGCCAGCGTCGGTGCGGAACAGGAAACGGAAACGATCCCCGTCCATTTAGTCCCTCAAGAGTTCGTTGATGCCGGTCTTGCTGCGGGTCTGGGCGTCGACGGTCTTGACGATCACCGCGCAATAAAGCGACGGGCCGGGCGCACCGTCCGGCAGCGGCTTGCCGGGAAGCGAGCCGGAAACGACGACGGAATACGGCGGCACATAGCCCATGTGGATCTTGCCGGTGGCGCGATCGACGATCTTGGTCGACGCGCCGATGAACACGCCCATCGACAGAACCGAGCCCTTGCCGACGACGACGCCCTCGACCACCTCGGAGCGGGCGCCGATGAAGCAGTCGTCCTCGATGATGGTAGGATTGGCCTGCAGCGGCTCCAGCACGCCGCCGATGCCGACGCCGCCGGAGAGATGCACATTCTTGCCGATCTGCGCGCAGGAGCCGACGGTCACCCAGGTGTCGACCATGGTTCCCGCATCGACATAGGCGCCGAGATTGACGAAGGAGGGCATGAGAATGGCGCCCGGCGCGACATAGGCCGACTGGCGCACGATGGCGCCCGGGACGGAGCGGAAGCCGGCCTTCGTATGTTCGCCCGCGCCCCAGCCGGTGAATTTGCTCGGCACCTTGTCCCACCAGGTCGCGCCGCCGGGGCCGCCGGCGATCACCGCCATGTCGTTGAGGCGGAAGGACAGCAGCACGGCCTTTTTCAGCCACTGATGGACCTTCCAGGACTCGGGACCCTCGGCGCCCTCGATCTTCTCGGCGACGCGCAGCTTGCCGGCATCGAGCAGTCGCAGCGCGCTGTCGACGGCGCGGCGGATGTCGCCCTGAGTCTCGGTGGTGATGTTCGCCCGATCCTCGAAGGCGGCGGTGATGAGTGTCTCGAGACCCGTGTGCGGCATGTGGCTCCCCTGAAGCGTCGCGACAGGGTTTCAGCCATCGGCGGCGGCGAGTCAATTGGTTCCGCGGGCGTCCGCGCTCAGTCTTCGGCGTAGATGACCCGAATGCCGGCCTTCGCCACGGCGGCTTCGTCCGGATACCAGGTGGATTCGTGGTCGAGGACCCCGTGCTTGTTGAAAACCATCACATATTTCGCGGGACGGTCGAGTTCGCAGCGCAGGCCGGGCCCCGGACGGTCGAGGGGCCGCAGCTTGCTGTCCCAGTCGAGGAAATAGCCCGGATGCGGCGCGGCGTTCGACATTGTCTGTTTCCCTTCATCGACAGGCTTTCGAGCCTTCGAAAGCACGATCCGGACCAGCGGCGTGTCCGGGAAAATCGCCAAACCTGTGTGAAGTTAACGGTTCTTTCAAACAGACATTCCAATTTTCGTCGACAGTCGCAGACGGTTCCGCCACACGCGGACAGATGCGACGGCGTCCGGCGGAAGCGTGTTTCCCGACCGGTGAGTGGCGTGACCGTCGGCGCGCAGCCGGCGTGGAGTGTGTGAGGGTCCGCGTGATGGAGCGCTTTTTCGGCGCGGCGAAGAGTTTCGCCGCACTTTTCCGTGACCGGCGCGGCATGTCGACGCGCGACTATGGCGTGTTCGCCGCACTGGTGGGCAGCGCCTTCCTCGGCAGCCTCAAGGGCCTCGACATGCTGATCAAGCTCCAGTCCATCGTCTGAGCGATCACGTTTTCCGGCGGGCGGCGGCGCGCATCAGGCCAAGGCACTCGGCCGTCGCCGCCATATCCAGCGCCGACATTCCGAGGTCTGTTTCGAAGGCCGGATCGGCACCGGCGGCCAGCAATTGCGCGAGCGCCGTCGCGCGACCGGACGAGGCCGCGAACATCGTCGGCGTCGCTCCGGTCAGATTGACGTGCTGGGGATCGCTCCCGGCCGCGAGCAACAGGCGAATGGTCTCGGCGCTCTCACCGACGCAGGCCAGCCACAGCGCCTCGTTGCCGTCGGCGTTGGTCGCATGCAGGTCGGCGCCCGCCGCAAGAAGTTCTGCGACCAGCGCCGGAGGCGCCAGCCGCGCCGCCACCATCAGCGGCGTGACGCCGTCTGCGTTGCGTCCATCGATCACGCCGGGCGCGAAACCATGACTGGCGAGAAAATCGCACAATTCGCGGGTGAGAGGCGCCGCGTCGGCGCCGGCGTGGACCATGGCGATGCTCCTTCTGTAGCGGCGACACAACTGTCGCCGCTGCCGACAAGCCTCGCAAGCAAGGCCGGCGCCGACCGGCGCCGAACTCGCGTCGCATCACCTCCGAACCGCTGCTCCACCGGCCCCGGACTGGTCGCGGTCGGTCGCCGCTGCACTGCGCGGATCGAAAGCGGCCGTCGTCGGGCGGGCGGGCTGGCCGAAATCATATTTCAGCCCGACGAAGAAGGTGCGCTGCGGATAGGGGTTGGGATTCACATAAGCCTTCCAGCGGCCGATGTTGTCGACGCCGGCGCTCGCGGTCCAGTTTTTGTCGAGCTTGTAGGTCACCTTGGCGTCGAAGAACAATTGCTCGCTGTCGACGCTGCCGTAGTTGTTGTGGTTGAAGTCGGTGTTGTTGAGCGAGACGAAGGCCGCCGAGGCGTAACGCGCGCCGACCGACATGGAGAGCTGATCGTTGGGGCTGTAGAGCAACACGCCGCGGATGCGGATGCGCGGAATGCGCGGAAGCTGATTCCCCTGAATGCCGGGCTGTTGCCAGTTGGAGACGATCTTCGCGTCGGTGAAGGTCGCGCTGCCGATGAAATCGAGCCCCTTCCAGTAGACGTCGTTGAGCGTGACCGCGCCCTCGACGCCGCGCACGATCGCCTTGCCGACATTGGAGTTCTGCGAGGTGAGAATGCCGGTCGAAATGTCCTGCTGCGACACGATGGCGTTCCAGCGATAGTCCTCGAACAGCGACACGCGCGGATGCGCATGGCGGATCACGCCGAAGACATTGTCCACATCATATTCGCCGGTGAGGTCGTAATAGGTTCCCTTTTCCGGTTGCAGCTGCGGATTGCTGAGCGTGATGCTGTTGGGACCCGTGACATTGCTGAACAGCTCCAGCACGGTCGGGAAGCGGTAATAGCTCGCAACCGAGCCGCGCAGCGTGAAGCCCCTGTATGCCTCCCACTCCATCGCGCCCTTGGGCGAAAAGGTGGTCTTGGAGACGGCGGGCAGCGTCGGCGGAGTCACCAGCGTGAGCGGAGAGCCGGCGAAACCCGGCGTGTATTTCTGGCCGAGCGTGTTGTTGACGCCGTCGAACGCATCCCAGAACTCCTCGCGGCCGCCGACCGTCAGTTTCCAGCCCGGCTGGAATTTCCACACTTCCTGGAAATAGGCGGCCTTGGTCTGGGTCTTGCCCATGTTCACCGCCTGGATCGAATTGAAGTAATTCGCCGTCCAGACATTGGTGTTGGTCTGCGTCTGCGCGAGGCCGTATTCGTCGAAATGGCCGCCAAACGAGAACTCGTGCTTGCCGAAAAACTCCGGCCGCCAGATGAAGCGGGCGTCGCCGGTATGCCAGTAGCTGCCCGTCAGCATGACATTGGAGCCGGTCGGGTTGATCGTGTAGCTGCTCGACGTGTTGTTCGGCAGCCAGCCATAGGCTTTCGCCGACATGGTGTAGTCGCGCAGATAATTGTACGACGACCCCGACAGATCGAAGTCGAAAATGCCTCTGGTGTCGGACTTCAGCGACAAGCCCTGCATCAGATGCGAAGCGTTGGCGTGCTGCGGATTGACAGTGAAGGGGAAGGCCGCATTGCCGATCTGGATATTGCCGCTTTGCGTATTGTATATCTGCACGCCGTTCTTGTCGGTGATGTAACTGGTCGGATAGGTATTGTCGACCAGAGACCAGAAGCCGACCTGATAATTGGCGTGCACTTTCGGCAGGATCTCGTAATCGAGTTTCACCTTGGTCATGTGCTGTTCGTTGTGGTCGGCCTGATTGGCGCCGCCGACGAAGCGCGGATTGCCGGCCTGATCGAGGTCGATGAATCCGCCGAGGCTCGGCGCGCCCGCGGCGCCGGCTTTCGCGACATTGCCACCGGGGAACGTCTGCGACTGGCCCTGCGCGTCGAGGCGATCATAGGTCAGCCAGAAGGAGAAATCGTTGATCTTGTGGCCAATCTGCAGATTCATGTCGCCAGCGAGGTTCAGCTCCTTGCTGCCATAGAGGCTGTAGGGCTGCAGGCCGGCAAGGCCCGTGGCGTGGAATTCGAAGCCCTCTGGCATGCGGGTGGTGATGGTCATCACGCCGCCCATGGCGTTGCCGGGATAGAGCGCCGAAAACGGCCCGTAGATCACGTCGATGCGCTCGATCTCGTTGGGCGACACCATGCCCCAGCGCGGCGCGGTGCTGAAGCTGTTGCCGAGCAGATTCGAGATCAGCATGTTGTCGGCGTAAACGAGATTCTGTGCGCCGGAAATCGGCGTCGTGTTGCGGGTCTGAAGAATGCCGTTGCGGTCGCCGACAAAGCGCTCGCGCACCAGAATGCTCGGCATGTATTTCGTGACTTGCGCCGTCGTCATGGCGTTGACCGTCTTGTCAATCTGCTGGCGGGTGACGCTCTCGACCACCGCCGGAACATTGTCGGGAATGGCGCGGCGGATCGGCGCCGGCGCGGCGACGATGGGAGCCGGAGCCGGCTGCACGATGCGAACGGGAGCAGGCGCAGGGCGAGCGACGGCGGTCCGAGCGGGCGCGCGAACGACGGCGCGGCGTCCACCGCTGCCGACATCGATGGTGGGAAGCGACTGCTGCGCCCCGGCGGCCCCGGAGGCGAGAATGGCGGCAAGCGAAACGCTGCCGCGGAAGAAAAGACGTGCGGACATGGGATCCCCTCGAAGTTTTTTCGTTCGTCGCCGCGCTCTTGCTGTCGCGGGCCGTTTGGAGGTCGGGTTTGACGGAAGCGCCGGCGGGGCGCGGTCCGCCACCGTCCTCGCGAAGAGGACGGGCGTCCCGCCGGCCTGGCGCGGTGCCTCGAGGCGCCGCGTCGCGTCGGAAATCAGGCTCGAGGGCTCGAGGCGGACATACGCCTGCGCCAGCGCACAGATCGCGTGCGGCTATCGCCCTTGACGCCTTGTCGACGTGTTGGAAGAGATGGAAAGGCCTCTCAGACGGGCGGCGCGCGGGCCTGTCCGGCCCGGACGAGGCGGGCGGGCCGTTGCGGCGCCGGATCGGCGGCGACGGCGGCGCGCGACGGCAGGCGCTTCAGCACGACCCAGGGCGCCGACGGCGGCTCGAGCGCGGCGGCAATAAAGCCGCAGGCCTGGCAATGATGACAGTTTTGGCCGTGATCGACCGGCGTCCGCCCGTCGGCGCCATCCCTGTCGCAATGCGAGGCTTCGACGCCTGCGAACAGCGGCGACGCCGATGCGCCGCGCACGATGAAACCCCCGGCGGCGGTCTGGACGACCAGCAGCAGGGCGAGAAGCAGCGCAACGGGGAAGCCCCGGCGCAGGGACAATCTCGACGGTTTCATGCCATGCGAGCGTAGCTGTGGTCGTCCGGCGATTGCAAGCGGACGAGCGGCCGGCGCCAGGGTAAATTCCTAATTTTTCGTAAACTGTGGTCAATGCGCCACAGGCTCGCCAAGGCGCCTCGCGCGCGTCGCTGCGCCTGTGCCATAAGGAGCGCCTCGTCGTCCCCAGAGCTGCGGCAGGTCATGATTCGGATCGAAAACATCAGCAAGCAGAACGGCAATCATCTTCTGTACGTCGAGGCTTCGGCATCATTGCTGGCCGGCGAAAAGGCTGGTCTCGTCGGCCCCAACGGCGCCGGCAAGTCGACGCTGTTCCGGATGATCTGCGGCCGCGAGCAACCCGACGAGGGCCAGGTGTCGATCGATCGCGGCGTCACGATCGGCTATTTCGATCAGGATGTCGGCGAGATGTCGGGCCGCAGCGCCGTCGCCGAAGTGATGAACGGCGCAGGGCCAGTCAGCGAAGTGGCCGCACAGCTGCGCGACCTCGAGGCGGCGATGGCCGATCCGGGCCGCGGCGACGATCTCGAAGCCGTGATCGAACAGTACGGCGAGGCGCAGGCGCGCTTCGAGGAGCTCGGCGGCTATGCGCTGGAAGGCCGCGCCCGCGAGGTTCTCGCCGGGCTGAATTTTTCCGAAGAGATGATGGACAACGATGTCGGCAAGCTGTCAGGCGGCTGGAAGATGCGCGTCGCGTTGGGCCGCATCCTGCTCATGCGGCCGGACGTGATGCTGCTGGACGAACCGAGCAACCATCTCGACCTCGAAAGTCTGATCTGGCTGGAGGGTTTTCTCAAAGGCTACGACGGCGCCTTGCTCATGACCTCGCACGACCGCGAGTTCATGAACCGCGTCGTCTCCAAGATCGTCGAGATCGACGGCGGCTCGCTCACCAGTTTTTCCGGCGATTACGAATTCTACGAACAGCAGCGCGCGCTCGCCGAGAAACAGCAGCAGGCGCAGTTCGAGCGGCAGCAGGCCATGCTGGCCAAGGAGATCAAGTTCATCGAGCGCTTCAAGGCGCGCGCCTCGCATGCCGCGCAGGTGCAGAGCCGCGTGAAAAAGCTCGACAAGATCGAGAAGGTCGAGGCCCCGCGCCGCCGCCAGACCATCCTGTTCGAGTTCCCGCCGGCGCCGCGCTCAGGCGACGATGTGCTGGCGCTGAAGAACGTGCACAAGGCCTATGGCGCGCGCCGCATCTACGACGGTTTCGATTTTTCCGTGCGCCGCCGCGAGCGCTGGTGCGTGATGGGCGTCAACGGCGCCGGCAAGTCGACGCTGCTCAAGCTCGCGGCGGGGGCCGCGGAGCCGGACCAGGGAACGGTGGCCATCGGCGCCAGCGTCAAGATGGGCTATTTCGCCCAGCACGCCATGGAGCTGCTGGACGGCGACCACACCGTGTTCGAGGCGCTGGAGCACGAATTTCCGCAGGCCGGACAAGGCTCCCTGCGCACGCTGGCCGGGTGCTTCGGATTTTCCGGCGACGATGTGGAAAAGAAATGCCGAGTCCTCTCGGGCGGGGAAAAGGCGCGGCTGGTGATGGCCAAGATGCTCTATGATCCACCAAATTTTCTGGTGCTGGACGAGCCGACCAACCATCTCGATCTCGCCACCAAGGAAATGCTGATCTCGGCGCTGGCGCAATATGAAGGGGCCATGCTGTTCGTTTCGCACGACCGGCATTTTCTGGCCGCGCTGTCCAACCGCGTGCTGGAGCTGACGCCGGACGGCGTCCACCGCTACGACGGCGGCTACAGCGAATATGTCGCGCGGACGGGAATCGAGGCGCCGGGCTTGCACTGACGCGCCGCCGCGCCGCACACAAAAAACCCCCGGCCGGAGCCGGGGGCGGAGGACTTCGCTCCTAGTGCGCGCGTTCAGCTGTTGCGGTCACCGAAGAGGCGCAGCAGCGACAGGAACATGTTGATGAAGTCGAGATAGAGCTGGAGGGCGCCGAAGATGCTCTTCTTCTGCACGACCTCGTAGCCGTCGCTCTCGTAATACATGTCCTTGATGGACTGGGTATCGTAGGCGGTCAGGCCGGCGAACACCAGCACGCTGATGATCGACAGCGCAAACTGCAGGCTGCTCGACTGCAGGAACAGATTGACCAGTCCGGCGATGACCAGACCCCACACGCCCATGATCAGGAAGGCGCCGAGGGCGGACAGATCCTTGCGGGTCATGTAGCCGTAGAGGCTGAGTCCGCCGAAGGCCGCCGCGGTGATGAAGAACACCCGGGCGATCGAGGCGCCGGTGTAGACCAGCAGGATCGACGACAGCGACAGGCCCATCACCGCCGCGAAGGCGATGAACAGGTTGCGCGCGCCGGCCGCCGACATGCGATTGACCGCTGCGCCGAACAGCAGCGCGAAGGCGAGCGGGGCGAGCATGATCACATAACGCAGGGGCGAACCGTAGATGGCTTCGCCGAACGGGGTCAGCATCAGCCGCCCGCCAGCGCGACCGGCAACCGCCAGCATGTTCGTGCCGAGCGCCGCCAGACCGGTGACGCCGAGGCCGATGGTCATGTAATTGTAGACGCCGAGCATGTAGCTGCGCAGGCCCTGGTCGACCTCTGCGGCGGCGCCGCGGGCCGTTCCCGGCTGGTAGCCGAAGCCCCGATTGTTCTGAAAGGACATGACACCTTCTCCAAGGAAGCAACCCGGACGACGGGACAGGCGCCGTCAGAGCGATTGAGCCGAATATGGCTTTAAAGCAGAAGCAAGACAAGGCTGCGGCGCATGAACTCTTGGTAACGTCAGGCCGGCCCTTTCGGGCGCCGGACACCGCCCGAAAGGCTCCCCGCGACCGCTATCGTCGCCTTTTTGGCGAAATCCGCCCTTGCTGCAGGCCGTGCGCAGTGGCTTGTTTTCGCGCAGGCAAGGCGACTCGACGTCGCACCCTTGCGAAGGTCGAAAGATACGGTAACATCGGCGTTCGTGCGCATTCACATGACCTTCCACCGGACGGCGGACTGGAGGAAGGCGGATCGCGCGGTTCGGGCGTCGCTGCCGACCGCAAGATCAGACCAGGAGGAGAACCATGGCTGACGATGTTGCTCCGCTGCGTGACAAATCCCGCGCCCTGTCGTCGCTGCTGAAAGCCGGAGCGCTGGGGCTGGCGCTGGCCTCCGCAGCGCTGTTCGCCGCGCCCGCGCACGCCCACGGCCGACTCGGGGCCGCCGAAGGCCGCTGCCGCCTGTTCATCGGCCCGGACATCATGAACTTCACCGGCTATCTGCCGGAGGCGTCGAAATCCGAATTTTGCGAGGACATTCCCTCGACCGGCCCGATGATCATGGTGCTGGATGTCGAGCAGGACGAACTGCGCGACATGAAGGTCGACATCCGCATCGTCAAGGACGTGGGCGAATCGGCCGAAAACGAAAACATCGAGGCTGTCACTGTCGCCCGCAGCGAGCCGCGGACCTATCCGCACGGCACGATCAACATCGAGCACACTTTTCCCGAGCCCGGTTATTTCGTCGGCATCGTCACCGTCACCGGAGAGAACGGCGAGCGCTGGGTGTCGCGTTTCCCGTTTTCGGTCGGCAAGAGCTTTATGCGCACCCTGCCCGTCTATCTGACGCTCGGCTTCGGCGTGCTCGCAGCCTTCGCCATCTATATGCACCATCGCCGCCGAACGCCGGTGAAGACGACGGCCGCCAACGGTAGACCGAACCCCACTGTCACCCCGGCGGAGTGAGCCGGGGGCGTGACGCGACCGGCGTTTCCCGGTAAATCCGCTGGACGGATTTTTCGGGACAACGCCGATGACGGACGTGGACATCGTTTCGGACGACCTGCAACGCCGCGTTCGGGACGAGGTCGCACGAATCCTGGACGGCGGGCTGAGCGGCTCCAGCGAGCGGCAGAAGGCGCTGCTCGATTATCTCGTTTCCGAAGAACTCGAGGGCCGCGGGCCACGCCTGAAGGCTTACGCCATTGCGACCGAAGTGTTCGGACGCTCTGGCGATTTCGATCCGCAGACGGACAGCATCGTGCGGGTCGAGGTCGGGCGGCTAAGGCAGGCGCTGGAGCGGCACTATCTGACCGCTGGCCTCGGATCGGACCTTGTCCTCTCGATTCCCAAGGGCGCCTATCGCCCGCAATTTGCGCCGCGCGACACGGCGCCGCCGGTGGTCGCCGCCGATCAGGCTCCGGTCCCTCCGCCCCCACCCGAGGACCGCTCTGCCCGCCGCCTCGCCTGGACGAGGCGCACCATCGCCGCGGCCGTCGCGGCGTTTCTGGGCGCGGGGCTGGCCACATATTTCACCATGTCGCGGCCCGCGCCGGCGCCGGCGCCGGCCGCCCGCGCCGCGCCGCTGATCGCCGTCGCGCCCTTCGCCTTTTCGGCCGATCGGCCGGGACAGGAGTTCGTCGCCGCCGGCCTGCATGCGGAAATCGCCGGGGCGCTGTCCGAGTTCGACTGGCTCTCGGTCGCGCCGCTGCTGCAGGATGTGCGCTTCGATGCGGAGAGGTCGTGGAACGTCGATTTCCTGCTGCGCGCGACCCTGCGCCAGACCGGCGAGCGCGTCGCCGCGACGGTGCTGTTGCTCGATGGCGAAAGCCGCAGCGTGCGCTGGTCGAAGACCTATGATTTCGCGCTGAAACCCGGCGAAGTCGGCGCGCTGGAGAACGACATCGTCGGGCGGATCGCCGCCGATGTCGGCCATCCCTTCGGCATCGTCGCCGATCTCGAGCGCGCAAGGCTGCGGGCCGCGGCTGTCGAGACCGACGCCGCCTTCGCCTGCAAGTTGCACGCGATGCAATACTGGTCGGCGCGCCGCCGCACCGATTATCCGGCGGCGCGGTCCTGCTTCGAAGCCCTGGCCACAAAAGACGCCCGCGACGCCGACAGTCTCGCCGCGCTGGCGCTGTTGCAACTCGACGCCGTGGTCGAGGGGTTCGACGCCGGCCCGCGCGCGGACCTGCTGCAAAGGGCCCGCGACCTCGCCGCCCGCGCGCAAGACCTCGACCGCACGCGATCGCTGCCGCAGATGGCCCGTTACAGCGCCGCCCTGTGCGCGGGGGATCTGCGCGATTTCGAAAGCGCCGGCCGCGCCTTCGCCGCCGCCCATCCCGCCAATCCCGTGGCGCTGGCCGACATCGGGCTCAAGCTGGCGCTGTCGCAGGTCGATCCCGCCGGCGGCGCGGCCCTGCTGGAGCGGGCGAAAGCGCTGTCGCACGATCTGCTGCCGGCCAGCGCCACGGCTTTGGCGGCCGAGCGGCTGCGCAAGGGCGAGACGCCCGACATGGCGGCGCTGGAGACGCTGGCCTTTCGCACCGACTCGGTCTGGGTTCTTCTGAATTACCTCGCGGCAGCGAAAGCGGCCGGGGACGAGAAATCGATCGCCCGCGCCGAAGCCCGCCTCGCCGAGACGGGCTTCGACACGCGGCAAAAACGCAGCGACGTGCTCGAGGCGCAGTGCTGGGCGAAGGAGGTGAAGGAGGCGGTGGGGAGGGGGATGTGAAATGCGATCACCGGGCCGCCTGACCACGGAGTCTCGCCTTCAAGGCGTCGTCGGTCGGCGTTTCGCGGGGCGAAACGACTCGCGCAGGACGGAGATCGCCGCACCGCCAAAGCCGTAGGTCGCGGTCGGCAGGCTGAGCATCAGATAGAGTCGAAACAGCGACGGGAGAGCGCCCTCGGCCGGAACCGGCGAATCCAGAACCGGGAAGATCGCTTGCAACAGAAACAAGCTCGAATTCGTGAATGCGCCGACGACCATCGCCCACCGCACTGACCAATGCAGCTCGACGCGCGCGCCGTAAAAGCCGAACAGCAATGCGCTCATCAACAGGAAATCGATGTGCGACTGCACCAACCGCGACAGCTTTCCGGCGAACAGCAATTTCAGGAAAGGCACTCCAAAATTCAGGCCGACAAGGCAAAAGGCCAGAAGAAGCGCGACGAGCAGCCACAGGGCTGCGCCTCTGAGGAGCAAAATGTTGGTTTCTTCTGGAGTGTGTGACGACATTCTGTGGGTTCCTCGGCTGACATTGCGGATTGTCGAGCACGTCGGCGCAGTCGATTTCAGGCCAATGTCCAATCGCCCGCTTCGCGCCGACTTTGTGCGTGGTCCAAGCGCAACTCTAGCGTCCGGCAAAGCGTAGGGGATGAGCATGGCGCCCACGGCATGCCGGGCAATTTGCCCCGCGTCGGTGAACACGACCGAAGGTCGGGGCGGCAATCCGCATTTGGATGCTGCAATTCGAAAAGCCGGCGCTTCGGTTCGTATTGCCCTTGACGCTGTATGGAAGGCGCTGACGGACGTCCGCGACGTGACGATCGAAATGTCGCCACAGCGCAGAACATGGAAGACATCCGGCAGCAAAGTCCGATGGCGGGCCGACGTCCGGCTCGCGGCTCACGAGCCCGATGAAACAATCGCTACGCGCATCGATCGCGCGCGCGCGCCGGTCGCTGACGCTGCCTTGCAGACCCGTGTCACGACCGTCGCCTGATCTCCTCGCGCATCAACCGCGGCTGCATGAAGTGCGGCAGGATGCCTTCGCGGATGATCGCCCGGCGCAGCGGCCCCAGCGCAGACACGGCGAGAAAACTCGCGCCGCGCGCGATGTCGACCGGCAGCCAGGGCACGATCAGCGAACGGTTGAGCACATCGACGCCGTGGGTGCGGAAGCCGATGTCGCCGCGCCGGTGCAGATCGTAGCGCAGCAGGGCGCGCGACAGTTCGGAGGGGCTGTCGAGATCGACGCTGGCGAGGCAATCCTCGAGATCGGCCACGTCGCGCAGGCTGAGGTTGAGCCCCTGCGCGCCGATCGGCGGGAAGATGTGGCAGGTTTCCCCGACCAAGGCCATGCGGCCGGTGGCGTGTTTCGAAACCTGCATCCCGCCCATGCGGAACTGGCCGATGTCGCTGTCGAGCTTCATCCAGCCGAAGGTTCCCTTGGCGTAGTCCTCGATTTCGAACTCCAGCTCCTCGCGCGGCTTTTCGAGCCGGCGGCGGGCGTCCGCGACGCTCATCAGCCAGACGAGGCTGGAGCGGTGCGGATGGACGTCGTCGCCGCGCGAGGGCACGAGGGTGAACGGACCCGAGCGCGTGTGCCATTCCGTCGAGACGTTGTCGTGCGGAAATTCATGGGCGAGATGCATGGTCAGCGCGACCTGCGGATAGCTCCATTCTTTCGTATCGATTCCGGCGACGGCGCGGGCGCGGCTGTTACGGCCGTCGGCGGCGACCAGGAATCCCGCCTCGATCCGCCGTCCGTCGGCGAGCAGGGCCGAGACACTGTCGGGATCGAAGACGTAATCAGCAATGTCCGCCTCGACGAGTTCGAATCGCCCGGTCTCGCGGGCGACGCCGAGCAGGATGTCGACGAGTTCGTCGTTGGAGACGTTGAGCCCCAGCGCCGGCAGACCGACTTCTCTGGCCCGCAGATTGAGTTCGGGGATCGGAATGAGCTGGTCGGTGTCGTCGATCATGCGGATCGATTCGACCGGGCAGGCGCGTTCGCGCACCTTGTCGAGGACGCCGAGCGCCGAGAGGAAGCGCAGCGAGGATTCGAACAGCGCCACGGTGCGGCCGGGCAGCGGCGGCGGCATGCGCCCGACAAGGGTCGTGCGCCAGCCAGCTTTCGCGAAGGCCAAAGCCGCGGCGACGCCGGTGGAGCCGGCCCCGGCGACGAGAATTTCCGTCCGCGCCGCGGCGGGGTTTGCAGCTTCGCTCATGGTGATGCTCTCCGTTTCGGAGAGGTTATAGCGCCCGCCGCGAGCAAGGGCGAGCGCCGCGTCGCCGCAGCTCCCGCCCATTTGCCGCCGTCAGGAAACGCTGCGCTCAGCGCACCACCACGCGGGTTCCGACCCGGACGCGATCGTAAAGATCGGTCACGTCCTCGTTCATCATGCGGATGCAGCCCGAGGAAACGTTCTGGCCGATGGTGTGCGGCTCGTTGGTGCCGTGGATGCGGTAGAGCGACGAACCGAGATAGAGCGCCCGCGCGCCGAGCGGGTTGGCGGGACCGCCGGGCATGAAATGCGGCAGATCGGGGCGACGCGCCAGCATTTCCGAGGGCGGCGTCCAATCCGGCCACTCGGCCTTGCGGGAGATGGATTTCACGCCCGACCACTCGAAGCCCGGCCGGCCGACGCCGACGCCGTAGCGAATGGCGCGGCCGCGACCCTGAACGAAATAGAGATGCTTGTCGGAAGTGTCGATCACCACCGAGCCGGGCGCCTCGGCGCCGGGATAATCGACTTCGGCGCGCATGTACACAGGGTCGATCTGCCGTTGCATTTCGACTGCCGCCGGCGCCGGCCGATAGGCGGCGTAGTCGCGACGCGCAGGGGGAGCAAGCCCCGCGCCGGCGCCAGCGGTATTCGCAAGCATTTCGATGAAGCCGCCGCCGAGCGCCGACTGCTGCGGCTCCGGCAAGGCTTCCGCGGCGGCCAGCTGAACATGGCCGTAGGGCTGACCCTGGACCTGACCGCCCGCCGGATAGGCGCCGGTGTAGACTGCGCCATGGGTCTGGAACTGTACATGGGGGGCCGGCTCGCGGGGCGACGGGGCTGCTCTGCGGATGGGCATGTCCAGCGCCGGCGCTTCCGGCTCCGCATAGGCCAGCTCCTGCTCGTCCGCCTGCGCGGCGGGACCAGAATAGATGCCGGGGACGACTCGCGGCGACGCTTCGGCCGTGCCCTGAAAATCCGGATAGAGCGCGGCGGCGATTGCGGCGCCGGCAAAAAATGAGAACAGACGCTGCAAGTTCATGAGCGGCACCGTTTTACGCGTTGGCACGCCGAGGGAAGACAAAAGCAGTGTATCGTCGTAAATTTTCATCGTAAATATCAAGCATGTTCTATGGTTATCAATTCACGAACACGTTGTCCAAACGATGTATGAACTTATCATCCAAGAGATGAATATTCATGGTTGACGAAATCTTGACGCCTCGCCGCGGCCGCGAGGCGGGCGGCCGCGCCAGGATTAACAAAAGATAACTTGACCCGGACGCGGACGCGCGCCACTTTCCCGCCGGCTTCTGCCGCCCCTTTGGGCGCCGGCGCGAAGCCAGAAAGCGCCGCGGCGGGCGCGACACGGCCCCGAAGTTCGGACGCGGTTCGAACGTCGCGGCGAAATCGCGAGAACGCGGCGCAAGAGGCCTGCGCGGGACGTTCGCCGGGCTGACAGTCAGTGCTGGTTATGCAAACGGGGCGGCCCCCCGCTCAAACGGAACGGACCGCCGCTCGTGCCGATTTTTTCAGTTGCATCCAAACGTCTGGCGATCCTCGGAGCCGCCGCCTCGGCGTTGTCCGGCTGTGATCTTACCTGGGAGAAGCCGGAGCTCGCGTCTCCGCCGCCGCCGCAATTTCGGGAGGCGAAGACGAAGTCGTCGCTGCCGATTCCAGCGGGCGCGGATTTTGCCGCGAAGTTCGGTTCGCGCGAGTTGACCGCGGTCGTAGCCTCGGCAGTCGGCGACAATCTCGACATTGCCGCGGCAGTCGCCCGAATCCGGGAAGCCGATTCGCAGGCGCGGGTGTCGAGCGCGACGCTGTGGCCGACGATCGGCATGCAGGACATCGTTCGCACGACGGCCACTCCGGGCACGACGACGGTCACGTCCTCTTCTTCCGGCGGCATCAATCTTTCAGGATCGTCCACGTCGTCGGGTTTCACGACCCGGCATTACGGGTTTTTCCAGCTGGGGCTGACCGCGAGCTACGAGATCGACTTCTGGGGCAAGAACGAGGACGCCTCGCTCGCCGCGCGGCTGCTGGCCAACGCCAGCCGATTCGATCGCGACGTGGTCGAGATCGGCACGGTCGCTTCGGTGCTCAATGCCTATCTGCAGGTCGTGGCGGCGCAGGACCGCATCAGGATCGCCCGCAACAACGTCAAGCTGGCGGCGGAAGTGTTCGCAGCCATCAACGCCCGCGTCGAGGTCGGAACCGCGACCGCGCTCGATCAGGCGCAGCAGGAAACCGTTCTGGCGCAGCAACGCGCAGCCATTCCGCCGCTGGAACTGACGCTGCGCCAGACAAGGAACAATCTCGCCGTGCTGCTGGGGCGTCCGCCCGAAAGCTTCGACGTGAAGGGCGGCTCGCTCACGTCTCTGACTTTCCCGAAAGTCACGCCCGGCCTGCCTTCGGAAGTGCTGCTGCGCCGGCCCGATGTGGCGGAGGCGGAAGCCAAGCTGGCGTCGCAGGAGTTTTCGGTTTTGCAGGCGCGCGCCGCCTTCTTCCCGTCGATCACTTTGACTGGAACCTACGGCCTTCAGAGCGCGCTGCTGCAGAATTTGCTGCGTCCCGAGGCCATCGCCTGGCAGATCGGCGGCCAGTTGGCGCAGCCGCTGCTCGACGGTTACAATCTGCAAGGACAATATGAACTGCAGAAGGGGAAATACGCCGAACTCGCGGCGCTCTACAAGAAGCAGATCCTCACCGCGCTCGGCGATGTCGAGAATGCGCTGATCGCCATCCGCGAGAACAAGCGCCGCGTCGATCTTCAGGCGCAGGCCACCGACGCCTCGCGGCGCGCGCTCGAAGCCGCCAACGCCCGCCTGCGCGAGGGCACGATCGACATCGTCACCCTCTCGACGACGGAAGTGGCGTATTTCACCAATCAGGATACGCTCGTGCAGGCGCGTCTCGCCTATTACCAGGCGGCGGTGAGCCTCTATCAGGCGCTCGGCGGCGGCTGGTCGCCGACGACTCGCGGGGAGGAGGTTTCCCGTGCGGAGGCGGCGTACAACAGCGACAAGGGTCCATGGCCATGAAACTCCCCGCCGACCGGCGGATCGTAATGGCGCTCGCGGTGCTGGCCGTCATGGCGGCGG
>Ga0265331_10000305_pt1 | contig 53782 bp, 48 predicted proteins | sample 41923metaG_FD_202088 | JGI IMG/M metagenome (GOLD analysis project Ga0265331, IMG submission 202088) | Rhizosphere microbial communities from Carex aquatilis grown in University of Washington, Seatle, WA, United States - 4-19-23 metaG | ecosystem: Host-associated > Plants > Roots > Rhizosphere... | reverse complement strand
ATTTGCCGACGTCGAAATCCTTCACCTCGGCGGCGATCCGCGTCGGAAACGTCGATGCGTCGAAGCGCGTGATCGGGCCGACGCCCGAGCGTGCGTTCCTGATCGACTCCCATGCGGCGGCGACGCCCACGCCGACCGGCGAGACGATGCCAAGTCCGGTGACGACGATGCGGCGACGGGTCATGGGGAGCGAAATTGGGCGGTTACGGACAAAGGTCGCGGCGAGCAGCGCGTACCGGATCCGGATCGGGCCCTGGTGCGCCGCCGCGGCCGAAGACGAGGTGGGCCGGACGAGACCGGCCGCGCCCGCCCCGGAAACTCACTTCTTGACGTGCGAGCCGATGTAGTCGACCGCCTGCTGCACGGTGGTGATCTTCTCCGCTTCCTCGTCGGGGATCTCGGTCTCGAACTCTTCCTCGAGTGCCATCACGAGCTCCACGGTGTCCAGCGAATCGGCGCCGAGATCGTCGACGAACGACGACTCGTTCTTGATTTCGGCCTCGTTGACTCCAAGCTGCTCAGCGACGATCTTCTTGACTCGCTGTTCGACGTTTTCCATGCATCTCCTCCCGAAGCGGGGACATTGATTCAAATCCCGGGGATTTTACCAGAATACCGTCCGCCGATCCGCATCGCGGGCGCGGCCGGCGACGGGGGGCCCGGCCCTACGTCATGTACATGCCGCCATTGACGTGCAGCGTCGCGCCGGTGATGTAGGCGGCGGCGGGGGACGCGAGAAAACGCACGGCGTTTGCGATATCGTCCGGACTGCCCAGCCGGCCGAGCGGGATCTTCTGCAGGAGCCCGGTCCGCTGGGGTTCCGTCAGCGCGCGGGTCATGTCGGTGTCGATGAATCCCGGTGCCACGCAGTTGACGGTGATGTTGCGGCTGCCGACTTCCTGCGCGAGGCTCTTGGTGAAGCCGATCAGCGCCGCCTTGCCCGCCGCGTAGTTCACCTGCCCCGGATTGCCGCTCGATCCGACGACGGAGCCGATCTGGATGATCCGGCCGGAACGCGCCTTCATCATGCCGCGCAGCACGGCCTTGGCGAGCCGGTACGCGGGCTTCACGTTTGTCGCCATGATCGCATCCCACTCGTCCTCCTTCATCCGGAGCAGCAGGTTGTCGCGCGTGATGCCGGCGTTGTTGACGAGAATGGACACCGCGCCGAACTTCGCTTCGATGGCATCCATTTCGGCGTCGACGGCAGCGCCGTCGCTGACATCGAGCTTTATGCCCGTCCCGGGATTGCCCGCGGCCTTGAGCGCGTCCGCGACCTTGGCTGCGCCCTCGTCCGTCGTCGCGGTTCCGATCACGGTGGCGCCGTCCTCGGCGAGTCCCAGCGCGATCGCGCGCCCGATGCCGCGGGTTGCCCCCGTGACGAGCGCGATCTGTCCTGTCAATGCGGTGCCGGCCATCGAGCTTCCCCTTGTTCGGTGATCATGCCGCGAGCATTGCCGTGACCGTGGCGATGTCGGCACCCGCGTCGAGCGCCAGCCCCTTGAGGTTGCGGTCGATGCGCTTCGTCATGCCCGCGAGCACGCGGCCCGGCCCGCATTCGACGACGTGCGTCACGCCGCGCGCGGCAAAGGCCTCGATCGTCTCGACCCAGCGCACCGGGCTCGCGGCCTGTCGCGCGAGCGCCGCGCGAATCGCGTCGGGTTCGGGCTTTTCCTCGACATCGACGTTGTGCAGGACCGGAATTCGCGGCGGCACGAATGCCACCTCGGCGAGCCGCGCCGCGAGGCGCAGGGCGGCGGGCTTCATCAGCGAGCTGTGGAACGGCGCCGAGACCGGCAGCAGCACACCGCGCTTGGCGCCGCGCGCCGTGGCAGCGTCGATGGCGCGCTCCACCGCTTCGCGATGCCCGGCGATGACGACCTGCTCGGGCGTGTTGAAGTTGACGGGTTCGACCACCTGCCCTTGCGCGGCTTCGGCGCACGCGGCCGCAACACCTGCGGCATCGAGGCCCAGGATCGCCGCCATCGCGCCGACGCCTGCCGGGACCGCCTCCTGCATCGCCTGCGCACGGAAGCGCACGAGCGGCAGCGCATCCGCGAACGCGAGCGCGCCCGACGCGACCAGCGCCGTGTATTCGCCGAGGCTGTGGCCCGCGAGCACCACGGGCGCGCGGCCGCCGGCGGCATTCCAGGCGCGCCACACGGCGATGCCTGCCGTCAGCATCATCGGCTGCGTATTGACGGTCTGGTTGAGGTCGGCGTCGCTGCCGGCCGTCACGAGCTGCCACAGATCCTGTCCGAGGACGTCCGAAGCCTCGGCGAACGTCGCCTGCACGTCGGGATGGCCATCGAAACCCGCCATCATGCCGACCGACTGCGAGCCCTGCCCCGGAAACACGAATGCGAATGTCATCGATGGTCGGGAATTGAGTGGGAAATCACGGGATGCGCGTCACCAGACGAGGAACACCGAACCCCACGTAAAGCCGCCGCCGACGCCCAGCAGCAGCACGCGATGGCCCGGCTGCAGACGTCCGTCGCGCACCGCCTCGTCGAGCGCCAGTGGTATCGAAGCGGCCGACGTGTTGGCGTGCCGGTCGACCGTGGTGACGACCTTGCTGTCCGGAATGCCGAGCTTGTGCGCGGTCGAATGAATGATCCGGATGTTCGCCTGGTGCGCAACCATCCAGTCGATCGACTCGGCCGTGGCGCTGTTCCTGTCGAGCGCCTCGTGCGCCGCCTCGGAGAGCACCTTCACGGCGAACTTGAACACTGCGCTGCCGTTCATGTGCACGAACGGCGTGCCGACAACGGCGCCGTTGGCCACCGATCCGGGGACGCACAGCATCTCGCGATGGCGGCCGTCGGCGTGGAGGTGCGACGACAGGATGCCCGGCGTTTCGGAAGGCACCAGCACCACGGCGCCGGCGCCGTCGCCGAACAGGATGCAGGTGCCGCGATCGTTCCAGTCGAGGATGCGCGAATAGATCTCGGCGCCGACGACGAGCGCGTTGCGCGCCATTCCGCCGGCAACGAAACGGTCGGCGATCGCGAGCGCGTAGACGAATCCGCTGCACACCGCCTGCACGTCGAAGGCCGGGCCGCCCGCGGCGCCGAGCTTCGCCTGCAGGATCGTCGCCGTCGACGGGAAGATCATGTCCGGCGTGGAGGTCGCGACGACGATCAGGTCGACGTCCGCCGGTGCGATGCCGGCCGCGGCCAGTGCCTTGCGCGCTGCGTGTTCGGCAAGATCGCTCGTCTGCTCGTCGGGAGCGGCGATGCGACGCTCGCGGATGCCCGTGCGCTCGCGGATCCACGCATCCGAAGTGTCGATGCGCTGCGACAGCTCGTCGTTGGTCAGGATTCTTGCCGGCAGGTAGCCGCCGGTGCCGACGATGCGGCTATGCATCGGCGGCCTGCGGCGCGTGCGACGGGACCGCGGGCTGCACGAGCGTGACGGGCATCGACGCCATCCGCTGCGCGATCTTCTCCAGCACGCCGTGCGTCGCTTCCGCGTGGGCCTTCATGAGCGCGTGCCGGAAGGCGAGAACATCGGCGCCGCCGTGGCTTTTCACCACGACGCCTTTCAGGCCGATCAGCGTGGCGCCGTTGTGCCGGCGCGGGTCGATCCGCCGCTTGAAGCCCATCAGCACGGGATAGGCGGTGAGCGCCGCCAGCTTCGTCAGCGGGTTGCGCGTGAACTCGGCCTTGAGAAATTCGTAGAGCATCGTCACGAGACCTTCGGAGGCCTTCAGCATGACGTTGCCGACGAAGCCGTCGCAGACGACGACTTCGGTGGTGCCCTTGAAAATGTCGTTGCCTTCGACGTTGCCGACGAAATTGAGCCCGGACACCTTGAGCAGCTCGCTGGTCCGCTTGGCGAGATCGTTGCCCTTGATGTCTTCCTCGCCGACGTTGAGGAGCCCGACGGTCGGCCGCTCGATGCCGTCGACCGCGGTGACGAGCGCGGAGCCCATGGCGGCGAACTGGACGAGCTGCTCCGGCGTGCAATTGACGTTGGCACCGAGGTCCAGCACCGTCGTCACGCCCTTGCGGGTCGGCAGCTGCGAAGCGATCGCCGGACGGTCGATCCCGGGCAGCGTCTTCAGCACGAAACGAGCGATCGCCATCAGCGCGCCAGTGTTGCCGGCGGACACGCATGCCTGCGCGGTGCCGTCCTTGACGAGATTGATAGCGACCCGCATCGACGAGTCCTTCTTGTGCCGCAACGCGTCGGCGGGAGGCTCGTGCATCTCGACCACTTCGGTCGCGGGATGGACGACCAGGCGTCCCGCCGCGCTCGACCGATGCTTCGCGAGCACGGCGCGCATCGGCGCTTCGAGGCCGACGGCGATGACGGTGGCGTCCGGGGTCGCCTCGAGGAATGCGAGCGCGGCCGGCAGCGTCACCGACGGTCCGTGATCGCCTCCCATCGCGTCGACGGCTACCGTGATCGGCATGGCGAGGTCGGCGTGGTGCGCGTCATTGTCGAGGAAGGCGCTCCGCGCGCACGAGGCGCGCGGTGAAGGCGGAAGTTTACAACGCCGCAGCGACGCTGCGCGACGGGCGGCGCAGCGGCATTGCCGCTGCCGCGACTACTCGTCCGACTTCGTCTTGACGACCTTGCGGCCGCGGTAGTAGCCCGTGGGGCTCACGTGGTGGCGCAGGTGCGTTTCGCCGGTGACCGGCTCGACGGCGAGCGACGGCGTGGGGAGGAAATCGTGCGCGCGATGCATGCCGCGCTTCGACGGCGACTTCTTGTTCTGCTGGACAGCCATGGTGCTTCTCCTGATGAAAATTCGGTCATTCCGCCGGGCGCGACCGGCATCGGCCTAGCGCGGCTTCTTGCGTGGCTCGCCCTTCAGCGCGCCCAGCGCGGCGAACGGCGATGCGCTGCCCTCTTGGGCCGGCGCGTCCGTCGCTTCTGCCTGCACGACGCAGTCCGCCTCATCGCAGTGCGGCGCGAACGGCAGCGTCAACAACAATTCGTCCTCGACCAGCGGCAGCGGATCCAGCACATCGGAGGCGAGGATGACTTCGTGCATGTCGTCCTCGTCCAGCCGGATCAGCTCGCGCTCATCCTTGGCCAGCAGCACCAGCGTCTCCTGCCGCACCGGCCAGGTGAACGTCCGCATGCAGCGCTGGCATTCGAGCGGCAGCGATCCTTCGAGCGCAATCGCCAGTGCCGGCCTGCCGACCGCGTCGCACGCGCCATCGATACGCCATTCGAGCCTGGCGTCGGCGCCATCCTCCGCAATCCGGTCGGCGATCTTCGGCAACGCTTGCGCGGCGACCGCTCCGGACATCGACCCGCGCCGCGCGGAGAGATCCCACGCGTCGAAGGCGGTGCCGCGACGACCTGTCAATGCCTGCCGCCCGGCCATGCGCCACACTCCTTCGGACCCTCAACTGGCTGATGCCACTTGCCGCCGCTTCGCCCCGCCCCGCGAACTCGTGCTGGGCCGGTCAGCGAAAACATCGGATAATAGCGCGATCTTCAGGCTGTGTCAAAAAATGTCAGCAAAAACAACAGCCAGACCACATTCTCCCCACTCGCCCGCCCGCCTGCCGATGCGCCCGCTGGTCCTTGCCTCGACGTCGCGCTACCGCGCCGACCTCCTGCGGCGGCTCGGCGTGCCCTTTTCCACGTTTTCGCCGGGCGTCGACGAGACCGCCCGACCCGGGGAAGCGCCGACAGAGACCGCGCTCAGGCTCGCCGAGGCCAAGGCGCGTGCGGCGGCGAAGGCGCATCCAGACGCGCTTGTCGTCGGCTCCGATCAGGTGGCCGCGTACGGGGCCGAGGCGATCGGCAAGCCGGGCAGCCACGAGGCCGCAGTTGGGCAGCTGCGCCGGCTCTCCGGAAATGCGGTTGTTTTCCACACGGGACTGGCGCTGCTCGACAGCGCGACCGGCGCGTGCCGCAGCGAATGCATCGACGTCGTCAGCACGTACCGCGTGCTGACCGACGCCGAGATCGAGGCGTACCTCCGGCGCGAGCAGCCTTACGATTGCGCGGGCTCGGTCAAGTCCGAGGGTCTTGGCATCGCGCTCTTCGCCAGCATCGTGAGCGACGACCCGACGGCGCTCATCGGACTGCCGCTGATCCGGCTGTCGGCATTGCTGCGTGCCGCCGGCGTTTCCGTTCCGCCGCTCCCCTGACGCCGTTGCGCGCATGGCGATGACCGGACGGCTCTACCTCGTACCAAACTTCCTCGGCATCGTCCCGCCGGCGAACGTTCTGCCGGCGCGCACGATCGAGGTGGCGCGCGGCCTCGCGCATTTCGTCGTCGAGAACGCAAAGCCGGCGCGACATTTCCTGAAGTCGCTCGAGCCGGCGTTGCCGTTGCAGGCCATCGCGATCGAAGAGATCGGCGCCGATCCCACGCCGCAGCAATGCGAAGCGCTGCTCGCCCCCGCACGCGCGGGACACGACGTCGGGCTCGTCTCGGATGCCGGCTGTCCCGGCGTCGCCGATCCGGGCGCCGGCGTCGTGGCCGCCGCGCACCGCCTCGGCATCACGGTGGTTCCGCTGGTCGGGCCGTCGTCGCTGCTGCTTGCCCTGATGGCCTCCGGCATGAACGGCCAGGGGTTCACGTTCCACGGCTACCTCCCGGTGAAGGCCGATCCGCGCACCGAGGCGATACGCCGTCTCGAAGCGGAATCGGCGCGCAGCCGCCATGCGCAGCTCTTCATCGAGACGCCGTACCGCAATGCGGCGCTGCTCGACGCGCTGGTTGCGACGCTGCGGCCGGAGACGCGGCTCTGCGTCGCCGCCGATCTGACGCTCGAAAGTGAATCGGTGGAGTCGCGGCCGGTGCGGCTCTGGCGCGGCCGGGATCTCTCCCGCTACGCGAAACGGCCCGCGATCTTCGTCCTGCAGGCCTGACGGCGCCGATCGGCGCGCTTCAGGCGCGCTCGTCGCTGATGTAGCTCTTCAGCATGCGGTTCTCAAAGCTCTGCTCCTCGAGCACCGCCTTGGCGACGTCATGGAACGAAACCACGCCCTGCAGCGTCGTGCCGTCCAGCACCGGCACATAGCGCGCGTGGCGCTCGAGCATCGTCCTGCGCAGCTCGTTGACGTCCATCGCGCCGGTGGCGGTCAGCGGATCGCGCTCGACGATTTCGCTGATCCGCAGCGCGCCCAGTGCGCCGTCGCGCGAGGAGAGTGCGCGCAGCACCTCGGCAAAGGTCACGATCCCCGTCATGCGGCCGTGGTCCATCACGACCAGCGACCCGATGTCGTGCTGCGCCATGACCCTGACCGCTTCCAGCACCAGGGCCTCGGGCGGGGTCGTGAAAAGCGTGCTTCCCTTGATGCGCAGGATTTCGCTGACGAGCATGGTCTCCTCCTTCGGAGTCCCGTGACGCATTGTTCCCGCCCGGACGGGCAGATTACTCCGCCCCCGACCGCGTCCGCAACGGCCACTGGAATGCCCATGCGGCACTGCATCATCAGCCTGACGATCATGCTGCTGCCGCTCCTGGGGTCCTGCCGCCTCGTAGAGCCCCCCGGTCAATTGCGTGCAGTCGAACGTTTCGGGATTTATACTCGCCCAGCATTCCGCGCCCGCGACACATCGAAAAGCACGGGACCGTACGACCGTTCGCAGGTCGAACCCCGGAATCCGACGCGGGTTCACGATGCCGGAATGCTCAACCTCGGGGGAGCCATGTACCAGCAGAACTACGATCCAATGGGGAACGTCGTCCTCTCGACGTTCATCGCCGCCGTTCCCATCCTGACCCTGCTCTACTTCATCGCGCTGCACAGGCACCGCGACCCGCAGGGCAACGTGCATCTCGGCATCTCCGCCCCGTATGCGGCATTCTACGGAGTGATCGCCGCGTTCCTGGTGTCGTGCCTCGCGTTCCGGATGCCGTTCCCCTCCGCGCTCTCCGCGTTCGCGCTCGGCACGCTGTCCGGCTTTCTCGGGATCATCTGGATCGTGCTGGCGGCGATGTTCCTGTACACGATGACCGTCGTGACGGGCAAGTTCGACGTCGTCAAGGAATCGATCGTCCACATCTCGTTCGACCGAAGGCTGCAGTGCGTGCTGATCGCATTCTCGTTCGGCGCGATCATCGAGGGCACATCCGGCTTCGGCACGCCGGTCGCGATCGCCGGCGCGGTGATGGTGGGGCTCGGCTTCAAGCCATTCCAGTCCGCGGTGCTGAACCTGCTCGCCAACACGGCGCCGGTCGCCTGGGGCGCGATCGGCACGCCCATCGTCACCCTCGCAGCGGTCAGCGGGCTCGACCAGCTCACGCTGTCGGCCATGGCGGGACGCCAGCTGCCGTGGGTGTCGATCCTCGTGCCGTTCTGGCTCGTCGTGACCTTCGTGAAGATGGAAGGCGGCACATGGAAGGAGGCGTTCGAGGTCTGGCCGGCGGCCCTCGTCGCCGGCGGCTCGTTCGCGCTGATGCAGTTCTTCGCTTCGGGCACCAACGAGTTCCACCTGATGACCGACGTCGTGTCCGGCGTGTTCTCGGTGATCTGCACCGCGCTCTTCCTTCGCTTCGTCTGGCACCCGAAGACCCGCTTCCTGCTGAAGTCCGAGCGCGATGCGCTGGAGAAGGCCGGCAAGAGCACGGCGACGGCGACGTCCGACGCCTCCGAATGGAAATACAAGTACTCGACCGCAGAGACGATCCACGCCTGGCTGCCATGGGTCATCCTGATTCTCTGCTGCGCGCTGTGGGGCATGCCGCAGTTCAAGACATTCCTCAACAACCTGTTCTCCGGAATCACGTTTGCGACGACACTGCTCGGCTCGCCGTTCGCCGGCACGCTGTCGCTGCCGGTATGGGACATGCCGTCGCTGAACGCCCTCGTCCAGCGGATGCCGCCGGTAGCGCCGGTCAACGCGAAGCCGGAAGCCGCGAAGTTCGCCATCAACTGGCTTTCGGCAGCCGGCACGGGGGTCTTCGTGGCGGCGATCCTTTCCGGCATTGCGCTCAAGCTCAATCCGTCGCAATGGAAAGGCGCGTTCGTGCAGACCGCGCATCGGATGAAGATCCCGGTGCTCGTGATCGCCCAGGTGCTCGGGTTGGGATTCCTCACGCGCTACTGCGGCACCGACGCGGTACTCGGCCTCGCCTTCACCAACGCCGGCTGGTTCTACCCCTTCTTCGCCGCCTACCTCGGCTGGCTGGGCGTGTTCCTGACGGGCTCCGACACTGCGTCGAATGCGCTGTTCGGCAGCCTGCAGCGCATCACGGCACAGCAGCTCCACCTGAACGAGATCCTGATCGTCGCGACGAACTCGACCGGCGGCGTGATGGGCAAGATGATCGACGCGCAGTCGATCATGGTCGCGTGCGCGGCGTGCTACGACGAGCCGAAGGAGCGCGCGTATGCGCTCGGCCCGATCTTCCGCACGGTGTTCTGGTATTCGATCGCGGGCGCCGCGATCATCGGCGCCATCGCGATGCTGCAGGCCTACGTGTTCCCGGGCGTCATTCCGATACCGCCGCTGCCGCCACCCAAGTAGCCGGCGACATCGACCGGCGGATGCCGGGTCAGCCGCCCAGCGTCCGCCGCTCGCGCAATGCCTGCGCGAGCGTGCCGCTGTCGACGTACTCGAGTTCGCCGCCGACGGGCACGCCGCGGGCGAGGCGCGTCACCGCGAGGCCGCGCGCGGCGAGCAGTTCGCCGATGTAGTGCGCCGTCGCCTCGCCCTCGTTGGTGAAGTTGGTCGCGAGCACGACTTCCTTCACGACGCCGTCCGTCGCGCGCGCGATCAGCCGGTCGAGCCGTATTTCCTTGGGACCGATGCCGTCGAGCGGCGACAGGCGCCCCATCAGCACGAAATAGAGCCCCGAGTACGCCTGCGTCGCTTCGACCATGATGAGGTCGGCGGGTGTTTCGACGACGCAAAGCACCGAGGCGTCGCGCTTGGCCGAGCGGCACAGCGCGCAGAGCTCGTCCTCGGTGAAAGTGTTGCAGCGCTCGCAGTGGCGAACCGTCTCGGCCGCATGTTCGAGCGCCTGCGCGAGCCGCAGCGCGCCCTCGCGGTCGTGCTGCAGGAGATGCAGCGCGATCCGCTGCGCCGCCTTCGGCCCGACGCCCGGCAGACAGCGCAGCGCGCGCGTGAGGTCGTCGAGCCCGGTCGACGGTGTGACGACGGTTGCCGGTTCCATCGAAATGACCCGGGAGAGCCTAGAACGGCAGCTTGAAGCCGGGCGGCATCGGCAGGCCCTGCGTCAGCCCGGACATCTTTTCCTGCGTCGTCTGCTCGACGCGGCGCACCGCGTCGTTGATCGCCGCGGCGACCAGGTCCTCGAGCATGTCGCGATCCTCACCGGAGAGCGACGGATCGATCGTCACGCGCTTCACGTCGTGGCGGCAGGTCATCACGACCTTGACGAGGCCGGCGCCCGACTGGCCCTCGACCTCGATCAGCGCGAGCTCGTCCTGCGCCTTCTTGAGGTTGTTCTGCATCTCCTGCGCCTGCTTCATGAGCCCGGCGAGCTGGTTCTTCATCATGTCCGTTCAACTCCTGTTCGTCCGTCGCGGCACGGCGGTTTCGTCGTTCACGAGGCCGGCTTCACCGAATCCGGTCGGATCTTGGCGTCGAAGCGCTCGAGCACGTCGCGCACGAAGGGTTCGTCCCGGAACGCGGCTTCCGCCTTCGCCTTTTCCTCCGCCCGCACCCGCCGCTCCTGTGCCGCGAGCGAGCTGTCCGCCGCGGCGCCCACCTCGAACGCCAGCAGCAGCTTGCGCCCGGTCGCCTGCTCGAGTGCGGACTTGAGCTTATCCGAGTAGGCGCGGTCGGCAAGATGCTTGTGCGTCGCAGGAAGTGCCAGCGTCAGCACGTGCCCGGCGATCGATTTGAGCTCGGCTTGCGCCGCGAGCTGCGCCGCCATCGGCGGCAGCGTAAGTGCGCGGACGAACTCGGGCCAGAGCGCGACGTCGTCCGGCAGCGCCACGAACGTGATGGGCGCTGCGGCATTATCCGATGACGGCGGCGACGTCACCGCACCGGGCTGCATTGGCTTCGCAGCTTCGGGAATTCGGGACTTCGCCGCTTCGACCGCTCGCGTTGGCAGCGGCGGCGCCGCGCCTCTGTTGACCGGCGCAGCGCCTTTCGCGGGGACGGCAGCGCGCTCTCCGTACTGCCCTCCGGCTGCGGTGCCGGGCTCGAATGCAAGGAGGCGCAGCAGTGCCATCGAGAACCCGGTCGCCTCATCCGGGGCGAGCGCAAGATCGGCGCCGCCCTGCACGCAGATCTGATAGGCGAGCTGCGTGGCTTCGGGCGTCATGCCCGCCGCGAACGCCGCGATGCGCTCGGCGTCGTCGAACGCGCTCGCGGCCGCCGGCACGGTTTGCGCGACCGCGATGCGGTGATAGAGCGACGCTAGCTCGGCGAGCGCCGCCTCGAAGTCGATGCTGCGCTCGGTCATCGTGTCGATCTCGCCGAGGAGCGCCTTGCCGTCGCCGGCCGCCACCGCCGCGACGATGCGGTAGAGGTAGTCCTTGTCGACGGCGCCCAGCATCGCACGCACCGCGGCTTCCCGCACTTCGCCGTTGCCGTGCGCGATCGCCTGGTCGAGGAGCGACAGCGCGTCGCGCATCGAGCCTGCCGCCGCCCGCGCGATGAGCGCAAGCGCCTCGTGCTCGGCCGGAACCTTTTCCTGAGCCAGGATGAAATCGAGCCGCTCGGCGATCTGCGCGGCCGGGAGCTGCTTCAGGTTGAACTGCAGGCAGCGCGACAGCACCGTCACGGGAATCTTCTGCGGGTCGGTCGTCGCCAGCACGAACTTGACGTGCTCCGGCGGCTCCTCGAGCGTCTTCAGCATCGAATTGAACGCCGACTTCGAAAGCATGTGCACTTCGTCGATCAGGTAGACCTTGTAGCGGCCGACCGTCGGCGCGTAGCGCGCGTTGTCGAGGATCTCGCGCATGTTGTCGACGCCCGTGTTCGACGCCGCGTCGAGTTCGAGCAGGTCGACGAAGCGCCCGGCGTCGATGTCGACGCATGCGGCACAGGTGCCGCACGGCGTCGCGGTGACGCCGTTGGTAATGCAGTTGAGGCTCTTCGCGAGAAGCCGCGCGATCGTCGTCTTGCCGACGCCGCGCGTACCGGTGAGCAAATACGCGTGATGCAGCCGCTTGCTGGTCAGCGCATTGGTCAGCGCCGTGACGACGTGCTCCTGGCCGACCAGCTCGGCGAAGGTCTTCGGCCGCCACTTCCGGGCGAGAACTTGATAGCTCATGCGTACCGAGTTGCCCGTGAGGTCGATGGGAGGACTGACTTGCGCCCGACGCAAATGTTCAATGAAAGGCTATTTGCGGTCAGATGGCACTGATACAAGTGGCGGCGCGCATTCAACGCGAATCCGCGGGCTATTTCGCGACCCGTTGGGCTTCAGGCGAGGCGCACGCCGCCGAGGACGCGCAGCGTACTGAAAACGTACGTGAGCGGCCAAGGCGGCGGGCAACGAAGCATCAAGCCCAACGGGCGCGAAAGAGCATGAGGTGGCGAGCCGGACCCCCGGCACTTACGGTTAGTCGCTGTGGCTGCTTCCTTCCGGACCTGACCAGATTCACGACGCCGCAATGCGGGGCGACCCGCCGTTGATCGGAGCGCAATCGCGCAAGGCATTGATTATCGGCGATTGCGGTGGCCGCGGCAAGCCGCAGCAAATTGCCATGCACTCCGCTGCATTGCGCCGACGCCGTGCCGGGCCCGCTCGCCGGGGCGTCGAGCGCAGGCCGGTGGCTATAATCGGTCGCGGCAAAAGGTGCCGCGTACGCTGCCACGAAGTCCGCACCGGATGCGTCACCTGCCCTACATATTCACTGCCCTTGCGCTGGCCGTGGCCATATCGCTCGCCGCGTATTGGTCGCGCGAGCAGGCAACGTCGAGAGTGCTGGACGTTCCCGAACCCGGAAAGGATCTCGTCATCGTCGTGCGGCCCGGGCCGATCGACTATTTCCCGGGTCCCGACGGAAGCGCGGTCGGCATCGACGCGGATCTCCTGCGCATGTTCGCCGCGGAGAAGGGACTGCAGCCCCGCTTCCTCGCCGCCGATTCGCCCACCGAAATATTCGCGATGCTCGCCAAGGGCGAGGCGCACATCGGTGCGGGCGGCCTGCTGCGTCCCCTGCCCGCGAAGGCGCCGATCGCCACGTCGAAGGCGGCTGCCGCTCCCAGGACGGCTGCCGCCGCCGGCGCCGCGGAGTCGGCCGGCTCGGCCGAAGCGCCTGCCGCCCCGCCTGGGTTCCTGTGGACGGCGGGCCTTCGCTCGATCGAGCCGGTGCTGATCTACAACAGCGAGGGATTCAAGCCGGCGAACTGGGACGATCTCGAAGGCGAAACGGTGAGCTACGTCGAAGGTCTCGGCCTCGAACCCGAGATCGGCGCCGCGCGCACGCTGCACCCCGAAGTCCGCTGGGAGGCGGTGAACGTGCCGCCGGCTTCGCTCATCTCCCAGATCTCGGACGGCACGCTGTCCTATGCGATCGTGTCATCCGCAGGCGCCGCGGTGGCACGCAACATCTATCTCAATTTCGAAGTCGCATTTCCGATCGGCGGCAAGCGCGACGTCGCGTGGGTGGTCGCGGAGCGCTTCCCGGTGCTGCGCGACGATCTCGACCGCTTCCTCGCACGGGTGAAGCGCGATGGAACGCTCGCGCGCCTGACCGAGCGGTACGTGCAGAACGACACCGGCTTTCGCCGCATCGACGCGGGCGCGCTCATCGACCGAGCGCCGACGCTGCTGCCGCGGCTGCGCCCGATCTTCCACGACGCGCAGGTGAAGACCGGCATCGAATGGCGGCTGCTCGCCGCGATCGCGTTCCAGGAATCGCAATGGGACCAGGGCGCGCAGAGCGAGACCGGCGTGCGCGGCATCATGCAGATCACCGAGGACACGGCGCGCCGGCTCGGCATCAACGATCTCCTCGACCCCGCGCAGAACATCCTCGGCGCCGCGCGCTATCTGCGCGACATCAAGGCCAAGCTCCCCGAGCGCATCCGCGAGCCCGATCGCACCTGGCTCGCGCTCGCAGCGTACAACATCGGCATCGGCCACCTCGAGGATGCTCGGATCCTTGCGCAGAAGCAGAAGCTCAATCCGGACCTGTGGAGCGACGTGAAGAAGGTGCTGCCGCTCCTCGCGAGCCCGGAATACTACGAGCAGTCGAAGCTCGGCTACGCGCGCGGCGGAATGCCGGTCGCCTTCGTCGACCGCGTGCGCGGCTATTACGACGTGCTGCTCGCGCAGGAGCAGCCGCACCGGCCGCGTCTCACGCTGTCCGTCGGGTCGGCCGACACCGCGCCAGCGCTCGCAGCGCCCGCGGCGAAGTAGTCAAGCGAGGATCCCGCGCATTTGTCCGGAGGGCGCGCGATCGCCTATCATTCGGTCGTGACACTCGCTTCGATGCGCCTCGGGCTCATCGCACTTCTCGCGGTGACGGCATGCGCGCTCGCGCAGGCGCCCCCGCCGGTGTTCCTCGAGGAACTCACGTCGCCCGAGCTCAAGCGGGCGATCGACGCCGGCAGCACGATCGTGCTGGTGCCGATCGGCGGCACCGAGCAGAACGGCCCGCACATGACGCTCGGCAAGCACAACGCGCGCGTCCGCGTGCTCGCCGAGCGGATCGCGCGAACGCTCGGCAACGCGCTGGTGGCTCCCGTCGTCGCCTACGTTCCCGAGGGCGGCGTCGCGCCGCCGCAGGCGCACATGAGGTTCCCGGGGACGATCACGGTGCCCGACGCCGCGTTCGAGACGACGCTCGAATATGCGGCGCGCAGCTTTCGCCTCCACGGATTCCGCGACATCGTTTTTCTCGGCGACCACGGCGGCTACCAGAAGGACCTGAAGGCCGTTGCCGACCGCCTGAACCGGGAATGGGCCGCGACGCCGGTGCGCGTCCACGCCGTCGAGGAGTACTACCGTGCCGCCGGGGACGATTACGCCAAACTGCTCGCGAAGCAGGGCTATCGTGCCGACGAGATCGGCACGCATGCGGCGCTGGCCGACACGTCGCTGTCGCTTGCGCTCGATCCGCAGAGCGTCCGGATCGACCAGCTGCCGGCAGCCGCCAGCGGCGGACGTGCCGCCGGTGTTTACGGCGATCCGCGCCGCGCGAGCGCGGAAATCGGCAAGGCCGGCGCCGATCTCATCGTCGAGGAAGCCGTTGCCGCCATTCGCAAGGCCGTCGCGAAACGCTGAACGCGCCACGGCCCCCGACCGTTCCATCATTCAATCAGCCACAGGAAGATTCAGGATGTCGAAGTCGATGCCGTTTGCCGCACCTTTCGTCGCCGCCGTGCTGGCGGCCCTTGCCCTGCATGACGCCGCCGCAGCCGATGCGGCCCCCGCGTCCGCCCCGCCGGCCGTTGTCACCGTCCCCGGGATGCCCGGCGTGCCCGACCCGTCCAGTCTCTACAGCGAGACGCGCGCCAACAAAGTGAGCGCGGCCGTGGCCGCCGACCTGCCGCGCGTCTACGTGCCGAACCTGCAGTCGAACGATGTTTACGTCATCGACCCGGCCACACTGAAGGTCGTCGACAGGTTTCGCGTCGGCCTCAACCCGCAGCACGTCGTGCCATCGTGGGACATGCGCACGCTGTGGGTCGCCAACAACGCGGAAAACACTAAGGTCGGCAGCCTCACGCCGGTCGATCCGCGCACGGGCAAGGCGGGCAAGCCGATTGCCGTCGACGATCCGTACAACATGTACTTCACGCCCGACGGCGCGTCCGCGATCGTCGTCGCCGAAGCGCACGAGCGCCTCGATTTCCGCGATCCGAAGACGATGGCGCTGCAGTACTCGATCGACGTGCCGCGCTGTCGTGGCATCAATCATGCCGACTTCTCGATCGACGGCCGCTTCGCGATCTTCACCTGCGAATTCACCGGCACCGTCGCCAAGATCGACCTCGTGAACCGCAAGGTGCTGGGCTACGTCCAGCTGCTGAAGCCCGGCGTGCCGACGCAGACCGTCAAGGGGATCGACGGCCGCGACGAGATCATCTGCGCTTCCTGGAAGGGAATGCCGCAGGACATCCGCGTGTCGCCCGACGGCAAGACGTTCTTCGTCGCCGACATGATGTCGGACGGCGTTCACGTCGTCGACGGCGACACCTTTCGCCAGACCGGTTTCATCCCGACCGGCGTCGGCGCGCACGGTCTTTATCCCAGCCGCGACGGCACAAAGCTCTATGTCGCCAATCGCGGCTCGAACAGGATCCACGGCAAGCCGCACGGCAAGGGCAGCGTGTCGGTGATCGACTTCGCGACCAAGAAGGTCGACGCCACCTGGCCGGTCCCCGGCGGCGGCAGCCCGGACATGGGCAACGTCAGCGCAGACGGCAACACGCTCTGGCTCTCCGGCCGCTACGACAACGTCGTCTACGCGTTCGACACGGCCACCGGCGACGTGAAGTCCATCGCGGTCGGAAAGGAACCCCACGGCCTCACGGTGTGGCCGCAGCCCGGCCGCTATTCGCTCGGCCACACGGGCAACACGCGCTGAACAAAGCGTCGACGAGCGAACGCGTCAGCGTTCGGCGCGGATGACGGTCACGCCACCCATGTACGGCTGCAGCGCCGGCGGAACGTCGATGCCGCCATCGGCACGCTGGTAGTTCTCCATCACCGCGACCAGCGTGCGGCCCACCGCGAGACCCGAACCGTTCAGCGTGTGCACGAGCTCCGGCTTGCCCTGCGCATTGCGGAAGCGCGCCTGCATCCGGCGCGCCTGGAACGCCTCGCAGTTCGATACCGAAGAAATCTCGCGATACGTGTTCTGCGCAGGCAGCCACACCTCGAGGTCGTAGGTCTTGGCACTCGCGAAGCCGACGTCGCCGGCGCACAGGCTGACGACACGATACGGCAACGCGAGCTTCTGCAGGATCGCCTCGGCGTGACCGACCATCGCTTCCAGTGCCTCGTAGGATTTCTCCGGATGCACGATCTGCACCATCTCGACCTTGTCGAACTGGTGCTGGCGGATCATCCCGCGCGTGTCCTTGCCGTAGCTGCCGGCCTCCGAGCGAAAGCAAGGCGAGTGCGCAGCGAGACGGATCGGCAGCGAATCCGCCGGGAGGATCTCGCCGCGGACGGAGTTGGTGAGTGTGATCTCGGCCGTCGAGATGAGATAGAGCGGTTCCTCGCCGCCCGCCCCGCCTTTCTTGACGGAGAACATGTCGTCGGCGAATTTCGGCAGCTGCGTCGTTCCGACCAGCGTCTCGGCGTTGACGATGTACGGCGTATAGCACTCGGTGTAGCCGTGCTCGCGCGTCTGCGTGTCCAGCATGAACTGCGCAAGCGCGCGGTGCAGGTGCGCGAGCTCGCCGCGCAGGAACGAGAACCGCGCGCCGGACATCTTCGCCGCGGTCGCGAAGTCGAGCAGCCCCAGCGCCTCGCCGAGATCGGCGTGGTCCGCTATCGCGAAATCGAACTGCCGCGGCGTGCCCCAGCGCCGCACCTCGACGTTGTCCTTCGACGACTTGCCGTCGGGGACGCCGGGATGGAGCAGGTTCGGGATGTCGAGCAGGAAATCGCGGAGCTGCGTCTGGACCTGCTCCAGCGCGGCTTCCTGCCGCTTCGTCTCGTCGCCGATGCCGGCGACCTCGGCGAGAAGCGCGCTGGCGTCCTCGCCCTTGCCCATGGCGGCGCCGATCTGCTTCGACAGTGCGTTGCGCCGCGCCTGCAGTTCCTGCGTGCGTGTCTGGATGTCCTTCCTGTCGCGCTCCAGCGCTTCGAAACGCGCGGTGTCGAGCGCGACACCGCGCCGCGCGAGTCCCGCCGCGACTGCGGATAGATCGTTCCGGAAAAGATTGATGTCGAGCATCCGGCAATGTTACCAAATGCCGGAAGCCGGCCGCCTTGCGCGGCGTCAGGATTCGTTGTCGCGCGACGCCTTGTCGCAGCTTTTCAGCCATTCGAGTCTGTCGCGGATCTTCGCCTCGAGGCCGCGATCGGTCGGCTCGTACCACGAAACGTCGGGCATGTTGTCGGGGAGATAGCGCTCGCCCGCGGCGAAGCCGCCTTCCTCGTCGTGCGCATAGCGATAGCCCTTGCCGTAGTCCAGCTCTTTCATGAGCTTGGTCGGCGCGTTGCGCAGCCGCAGCGGCACCGGCCGCGAGCTGTCGCCGCGTATGAACGCGCGCGCGGCGCCGTATGCCGTGTAGACCGCGTTGGATTTCGGCGCGCAGGCGAGATAGATCACGGCCTCGGCGAGCGCCAGCTCGCCTTCGGGCGTGCCGAGGCGTTCATAGGTCTCGACCGCGGCCAGCGTCAGCGACAGCGCGCGCGGATCGGCGAGCCCGATGTCCTCGGAGGCCATCCGGATCATCCGCCGACCCACGTAGAGCGGGTCGGCGCCGCCGTCCAGCATCCGGCACATCCAGTAGAGCGCGGCGTCCGGACTCGATCCGCGCACCGCCTTGTGCAGCGCCGAAATCTGGTCGTAGAACGCTTCGCCGCCCTTGTCGAAGCGGCGCAGGCTCCGCGCGATCGTCGCCTCGACGAAGGCGACGTCCACCGGTGCCTTGCGACCGTCGCCGGCAGCGGTCGCAACATATTCGACTAGGTTGACAAGACGCCGCCCGTCGCCGTCGGCGTAGGCCACCAGCGCTTCGCGCGCTGCGGCGTCCAGCGTCAGGCCGGGCGCGCCCGCGGCCAGCGCCCGGTCGAGCAGCTGCATGAGCTCGTCCGGGGCCAGCGGCTCCAGCACGTAGACTGCCGCGCGGGACAACAGCGCGCCGATGACCTCGAACGACGGATTCTCGGTCGTCGCGCCGATGAAGGTGACCACGCCCTGCTCGACGAACGGCAGGAACGCATCCTGCTGCGCCTTGTTGAAGCGGTGGACTTCGTCGACGAACAGGATCGTGTGCCGGCTGCTCTGCGCGAGCGTTGCCTGCGCGCGCGCGACGGCGTCGCGGATGTCCTTCACGCCGGACAGCACCGCCGAGAGCGCGATGAATTCGGCGTTGAATGCGTCGGCCATCAGCCGCGCGAGCGTGGTCTTGCCGACGCCGGGCGGGCCCCACAGGATCATCGAATGCAGCTTGCCCGACGCGAATGCCACCGCGAGCGGCTTTCCGGGCGCCAGCAGGTGGCGCTGGCCGATCACCTCGCCGATCGACTTCGGGCGCAGCCGCTCGGCAAGCGGCGCGGCGGGGTTGGCGGTCGCGAAGAGATCCGACATGGCGCCATTGTAATCGGCGCCGTCCGCGCGTCGCCCTGGCGACCGGCCCGCTTGCCGGACCGGCGGCCAGCGTCCATCATCCGCGCACCGGCCGCCGGATCGCCCCGCCCAACGGACACTGCACCCATGCGTCGCGCAACCCACATCTTTGCCATTCGCATTGCCGGAGTGCTCCTCACGATCGCCGCCCTGCCCACGCCGGCATTCGACCTCGAGGGTCATCGCGGCACGCGCGGCCTCATGCCGGAGAACACGCTCGCCGCGTTCAATCGCGCGATCGCGATCGGCGTCACGACGCTCGAGACCGACATCGCCGTGACGAGGGACGGCGTTCTCGTCATCTCGCACGATCCGTTTCTCAATCCTGACGTTGTCCGCGGACCGGATGGCCGCTGGCTCGCCGCCAAGGGGCCGCCGATCCATGCGCTGACGCTCGCCGAACTGCAGCGCTACGACATCGGCCGGCTGGATCCCGAAAGCAAGTACGCCCAGCAATTTCCGCAGCAGACGGCGGTCGACGGCCAGCGCTTTCCGACGCTGGCCGAAGTCTTCGCGCTGGTGCGCGCGGCGCCGCAGCCCGTGCGGCTCAACCTCGAAACCAAGATCACGCCGACGAGCGCCGGCGAGACGGTCGATGCGACGACGTTTGCTCGGCTCGTCGTCGATGCCATCCGCGGAGCGCAGATGACGTCGCGCGCCACGATCCAGTCGTTCGACTGGCGGACGCTGGTCGAATCGAAGCGGCTTGCGCCGGAAATCGAGACCGCCTGCCTCACCATCGAGACGCCGAATTTCGACACGGTGCAGAGCAAGTCAGACAAGCCTTCGCCGTGGCTCGCCGGGCTCCTGCTGTCGAAGGTCGGCAACTCGCTGCCGCGCCTCGTGAAAGCCGCCGGCTGCGCGATCTGGTCGCCGTTCTGGCGCAACGCTTCACCCGCCCTCGTCGCAGAAGCCCACGCGCTTGGGCTCAAGGTTCTGCCGTGGACCGTCAACGATCCCGTGGACATCGCCGCGCAGATCGAAGCGGGCGCCGACGGCATCATCACCGACTATCCGGACCGCGCGCGCACGGTGATGGGCGCGAAGGGCATTCCGCTGCCGTAACTCGCGATCCCGTCAATTCCACGAAAGGGGATCGTCATGCCTGGTCAAAACAGGAGCGCAGTCTGGCCGCTCGCCGCCGGCATCGCCGCGATCGTAGTGTCGCCGCTCCTCGAGCTCGCGACCGGACAGGGCGCGCTCTACACGTTCTGGCTCACGGCCATGATGATGGGGCTGTGGGCGGCGCAACGCCTGACGCGCCGCGAGGTTGGCATCGCAACCGGCGATGCAGGATCCTATGCGATCGCGGTCGCCTATCCCGTCGGAATCATCGGCTGCGTCGTGCTGGGCGCGTGGATGGCGGGACTGATCGATCCCTCCGCATTCTCCGCGAGGACGACCTTCAGGCGTTTGACGCTGAACTTCCTCGTCACGTTCGTCTTCGCGCTGATCACCGAGGAAGGCTTCTTCCGCGGCGCGTTGTGGGGAAGCTGCATGCGGGCGGGGCTCTCTCCGGCCAGGACGCTCCTCTGGACCAGTGTCGCCTTCGGCCTGTGGCACCTTGCCGTCCCGATCATCGAACCCGATTTCGCGCAGCCGCTCGCCAAGGTGCCGCAGTACGTGATCGGGGCCACGGTATTCGGCGTCGCGATGGGCTTGCTCCGGATGCGCTCGGGCTCGATCGTGGTGCCGAGCTTCTGCCATGCGCTGTGGAACGCCACCGCGTACACGCTGTTCGGAACGGGCGAGAAGGTCGGCCAGCTTGGCGTCGCCGATCCAGGCATCTGGGATCCCGAGCGCGGCTCCGCGGGATTGGCGTTGGCGATCCTCGTGGCGGCCCTTTGGTGGTGGCGGGCCAATCCGTCAGCGGCGGCATCCCAAGGGTAGTTGTTCACTCGCATAGGACGCCAGCTTCCCCGAGGTCTCCATTCCCGGCCTGGCAGGCACTGATGCGGGACGCGCGCCGGAGGTAGACTATCACCCTGCGGCGGGCGACGAGCGTCCGCGCGCGCAGCATAGGAAAGGGAGGAGCCCGTGACTAATCACATTTGGCGCGCTTTTGCCGTCGCGGTAACAACTATTGCGTCCAGCTGGGCATTCGCGGCAACGATGCCGTCCGGGAAGCCGGAGTACATGCTGGTCGGGATCGACAACAAGGTTGTCTTCGGCGACGACGGCTCGCTGCAATTGCAGCCGCCGGGCACCGATGTTCTCGCCGTGGTCGACATCGGCACCGATCCCGCGCATCCAAAGATTGTCGCCAGGCTGCCGCTGATGAATTCCGTCATCGGGCCGCCGACCAACCTCGCCATCACGCCGGACGGCACGCTGGCCATTCTCGCCAACTCCCTCGACTGGGTGCAGGACGGTGACAAGTGGAAATTCGTTCCTGACAACAAGCTCTACGTCATCGATCTGACGACCGATCCCCCGCGCCTCGCGGACACGGTCGCCATAGGCAAGCAGCCATCGGGACTGTCGATCAATCGCGCCGGCAATCTGGCGCTCGTCGCCAATCGCGCCGACAACTCGATCAGCGTGCTTTCGATCGAGGGGAAGACGGTGAAGCTGGTCGACACGGTGCCGATGGGCGAAATGGTGGCCGCCGTGGTGTTCACGCCCGACGGCAAGCGCGCGCTGGCCGCGAAGTTCCCGGGTGGCAAGGTGGCGCTGCTCAACGTCGACGGGCAGAAAGTGACATACGACAAGAAGGACCTGCCCGTCGGGCCGTGGCCGTACAACGTTGGCGTCATGCCGGACGGCAAGATTGCCCTCACGTCCGACAACGGCAACTCGGGCCGCTCCGACGGCAGCGTCGATACGGTCTCGGTCATCGACCTCGACGCGAATCCGCCGCGCGTCATCGACAAGATCATGGTGGACGAATCGCCGGAAGGCCTGGTCGTGAGTCCAACGGGCCAGGTCGCCGCCGCGATCCTGCTGGGCGGGTCGGACGGACCGAAGAACCAGTGGTTTTATCACCGCAATGGCAAGGTGGCGGTCCTGAAGGTCGACGGCAAGAAGGTCTCGAAGATCAGCGAAATCACGGTCGGGGCCATTCCTGAAGGCGCCGTGTTCAGCCCGGACGGCAAGTGGCTGTACGTCGGAAACTATGCCGACAAGAACATTTCAGTGCTGCAGGTCGACGGCGACAAGGTCACTGACACCGGGAACGTCGTTTCCTTGCCGGGCAACCCGGCCTCGATGCGAGGACGCGTGCAATAGACAGAGCATCGGCGCGGCGGCACGCCGCGAGGCCCCGGCAACGCGCAGTTCGCCAGAATCGCCGTCGATGGCGACCCGGTGGACGGCAGTGCCGGGCCTCCGCGTGGCAATGGCGGGCGCGCTCCGGCCGCGCGACCACACATCTAGACGAGAGCAATCTTCCCGGTGGCGAGATCGTAGACGCCGCCGACGATGTCGATCTTCTTCGCGGCGTAGAGCTTCTGGACGATCGGCGGCGAGTTCTTGAGCCGGGCAACCTGTCGCCGCACGTTCTCGGCGACCGCGTTGTCGAGCAGATTGCCGGTCTGCGTCTTCTCGGCCACGACGACGGCGGGCTTGATCGCGGTGATCAGCTCCGGCAAGTGGCCCGGAAGGACGGCCCCGGTCTTCAGCACCTTGATCGCGGCATCGACCGCGCCGCAGCCCGTGTGGCCCAGCACCATGATGAGCGGCACCCCGAGGAACTGGGCGCCGTATTCGAGGGAGGCCAACAGATCGGGTGTCACGATGTTGCCCGCGACACGCATGACGAAGAGCTCGCCCGGTCCCTGGTCGAAGGCGAGCTCCGGCGCAACACGCGAATCGGCGCAGCTCAGGATCGAGGCGATCGGATACTGTCCCTGCACGCGGGCCGCGCGGCCCGACGAGAAGTCGCGCTCGTTGAGCGCATTGGCGGCGTACCGCGCGTTGCCGTCCATCAGCCGCTTCAACGCATCGGCAGGGGCAATTGCGTTCGCCGGCGGCGCGGCGCCCGGTGCCGGCGGGTCGGCCGCGTAGGCGACACCCATGCTCCACGGAACGAGTGCTGCGAGGGCGCCGGTTTTCAGGAAATCACGGCGCGATACCAGAGGCTCGTGCTGCACGTCGCCACATTCGTCACACATTGGCATTCCTCCTTGGTTGCAAACGGTGGTGAAGAGACGCCTTGATCCATGCCCCACGACTTCGCTATTCGCCGACGACGTCGGCGCCTGCGGGAGGCGTGAAGGCGAACAGCGCCGGATCGAGTGAAGGATTGCGCTCGAAATGGTCGAAGATGAGCAGTGTCGAGTTGCCGAACGCGTCGAGCAGCTCCATCCGGCGCGGCAGGTTGTCGCGAAAGCCGATGCGCACGCGCGACAGGCTTCCGTCCGCCGAATTCGGGCGCGCCTCGACCATTGCGAGTCCATTTTCCGTGCCGGCATCGGTCAGCGTGAAGTTGCGCTCCAACGCGTTGTCGCCGGCGAGCAGTGCCGCCGGACTTCCGCCGAGCGTGGCCGCCTGGCTCCGCACGATCACCTGATTGAGGTCGCGATCGAAGATCCAGAGCTTGGTGCCGTCGCCGACGATCAATTGCTCGACCGGCTTGTCGTACGACCAGCGGAACCGCCCCGGGCGCTGGAAATAGAACGTGCCGACGCTCGTGCGGTCGCGCCGGTCCTTTCCGGTGACCATCTGCTGGAACACAGACTTTCCGGATTTCGTCCCGTCGACAAACGCCTTCAGCTGCTCGAGGCCGCCCGCCATCGCAGGCGCCGGCAGCAGCATCAGCAAGGCGAGCGCGGCGACGGCGATGCGATGCGAACGAACCGGCATGCTCATGTCCCCGGGATGTTCGCGAGGCAGTTGCCGACCGCGTCCAGCACGATGTAGGAATGATCGCGGCCGGCGAACTCCTTGCGGCCGCCGACCAACTTGTACTGACGCGCGTAGACCCGCCACGAATCGAAGGCACGCTCGGGATCATAGTCGCAGCCATCGACGTACCAGTCGGGGCCGCAGAACTCCTTCGGCAGCAGCGCCCTCGCGCGCTCGATCGCCTGTTCGGCGCTGATCCGCGGCGCGTCGGCGGGCCGGTCGTGCGGACACCAGCCGTCCTGGCGGTAAACGAGCACCGGACCAGCGAACGCGGCGCGGACGACCAGCACCGCCGCGATCGCGACCAGCACACGGACGACAACGTGCGGTCGGCCCGGAAGCGTGCTCATCGTGCCTCGCCCTTCGGCGCAGGCGCCAGCACGTCGCGATTGCCATTGGTCTGCATCGGCGTGACAAGTCCCGCGCGCTCCATCTGCTCGATCAGGCGCGCCGCGCGGTTGTAGCCGATGCGCAGATGCCGCTGCACGAGCGAGATCGACGGCCGCCGCGTCTGCAGCACGATCGCGACGGCCTGGTCGTACATCGGGTCCGACTCGGCGTCGGCGCCCGGCATGCCCGGCGCGTCGTCGCCGTTGCCGTTGGCTGCGCCGTCGAGCAGTCCCTCGACGTACTGCGGCTCGCCCTGCCGCTTGAGGTAGTCGACCACGTGGTGCACTTCCGCGTCCGACACGAACGCGCCGTGGACCCGCAGCGGATAGCCGACACCGGGCGGCTGGAACAGCATGTCGCCCTGGCCCAGCAGCGCCTCCGCGCCCATGTGGTCGAGGATCGTTCGGGAGTCGACGCGGCTCGCGACCTGGAACGCGATCCGCGAGGGAATGTTCGCCTTGATGAGGCCGGTGATGACGTCGACCGAAGGTCGCTGCGTCGCGAGAATCAGATGGATGCCCGATGCTCGCGCCTTCTGCGCGATTCGCGCGATCAGCTCCTCGATCTTCTTGCCGGTCACCATCATGAGATCGGCGAGCTCGTCGATGACGACGACGATGTAGGGCACCTCCTCGATCGGCTCGGGCGCATCCGGCGTCAGCGAGAACGGGTTGGTCAGCGGCGATCCGGCCTTCCTCGCGTCGGCGACGCGGGCGTTGTAGCCGCCGATGTTGCGCACGCCGAGCGTCGACATCAGCTTGTAGCGGCGCTCCATCTCCGCGACGCACCAGTTGAGCGCGTTGCCGGCGAGCTTCATGTCGGTGACGACCGGCGCCAGCAAATGCGGAATGCCCTCGTAGACCGAGAGCTCCAGCATTTTGGGATCGATGAGAATGAGGCGCACCTGGCGCGGCTCCGCCTTGTAGAGCAGGGACAGGATCATCGCATTGACGGCGACCGACTTGCCGGAGCCCGTCGTGCCCGCCACCATCAGGTGCGGCATCTTCGCGAGATCGGCAACGATGGCCTTGCCCGCGATGTCCTTGCCGAGCGCCAGCGTGAGCGGACTCGCCGTGTCGTGATAGGTCGTCGACGACAGAATTTCGGTGAGCTTCACGATCTGCCGCTTGGGGTTCGGCAGCTCGAGGCCCATGCACGACTTGCCGGGAATGGTCTCGACGACACGGATCGACACGACGGAGAGTGCCCGCGCGAGATCCTTCATCAGGTTGACGATCTGCGCGCCCTTGACCCCGACGGCCGGCTCGATCTCGTAGCGCGTGATGACCGGCCCCGGATACGCGGCCAGCACGTGCACGGCAACGCCGAAGTCGGCGAGCTTGCGCTCGATCAGGCGCGAGGTGAATTCCAGCGTCTCGGCGCTGACCGACTCCTCCTTCGGCGGCGCATCGTCGAGGAGTGCCAGCGGCGGCAGCGGCGAATCCGGCATGTCGACAAACAGCGGTCGCTGCTTTTCGCGGACGACACGCTCGGATTTCTGCACTTCGGCCGCCGGCGCGACGACCAGCACCGGCTCGCGCGGCGCCGGGTCGTGCTTTGCGAGCACCACCGCCTCGCGCTCCGCCATCGCCTGCGCGCCGAGCTCGCGCTCGCGCCTGGCCTCGGAGCGCTCGCGCATGATCGCGACGATCCGCTCGAGGCCGGCGCCCACCGTTTCCATGAGGCGAAGCCACGACATGCCGGAGAACAGCGACCAGCCGATCGCGAGCAGCACGATGAGGAGCAGCGTCGCGCCGTTGAAGCCGGCGAACTTCGCGAGTGCGGTGCCGAGAATGTCGCCGATCGCACCGCCGGGTCGCAGCGGCAGATGCATCGGCAGCCGATACAGGCGCAGCGCTTCGAGCGCGGCGCTGCAAAGGAGGACCAGCCCGAAGCCCAGGAATCCCAGCGATATCGGATGATCGGACTCGTGGTCGGGGTGACCGATGCGCCGGTAGCCCGCGACGACGAGCGCGATCCCGCCCGCGACCAACCACCACGCCGAGCCGCCGAAAAGATAGAGCAGCATGTCGGCAAGCCATGCGCCCGCGGTGCCGCCGCGATTGACGATCGGCGCGCCGGTGCCGGTGAACGACCAGCCGGGATCCGATTTCGAGTAGGTGGCGAGCACGAGCGCCAGCCAGACGAATCCGGCGACGACGATGAGCCACCACGATTCGCGGACGAGGCGTGCGAACCGCGGCGAGCGCGTCGCGAGATCCGGCTTGCGGGCAGCCTTGACGGTGCCCGAGCGACGGCCTGCTGTCTGTGTTTTTTTATTGAAAAACATCAGAGTGCCGCATTTTGTTCATGCGACGCATTATACATGGAACTCTGGGGAAAGCGGCGTCGGAACAGGTCGCCGCGCGCCGCGCTGGACGCGGACAATGCAGGGAACGGGAGTTCGCGCGGACCGGATCGTGACGCCGCTTGCCTCACCCGGGCAGCGCCCCCAATTCAAGTAAAATCGTGCGATTCAACACAAACAGCAAGTTCAACGAAGAAAAAGCGAAACATGCCAGCCCACCACGCCCGTCTGCTCATTCTCGGATCCGGCCCCGCCGGCTACACGGCCGCAGTATACGCCGCACGCGCGAACCTTTCGCCCGTGCTCATCACCGGTCTCGCGCAGGGCGGGCAGCTGATGACGACGACCGACGTCGACAACTGGCCGGCCGATGCGGAAGGCGTCCAGGGCCCGGATTTGATGGCGCGTTTCCAGCAGCACGCCGAGCGCTTCGATACGAAGCTGATCTTCGACGAGATCCACACGGCGAAGCTCGGCCTGCGGCCGCTGCGCCTCATCGGCGACAACGGCGAGTACACGTGCGACGCGCTGATCATCGCGACGGGGGCGTCGGCGCGCTATCTCGGCATTCCGTCGGAGCAGGCGTTCCACGGCAAGGGCGTGTCGGCCTGCGCGACCTGTGACGGCTTCTTCTACAAGGGGCACGACATCGCCGTCGTCGGCGGCGGCAACACCGCAGTCGAGGAGGCGCTCTATCTTTCCAACATCGCGAAATCCGTCACGGTCGTGCATCGCCGCGACAAGTTCCGCGCCGAGGCGATCCTGATCGACCGGCTGATCGCGAAGACGAAGGACGGCGGCAACGTCCGCGTCATCTGGAACCATACGCTCGACGAGATCCTGGGCGACGAAACCGGCGTCACCGGCGCGCGGGTGAAGGACGTGAAGTCCGGCGCGACGCGCGCTGTGCCGCTGACCGGCGTCTTCATCGCGATCGGGCACACCCCGAACACCAGATTGTTCGAGGGCCAGCTCGAAATGGCCGGCGGCTACATCAGGGTGCAAAGCGGCGCGGCGGGCAATGCGACGGCGACCAGCGTTCCCGGCGTCTTCGCTGCAGGCGATGTCGCCGACCACGTCTACCGGCAGGCAGTGACCTCCGCCGGCACCGGATGCATGGCGGCGCTCGACGCGGAAGCCTACCTCGAAGGGCACGCCTGAACGGCGAGCCTGGGTTCTGATCACGCCGCCGTGCGGGCGGCGACACGGGCGTGACGGCGGCGATGGCAAGACTGACGGACCTGAAAGCGCTGCTCGAGGCCGCCCGCGCCAATGCGAAGCAGCCTGGTCCGGCCGCACCGCGAGCGGCGCCGGTGGGGACGCACCCGACCAAAGCGCGCCCGGTCGTGGATGAGCCGGCGATGCCTTCGCGCAAGTCCGCTGCGGCGACGCCGCGGCGAGCCGTCTCCGCGACCAAGCACGCCGAGGGCGATATCGACATCGCGCGCGCATTCGCCGACGTCAGGCGCCTCCCGCCAGTGAACCGGGCGCGCCATGCGCCGGCGCGTCCCGCGCCGATCCCGCATCAGCGGATCGCCGACGAGGCCGACGCGCTGACCGCGTCGAAATACGGCGCCGAGCCGATCACCGACGCATGGGAAGTCGGCCAGGAACACGAGGCTCACCAGACATTTCTTCGCCGCGGACTCGGCGCCGACATCCTCGTCAAGCTGCGCCGCGGGCACTGGTCGGTGCAAGGCGAGATCGATCTGCACGGCCACACGTCCGATGAAGCGCACGATGCGCTCTCCGACTTCCTGGTCGAGGCGCGGCAGCACGGCTACCGGTGCGTGCGCGTGATCCACGGCAAGGGGCTCACGTCGCCGCAGCGCGAGCCGGTGCTGAAGGGCAAGGTGCGCAAATGGCTGTCGCACTGGGACGACGTGCTCGCCTACTGCGAGGCGCCGCGGCATGCGGGCGGCGGCGGCGCAGTGCTCGTGCTGCTGCGCGGCGCGTAAAGCGTCAGCCGGCGTGCGGCGCTGCGTCCGGTCGTCCTCGGCCTTCCACGACGGTCGTCCCGGATGTCCGCGTGGTGTTGTCGGCCTCCTGCGTCGACTCACCGAGGTCGCATCCCCTCGCGCTACTCGCGCGCGGTTCGGCCTCCGGACGTACGTCGGCCCGCGAACGTTGCGTTGTCGGCCTCTGAACCGCGACTCGCGATAGCTCGCATCCCCTCGCGCTACTCGCGCGCGGGGCCCCTGCTCGCCGCTCGCGCGTTCCCCCTGCTCCCGGGTTCGCGCCGCCGCATCAGATTCATTGCCTTCATCGTCAGCACGATCTCGCCGCGCTGGTTCATCGCCTCGACGAAACTTTTCACGAGGCCGCGATCCGGCTTCGACCGTGAAGGCACCGCCTCGGTCACGGTGACGCGCACGGTCAGCGTGTCGCCCGGACGCACCGGCGCCAGCCAGCGCAGTTCGTCGATCCCCGGCGAGACGAGCGCCGCCACATGCGAAAGATAATTGTCGACCAGCACCCGCATCACGAGCGCGATCGTGTGCCAGCCGCTCGCGATGAGACCGCCGAACGGTCCTGTGCGCGCTGCCTCCGGATCGGCGTGGATCGCCTGCGGGTCGTAGTGCCGCGCGAAGCCCACGATCTCCTGCTCGGTGATTGCGATGCCGCCGAAGACGCCCACCGATCCCGGCACGTAGTCCTCGAACCAGCGATCGTCGACGGGCGCGATCAGACCGGGGTCGTCCATGGCGGGACCCTCAGAGCACCCGATGCGACAGCGCGGGCAGCTGCGCACGCACCTCGGCGAGGCGCGCAGGATCGATGTCGCCCGCGATCACGCCGGGCCCTTCGTCCTGCTCGGCCACGATCTGCCCCCACGGGTCGACCAGCACCGAGTGTCCGTAGGTCCGGCGCCCGTTCGGATGCGCGCCGCCCTGCGCGGCCGCGAGCACATAGCACTGGTTCTCCACCGCGCGTGCGCGGAGCAGCAGATGCCAGTGCGCGGCGCCGGTCGTCGCGGTGAAGGCGGACGGCACGAGGATCAGCGACAGCGTGCCGAGTCCGCGGTAAAGCTCGGGGAAGCGCAGGTCGTAGCACACCGACAGACCAACGCGACCGCAAGGGAGATCGACGGCCACCGGCGTCGTGCCGCGCTCGATCGTCCGGGCCTCGTCGTAATTCTCGTCGCCGCGCGCGAAGGCGAAGAGATGGATCTTGTCGTAGCGTGCGACACGCGCGCCGTCCCGGCCGTACATGAGGCAGCTGCTGCGCACGCGTGCGGGATCGGCGGTCGCGATCGGCACCGTTCCGCCGACGAGCCAGATGCCGAGCGTGCGGGCGAGGCGCGCGAGAAAGGCCTGCTGCGGCCCGTCGCCGTCCGATTCCTGCACGGCAAGCTTGTCGGTCGCGCGTGCCCCGAGAATGCCGAAATATTCGGGGAGCACGACAAGCCGCGCCCCGGCGGCGGCCGCGTTGGCGATCAGCGGCTCCGCGACGGCAAGATTGGCCGCCACGTCGTTGCCGGACACCATCTGCACCGCGGCGACGCGAAATGGTGCCGACATCGCAGCGCCCGATCCCTGGGCCGGCGCAGCCGTTGTCACTTCGTGTCGCTGCCCGATGGCACCACCGACTGCGGCGCCGCGCTCGCAGTCGCCGTCGCACCGCGCGTGACGATCGGCTCGGACCAGCTGCCCGTGACGGTGTAGTGGTAGCTGAACATCTGCTCGATGGGATCCTTCATGACCTTCTGCGCGAGCAGCGCTCCCGCGCCCACTGCCGCACCGATGATCGGGTTGGCGAGGAAGAGAAGCGCGGCGCCGGCGGAAACGCTCGTCGACAGCGCGGGCTGGACCTTGACGGCCAGCCGCTGCGTCTCGCGCGCAAGGTCGGCGTCGCCGGCGATGTCGACCTTCGCCGCGGGGCCGACGAGGCGCAGGTCATCGGTGGTCATCACGCCGTCCTTCACGCGCACGTTGCCGTTGATGTCGTCGAATGCGAAACCGTCGCTGAAAATGTCCTGGAAATCGAGCGTGATCCGGCGCGGCAATGCCTGCAGCGACAGCACGCCGAGCAGCTTGCCGATGCCGGGCTCGATCTTGGTGAAGCGCCCGGGGCCGACCACGATCTTGAATGCGCCGGACAGCGACGGATAGTCGAACTCGCTCGGGCCGCCGGCCCAGGCGAGCTGGCCGTCGATCTTCGTCGCGGCTCCCTTGATCGCGTCAGGGTAGCCGAAGCGCGCGAGGAAGGCGCCCGCATCCTTCGTCTCCAGCGCGACGTCGAGGCGTGTCTGCTGCGTCCTGCCGGTCACGCGCCATGCGCCCTTGCCGTCGATCCGGCCCGCATCGTTGAAAAGCACGAGCTTCTCGATCTGCCAGTCCTTGTCGCCCGGCTGTGCGATCACCTCGACCCGGCCGAGATCGCGCTCGTGCGAAATGAAAGTGTCCGCCGCGATGTCGAGCGCCGGCCACGCGTTGCTGGTCTCGGCCGGCGCGCTCGTTTTGCCGGCGCCCGTCCATGGCGGAAGTTCAGCGGCGCCCGGCATCGCGAAGCGCGCGAGGCGCGCCACCAGGCGCCCGTTCGGCTGCGCCGGGTCGGGCATCAGCCACTGCGCAGTGCCCGCGACCTCGCGGGCGCGAACATCGAGCTTCCATTCCTCGCCGCCGCGGCGACCGCCGACCTTCATGTCGTGAAAGCGCCGACCGAACACTTCGAGCACACCGGCATCGAGGTCGAATCCCGCAAACGTGAGGCTGCCCGGCGAGAGGTCTGCGCCCTGCTTCACCGAGGCCCGCAGCGCGAGCCAGTCGTCGATGTTGAGAGACGCGAGATCCGCGCGCACCCACAGTCCCGGGCGGTCGGCGTGAGCCGCATTCGGCCGTTCCGCCGCACGCCCGAGGACGATCTGGGCCCGCTGTGCCGTCATGTTCTCGCCGACGCGCTGTCGGCCGAGCGCCACCTGCATCACGCGCCCGTAGGCGATGTCGAGCTCGTCGTCGTTCGGCCGCGCCACGTCACTGCGCCGCGCGAGGCGCAGCGGAACACTATCGGCCGCGGTCTTGCCGAGCGGCGCAGGCAGGTCGACGCTGGCGCCTTTCATGTTGCTGTCGAACTGCCACGTCGTGCCGTCGCGGCGCAGGTCACCCGCCAGCATCCAGTCGACGGCGCCGTTGACCCGGTCGAGCAGCTCGGACGGATACAGTGCACGCACGCTGGCGAGATTGGCGGCGCCGGTGCCGGTCACACGCACGTGCCCGTCCACGCTGGCGACCGAGACGCGCGCCGGTCCGCCGGCGAGGTCCATCGTGACGTCGCGCGCACGCACGTCCTTTTCCGTGAACGCGAGCTTGCCGTTCAATTTCGTGAGCGGCGGCAGGCCGGCCAGCCGCAGCTGTGCTTCGGCAAGCGCGACCTCCCCCGTGATGCGAGTGTTGTCCGGTTTGCCGATCGGCAGCTCGAGCTTCATGGTGAGGCGGGCGTCGCCGCTTCCCTCGACACCGTCGGTGACGTGACCGATCATGTCCGTCACGGGACTTTGCGCGACGAAGCGCAGCAGGTCGCCGACGGGGCCCGTCGCATCGCCTTCGACGCGCAGCAGCGGCACCGCCGGGCGAAGGTCGGCGATCTCGGCATGCGTGCGGCCGAGCTTCAGGTCGAACGTGCGGCCCCGCGCCGCATCGATCGTGAGCTTCGTTCCTTCGAGCCGGAGCTCGGCGTCGAGCGCTTCGATCGGCGGCCACCGCTCGGCATAGACGAGCGTCAGCCCGCGCAGCTTGGACGTCAGGAGAAATTGGCCGCCCTTGCCGTCGGCGAACGGAAAATCCGCGAGACGGCCGGTGAACTTGAGGCGCGTGTCGGACGCAACGCCGGTGACCAGCGCATGGCGCAGCCAGTCCCGGGTCGCGGCGTTCACTGCGAGCGGAAGATCGCGCTGCACCTCGCGCACGTCGACGTTGGCGAACTGCGCCGTCATCTCGAGCTCGCCGCTGCCCGCCGGCTCCGTGCGATAGGTTCCGGCAGCCGTGCCCGTGACGCCCGGCAGCGCGAATTCGAGCTTGTCGAAGCGCACCGCAGTGCGTTCGCCCTTGCGCTCCCACGAGACGTTGCCGGACAGGCGCTCGAACGCAACCGGCTCGGCGAACGCCTGCGGCAGCTCGAGCGCACCCTTGCGACTCGCGAGCGTGAGCTCGCCGCCCGCCCGCGTCGCCGTGAGGGTGCCGGTGACGCCCGTCATGCCGGGCATCCCGTTCTGCGCGCGCACGCCCGCATTGCTGAATTCCGTCGATCCGGAATAGTCGGTCGGCGCCTCCGGGTCCCCTGTCCACGTGAGCCGCCCGTGCGTGAGCGTGCCGCGCGCGGCGAGCCGCACGAATTCGGCACGCCATCGCTCGGGCAGCGGCGTGTGGATCGCGAGGTCGGACAGCGGCTCGAGCTGGATCCGGTCGAATTCGATGCGGCCCGATTGCTGCGGCGTGTCCGGATCGCTCAGCGTGAGAAGAAAATTGGTCGGATCGAGGCGCTGGCCGCCCGCGGTGTCGAACGCGAGATCGCGCGTGGAGATTTCGCGCAGCTTCGGCGACGCCTTGGCCGAAACGCGACCGGAGAGGTGGGCGAGATCGAGCGGGGGCAGCGAGTCGCCGAGGCGCGCCCGCACATCCTGCAGCTCGAGGTCGGCGACGATGCTGGTCGCGTCGCCGCGCGCAACCTCGAACCAGAGACGCACCGCACCCTTGCCCGTGGAAAGGTCGATCGGCAGCAGCACCCATTGGCGCCAGGCGCCCACGTCGGCATAGTCCAGGCGGACGTAGAGCGTCCCGTCCGCGGTCTTCCAGTCGTTCTTCGTCACGAGGCGGAAGTCGCCGCGCAGGTCGATCGGGGCGGACACCTCGGCCGGTGGCGTGCCCTTGAGGCCGAACCGGTGGCGGCCGAACTGGTTCTCGAGCTTGAACTGGACATGCTCCAGCACGAGTTGCGGCGCGCTGCGGGCATCGTCGTTCCACGTGATCTGCGCATCGCGAATGATGATGCGGCGCTGGCGCAGCACCCAGTCGGTCACGGGCGATTCCGTCGCGGATTGGTTGGGATCGAAGCGCAGGCCGGCGACATTGAGGATGCCGGATGCGTCGCGCCTGACCGCGAGCTGCGGCCGATCGACGATGAGCTCCTTCAGCCGCAGCTCCAAGAGCGGCAGCGAGGTCCACGCGATGATCAGCTCGACCTGAGGGAGGTCGAGCAGCTGCGTGTCGCTGCCCGGCGCAGCGCCGCGCACGCGGAAGCCGCCGATCACGAGCTTGGGGTTCCAGCCGTCCCAGCCGGTCGAAAGCGATGCGATCTCGACCGGCTGGCCGAGCTCGCGCGCGAGCGCGGCCTTCAGCGTGTCCCGGTATTCCTCGACGTGCGGAAACACGATGAATCGCACCGCGAGCAGCGCCAGCGCGAGGATTGCGAAACCCGCGACGAGAAGGACGCCCGCGGCACGGGCGATGCGTGCCATGATTGGCGCGCTCGCATCCGGGGCGCGGTGGTTGGCGCGCACGAAAGGCATAATGGCAATTCGGTCGTCTATTGTATCGGAACGAGGGCACGGCTTCTCTTATTGACGCCGGCCGCTCCGTTCCGTTCCCGCTGCCCTTCCACGTTGCCTCGATGCCCTCCCTTCCCCCGCCTCTCGCCGCGCTTCGCTACAGCCATTACGCGACGCAGGCGCTGGTCGCGCACCCTGCGGATGGCGAATGGCTCGGCACGGCGTGCGCGGCGCCCTTCGACTGGTCAGCGGCCGACGCGGCGCTCGCGGCCGTGCAGGCCGACGGCGACGCCCGCGGTCTCGCCCGCGCGCTGCGCGGACTGCGCCGGCGCGTGTACCTCCATGCGATGCTGCGCGACCTCGACGGCACCGCCGCGCTCGACGAGGTCTGCGGCAACATGACGCGGCTGGCCGGCGTCGGGATCGATGCTGCGGTGGCGCTGCATCACCGCGCACTCGCCGCGACGCACGGCGAGCCGCGCGACGAGACGGGCGCGGCGCAGCAGCTCGTCGTCATCGGCATGGGAAAGCTGGGCGGCGGCGAGCTCAACGTCTCGTCCGACATCGACCTCGTGTTCGTCTATCCCGCCGACGGCGGGACCGACGGGCCGCGCGCGCTCGCCAACCGCGAGTTCTTCGATCGCCTCGGGCGCCGCGTGATCGGCGCGCTCAACGACGTGACGGAGGACGGCTTCGTGTTTCGCGTCGACATGCGGCTGCGCCCCTATGGCGAGAGCGGCCCGCTGACGGTGCCGTTTGCAGCGCTGGAGGAATACCTGATCACGCAGGGTCGCACGTGGGAGCGCTATGCATGGCTCAAGGCCCGGCCGCTGACCGGCGGCCATCACGACGAGGTCGCAGGCCTCATCACGCCGTTCGTGTTCCGCAAATACCTCGATTTCGACGCGTACGAGGGGCTGCGCGACGTGCACCGGCAGATCCGCGCGCAGGGAAGGCGCCGCGACTACGCAGCCGACGTCAAGCTGGGGCCGGGCGGCATCCGCGAGGTCGAGTTCATCGCGCAGGCCCTGCAGCTCGTGCGCGGCGGCCGCGAGCCCGCGCTGCGCGTTCGCGGTACGCAGCAGGCCCTGGCCGCAATCGGCGCGCGCGGACTTCTTCCCGGAACCGCCGCGGCCGACCTGCAGCGCGCCTACGTCTTCCTGCGCAATGTCGAGCACCGGCTGCAGTACCGCGATGACCGGCAGACGCAGAAGGTCCCGGCGGATTCCGGCGAGCTCGATGCGCTGGCGCATGCCGCAGGTTTCGATTCGGCATCGGCCTTCGCGACCGAGCTCGACCGGCAACGCAACGGCGTCGCCGCTCAGTTCTCCGCGCTCTTCGGCGATCGCGAAAGCGAAACGACGGGCAGCGGCGCGCGTGACGGGCCTGCCGGTGCGAGCCGCGATGCGCTGGCGGCGCTCTGGCGCGGCGACATGGCGCCCGACAGTGCGAACGAGATGCTGGCCGCGCTCGGCTTCGCCGATCCGGCGCGCCTCGCCGGCGACCTCGCCCGTGTGAGAACCGGCACCCGGTACGGGCAGCTGCCCGCGCTTTCCCGCCAGCGCATCGACGCGCTGGTGCCGGATCTCCTCGCCGCCGCCGCGGCGACGAAGTTCGACGGCGCCGATGCGCAGACGATCTTCGGGCGCCTGCTCAACCTGCTGGAATCGGTCAGCCGGCGCAGCGCATACCTCGCGCTCCTCACCGAGCATCCGCCGGTGCTGCCGCGCCTCGCGGAGCTCGCGGGCGCGTCCGCGTGGGCCGCGGACTACCTGACGCGGCATCCGATGCTGCTGGACGAACTGCTCGACGCGCGCGTGCTGCTCGAGGAGCCGGACTGGGACGCGTGGCGGCGCGAGCTTGCCGATCTCCTCGCGAGCCACGCCGGCGATCCGGAGCGGCAAATGGATGCGCTCCGCCATTTTCAGCACGCGCAGTCGTTTCGCCTGCTCGCGCAGGACCTCGCGGGCCTCCTCACCGTCGAGCGCCTCGCCGACCACCTTTCGGCGCTCGCCGACATCGTCATCGCCGCGACGCTGTCCGAAGTGTGGAAGCAGGTGGGCGGCATGGACGCGGCGCCGCCGAAATTCGCGGTGATCGGCTACGGCAAGCTGGGCGGCAAGGAGCTGGGCTACGCGTCCGATCTCGACCTCGTGTTCCTCTACGATGACGCCAACGAGGCGGCGCCGATGCGCTATACGCGCTACGGTCAGCGCGTCGTCACCTGGCTCACCGCGACGACCGGCGCCGGCGCGCTCTATGCGACGGACCTGAGGCTGCGGCCGGATGGCGACGCGGGACTCCTCGTCGCGGCGTTCGCCGGATTCTGCCGCTATGAGCGCGAGCAGGCCTGGACGTGGGAACACCAGGCGCTGACGCGCGCGCGATTCGTCGCGGGCGACGCCGCCATCGGCGCGGCATTCGAGACCGAGCGCGGGGCGATCCTGCGCCTCCCGCGCGATCGCTCGCAATTGCACGCCGACGTCACCGCGATGCGGCAGCGGATGGCCGCAGGACATCCCAACCGCACTTCGCTGTTCGACCTGAAGCACGATGTCGGAGGCATGGTGGATGTCGAGTTCGCCGTGCAATTCCTCGTGCTCGCCCACGCGCACGACCATCTCACGCTGACTCGCAACGCCGGGAACATCGCGCTTCTGGGCGTTGCCGCCGATCTGGGTCTCGTGCCTGCGCCCGTCGCGGCCGCCGCCGGCGACGCCTATCGCGATTTCCGCCGGATGCAGCACCAGATCCGGCTGACCGGCGCCGCGCACGCGCAGGTCGCGGCGGAAGCCCAGTCGGAACGCCGGAGCGCGGTCGTAGCGCTGTGGACGGACGTGTTCGGCGCGCCGCGACCGGCCGAATCTGCCACCGCATCGACCGATTCCCAGGCGGGTTGACGCGCTCGCGGCGGCACGGACTTTGGCGAAGGCGTCGCGCCGGCGCCGGGAACGGGCCGGGAATCGGCTAAAATCGATCTTTGCGAAGATTCGAGGGAGACCCCCGCCATGTCGATGGCAGACCGCGACGGCTGGATCTGGTACGACGGCAAGATGGTGCCGTGGCGCGATGCCACCACGCACGTGCTCACGCACACGCTGCACTACGGAATGGGCGTGTTCGAGGGGGTGCGTGCCTACAAGACGGCGGAGGGTCCTGCGATCTTCCGGCTGCGCGACCACACCGAGCGGCTGTTCCGTTCGGCGCGGATCTTCATGATGAAGATCCCGTACAGCGTCGAGGAGATCGAGGCCGCGCAGATCGCCTGCGTCCGCGACAACAAGCTCGAATCCTGCTATCTGCGCCCGCTGGTGTTCTACGGCTCGACGGCAATGGGCGTGGCGGCGCGCTCGAATCCGGTGCGCGTCGCGATCGCCGCGTGGCCGTGGGGCGCCTATCTCGGCGCCGACGGGCTCGAGAAAGGCATCCGGGTCAAGACGTCGTCGTTCACGCACCATCACCCGAACATCACGATGTGCAACGCCAAGGCCGTCGGCAATTATCCGGTGTCGATCCTCGCCAACCAGGAGGCGACGCACGACGGGTACGAGGAGGCGATGCTGCTCGACCCGCAGGGCTTCGTCTGCCAGGGCTCCGGCGAGAACGTGTTTATCGTTCGCGACGGCAAGCTGCACACGCCCGACCTTTCCGGCGGCGCGCTCAACGGCATCACGCGCGACACCATCATCACGTTCGCGGGCGAGCTCGGCATACCGGTGATCGAACGCCGCATCACGCGCGACGAGGTCTACCTCGCCGACGAGGCGTTCTTCACCGGCACCGCCGCGGAAGTCACGCCGATCCGCGAGTACGACAACCGGCCGATCGGCGACGGCAGGCGCGGGCCCGTCACGACGCGGCTGCAGACGCTTTTCTTCGACACCGTGAACGGCCGCAACGCCGCGAAGAAGTCATGGCTGACCAGAGTGCAATGACCAATCCTGCGGACGCGGCACAGGCGGTCGAGGTGCCTGCCGCCGACCTGCCCGCGTTCTGCCCGAATCCGCGGATGCCGCTGTGGTCGTCGCATCCGCGGGTCTATCTCGATCTCGACGTCACCGGCGAGGCGTCGTGTCCCTACTGCGGCACGCGATATCGCATCGCGGGCGGCGTCCCGGTCAAGCGCCACTGAAACCGCAGCGCATCGCATTGCAGCGCCACGCCGGAGACATTTGCCGGCGGCATCGCCATGCGGCCGGGGCGGCCGCTGTCGCGACGGCCTGATCATGGACCGCATCCTCATCGTCGCGCCTTCCTGGATCGGCGACGCAATTCTCTCGGAGCCGCTGGTCGCGCTCCTGCGCGATCCGCTCGAGGAGCCTGTCGTCGACGTGCTGGCCCCCGCCTGGGTCGCGCCGGTCTACGAGCGGATGCGCGGCATCCGCAGCATCATCGAGTCGACGACGGTCCACGGCCGGTTCGACTGGAATACGCGCCGCGCGCTGGCGCGCACCATCGCGCGAAACAACTATTCGCGGGCGCTGGTGCTGCCGAATTCGTGGAAATCGGCGCTCATTCCGTGGCTCGCGAAGATCCCGCAGCGCACGGGTTACGCGGGCGAAGCGCGCTGGGGACTCATCAACGACCTGCGCCGCCTCGACAAGAAGAACGTGCCGCGTCTCGTCGACCGTTTCGCGGCGCTTGCGGGCAAGCCAAACGACCTCGTCCCGATGCCGCCGCGGCCGGTGCTCGTTCCCGACGCCGCGAATCGCGCGGCGGCCGTGCATGCGCTCGACCTGCGCATGGAGCCCAACATCGCGATCCTCTGCCCGGGGGCGGAATTCGGCCCGGCGAAGCGCTGGCCGCCGACGCATTTCGCAGCGCTCGCGGCACGCTTTCTGTCCGACGGCATGCAGGTGTGGATCGTCGGCAGCCCGAACGACAAGCTCGCCGCCGAATCGGTCGTGCAGGCCGCCGGCGAATCCGGGCGCTACCTGCGCGACCTCACCGGCCGCACCGATCTCGGCACCGCGATCGACCTGCTGTCGCTGGGCTCGGTCGTCGTCAGCAACGATTCCGGCCTGATGCACGCCGCCGCCGCCGTGGACCGGCCGATGGTGGCGCTGTTCGGCTCGTCATCGCCGCGCTTCACGCCGCCGCTGTCGCACCTCGCCAAGATCGCGCAGATCGACATCGAGTGCAGCCCGTGCTTCAAGCGGGAATGCCCGAAGGGCCATTTCAAGTGCATGCGCGACCTCGAGCCGCGCTCGGTGTATGATCTCGCGCGTCTCGCACTGCTCCCCGAGCTGCCGCACGCCGACGACGACAGCCGCTGATTCCCCGCCCCTCCCCGCCATGGCCAAAGTCAGGACGCCGCAGATCTTCACGACGCCGACCGACGCCGCGCAGGCGTTCTATCACGCGTTCGAGACGCGCGACGTCGACGCGATGATGGCGACGTGGGCCGAGGACGAGGAGATCGTCTGCGTGCATCCGGGCGGCGTGCGGATGATCGGCTACGATGCGGTGCGCGCGGGCTGGGAGCAGATCTTCGCCGGCGACGCGCGGCTGTCGTTCCGCCTCGACGACCTCGTCGTGATCGAGACGGTGGGACTCGCGATGCAAAGCGCCGTCGAGCACATCACGCTGGTGAGCGATGGGAGCACGCGCGGCACCGCGATCTCCACCAACGTCTTCCTGCGCACGCCGTCGGGCTGGCGCCTCGTGATGCATCACGCGTCGCCTGCGCCCGAGCGCATCGTCGCGGAGCCCAAAGGGCCGCTGCACTGACGCGTCGGCGTCAGCCCGTCCCGCCGACGGTGAGGCCGTCGATGCGCAGCGTCGGCTGGCCCACGCCGACCGGCACGCTCTGGCCGTCCTTGCCGCAGGTGCCGACCCCCGAGTCGAGCTCGAGGTCGTTGCCGACCATGGATACGCGCGTCAGCGCGTCCGGTCCGTTGCCGATCAGCGTCGCGCCGCGCACCGGATAGGCGAGCTTGCCGTTCTCGATCTTCCAGGCTTCCGCCGCGGAGAACACGAACTTGCCGCTCGTGATGTCGACCTGTCCGCCGCCGAAATTCGCGGCGTAGAGGCCATCCTGCACGGATTCGAGGATCGCACGCGGATCGTGCGTGCCGGCCAGCATGATCGTGTTGGTCATTCGCGGCATCGGCAGGTGCGCGAAGGACTCGCGGCGACCGTTGCCGGTCGGCGCCACGCCCATCAGCCGCGAGTTGAGGACGTCCTGCATGTAGCCCTTCAGGATGCCGTCCTCGATCAGCGCCGTGCGCTGCGTCGCGTTGCCTTCGTCGTCGATGTTGAGCGACCCGCGCCGCTGCGGCAGCGTGCCGTCGTCGATCACGGTGATGCCCTTCGCCGCGACGCGCTCGCCGACGCGTCCCGAGAACGCGCTCGTGCCCTTGCGGTTGAAGTCGCCTTCGAGGCCGTGCCCGATCGCCTCGTGCAGCAGGATGCCGGGCCAGCCGTGCCCCAGCACGACGGTCATCGTTCCCGCCGGCGCGGGACGCGCATCGAGGTTGAGCAGCGCCTGTCCCACCGCCTTCGCGGCGTAGTCCTCCAGCACCGCGTCGGTGAAGTAGCCGTAGTCGAAGCGCCCGCCACCGCCGCCGTAGCCCTGCTCGCGCCGGCCGTCTTCCTCGACGATCACCGAGATCGACACGCGCACGAGCGGCCGCACGTCGGCGGCAAGGAGCCCGTCGCTGCGGGCGACGAGGATCGCCTCGTATTCGCCGGCGAGCGAGGCCATTACCTGCGTGACGCGCGCGTCACGCGAGCGCGCCATCCGCTCCAGCCGTTCGAGCAGGGCGACCTTTGCCTGCTCCGGAAGCGTGGCGATCGGGTCCTTAGGCAGATAGAGCGAGCGCGACGTGCCCGCGCCCTTGAAGGCAGCGACCGTCGACTGCCCCTGCCGGCCGATCGCGCGTGCGGCCACCGCCGCCTCGTCGAGCGCCGCCAGCGTGATGTCGTCCGAGTATGCGAATGCCTGCTTGTCGCCATGCACCGCGCGGATGCCGACGCCGCTCTCGATGTTGAACGATCCCGACTTGACGATGCCTTCCTCGAGGCTCCAGCTCTCCTGCCTTGCGTACTGGAAGTAGAGATCGGCGAAATCGACTTCGTGCGTGTGGATCGATGCGAGCACGCGATCGAGATCGCTGCGGGACAGCGATGCGGGTTCGAGCAGCAGGCGGCTCACTTCGGCGAGGCGCGCGCCGTCGACGGCGGATAGCGATAGGTCGTTCACGTGGAATCCTGGGGGTGAGCGGGACCGGCGCACGCGATTGGCTGCGCCAAAGGCGTATTGTCCCCGCGGATGGCAGGCGGCGGCAAGTTTCCTGACCCGCCTGCGAGGAGGGTCGGAAACATCGTCAAGCGTCAGGCGGGTACGACGCCGCGGCCGAGGTAGCTTGCGACGACGCGTGGATTGACCGCGAGCCCGGCACTGTCGCCCTCCAGTACGAGATCGCCGGTTTCCAGCACGTAGCCGTAATCCGAGATCTGCAGCGCCGCGCGCGCATTCTGCTCGATCAGCAGGATCGCGACGCCGCTCGCGCGAAGCTCGGCGATGATGCTGAAGATCTCGCGCACGATCAGCGGCGCCAGTCCGAGCGACGGCTCGTCCAGCATCAGGAGCCGCGGCTTGCCCATCAGCGCGCGGCCCATCGCCAGCATCTGCCGCTCGCCGCCCGAAAGCGTTCCGGCAAGCTGGCTGCGCCGCTCCTTGAGCCGCGGAAAGCGGTGGTACACCTCGTCTTGCGTCGTGCGCCAGTCCCGATCGCCACGGCGCGCACGGGCAAAGGCGCCGAGCTCCAGATTGTCGGCAACGCTCATCGCGGAGAAGAGCTCGCGGCGCTCGGGCACGAGGACCAGCCCGTTTGCGACGCGCTGCTCGACCGAAAGCGCTGCGATCGACGCGCCGGCGTACGCGATGCCGCCCTGCGCGGGCAGTAGACCGATGATTGCACCGAGCAGCGTCGTCTTGCCTGCGCCGTTCGGACCGATGACGCTGACGATCGTCCCCGGATCGACCTGCAGCGACACGCCGTGCACTGCCTCCACCTTGCCGTAACGCACGTGCAGGTCGCGCACGTCGAGCACCGTGCCGGTGCGCGTCGGGCTGGATGGCGGCGCCCGTTCGGTCATACGCCGCCCAGGTAGGCTTCCTGCACCGCCGGATTGCGCTGGATGTCCTGCGGCAGCCCTTCGGCGATCTTCTGCCCGAAATCCATCACGATCAGGCGGTCGGCGAGTCCCATCACGAATTCCATGTCGTGCTCGACCAGCAGCACCGACATGCCGTCGCGCTTCAGGTCCCTGATCAGCGCCGAGAGCTCCTGCTTCTCGAGATGTCGCAGTCCGGCAGCCGGCTCGTCCAGCAGGAGCAGGATCGGATCGGCGGCGAGCGCTCGTGCGATCTCGACGATCCGCTGCTTGCCGAGCGGCAGCGTTCCGGCCGGCATGAAGAGCTGCGGCGTCAGTCCGACCCGCGCCACCGCGCGCGCCGCATCCGCGAGGGTGCGCGCCTCTTCGACCCGGTCGAGCCGCGCCGCCGCACGCGCAACGCCGGTGCGCCCCCGCAGGTAGGCGCCGAGCGCAACGTTGTCGCGAACAGTCATCTGCGGGATGAGCTTCACGTGCTGGAATGTGCGCGCGACTCCGCGCTGCGCGATTTCGAACGGGCGCAGCCCGGCGATCGGCTCCGCGGCGAACACGACTTCACCCGAGGTCAGCGACAGCGTCCCCGAGATGAGGTTGAACATCGTGCTCTTGCCCGCACCGTTCGGACCGATCAGGCCGACGATCTCGCCGCGCGCGAGCGCGAACGACAGCGCGTCGACGGCGACGAGCCCGCCGAACTGTTTGCGCGCGGATTTGACTTCGAGGAGCGCCGCGCCCGCGGCGGATGCCATCGGACGTCGCGGCAACCCCTCGGCATCGGGAATCGGCGGAGGCGTGCGCTGCGGCAGCACGCGGGCAATGAGCGGCCAGACGCCTTCGCGCGCGAACTGCAGCAGGATCACCATCAGGATGCCGAACACGACGATCTCGAAGTTGCCGGTCCGGCCGAGGATCGACGGCAGCACGTCCTGCAGCACTTCCTTCACCAGCGTGACGAGCGAAGCGCCGATCACGGCGCCCCAGACGCTGCCGGCGCCGCCGACGACCGCCATGAAGAGATACTCGATGCCCGGATTGGGGCCGAACGGCGTCGGGTTCACGAAACGCTGCAGGTGCGCATAAAGCCAGCCGGACACGCTGGCGAGCACCGCGGCATAGACGAACACCACGATCTTGAGGCGCGCGCTGTCGACGCCGAACGCCTCGGCCATCTCGAGGCGGCCGCGGAGCGCGCGGATCGCGCGGCCCGGCCGCGAGTCGAGCAGGTTGTCGGTCGCCCACAGCGCGGCGAGCGCGATGCCCCAGATCAGGAAGTAGAAGTAGCGCTCGTCGCGCAGCTCGACGCCGGCGATCGCGAGCACCGGGATGCCGGTGATGCCCGTGTGCCCGCCGAGGAACTCCAGATTGCCGAACAGGAAATAGAGGCTGATGCCCCATGCGATCGTCGCGAGCGGCAGGTAATGGCCCTTCATCCGCAGCGTGATGAAGCCGAGCAGCAGCGCCAGCAGGATCGTGAGCGCGATTCCCACGACGAGGTTGAGCCACGGCGACAGCGCGTACTGCGTGCAGAGGATCGCCGTCGTGTACGCGCCGATGCCGACGAAGGCCGCCTGGCCGAAGGAGGTCTGGCCGGCGACGCCGGTCAGGAGCACAAGGCCAAGTGCGACGATGCTGTAGAGGCCGATGTAGTTGCCGAGCGTCACCCAGAACGGCGGCGCCTGCAGCGGCACCCAGATCAGCACGGCGACGAAGGCGATGTATCCGGCCGCGCCAAAAGGGAGCTTGCGTTTCGCGCTCATGTCGCAAACTCTGTCGCGTTCATTCGTCGTCTTCGCTGTGATCGCGGCTGGAGAAGCTGCGCCACAGCAGCACCGGGATGATCAGCGTGAAGACGATGACCTCCTTGAAGCCGCTCGCGAAGAACGATGCATAGGACTCGAGAAGCCCGACGAGGAGCGCGCCTGCCGCGGCCAGCGGGTAGCTGACGAGGCCGCCGATGATCGCGCCGACGAAGCCCTTGAGGCTCACCAGGAACCCCGATTCGTAGTACACGGTCGTGATCGGCCCGATCAGCACGCCGGAAAACGCGCACAGGAGCGCCGCCAGCGTGAAGGTCAGCGCGCCCGCGAGATTGGGTGAGATGCCGGAGAGGCGCGCGCCGACCCGGTTCAGCGCGGTCGCGCGAAGTGCCTTTCCGTAGAGCGTGCGGCCGAAGAACAATGCGAGCACGGCAATGAGTCCGATGCTGGTGCCGACGACGAGCAGGCTCTGCACGCTGATGTTGACGTCGCCCACCTGCAGCGACGCCAACGAGAACGCCGGCGTCCGTGAGCCTTCGGCGCCGAAGAACGCAAGACCGAGCCCCGTCAGCACGAAGTGCACGGCGACCGACACGATGAGCAGCACGAGCACGGTCGCCTCGGCGACGGGCTGATAGACGATCCGGTACAGAAGCGGCCCGAGCACGGTGACGAGTGCCAGCGTCAACACGATCTGCGCCGGGAACGGCAGCGTGTCCGATGCCAGCGCCGCGGCCAGCGCGGCGATCGCTATCGGCACGCCGGTCCACAGCGCGAGTTGGCGCGGAATGCGCGCTGCTTCGCCGCGGCGCGCGCAGGTGAACGCCTCCATGATGCCCGCGATCACGGCCATCGCGACGACGAGGCCGATCGTCGGCGGCGGCTTTCCCAGCTGGAATCCGGCGAGCGTCAGCGTCCCGTAGACGACGAATTCGCCGGACGGGATGAGGATGACGCGGGTGACGGTGAATACGAGGACCAGCGCCAGCGCGAGCAGCGCGTAAATGGCGCCGTTGGTGATGCCGTCCTGCGCCAGCAGTGCGGCGATCGAGAAATCCATCCGGATTGCGACGGCCGCGACGGGGATGCGAGACCGGCGGGCAGCGTCGGATGACGCCCCCCGCCTTCATTCGCGTCCTATTTCACGAGCACCCACTTGCCATTGTCGATCCTGATCATCGTCCGGGCGCGATTGTCGAGCCCGTTGTGATCCTGCGGGGACATCGTGAAGACGCCGTGCGAACCGACGACTTCCTTCTCGGCCTCGAGCGCATCGCGCAGCGCCAGGCGGAATTCCTTGGTGCCGGGCTTGCCCTTCTTCAGCGCGGACGGCAGCGCATTGGCGAACAGCACGTACGCGTCCCACGCGTGGCCGCCGAAGGTCGAGCGCGAGTCCTTGCCATATTTCGCCTCGTACTTGGTGATGTATTCGGCGCCGGACTTCTTGAGCGGATTCGAGTCGGGCAGCTGCTCGTACACCAGCATCGGTCCGATCGGAAGCAGCGTGCCGTTGCCGTCCTTGCCGACGACGCGCAGGAAATCCGGGTTCGCGACGCCGTGCGTCTGGTAGATCCTGCCCTTGTACCCGCGCGCGACGAGCTCCTTCTGCGGCGTAGCACCCGGCGTGCCCGCGGCGCCGATCAGGATCGCGTCCGGATTGGCCGCGACGAGCTTCAGCACCTGCCCGGTCACCGACGTGTCGTTGCGGTTGTACTTTTCCTCGGCGATGACCTTGATGCCGGCGGTCTGCGCCGAGCGCTTCATCTCGGCGAGCCAGCCGTCGCCGTACGCGTCGCTGAACCCGATGTAGCCGATCGTCTTCACGCCGTTGGCCTTCATGCTGACGGCAATTGCGTCGGCCATCAGCGCATCGCTCTGTGGGGTCTTGAACACCCATTTCGTCTTCGGATTCGCCGGATCGACGATGCGCGCGGAGGCGGCCATCGAGATCATCGGCACCTCGGCCTCGGAGACGATGTCGACCATGGCGAGCGAGTTCGGCGTGATCGTGGAGCCGATGACGAGGTCGACCTTGTCCTCGGTGATCAGCTTGCGCGTGTTGGTGACCGCCTTGGTCGTGTCCGACGCGTCGTCCAGGATGATCCAGTTGATCTTCTCGCCGGCGATCGTCGTCGGCAGGATCTCGAACGTGTTCTTCTCGGGGATGCCGAGCGAGGCGGCCGGACCGGTGGCCGAGAGCGTGACGCCGACGTTGATGTCGGCGAATGCGGGGGCGGCAAGTCCGGCAGCCGTAACGGCGGCGGCGGCAAGCGCGGACAACGTGTGACGGGGTTTCATCGACTCTCCTCCAATGCCTCGCAGCGCGAGGGTCCGACAGGCGGCTCCGGGCACATGCCACGGCCGCAGTTCTACGACGCCGCGCGAGCGTTCTTCGCGCGCGGGCGCATTCGGACGATTCTGGCAAACCGGGCAGGACCGGTCAACGGCAAGCGGCGGCCATTCCTTTGACCTGCCGCAACAAACGATCGCGGTCGGCGCGCGCCGGAAACCCGGCTGGCGCGAGTGCAGACCCGCTATTTCTTCAGCGCGTCGCGGATCTCCCGCAGCAGGATGACGTCTTCGGGCACCGGCGGCGGCGCCTTGGGCTCGTCGCGCTTCAGCCGGTTGATCGCGCGCACCATCAGGAAGATGACGAACGCGAGGATCAGGAAGTTGATCGCGACGGTGATGAAGTTGCCGTACGCGAAGACCGGGACACCCGCCTTGGTCAGCGCCTCGTACGTCATCGGCCCCGCATAACCGGGGGGCGGTGCTCCCAGCGGCACGAACAGGTTGGAGAAATCGACATTGCCGATGACCTTTCCGATCACCGGCATCACGAGATCCTTGACGATCGAGTCGACGATCTTGCCGAAGGCCCCGCCGATGATCACGCCGACGGCGAGGTCGACGGCATTGCCCTTGATCGCGAATTCGCGAAACTCGCTGGCAAACGACATGGATGTGCCCCGATGAAGGATGAAACGTGCGGCCGTCAGACGGCGGCTTCGCCGCTTTCGCCGGTGCGGATGCGCACGACCTGCTCGACCGCGGTGACGAAGATCTTGCCGTCGCCGATCTTGCCGGTGCGTGCCGCCTTGACGATGGCGTCGATCGCGCGGTCGACGAGGCTGTCGGCGATGATCAGCTCGACCTTGATCTTGGGCAGGAAGTCGACGACGTACTCGGCGCCGCGATAGAGCTCCGTGTGCCCCTTCTGCCGGCCGAAGCCCTTGACTTCGGCGACCGTGAGCCCGCTGACGCCGATCTCCGACAGCGCCTCGCGCACTTCGTCGAGCTTGAACGGCTTGATGATCGCTTCGATTTTCTTCATGGGAACGGCACTCGTCGGAAGATGCACTGCGGCCGGTACGCCGGCGAAGCCTTACATTACACCATCGGGCGCGGCGGCTCCAGCGGATCGGGGGCGTCGTTCCAGTCGGCCCACGCCGAGGTGATCGGGTAGCGCCAGTCCTTGCCGAAGCCGCGCGGCGTGATCCTGATGCCGACCGCGGACTGGCGGCGTTTGTACTCGGAGAGCTTGATCAGACGGACGACCTTGCGGACCTCTTCGGGCGCGGCGCCCGCCGCAATGATTTCGGCGGGGCTGCGATTGTGTTCGACGTAGGCTCCGAGGATCGCGTCGAGCGCCGCATAGGGCGGCAGTGAATCCTGGTCCAGCTGATCGGGACGAAGCTCGGCCGACGGCGCGCGGGTGATGATGCGCTCCGGGATCACCCGGCCGAGACTGTTGCGGTACGCGCACAGCCGGTAGACCAGCGTCTTGCTGATGTCCTTCAGCACCGCGAAGCCGCCCGCCATGTCGCCGTACAGCGTCGCGTAGCCGACCGCCATCTCCGACTTGTTGCCGGTGGTGAGGACGATCGACCCGTACTTGTTCGACAATGCCATCAGCAGCGTGCCGCGAACGCGCGCCTGGATGTTCTCCTCGGTCGCGTCGGGCGCCACGCCGCGAAACTCGACGGCGAGCGTCGCGCCGAATGCGTCGACCATCGGCCCGATCGGAAATTCGTCGTAGCGCACGCCGAGCGCGCCAGCCATCTCGCGCGCGTCCTCGAGACTGATGTCGCGTGTGTACTGCGACGGCAGCATGACCGCGCGGACACGGTCGCGCCCCAGCGCATCGACGGCGATCGCGAGCGTCAGCGCCGAGTCCACGCCTCCCGATAATCCGAGCAGAACGCCGGGAAAACGGTTCTTGCCGACATAGTCGCGCACGCCCATCACGAGCGCCGCATAGACGTGCGATTCCAGGCACGGATCGAGCGAACCGCGCACCGGCTTCACGGCGCCGTCGCGGAATTCGACGATGCCGAGCGTCTCGTGCCACGCAGGGAACTGCTGGACGATGGTGCCTTTCGCGTCGACCGCGAACGACGCGCCGTCGAACACGAGCTCGTCCTGGCCGCCGACCCGGTTGACGTAGACGATCGGCAGTCCGGTCTCCCGCGCACGGGACGATACCTGATGCACCCGGGCCGCCTGCTGCTGCGTGTGGTACGGCGAGCCGTTGGGCACGATGACGAGCGCAGCCCCCGCGGCGCGGGCTGCCTGCGCGGGTCCGGGAAACCAGATGTCCTCGCAGACGACGAGGCCGCACGCGACACCGTCGATCGTCACGACGCAAGGGTCCGTGCCGGGCGTGAAATACCGCTCCTCGTCGAACACCGTGTAGTTCGGCAGGCATTGCTTGCGATAGGTGGCGACGACCCTGCCGTCCCGCAGCACCGCCGCCGCGTTGAACGTGCGTCCTTCCGCGCGTTCCGGGAATCCGACGATCACGGCGGTGTCGCCGATCGCACCGGCAAGCGCGGTCAATTCGCGCCGCGAGACTTCGATGAACGCACTTCGCAGCAGCAGGTCTTCCGGCGGATAACCGCAGAGCGAAAGCTCCGGCGTGACGACGAGATGCGCGCCCTCACGGGCCGCCGCGCGCGTCGCGTCGAGGATCGCCGCGGCATTACCGCCGAGGTCGCCGATGACCTGGTTCAGCTGCGCGACGGCGATCTGCATGCGAGGAATTTTATCATGCGCGCCGAGGGGCGCCGCGATCCGGGGACGCGCTCGGCTGCTCCGCCGCGACCGATGAAAATGCAGCTAGACTCCACCACCGTGCCGCAGCGAATCCCTACCTCAGAAATCGATCCCGTCACCGTTCGCGACGACGTCCCGATCGAGGCCATCGCCCCGGCGGACTGGGACGGGCTCACCGCCGGGCAGCCGTTCGCTTCGCACGCATTTCTCACGGCGCTTCACGCGACCGGCTGCGCCTCCGCGGTCACCGGCTGGCAGCCGCGCTTCGCCACCGCGTGGCGCGGCATCCGGCTCGCCGGCGCCATGCCGCTCTACGCCAAGGCGCACTCGTACGGCGAATACGTGTTCGACTGGGCATGGGCGGATGCCTTCCGCCGGCACGGCCATCGTTACTATCCGAAGCTCGTCTGCGCGATTCCCTTCACGCCGACGCCGGGTGTCCGCCTGTTCGCGCACGACGACGCCGCGCGCACCGCGCTGCTCGCGCGCGCTCTCGCACGGCTTCGCCCGGGCAAGGCAGGCGCGCCTCCTCCCTTTTCGTCGCTGCACATCCTGTTTCCCGACGCGGCCGACGCCGAGCGCTGCGGGCAGGCCGGCATGACGCTGCGGCAGGGCGTCCAGTTTCGCTGGTCCAATCCCGGCTACCGCGATTTCGCCGACTTCCTTGCGACGTTCAATCACGACAAGCGCAAGAAGGTGCAGCAGGAGCGGCGCAAGCTCGCCGGAACCGGCGTGGAATTCGTGCGCAGGACCGGACGCGGGATCACGCGCGAAGACTGGGAATTCTTTTACCGCTGCTACGAAGGTACCTATCGCGCGCATCACTCGACGCCGTACCTGTCGCTCGAATTCTTCCTGCGCATCGGCGCAACGATGCCCGACAACCTGCTGCTCGTCCTCGGATACCAGGATGGCACGCCGCTGTGCGCCGCGCTCGACGTCCACGACGCGAACTCGCTGTGGGGCCGCTACTGGGGCACGCAGGAATACCTGCCGGGACTCCACTTCGAGGCGTGCTACTACCAGGCGATCGAATTCTGCATCGAAAGGCGCATCGCGATCTTCGAAGGCGGCGCGCAGGGACCGCACAAGCTGGCGCGCGGGCTTCTTCCCGTCACGACGTATTCGGCGCATGCGATCGCCGACCCGGCCTTCGCCGCCGCCATCGCGGACTTCTGCCGCCGCGAGCAGGTCGAAATCGCGCACATGCAGGACGAGCTCGCTGCGTCGAGCCCGTTTCGAGAATAGCACGCGCGGCGGACCCACTCGAGTCGCGTGCTAGACTTTCCGCTACGGCGTTCGCCTCGCTCCGCCCGGCGCCGCCGATCCCTATCCGTCCCAGTCCTTTCGTCCTGCGATGCCCGAATCCGTCCTGCTCGAACGCACCGGTCCCGTGGCAACGCTGACGCTCAATCGTCCCGAGTCCCTCAACACGCTCGATTTCACGATGATGGAGGCGCTGGTCGCGCACACGGCCGCCCTCGCCGCCGATGCGTCGCTCCGCTGCGTCGTCGTCAAGGGCGCCGGCAGGCACTTCATGGCGGGCGGCGATCTGCACACGTTCGCCGAAATGCTGCCGCTGCCCCCGGCCGAGCGCAAGGCGCGCTTCGTCGCGATCATCGGGCGGCTGCACGCCGCCATCGAGAACCTGCAGCGAATGCCGCATCCCGTCGTCGCCAGTGTCCACGGCGCGGTCGCGGGGTTCGGACTCTCGCTGATGAACGCCTGCGACCTCGTCGTCGCGGCCGACACCGCGTTCTTCACTTCGGCCTATCGCCACATCGGCCTCACGCCGGACGGCGGCGGCTCCTACACGCTGCCGCGCATCGTCGGCGTGAAGAAGGCGATGGAGATCATGCTGCTGGGCGAGCGCTTCGACGCGCAGCAGGCGCTCTCCCTCGGCCTCGTCAACCGCGTTGTTGCGGCCACGGAACTCGATGCGGCCACGGCGGCACTCGTCGCAACGCTCGTCGCCGGCCCAAGGCGCGCGACCGCGAACGCCAAACGGCTCGTCAACGAATCCCTCGGCAACACGCTCTCGCGTCAGCTCGATGCCGAAGCCGAAAGCTTCAGCGACTGCACGACGGAAGACGACTTCGTCGAAGGCATCCGCGCATTCGTCGAAAAGCGGCCGCCACGATTCGGCGGCCCCTGACACGGCATCGCCGTGCTCTCCATCCGCGCCGCCGTCGCGGCGGACTTTCCCGCGTTGCTGGACCTGATCCGGCGCATCGTCGCCTCCGGTGACACCTATGCCTATCCCCCGGGCACTTCGCCGGAGCAGGCGCGGCGCTGGTGGCTCGATCCTCCGGCCATGCCCTTCGTTGCCGAGGACGATGGACGGATCGTCGGAACGTACTCGCTGAAGCCCAATCAGCCGGGCCTCGGCGACCATGTCGCCAACTGCGGCTACATGACGGACCCGGAATTTCGCGGACGCGGCATCGCGAGCACAATGTGCGCGCATTCGCTCGCGACGGCGCGCAATGCCGGTTTCGCGGCGATGCAATTCAACTTCGTCGTCGCGAGCAACGCCGGCGCCATTCGCCTCTGGCAGCGCCACGGCTTTGCGGTCGTCGGCCGCATTCCGGCGGCGTTCCGGCATGCGCTGCACGGGCCGACCGATGTTCTCGTCATGCATCGCCCGCTCTGACGCACCACGTTCACGGAAAATTCGATGCCCACGCTGCAAGGCAAGACCGTTTTCATCTCCGGCGCTTCGCGCGGAATCGGCCTCGCGATTGCCACGCGCGTTGCCGCCGACGGCGCCAACGTCGTGATCGCCGCCAAGACCGCGACGCCGCATCCGAAACTCCCCGGCACGATCTACAGCGCGGCCGAGGCTGTCGAGGCGGCCGGCGCGCGGGCGCTGCCGGTCGTCTGCGACATCCGCGACGAGGCGTCGGTGGCGGCCGCCGTCGACGCAGCGGTGAAGACCTTTGGCGGCATCGACGTGCTTGTCAACAATGCGAGCGCGATCAGCCTCACCGGCACGCTGACGACGCCGATGAAGCGCTTCGACCTCATGTTCGGCGTCGACGTGCGGGGCACATTCCTCTGCTCGCAGGCGTGCCTGCCGCATCTGCGCGCCGCGGCGGCTGCCGGGCGCAATCCGCACATCCTGATGCTTTCGCCGCCGCTCAACCTCGATCCGAAGTGGTTCCGCGACCACGTCGCGTACACGATCGCGAAATACGGGATGACGATGTGCGCGATCGGAATGGCCGAGGAGTTCCGCGCCGACGGCGTCGCCGTCAACGCGCTGTGGCCACGCTCGGTGATCGCAACGGCGGCGATTGCAATGATTCCGGGCGCGATGGAAGAGACCGCGCGGATGCGCAGGCCGGAGATCGTCGCGGACGCCGCGCACGCGGTGCTGACGCGCGACGCGCGCTCGACGACGGGACAATGCTTCATCGACGAGGACGTCCTCGCCGAAGCGGGCGTGACCGATTTTGCGCGTTATGCGGTGAAGCCCGGCACGCCGCTGCTGCCGGACCTCTTCCTCGACTGACCGCGACGCGGAACGCGCCGCGCGCCGGCGCTACTTGTTGCCGATGTTGTCGTCGGGGAAGTCGCCGCCTGCGGCGGGTGCGCCGGGTGCCGCGGGCGCCGCGTTGCGGTTCGCATCCGGACCGCCGCGATTGCGTCGCCCGCGATTGCGGTTCTTGCCCTGGCCCTGGCCCTGATTGGGACCGACGCCCGGTCCGCCCTGGCCTCCGCCCTTCGGGTGATGCGGCCCCTGCGCCCCCTTCGGGCCGCGCGGCTTGCCGGCTTCCGTTCCCGGCAGGCCCGCGGGCACGGCACCGGGAATCGTCAGCGTCGTCATCACGTACGGTGATCCGCTGCCCTGCGGCGAGCCCGGACGGGGTCCCTTGCCACCGTTGCGCGGCGGTCGTTGCGCGCCGGCGCCCTGACCGCGATAGGCACCGCTGCCGCCCTGGCCGCGAAACGCATTGCCACCGCCACTGCCGCCCCCTGGGCCGCGCGCGCGATCGCGAAAGCGCGAGCCGCCCGTGCCCTTTTGCCCGAAGATCGTCGACACCGGACGATTGCCGTGCGTCGGATTGCCATGCACGCTGTTCCCCGGCTGGATGGCGTTTTCATCTTCCGGTAACTCGTCAACGACTTCGGCCGCGTGGAACGGCTGCTCGTCGCCGCGCGGCGGCCTAGGGCCCTGCGGGCCATGCGGCCCCTGTCGTCCGCCCTGTCCCTGCGGCCGCGGACCGCGCGGCTTCTGCCCCTGACCCTGATGGCGCCCCTGCGGCTTCCCGCCCTGGGCCGGCTTCTGCTGCGGCGCCGGTCCCGTGCTGCGCATGCCGGCGGCCGTCAGCACCGCACCGACTTCCTCTGGCGTGAGTTCCTGCATCTGCCCGCGCTTGACGCGTGGCGGCATCGCGATCATTCCGTAGCGCGTGCGGATCAGCCGGCTGACGCCGAGCCCCAGCGCCTCGATCAGGCGCCGCACCTCGCGGTTTCGGCCTTCCTTCAGCACGATGTGGTACCAGTGATTGGTGCCCTCGCCGCCGCGGTCCTCGAGCGCCTCGACCTTGGCCGGACCATCCTCGAGCTCGATGCCCGTCACGAGCGCCTTCTGCTGCTCGTCGGTCAGCGTGCCGACGACGCGGACCGCATACTCGCGCTCGACTTCGTAGC
>Ga0265331_10000301_pt1 | contig 53840 bp, 44 predicted proteins | sample 41923metaG_FD_202088 | JGI IMG/M metagenome (GOLD analysis project Ga0265331, IMG submission 202088) | Rhizosphere microbial communities from Carex aquatilis grown in University of Washington, Seatle, WA, United States - 4-19-23 metaG | ecosystem: Host-associated > Plants > Roots > Rhizosphere... | reverse complement strand
TCTGCCGCCACCGGTCGACCCGCGCTGCCCACTCCTGTCGTCTGGTCTCCATCGCCACCACCTCCAGGCGACAGAGGCTCGCAAATCCCGGGGCTCAGCTCGATACGTGGCTGGCCGAACGGATACGCAGAATTCAGTGGCGGAAAATGGGGACAGCCTACTTTTCCGTCTGTAAAGTGTTGATTCCGATAGCGTCGGATTCTTCTAACCCGGCCTTTCCGAGGCTTACCGGAATCGATGGCCTGCGGAGTGCCCGGGCTGAGTGGGCGTGGGGTTCAGCATCTTCGCGGTTCGCCGGACAAGTTGCGGCATCCAGCGTATGCCCTCACCCCAACCCTCTCCCGAGCGGGAACAACGCTCGGGCGAGGGAGCAGAGATCGTCCAACATCCTCGTTGGTTGGCAAGAAGTTGACCGTTAGTAGTACAGCTGCAGTTCTCCATGAGCATCTGCGTTAATCTGCATCAATCTGTGGATCTTCTTCAGTCGGCATCGGGAACTCTGGTTGTTGGACTTGGAACTTGCAGGCCTAGTTTCGCGGCCCGCGGCGCAGCAGGCGGCTGACGATCTGTGCGAGCTGGTAGGACTCGATCGGCTTGGGCACGTGCGCGTTGAAGCCGGCGGCCAGCGCGCGCGAGCGGTCCTCGGCGCGAGCGTACGCCGTCACCGCGGCCGCGGGGACATGCCCGCCACGCTCGGGAGCGAGTGCGCGGATCTTGCGCATGAGCGTGTAGCCGTCCTCGCCGGGCATACTCACGTCGCAGAGCAATGCGTCGGGTACGTCCTGCTCGATCGCTGCCAAGGCTTCGGGTGCGGAGCTGAAGGCGGTAACCAGCGCGCCGTACTGCCGCAAGACGACGGCCAGGCACTCGCGCGTATCGTCTTCGTCGTCGACGACCATCAGCCGCGCGCCGTCCAGTCGCAGCCCGTTCGTTCGCCGTGGTGGAGGATCGCTATAAACTGCGGTTTGGGGTAGCGCCATACCGGTTTGCGCGCCATTGCCGTAAACCGCCAGCTCGACCGTGAAGGTCGCGCCTTTTCCTTCTCCGGCGCTCTCCGCACGGATGCTGCCGCCATGGAGCTCCACCAGGCGGCGCGCCACGAACAGGCCCAGACCCAGGCCGCCTTGCGCGCGGGTGGTGGAGCTGTCGGCCTGACGGAAGCGGTCGAAGATGTACGGCAGGAAGTCGGTGGAGATGCCCTTGCCGGTGTCTTTGACGCGAAGGTGGGCATGGCCCGCGGCCTGGACCAATTCCACCTCTACCCGGCCGCCCTTGGGGGTGAACTTGACGGCGTTCGACAACAGGTTGCCGATGATTTGTTGCAGCCGGTGCGGATCGGCGGACACCCGGCACGGTGCGGTGCCCAACAGCCGAACCACTTCGACTTCGAGCGCGCTGGCACTCGGGCGCACCGCATCGACCGCTGCGTCGACGACCTTGACGATGTCCAGCGGCTGCATCTCGATCCGCAGCTTGTTGTTGATGATGCGCGAGACGTCCAGCAGCTCCTCGATGAGCTGCGCCTGCGCCTTGGCGCTGCGCTCGATGACTTCGAGCCCGCGCGCGGTGGCGGCCGGGGTGAGCTGGGTGGTCCGCAGCATTTGTGCCCAGGTCAGCATGGCCTGCAGCGGGGTGCGCAGCTCGTGCGACAGCATGGCGAGAAACTCGTCCTTGACCCGATTGGCTTCGTGCTCCTGATGGTAGACGATATTCTCGAGAGCGATCGATGCCATCTGCGCGAGTTGGACGAGGATGATCAGATCGTCTTCGCTAAACTCGCCCTCCGGCTTGTCCGAGAGCTGCAGCACGCCGAGGTTGCGTCCGTCACGATCGGACAGCGGCGCGGCCAGCCAGCCGCGCATCGGCAGCTCGTCTCGACTACTTGATGGCGTGGATTGGACACGCACGCGGTCCAACTCGGCCTGCGTCAAGCACACCGGCAGCACGCCGGCATCGAGTCGCAGCTGCATGGCGGGGCCGATGAGCTCGAGGGGGCGCGCGTGCCACTGCGTGTACGCGTCCGATAGGGAGACGAAATAGCGGCGCCCGGCCAGCTCGCTGAGGTTCGCCGTGGTCCACAGCACCGCTTGGTGTGCGCCAACGACCCGCGCCGCCTGATCGGTGACGATCTGCAACATCTTGTCGACGGACAGCTCGGCGTTGATGGCGAGCGAGGCTTCCGTGAGCCGGTACAGCTGCTCGGCCCGCTGCTTCAACGATGCCGCCTGCCGCGTGACTTCCTCATTCTTCTTGGAGAGCTCGACGAAGACCGCCACCTTCGTGCGCAACACCTCCGGCTCGATCGGGGCCAGGATGTAGTCCACCGCACCCAGCGAGTAGCCGCGCGAGGTGTGCGCGTCATCGCTGAAGGCGGTGATGAAAATGATCGGGGTGTGCTCGCAGCTCTGGCGCTGCCGGATCAGCGCCGCCGTTTCGAAGCCGTCCAGGCCCGGCATATTGACGTCGAGCAGAATGACGGCAAACTCCTGGTGCAGCAGCTCGCGCAAGGCGTCGCGACCCGACGCCGCTTGCACGATATTCTGGCCGAGATCGGCGAGCGCAGCTTCCAGGGACAATCGCTGCTCGGGGCGGTCATCCACCACCAGGATGTTCATCTTATTGGCGGTCGTCATGCAATTCCACCGTCGCGTGGCGCGGCTCTACAGCGGCTCATGGATCAGTCCGACAGGCTGCTAGCGGTACAGCCACCCCCGGAGCACCGAGAGCATCTGATCCGAATCCACCGGTTTGGAGAGGTAATCCCAGGCGCCGGCCTCAATGGTCTTTTCGCGGTCGCCCTTCATTGCCTTTGCGGTGACGGCAATGATCGGCAGCGAGCGGAACTTGTTCACCTTGCGGATGGCACGCATACACTCGTAGCCGTCCATACCCGGCATCATGATGTCCATCAGCACGATGTCGACGTCCGGGGTTTGTTGCAACAGGTCAATTGCACCCTTGCCGGTCTCCGCGGACAGGACGACCATGTTTTGCTTCTCCAATACGCTGGTGAGTGCAAAGATGTTGCGCACGTCGTCATCGACCACGAGGACCTTTTTCCCCGCCAGCACCGCGTCGTTGCGGTGCAGTTTTTCGAGCATCTCGCGTTTCGCGGCGGGAAGCTGCGCCACGCGGCGGTGCAGCAACAGCGCCGTCTGGTCCACCAGCCGCTCGGGGGACTGCACTTCCTTGATGACCCCCGCTTGCGCCAATCGCCTGAGCTGGACTTCTTCCTTCTTCGACAGCTTGGCGTCGTAGAGGAGGAGGGCAGGGCGGCGCCGCCCGTCGCTCTTGACGATTGCTTCGGCGAGGTCCAACCCCGATTGATCCGCCAACGCCGACCCCAGGACGACGCAGTCGAATTCGGTCTCGCTCAGCAGTGCGAGGGCCTCAGCGGCGCTGGCGGCCGCCGCGACGCGGACGTCGTCGCCGCCGCACAGATCGATAATGGCGCGGCATTCGTCTTCATCGCCATCCGCGACCAGCAGCTGGCCGCAGGTGCGCTCGACGCCCTGGCGAATGGCCGCGAACGCGGCATCGAGGGTAGCCTTGGTCTTGATCGGCTTGGCCAGCACACTGGCGGCACCGAGCGCGAGGGCACGTTCGCCCTCTTCGTCGGTGGAGATGACATGCACCGGGATGTGGCGGGTGTTGAGATCGTTCTTCAAACGCTCCAGCACCTTCCAGCCGTCGATGTCGGGAAGACGAATGTCGAGCGTGATCGTATCGGGGGTGTATTCGCGGGCCAGGGCAATCGCGCTGGCACCCGACGGTGTGACCAGGGCTTTGAAAGCATTCTCATGCGCCAGATCGAGCAGAAAGCGGGCGAAGTTTTCGTCGTTGTCGACGATCAAGACCACCCGATCATCGGAGCTGATCCGGTTACGGTCGTCGCCGATTTCGTTCGCCAGCAGCGTCGAGGCGGCTTCGGCGACCTCCGGTGTGGGCTCGGCGATGGCCGGCACACCACCGCCCAGCAGGGGGCTGCCGGCTTTGCGCGGCGGCGCTTTGGGTGCCGCATAGGATTGCGGCAAGTAGAGCGTGAAGGCGCTGCCCTCGCCAGGAATGCTGACGACGCGAATCTCACCACCCAGCAGGCGGGCAATTTCGCGGCTGATGGCCAGACCCAGGCCGGTGCCGCCGTACTTCCGGCTGGTGCTCCCGTCGGCCTGTTGGAAGGCCTCGAAAATGATTTGCTGCTTGTCCGCCGGGATGCCGATGCCGGTGTCGCGCACGGAGATGGCGAGCACGGACTTGGCGCGGTTGAGCGACTCGTTGTCGAGGGACCAGCCGTCACTGGCGGAGCCCACCTCCAAGGCGACGCCACCACGCTCGGTGAACTTGAACGCGTTCGACAGCAGGTTCTTCAGCACCTGTTGCAGGCGCTTGGAATCGGTGTGCACGCCGCGCGGCAGATTGTCGTCGAGGGCGATGGTGAAGTTCAATCCCTTGGCATCCGCCACGTGCCGGAAGGTGCGCTCGACGTAGTCCTGCAGATCGGTGAGGCGCAGCTCGCCGACGTCGAGCACGACCGTCCCCGACTCGATCTTCGACAGATCGAGGATGTCGTTGATCAGCATCAGCAGATCGTTGCCGGAGGAATGGATGGTCTTGGCAAACTCCGTCTGCCGTCCGGTCAGGTTGCCGTCGGGGTTCTTGGAGAGCTGGTCGGATAGAATCAGCAGGCTGTTGAGCGGCGTGCGCAGCTCGTGCGACATGTTGGCGAGGAATTCGGACTTGTACTTCGAGGTGAGCGCCAGCTGTTTGGCTTTCTCCTCGAGCGCTTGCCGCGCCTGCTCGACTTCCTGGTTCTTGCGTTCGACCTCGGCGTTCTGCTCGGCGAGCAGACCGGCTTTCTCCTCGAGCTTCTGGTTGGTTTGGCGCAGCTCTTCCTGCTGTGACTGCAGCTCGCTGGCCAGGGACTGCGACTGCTTCAGGAGATCCTCAGTGCGCGTATTGGCCTCGATGGTGTTGAGCACGATGCCGATACTCTCGGTGAGCTGATCGAGGAACGCTTGATGGGTCGAGTTGAAGCGCTCGAACGACGCCAGCTCCATGACCGCTTTGACTTGCCCTTCGAACACGATCGGCAAGACGATTACGTTGATCGGTGGGGCCTCGCCGAGGCCGGAGGAGATCTGGGTGTAGTCGGGAGGGACGCTGGTCAGTAGGATCTTCTCCTTCTCGAGGGCACACTGGCCGACGAGGCTTTCGCCGAGCTTGAAGCGGTTACTGACGGTCTTGCGTTCGCGATACGCGTAACTGGCGAGCAACTTGAGCTCGGGTTCTTCCTTGGCGGAGTCGAGGATGTAGAAGACGCCGTGCTGCGCCGAAACCACCGGCGCCAATTCCGAGAGGATGAGCCGGCCGACGGTGAGCAGATCCTTCTGGCCTTGCAGCATGCGGCTGAACTTGGCGAGGTTGGTCTTCAGCCAGTCCTGTTCGCTGTTCTTCAACGTTTGATCCTTCAGGTTGCGGATCATCTCGTTGATGTTGTCTTTGAGCGCGGCCACCTCGCCGCGGGCCTCGACCTTGATCGACCGCGTGAGGTCGCCGGTGGTCACGGCGGTGGCGACTTCGGCGATGGCGCGCACCTGTGTGGTCAGATTGGCGGCGAGCTGGTTCACGTTCTCGGTGAGATCCTTCCACGTTCCGGCGGCTCCGGGGACGCTCGCCTGGCCGCCGAGCTTGCCTTCCACGCCGACCTCGCGGGCCACCGAGGTCACCTGGTCGGCGAAGGTGGCCAGGGTGTCGATCATGCCGTTGATCGTGTCGGCCAGGGCGGCGATCTCGCCCTTTGCTTCCACCGTCAGCTTCTGCTTGAGATCGCCATTGGCGACGGCGGTCACCACCTTGGCGATACCGCGCACCTGGCCGGTGAGGTTGCCGGCCATGAAGTTGACGTTGTCGGTCAGATCCTTCCACGTGCCGGAGACGCCCTTCACTTCGGCCTGGCCACCGAGCTTGCCTTCAGTGCCGACTTCGCGCGCCACGCGGGTCACCTCGGCAGCAAACGAGCTGAGCTGGTCGACCATGGTGTTGATGGTGTTCTTGAGCTCGAGGATTTCTCCTTTGACATCGACCGCGATCTTCTTCGACAGATCGCCGCTGGCCACTGCCGTGGTCACCTCGGCGATGTTGCGCACCTGGCCGGTGAGGTTGCCGGCCATGAAGTTGACGTTGTCGGTCAGGTCCTTCCACACGCCGGCGACGCCGCGGACGTCGGCCTGGCCACCGAGCTTGCCGTCGGTGCCCACCTCGCGCGCCACACGCGTCACCTCGGAGGCGAACGAGCGCAGCTGATCCACCATGGTGTTGATGGTGTCCTTGAGCTCCAACATTTCGCCGCGCACGTCGACGGTGATCTTCTTCGACAGGTCGCCGTTGGCGACGGCGGTGGTCACCTCGGCGATGTTACGCACCTGGGCCGTGAGGTTGCCGGCCATCGAGTTGACGCTGTCGGTGAGATCCTTCCACGTCCGGGCCACGCCTTTGACTTGCGCCTGGCCGCCGAGCTTGCCTTCGGTGCCGACTTCGCGGGCGACGCGCGTCACTTCCGAGGCGAAGGAGTTGAGCTGGTCCACCATGACGTTGATGGTGTTCTTGAGCTCCAGGATTTCGCCCTTCACATCGACGGTAATCTTTTTCGACAAGTCGCCGTTGGCGACGGCGGTGGCGACTTCGGCGATGTTGCGCACCTGGCCGGTGAGATTGCCGGCCATCAGGTTGACGTTGTCGGTCAAGTCCTTCCACACGCCGGCGACGCCGCGGACGTCGGCCTGGCCGCCGAGCTTGCCTTCGGTGCCGACCTCGCGGGCGACGCGCGTCACCTCGGCGGCGAAGGAGTTGAGCTGGTCCACCATGACGTTGATGGTATTTTTCAGCTCGAGGATTTCGCCCTTCACGTCGACGGTGATCTTCTTCGACAGATCGCCCTTGGCCACCGCAGTGGTCACCTCGGCGATGTTGCGCACCTGGCCGGTGAGGTTACCGGCCATCAGGTTGACGTTGTCGGTGAGCCCCTTCCACACGCCGGCGACGCCTTTCACGTCGGCCTGGCCACCGAGCTTGCCTTCGGTGCCGACTTCGCGGGCGACGCGCGTCACCTCGGCGGCGAAGGAGTTGAGCTGGTCCACCATGACGTTGATGGTGTTCTTGAGCTCCAGGATCTCACCTTTCACGTCGACGGTGATCTTCTTTGACAAGTCGCCGTTGGCCACCGCGGTGGTCACCTCGGCGATGTTGCGCACCTGGGCCGTGAGGTTGCCGGCCATCAGGTTGACGTTGTCTGTCAGGCCCTTCCACACGCCGGCGACGCCGCGCACGTCGGCCTGGCCGCCGAGCTTGCCTTCGGTGCCGACTTCGCGGGCGACGCGCGTCACTTCGGCGGCGAAGGAGTTGAGCTGGTCCACCATGGTGTTGATGGTGTCTTTCAATTCGAGGATTTCGCCGCGCACGTCGACGGTGATCTTTTTCGACAGATCGCCGTTGGCCACGGCGGTGGCGACCTCGGCGATGTTGCGCACCTGGCCGGTGAGATTGCCGGCCATCAGGTTGACGTTGTCGGTGAGCCCCTTCCACACGCCGGCGGCGCCGGGGACCACGGCCTGGCCGCCGAGCTTGCCTTCGGTGCCGACTTCGCGGGCGACGCGCGTCACTTCCGATGCGAAGGAGTTGAGCTGATCGACCATGACGTTGATGGTGTTTTTCAACCCGAGGATTTCGCCCTTCACGTCGACGGTGATCTTCTTCGACAGGTCACCGTTGGCCACTGCCGTGGTCACCTCGGCGATGTTACGCACCTGGCCGGTGAGGTTGCCGGCCATCATGTTCACGCTGTCGGTGAGGTCCTTCCACGTCCCGGCGGCGCCTTTCACTTCCGCCTGGCCGCCGAGCTTGCCTTCGGTGCCGACTTCGCGGGCGACGCGCGTCACTTCGGAGGCGAACGAGCCGAGCTGATCGACCATGACGTTGATGGTGTTCTTGAGCTCGAGGATCTCGCCCTTGACGTCGACGGTGATCTTCTTCGACAGGTCGCCGTTGGCGACGGCGGTGGTGACCGTCGCGATGTTGCGCACCTGCGCGGTGAGGTTGCTGGCCATGAGGTTGACGTTGTCGGTCAGGTCCTTCCACGTACCCGAGATGCCTTTCACCTCGGCCTGACCGCCGAGCTTGCCTTCCGTACCGACTTCGCGCGCCACGCGGGTCACTTCCGAGGCGAAGGAGTTGAGCTGGTCCACCATGACGTTGATGGTGTTTTTCAACCCGAGGATTTCGCCTTTCACGTCGACGGTGATTTTCTTCGACAGGTCGCCGTTGGCCACCGCGGTGGTCACCTCGGCGATGTTACGCACCTGCGCCGTGAGGTTGCCGGCCATCATGTTGACGCTGTCGGTGAGGTCCTTCCACGTGCCGGCGGCGCCTTTCACTTCGGCCTGGCCGCCGAGCTTGCCTTCGGTGCCCACCTCACGGGCGACGCGGGTGACTTCGGACGCGAAGGAGCCGAGCTGATCGACCATGGTGTTGACGATCTTGGCGGTGTGCAGGAACTCGCCTTGCAGCGGGCGGCCATCGACTTCGAGCGCCATGGTCTGTGACAGGTCGCCTTTGGCGACGGCGCCGATGACCCGGGCGGTTTCGCTGGTCGGATGCACGAGGTCGCTGATCAGGTTGTTGACGGAGTGCATCGAAGCGGCCCAGGCACCGCTGACGGAGCCCAGCGAGGCGCGCTGCGAGATGCGGCCGGCGCCGCCGACCACCTGGCTGACGCGTTCGAGCTCGGCGGTCAGGCGGGCGTTCAGCTCGATCACATCGTTCACGGCATCTGCGAGCTTGCCGTCGATTCCGGTTAAGTCCTCCGGCAGCCGCACCGCAAAATTGCCCTTCTTGAACGCCGTGAGGACGGCCAGGAGTTGTCGCTTATCGAGCCCGGCCTCCGTCGTACCCTGGCCGATGGGTGGCATGGTCAGAGCCGGTGGAAGGGGTCCCTTGCTCGATCCCCGGGATTGACCATTCCTGGCTTGTGGCGAGTGACCATTCCTCATGTGTACATCTCCTTCTTTCACCGGCCGAGCGCGCAGGCGCGCCAATCTCGAAACCAGCCGAACTCAACCCCCTTGCGGAATCCCCGCGGCGCGGCGCACCCACGTCCACGGCGTGAAGGGCCGAGAAGCGAAGACCGCATCGCGTGTAACCATCCGTCCACCGAAACTGGAAGTTTGATTTTCCACCGCCCGTCAAAACGGTCAATACGGGGAATTTGGTATGCAGACCTGCGGTTGGCGTCTTTTCTATGGACCGCTGCCCTGTTGGGTCGATGCAGAATTCCAAGTCCGACAGGCTGCTAGGCGGAGCTACCTGGGAATGCTTGTACTCGGCGGCGGGAGACCTCTTCCCTCGCCCCTCTCTTCCAAGTTCGACCGGCCCCGCGACCTGCGAGCCATGACACCAGCGACCATTAGGATCAGCAGGCTGACCAGGGTGATGCCCGCACCGGCGTAAACCGGTGTCGGGCGGTATTCGAGACGGATCGTATGGTCACCGGCGTCGACCGGGATCGCCCGAAAGACGTAGTTGGCGCGCCAAATGTCGGTGCGTTGTCCATCGACGGTGGCAACCCAGTAGGGATCGAACTGATCCGTTATCACCACCAGTCCGCGCTGCGACAGCTGCGCACGGAGCTCGAGGCGCTGTGGCTCGTAGCGTGTGATCTCGACGCTGCCCCGGCCGCCGGGATCGGGGCTCTCGCGCTGCTCGAGGATGACCCCATGATTCAGGATGAAGTCGGGATCGCCGACGACGGCGGCCAGGACATGGTCCGCAACCGGCTCGAAGCGCGCTTGCGTCGCGACATAGGCGCGCGGCAGCGGCTCGGCCAATTCGAAGACTTCATATTCGTCGTCACGATAAACGGGCGACGGCAGCGGCACCGCCACTCCCCCATTGCGTGCGCGCAGAATGTACCCGACGCCGAGCATGCGCAGCAGCGGCCATTGGCGTGGCTGCAACGCGCTGGTGCGGATGTCGCCCATGGATGGCGATCGCGCGCGCGGTGTCGCACTCAACAAATTTTCGAGCAGTGCACCATACCGCGCGTCGACGAAGTTCTCATAGTCCGAGATTAGATGCGTGCCGGTCAACATGCCGAGCTTCGGAGGAATCTCAGCTAAATCGATATCGGGGCGATTGGGAGCGAATACCCGTTCGAAGCCGCCGCGACCGCGGATATAGGCGGCGGCTGCTGTGGGAACTCTGATCGCGTCCGGAAAGCTGGCGGGAATTGCCACGTTCAACTGCATCGAACGATACAGCTCTATCGAGCTCAAAGCGGCCATCAGCACCAGCAGACCGTTGCGCCAGGCGTTACGGCCCCGCAGACCGGGCAGTACGAGGAGCAGACCGATGGCCACGAACACCAGCGCATGCCGAGCCAGGCTCGCACCGGCAGCCGCATCCGCCGCGCTCCGCGCCGGGCCGAGCCACTGGATGGCGAGCCACAAGCCGAACGGCAAGCTGACGCCGAGAGCCAAAGATGCTGCTGCATGCACGGGCCTCTGGCTACGGCGGAGTGCGTCGGCACCGAGCGCGCCAAGTAACGCCAGGGCGAGTGTGGTGAGAACGATAAAGCGCTGTGGGACGCGAAAGAGGCCGGCTGCCGGCAGGTGTAGATACCACCGATAGAGCGGTGTGTGATTACCCAGAGCCATCGCCGTCGCACCTAGTGCGGCCACCGCCAGGAACCAGGCGCGATAGCTGAGGCGGCGCCAGCACAAGGGCACGGCCGCCAATGCCAGCGCCGCCGTCCCAACGTAGCTCTCGGCGGGCAATCCGAACTCTCCGGGTGTCGGGCGCAGTAGGCCGTGCAGCAACTCGAACGGCGGCAGCAGGGTTGGAAACGGATTGGTGTCACGCAACGCGCCCGGGGCGCGCTCGCTATGCAACATCAGCTCGGCCGTCGGCAGCAGTTGGACGGCGCCGACGCCGGTCGCCACCGCGACCGCCAGGCCCAGACGGGACAGCAGCCGCGTCGCCGGCGCTGCGCCGTCATGCCACGCTCGCCGCGCCGCGTGCGCTAAGGCGTAGGCACCACAAAGCTGCGCCGCCATGAGCACGTATTGCGGATGGCCGCCGAACAACACCATCGCCGTGGCCAGGCCGAGCCACATCGCAGTGTGTTGCCAGTGGGCGCGGCGCACGAGCGTGGCGCGCGTCAGTCCCAGTTGCCACGGCAGCCAGGCCACCGACACGAGAATCGCCGGGTAGGTGACTACGCCGATGTTCGACAGACGCCCGCTGAAGGCGTAGGCCACGCCCGCCAGCAGCGCCGCCGATCTGCCGGCGCCAAAGACCCGCGCGCACCAGTACGCGCCGCCCATCGCCAGTGCGTAATGCGCGTAGATCAGGATGCGCATGACCTCGGCAACCGGAAGAAAGAGAATGAGCCAGTTTGGCGGGTACAAAAGGCCGTGATGCTGCGTCGCAAAGAAGGGAGCTCCGCAGAGCTGATAAGGATTCCAGAGCGGCACGCTGCCTTGACGCAGCATGGCTGCCGCATAGGTCCAGTCCGGTAACGTGTACTGGTACTGGTCGTAGTTCAAGACGGTGACAACGCCGCCCGGACGCATCGGTCCGAGGTGGGCGCTCCACCAGACGTACGGTACGACGACGCACGCGCCGACAACCGCTACGGTGCGCCGGACACTCGCCCACGCGCGTGTGACGCGCGCCGTCCGTGAGATCATCGGTCCGTGGCTTTATCAGTGCCGCGCCAGAGCCGCAAAAGCAGGATGCACGCGTGCCTGCCTGCGTGGGATTTTGACGGGCTGTTCGTCGGGCAGATTCGCGCGGGCCGGCTATCGACGCCAGGCGAGTAGGCGCTCAAGCAAACGCTTCACTGTCGGCGTCAGGCGCGTGCGGTTGTAGGCGTCGCCGAGCTTGCGCAGCACCTCGGCTTGCGTGGGGTACGGATGGATCGTGTTGGCGAAGCTGCCGAGGCCGATGCCGTGGTTCATGGCCTGCACCGCCTCGCCGATCATCTCGCCGGCGTGTGCCGCGACGATGGTCAGACCGACCAGTCGGTCGCTGCCGCGGCGCACGACCGCGCGCGCAAAGCCGTCGGTCTCAGAGTCGAGGACGGCGCGGTCGACGTCTTTCAGCTCGACCGTGAAGGTTGCAACGTCGATCCCCGCCGCGGCGGCATCGCGCGCATTGAGGCCGACATGGGCGACTTCCGGCGCGGTGTACGTGCACCACGGGAGATGGAGCGCACTCATCCTCTTGCGGCCGAAAAACAGGGCGTTCTGGACGACGATGCGCGCCAGGGCGTCGGCGGCGTGGGTGAACTGATAACGCGAGCATATGTCGCCGGCGGCGTAGATGTGCGGGTTCGTCGTGCGCAGGTGGTCGTCGACCGTGACGCCTTGCTTGCTGAAGGCGACGCCGACCTGGTCGAGACCGAGCCCTTCGACATTCGGCGCCCGCCCAGCGCCGAGGAGCACTTGTTCGGCGACGGCCGTGCGGCGCGCGCCGCCGACTTCATAGGTGACCAGTGTTTCGTGGCCGCGACGCTCCACCGCGTGGATCGTGGCGCCGAGCTCCAGCCGAACGCCGTCGCGTTCGAAGCTGGCTTGTAGCACCTCGGCGGTGTGCGGTTCTTCCTTCGGCAGAAAATCCTGGCTGATGATGGTGACCTCGGAGCCGAAGCGGCGGAAGGCCTGCCCGAGCTCGCAGCCAATCGGCCCGGCGCCGAGCACCACGAGGCGTGGCGGCAACGCGGTGAGCCAGAAGGCGTTCTCGTTCGTCAGGTAGTCGACGGTGTCGAGTCCGGGAATCGGCAGCCGCGCGGCGCGCGCCCCGGTGGTGATAACGGCGCGCGCAAATGCCAACCGCTGGCCACCGACCTCGACGACGTCACCGCCGACGAAACGGCCGTCGCCGATGTACACGTCGACGCCCAGCGAGCGGAAGCGTGCCACCGAGTCGGTGGGGCCGAGGGCGGCTCGCAGGCGCCGCATCCGGGCCATCGCGGCAGCGAAGTCGACGCCTATGCCAGGCGGAACATGGATGCCGAACTCCGCCGCGTGACGCACCGCGTGCACGGCGCGCGCGGCGCGAATCATCGCTTTGGACGGGACGCAGCCGACGTTGAGACAGTCGCCGCCCATCAGGTGCTTCTCGATCAGCGCCACTTTGGCCCCAAGACCCGCCGCCGCGGCGGCCGTAACCAACCCGGCCGTGCCCGCGCCGATCACCACCAGATTGTAGCGCCCGGACGGTGTCGGATTGACGTACGGCTCGGGATGGACATTCTGCAGGTGCCGCAGGTTGTACTCGTCGAGCGGAGCGATTAGCGGTGCAGTCGTCATTAAGGCTCCTCAGAGAATCACGAAAGCACGAAATCTCGAAATCACGAAAGCAAAGAAAAGAGCCCCTTTCCTTTTCGTGCTTTCGCCCTCTCGTGTTTTCGTGATTCTGGATTTGTTGGCGGCCGGTGTGGCCGGCCGCCTCGAAGGGTGGCTCGTGGTTTATCGACGCCAAGCCGTTTACGCGGCAGCTGTGTCCGTGGCTTCCTGCAAGGCGCGGCGCGCTGTCCGGGTTACCACCGTGGTGACGGCGATGGTTGCGGCGAGACCCAGGATCAGGACCGCATAATATCCGGCGCCCTTTTCCGGAGCCGCCCCGCCGGCCAGTGCGGCGACGTCACCCGCGAGCTTGCCATAGTACACGTACAGCACTGTTCCCGGCAACATGCCCACGGAAGCGATGACGTAATCCGCAAAGCGTACCTGCGTGAGCCCGAGCCCGTAGTTCAGCAGATTGAACGGAAAGACCGGCGACAGCCGCAGCAGAAAGACGATCTTGCGACCCTGCGCGCCGACGGCACGATCGATGGCGGCAAACTTCGCATTGCTCGTCAGCCGTCGTTCGATGGCGCGGCGCGCGACATAACGCGAAACCAGGAAGGCCGCTGCCGCGCCGATGGTTGCCGCGATGAAGACGTAGACCACGCCGGCGCCCAGCCCGAAGATCGCACCGGCGGCCAGCGTGAGCAGGGACGCGGGGACAAAGGCGACGGCTGCGACCGCGTAGCCGATGATGAAGACCACCGGACCCCAGACCCCGAGGCCGTGGACCCATTGCGCAAACTGAGGAACGTAGCGCCCGGCGGCGCGGCCGATCAACAGCAGGGCAAGCAACCCGACGACGACCAGCGCGATCCGCACGAACGGCACCCGGGTCCGCTGTGCCGGTCTCGGGGTGTCGGTTCCAACTTGCACCTGTGCCATTGGTTCTCCTGTCCGTCGGATGCGCCGGGACCCTTGCTGATGTCGAATCGAGGACAGCGTACCCCTTCAATGTGTGCGTTGCACGCCGCTATGCGAGCTCCGGTCGCGATTTGCAGCGACGGGCATGCCTGTCGTGTCTGCAGGCACGCGGCGGGCATTCAGGGCTTTGCCGGCCAATTCACGTCTGTGGGATGAGTCACAGGTGAAAAGGCGCCATGCGCCGAAAGCCCGTATCCAGGTGGGGTCTTTCACTCAGCCGCGGGCTTCAGCCCTCGGCGGCGGTCGATCTTGACACGCAGCAACGTCCAAACCCCAGACTCCGGCTTTCGCCGGAGTGACGAAGTGGGACATTCACAATATTGGTCCGGGCAAAGCCGGTATTCGGGCACCCGAGTGGATTCCCGCCTGGAGATTGCGGGAGTGACGGATGGCTCTGCCGAGCTATTCGGCCACGGTGACCCGCTGCCCATCGCGGAGTGGTATGTCGCCGAGTGCCAGGGCCTCGCCGCCCTTGAGACCGGCAGCGACACGGACGCGCTCGCCGACGTTCCCGGCGGTCTCGACGCGGCCGCGGTGCACGTGCCCGTCGCTGACGACCCATACGAAGCTGTCGCCGTGCTCATCGCGGCGGAGTGCCGCTGCCGGTGCGAGCACCACGGCGGCCGCCTCCTGCCCGGAAGGTGGAGGCTCCGACAAGAAGGTGATGCGCGCACTCATATCCGGCAGCAGGCGCGCGTCGGGCTTGGGGATGTGCACCTCGATCTTCAACGTGCCTTTTTGGCGATCCACCTGCGGATAGAGCTTGACTACTTCGGCGGCGTAACGCGCATCGGGATAGGCGTCCGGGATGACCTCGGCGGGCTGTCCGATATGGACACGGCTGAGGTCCGCTTCATTGACATCAACCTCGGCGCGGATGTCGTTCAGGTTGGCCAGGCGGATGAGGTCGCCCGAGCCGGCGAAACCACCGGGGACGGCGATCTCGCCGACTTCTTTCAGTTTGGCGAGGATAACCCCATCGGTCGGAGCGCGCAGCGTGGTGTACTCGAGATTGACCTTGGCCTCCGCGAGTGCCGCGGTCGTCTGTGCGACCGTGGCGCGGGCGACTTCGGCTTTGTTGCGGAAGACGTCGAACTCCTGCTGGGAGATGACACCGCTGGCGAGCAGCTTCGTCCCGCGTTGCAGATCCGCTTCGGCCAATGACAGATTGGCACGTGCCAGCGCCAGGTTGGCATCGGCACGCGCCGCCGCGGCGCGGTAGTCGCGATCGTCGATCTGCACCAGCGAGTCACCCTTGTGAACGCTCTGGCCTTCTTCAACGAAGTAGTGATCGATGCGGCCGGGGACGCGCACACCGATCGAGACGTAGCGGTCGCCGGTCACTACGTAGCCCGAGCCCGACAGCACGGAGGCCGGGCCGCTCTGTGCGGGCGTGGAGAGCGTGGCCATTGCGACCTTCACCTCGGCCGGTCGGCTGGTAAACACCCAGGCAATCGCCGCGGCGATGACGAGGGCGACGATGAGCAGCGGCCACCGCCGTCGCGGTGGCTTGCGCTTGGGTGCGGCGCCACGTTCGATGCGTAACGAAGCGAGGTCGGCGCGCAGCGCGTCGTCATCATGAGCCGCGGTCGTCATCTTGGAGGTGTTGCTTAGCACAATGCCGTTCTTGGGCTAGAGCGCCCCGGGGACAGTGAAATTGGCAAGCCTCCTGGTGCATCGGACGTAGAGGGTCAGGTCTGGAATGTGGAACGTTGAGGGGGGAATTTCCACTTTCAAGACCTGACCCCGGCAGCGGCTTTGATAGTGAACCCTTACGTCAATTCGGTGGACTATGCGGCCTACCCGCGCACCTGGGAGTTGTGCCTCGCAACCGGCGTACTAAGGTTTCAGAAATGAGCCTCAGGACGATCGGCGTTGTCGGGACCGTTCTCCTCGGAATCGCGGTTGTCCTTGTGGCGTACGACGACCGGTTTGGCACAAAGGAGCGTATGTCGGACGCGCACTATCAGGAGATACTGGTGAAGCAACTCACGATGAATCGTCAGACCTGGGCGACGTTGCAGAGGCATGGCGTTACCGAACAGACCCAGCTTCGGTTGGACTTTTCATACAATGCTGCGAGCCTTGATGCCGCTGAGGGTTTGCGCGCATTCATTCAGCAAGAGACCGACTACGACGTGCATGTCGAATCAGCGGGTTCGTTTCTGCGTCGAAAGTGGCGTGTTGAGGGCACCACTCAGAAGACGGGGGCGTCTCCAGCGGTACTAGACCAGTGGGTTACGTGGACGGTCATGGCTGGTAAAAGGTGCGGCTGTGATTTTGACGGATGGGGAACATCGGTGTGAAACCTGAACCGGCAGGCTCCTGTAGTAAAGCGCGTAGTACGCAGCGGGTCAGGTCTGGAATACGGAAAGTGAGGGTAGAGTGTCCACTTTCAAGACCTGACCCCGCCAGCGTCGACCGCAGGCCCGTAGGCCTACTTCCACTCCCAGAGCTTGCTTTTCGTGTTCCCGTCGGCGTCGGCTTCGTACTCGAAGACCGTGGCGACCGAGTTCAAGCGTTTCAACTTCGGCGTGTCGCTGTAAAAGTACTGGGCGCCGCGATAGCTCACTGCGCCGTTGTCGAGGAGCTTGCCGACGCCCTGGGCCCTGAACGTAGCCCGCTCGCCACCCTCGCCGACGATGAGTCCCTGCGCCTCGCCGTAGAGACTCCCATCCGGCCGCGGGCCGGCGCAGTAGGTGACCGTGCCTCGGGTTTTCACCCCCAAGAGCGTGCCGGTGCTCTGAAAGCTGACTTCCACCTTCGGGCCGCCGTCGATCGACAGCACTCTGCGGCCGATGACTTTTCCCGCTTCTTCGCCAATCTGTTCTCCTAACATTGCTCTCTCCTCGTTCTGTCCGAGCTTCGCGGACGGGTTGAGTGATGCCGTTGAATGAACTGGTTGAGTGATGCCGTTCAACTGGTTGAGTCGTGCCGTTGAACTGAAAGAGTGATCAGTGACATTCGCGCAACCAGACGGCGCTGTCAATGGTCGCTTGAGGCGTTTGGAAGGCGAACGGAGAGGAGCTGTCCGATTTGGGTGGTTAACGCCTATCAGCTGCCGGCGCGCCGTTCGATCTCCGTCTATTGCTCAGGAGGATACCTTCAGGACACCCACCGGATTAACTGCCCGGTGGCGACGGCCTGCCGGAGGATCCGGGAGAAGGATCCGGGACACCCACCGCGACACACTCTTATTGCGGTACAAACGGATCGCTGTGCTGCGCGCGCGTAGACGTTTAAATGAAGCAACAGCCGCAGAACCAATCAAGTCGTGACGCACGTGTGCCGATTGCCACTCGAATCACGGTATGTTCATCGGAGGCACTACGCCTTCCGCAGCGCCTCAATGGGTCGCAGCCGCGCCGCGCGCCAGGCGGGACCGAGACCGCCGCAGATGCCGATGACGCTGGCGAGGACGAAGGCGCCGGCGAGATCGGCGTGGGCGACGCGTAGGGTGATGACGTTGGTGGTGAAGGTCCGTGCACCAAAAGCTATACCGCCCATCCAGAAATCAATTGCCAGTGACAGGCCCATTGCGCACAGCGCGCCGATGACGAAGCCGATGGCCGACAGCGCAACGGCTTCGATCTCGAACGCGACGAGAATCGCGGTGCGTGAAAAGCCCAGGGCCCGTAGCGTGCCGATCTCGGCGGTGCGCGCTTGTACCGCCGCGTACATCGTGTTCGACGCCCCGAAGCCGGCGCCGATGCCGGCGAGGACCGCGATGCCAACGACCAAGATATAGAGCGTGGTGGCCGATTCCGACTGCTTCGCGTAGTAGTCGGTCTCCCGCTGCGCCTCGAGCGCGTAGCGCGGGTCGTCATCGATGCGCTGCTTCAGCGACTCCAGCTCGCCGGGCGAGGCGACCCGTAGGCGGATGCCGGAGTATGGAAAGATGCGCTTGGCGTCGTTGCCCAGCTCGCGCACGTCGACCCATACCTCGCTTTCAAACGATGAGGCGTCGGCGTCGAAGATGCCGACGACCTTCCAGGTGCCGCGGCCGAATTCGAGCTCGCTGCCGATCTCGGCGCCGGCGTAACGGCCCTGGACTCCCCGGCCGACGACCGCTTCGTGGGCGCTTGGCGTGAACATGCGGCCGGCGGTGATGCGCACGCTGTCGTGCACGCCCAACGCCACCGGTTCCACGCCACGCACCAACACGTTCTCGCGCCCGCCGCTTCGGGTACGGAAGAACGGTTGCACGACGAGCTCCGGGGAGGCCAGCGGCTGGTCGTGCGTGTCACGCGCGATGCCATCAAAGAAACGGATCGCCTGAAATGCTTCCAGGGACATCTGGCTGGAGCCGTCATTGTCCGAGCCCTTGCGCATGACCACCAGGTTGCGCGGGTCGCCGCTGGAGATCATCGTGCGCTGCAAGCTGGAGATGAGACCGAGAAACAGCGTGCACGCGACGACCACCAGCGCGATGACCCCCGCGGTCATGATGCTGCGTCCGGGACGGGCGCGGATGTTGCGCAGGCTGTAGGAGAGCGGCAGGAGCACGTTGCTAAAACACCTCGTGCAGCGATTGCACCACTGGCTTGCGCGCCGCGCCCCACGACGGGACGATGCCGGCGAGCATGCCGACGAAGAGCGACAGAAAGAGCCCATCGACAATCACCGGTGCGGTGACGATGAAGTTGCTGAGCGGGCCGAGCGTTTCGCTCCATCCGGCAAACTCGCGCAGGACGCGCGTCAGCCCGATCGCCACCAGCACGCCGCAGCCCCCGGCCAGCGCCGACAGCGTGGCCGCCTCGGTGAGCAGGGTACCGAAGATCACGCGCCGGCCGAAGCCGATGGCTTTGAGCACCGCGATTTCCCCGGCGCGCTCGCGCACGCCCATGGATGCAGTGTTGGCCGCGATGAAGACGATGCATAACGCGACCAGCGCGGTCACGATCAGAATGATGGTGACGAAGCCTTTCAACGAGCCGAAGAAATTGGCGAAGAAGCTCTTCTCGGTCTCGCACGCGGTTTCCGCGTCACTGTTGCGCGACAAGTCGTCGATCTCGCGCATGATGGCATTGACCCGATTCGGATCGGCGGCGCGCACCCAGATCATCCCGGCGATGCCCAGTCCCGGGCGGCCCTGCGCCTTGAGGGCCTGATCGAGGTATTCGCGGTTGAACCAGAACTGCGGCGCCATGCCGTTGGCGATCTCGCCGACGATGCGGAAATCGAGGTTGACCGGCCAGACGGTGCTGCGCAGCGTGACGCGGTCGCCGATTTTCCAGCCGTACTTGTGCATCGTCTGTCGCCCGACAATGGCACCGTCGCGGTAGCGTTGAAATTCGGCGAGCTGCTCCGGTGCGACCGGATAGTCCGGATACACCGCGCCGATGTCTTCCGGCTCGACGGCGAAGTTCGGAAAGGTCACGCGTCCGGCTTCTTCGTAGGCACCGCCGAACCATGTGTGCGACACGACCGCGGCCACTCCCTCGACCTGGCGCACCTTGCGGGTGAACGAGTACGGCATCGGATACACCATGCCGGCTTTGTTGTGCACCGAGATGCGCGTGTTGTTGGCGGCGTGTTCGAGGATGGCGTTGAGTCCCTCGGGCATGGTCATGAGCAAGCAGACGAGTACCACGGCGAGCATGATGGCGCCGCCGGTCAAGGCGCTGCGCAGCTTGTTGCGGCTGAGATTCGCGACAATCAGTGGGAGATACTTCATTGTCCTACACGAGCCGCCGCGCTCATCATGCCGCCACCGGCTGCGAGGTGGATGGCAGCGGAGGCGCGTTCCGCGTCCTCACCTTCAAGGAGCAGTCCCTTGTCCAGATGGTAGGCGTCGTCGACGAAGCGCAAGGCGCGCGGGTCGTGAGTCACCATGACCACGGTTTTCCCAAAATCGTGCTTGAGCTGGCGCAGCAAGCTCAGGATTGCTTCCGCATTGCGCGCGTCGAGATCGCCGGTGGGCTCGTCGGCCACGATCAGGTCGGGATCGGTGACGATGGCGCGGGCGATGGCGACGCGCTGTTGCTCGCCGCCCGAGAGCGTGCGCGGGTAGTGATCGAAGCGCTCCGCGAGGCCGACGATGCGCAGTGCCGTTTCGGCGCGCCGCCGGCGCTCGGTCTTGTCGAGGTGCGTGAGCAGCAGCGGCAAGGCGACGTTGTCGCGCGCATCGAGCACCGGGATCAGGTTGAAGAACTGGAAGATCAAGCCGACGTGCCGCGCCCGCCACGCGGCCAGCTCGTCCTCGCTGAGGTCGTTCAGCTTCTGCCCGACGACGAACACGTCGCCTGCGTCGGGCCGATCGATGCCCGACACCAGATTCAATAGGGTCGATTTCCCCGATCCCGACGGTCCCATGAAGGCGACAAAGTGCCCCGTGGGAACCGACAACGAAACATCCTCGAGCGCATGGACCTCATCGACGCCGCGCACGTAGCGTCGGGAGACGTGGCGGATGACGATCAGTGGGGTGGTCGCACTCGGCGGCGGCGCTTGCATACGGGCCATCCTAACGCGTGGCGGGCGGTGAAGCGATAAGTGGATGCCCGATCACGCGGGGCCACGCTGCCCCCGGCGTGCCGCGCCGTCTGGAAGAAGCTGAGTATTCTGGTTCACAAAGTGCGAGGAGGTGTCCGCTGGTTGAACCTCCGCCTGGCCCCTCCTTGCTGAGCGACTGTCGATTGTTTCGGATGTAGGGGCGATTCGGGAATCGCCCCACACGGCGCTGCCGATTCGACTCGCCCTATCGGACAGTTCCCGAAATGCCCCTACACGCGAGATGTCCGAACCCGAGAAAATCGACAGTCCCGTAAGGAGGGGAATGTTGGCAAATTTCCCTCCTTAACCAAGGAGGGGCCGGGGGAGGTTACGCGGGGCGAATACGGTACCGTATTGTGTAATGGAGTACTGAGTCCCAGGGATGTGCGTTATCGCTGCACGGCAACCGAGACGACCTTCGGCTGTACCAAGCGCGCGAAGTCGGTGTATTTCATCTTCACCGTCTGGGTGTGCGTGCCGGCATTGAAGACGATGTCCTCGTCGCGGGTCAGCGAGTGGTCGACGTACACCGCAAGATTGTACAAGTTCCCGAACGGCGGCATGGCGCCCGCTTCGCACTTCGGGAACATGCCGGCGAACTCCGGCTCGCTGGCCAGCTGGAGGTCGGGCTTGCCCAGCACTGTTTTGGCGAGGTTGAGGTCGACGCGGTACGGCGCCGGCAGTACCGCCATCATGAAATCGGCGCCGCTGCGCAGTATCACGACCTTGGCGAGCTCGCGCCCAGGCGTATGCTGCGCCTCGGCGATCTCTTGTGCGGTGAAAGCTTGCGGGTGTGAGGCAACTTCGTATGCGACCTTGTTCCGGTCCAGAAACTCGCGCAACTGGGCGAGCATCGGCATGGCGTCCTCCTTTTCCGACAGACGGGTATTTTTCACGCATAGAGTGCGCCACCTCGCGTCGCGCCGCAATATCGCAGGCGGAGGGGACACGTGTGTTCCCGTTCGCAGCGTCGCTACGAGATCGACCGGAGTGTTCTCGTTGAATGGAAGGGTCACGGCAGGCGCCGGCGCAACTCGTCCTCGACGCGCGTCACGCTGGCGGCTAGCGCGCCCGCCGTGTCCAGACGCACGGAATCGGCGCGCTCGTCGCTCCCGAGGTCGGCGAAGCGCCGGCGTTGTTCGAGATAGATTGCCCAGTCGGCATCGGAGGGCGAGTCGGCGCGCTGCGCACGCGCGTCAAGGCGCCGGTGGGTTTCTGCTTCATTGCAGTGGCACTCAATGAACAGGACCGGCACGCCGCGCTGCTGGCCCAGGGTGCGCACCGCCTCGCGGTCCTCGCGTCGCTGGAAGGTGGCGTCGAGAATCACCCCGTGTCCGGCCGTGAGGTGTTGGGCCGCTTCGTCGAGCAGCGCCCGGTAGGTGCGCCGAGTCATCTCCGGAGCATAGAGACCACCATCGTACGCGCGCGGCGCGGCTGCCGCCGCAGCGCCGCCGAGGTTTTTCCGCAGGATGTCGGAGCTCAGGTGCGTGAAGCCGGTGCGGCCGTGCAGGGCGGCGGCAACCGCCGACTTGCCTGTGCCGCTGAGGCCGCTGATGGCGACGAGCGCCGGGTCGGCCGCCCATGTGTAGCGGTAGGCGAGGGCGAAGTGGCGCACCGCACCGCACCGTGCCGCGGCGCGCGCGCCGGCGGAGATTTCCGCCTCGATGCTCGTCAAGCTGTCAACCTTCCCGCGGACATAGGCTCGGTAGCAGCGATAGAACGGCAGCAAGCTGTGGAGCTCGGCGTCCGCCGCATATTCCGCGTAGCGATCGACGAGGCGCGCGGCGTACTCGGGATAGCCCAGATCCTCGATGTCCATGGCGAGGAAGGCGATGTCGGACGCCACGTCGCAGTACCGAAAGCGCGGGTTGAACTCCACGCAGTCGATGATGGCCACGCCGTCGGCGCAGCAGATATGTTCGGCGCGCAGGTCGCCGTGGCCGTCACGGATGCGCTGCTGCGCCTGGCGCCGGCGGAAGAGATCGTCATGGCGTTTGAGGAAACGCCGCGCGAAGTGCTGGATGGCGTCGTCGTCGCGTGCCGCGATGGTGTCTTCACGGAAGCGACGCGCGGCAGCGAAGTTGTCCTCCAGCACGCCCCACACGGCCGCGGGGTCGCCATTGGCAGTGACCTCCGCACTGGTGCCGGTGGTGCGGTGAAACTCCGCCAGGCGGTGTGCGATGGTGTCGAGCAGCACCGGGGTTGCGCGCTGGTCGCGCAGGCACTGGTCCAGCATCTGCTTCGCCGGCAGGCGGCGCATGTGCACGGCGTGCTCAACGGCGTGCGCGTCGTCCTCAGAACCCAGCCAGTAGCGGCTGCCGTCACTGCAAATGCCCAGCACACCGAAGTAGACATCCGGTGCCAGGCGGCGATTCAGCCGCACCTCCTCATGACAGCAGTGGCGCCGCCTTTCCGTTGTCGAGAAGTCGAGAAACGAGAAGCGTACCGGCTTCTTTACCTTGTAGACGTGCTCTCCGGCGAGGAACACGTAGGAGATGTGTGTCTGCACCAAGGTGACCGAGGCGGCGTGATGGGCATAAAAATCGGGGCGGCACATGGCCGTGATGAACGCCGGTAGGCTCACGGCAACGGCGTCCTTGCAGCGGCCAAGCGCGGCGGTCTAATGGCGCGTGGTGAATGGTGAACGGCGAATGTCGAGCCGCGGCATGTTCGGAGATTCACGATTCACCATCCCGCATTCACCATTTATTTCCCGATGATCGCTTCGACGGTGAACCCGGCGGCCTCGAGGGCATACTCGAGATCGTCGACACGCCGGACTTTGAGGCGCAGCAGCAGGCGTGACGGATCCTTGGTGTCGCGGTGCAACCACTTGACCTGGCCGCGTACCTTGCGGACCGCTTCGCGCACCTGTTCGGTGGCCGCGCGCCCTTGCGCTCCGGCGATGACGACTTGCGTCGTGGCCTCGCGTACGCCGGAGAGATCGACAAATGCATCGAGAACGTCTGCGGCCGTCAGGATACCAAGGAGCCTCCCGTTTTCGACGACGGGAAGACCATCGACCCGATGGCGTCGCATCTGGCGGGCGGCTTCGTCGACGAAGGTGTCCGGACCGATGACCAAGGGTTTGGGAGTCATGATCTCAGCGACCCGCCGTGTTTTCGGATGCGCGCTACGCAAATCGCGATCACTCACAATGCCCACGAGGCGTCCCGCCTTGACCACAGGGATGTGGCGGATCCGGTGCTTCGCCAGCAGCGCCCTGGTGTCGTCGACGGAGTCCTCGGGGGAGACCGTCACCAATTGCTTCGACATGCGAGTACGCGCCAGCATCACGGCTCAATTACGTCGAATCGAGGAGCAGGGCAAGGCGCTCCGGTCATGTCTTCAACTGATCAATGCGGCGCGTGGCCAGGATCATGCCACTGGCTGCCGCGATCTCGGCGGCGATCAGGTCGGCATGTCCCAGCAAGGTCTCGCGCACCCGCGCGGTGTTGTGTCGATGTTGGTCGTCAAGCCACGTGGGCGGGGTCATGTCGTCGACCAGCAATATGCCGCATGGGCGGAGTGCGGCGATCGTGCGATCCAGTCCTGCCCATTTGCCGCCTTGTGAGTCGGCAAAGATCAGATCAAAGGATCCGAGGTCGGTGAGAAGGTCGAGGATGTCCGCGACGCGCAGCGAAAGCCACGGCGGCCACGTCCCGGTGCGCGCGACGGCCGCAGTGCCGGGATCGACTTCGACCGAGATGACCTCGACGTCGCGGCGTTCACCGAGGCCATGTACGATCCACGCGGTGCCGACACCGACGCCGGTGCCCATTTCAAGGATCCGCCCGTGCAGCGGAACCGCCGCGGCCAGCGTGGCGAGGAGACGCCCAACCCCGGGTTCGCATGCCAGGGTGAACCCAGCTTCGATCGCGCGTTGCTGGGCGCTGGCAACCAGCGGTGGAAGGCGATCGGTCATGGGGCTCCCTGGCCCGAGGTCATCTCACGCGTTGGCCGGCGAATCAATTGGGGCTCCGACGCGGGCGCCCCGCCTCTTGAAGCTCGGGGATCGTTCAACGGTGACCGCCGACTGGGCGTCACTTCTATTCTGCCCCGGCCTCCTTTTGGGGCCAACGGTTGTGTTTCGAAAAATTTGAGGCAAACTGAGAAATCATGAGTGATCGTCTCCACATCGTACCCGGAACTGCCTTCCTCACACATTTCCCAGGATAGACCACATGCTGCAGCAGACCCGTTTGATCGGGCTGGCGGTAACAACTTGGTTGTTGCTTGCCGGCACTGTCCTCGCGCGCGAGTGGACAGAGGACGTCTTCACGGACAAAGTGAGCGCTGGCCAGCCGTTTGTAGCCGTGGCCGGTCGTGAACTGAGCAATGTGCACAGCGTCATCGGTTCCTCGCGCTTCTACCAGGTACAGAAGAAAGACACGTTCCTGGATATCGCGCGATATTACGATCTTGGATACAACGAGATCGAGGAAGCCAACCCAGGCGTTGATCCGTGGATTCCGCCGGCCGGGCAAATTGTGCTGCTCCCCACGGAGTGGGTGCTGCCCGATGTCGCGTATCAGGGTCTGGTGGTGAACGTTCCCGAGATGCGTCTGTATTACTTCCATCCCTCGGCGCAGGGCACGGTGATCGTCAATACGTTCCCGGTGGGATTGGGCCGCGACGACTGGCGCACACCGTCGGGGAGTTTCAAGGTGGTCGAGAAGACGGTCAATCCTCGCTGGGTGCTGCCGGAATCAATCAAGGCGGAGCACCGGCTCGAGGGCAAGCCGGCGCCCGATTTCATTGCGGGCGGCGACCCGGACAATCCGCTCGGCAAGTATCGTCTGCGCTTGACTCTGCCGCTCTATGGCATTCACGGTACCGACATTCCATGGGGGGTCGGCATGCAGGTGAGCCACGGGTGCGTTCGCCTCTATCCGGAAGACATCGAGCGCTTGTTCCCGATGGTGCCGCTGCACGCCGCCGGCCAGTTCGTCTACCAGCCGGTGAAAATCGGAGCGCGCGACGGACGGATTTTTGTCGAAGTGCACAAGGACATCTATCAGCAGGTGCCCGGACCGTATCGCGAGGCGCTCCGGTTACTCGACAAATTCGGCTGGCGCTTGTCCGCGGATCTCGCGCGTGTGCAGCGCGCTGTGGTCGAAGAGACGGGAGTGCCGATGGACGTCACCCTCGACACCACGGACGTGAAGGACGAGTCGGTTCCAGTGGGTCGGCCACGACGTCAAACCGCCAACGTCAACGCTCCGAGTGCGCCCTAACTGGTGCGGGGGGCTTTCTCTCGATCGACCGCAGCCCTTTCAGGGCTGACGGCATTCCTGCCACGAGCCACGAGCGACGTGCCTAGGGCCATCTTCACCCACCCCACGAGTTGCCGACGCAAAAGCAGATCGAGGAAGCGGTAGGGTCGGCGCGCCGCGTGTTCTCGCAATCGCCTTGCGCACGAAAGATCTGACCGCGCGGATCGATGACCGACAAGGTCCGCCGCGTGACCGGGACCAGCTCCGGCCGCGGCAGGTTATAGTAGCCCCACACGCTGCAGGGAATCACACTGCCAAGGCGCAGCCGCATGGCATTATTCTCGTCCGCCAGGGCGCGGTTCTCTTCGGCCAGCTGTGCCAGGCGTCGCTCGATTTCCGTGGTGTGCTCGGCATCTTCCTCCTGCGTTTTGTAAAGCCCTTCGAGCTGCTTTGCCAGGCGCTCGCTCTCGTCGCGCAGCGCCGCATTTTCCTCGCTCAGGAACTTGGTGCGCTCGTGCGCCCGATCGCGTGCCGTGCGGGCTGCTTCGAAGGCGCGCAGCAGATCCTTGTTGTCGGTGACGCGCGGTGGATGGTCCGGCTGGTTCGGTGTTGGCGATGGTACGGGCACGGCATGCAGCTGGAACCACCGTTGGGCGCGTACCCAATTGCCGAAGCGCGGGGCTTCAATGGTGATCTGGTAGCCGCCGTCGCGCGGGAACCGCTCAGTGCCGATGTCGAACGGCGACTCGTGGATGCCGAGGTCGCGTGGCGCCTCGCCGGCATTGGCCAGGGAGACGCGCATTTGCTGCGGGCCCTCCCAGCGCACCTGAACCGGTGGGTTTACGACAGCCTGGTCCGGAGGCGTGAGAATGATCGGGCGGATCTGCGACAACAGACTGGTGCGAAACAGCACGTCACCAGTGACGATGGCGGCGGCACAGAGCAGGGCGGTCGCAAGAATTCTCACCATGCGGGCACGGAACTAATCAAAATCCATCGTGGATTGATACGGCGTCGATGCGCCTGCCGCGGCACATTCGCATTTCAGCCGAGCAAGGGGCTGGACGCGTGGGCGCGTGCAAGATGGTGCTCGGGTCTCGAGAAGTGCGGTTCACGCTCGGCCGCAGTTATCACAGTCGGTGTGGGCTGTCACCCGGCCGCCGCCGCGGTCTGCAGGGCACGGAACCGTCGATCACTCCAGACTCAGTGGCGACGGTAAAGAACCAACCGCGCGCCCTGGCGATGCATGTCGAAGCGGCCCAGGAAGCTCATGCCGAGCAACGCCAGCGGCAGCGAATCATTGTCGATGACAACCGCATCGACGTCATGCTCGGTGACGTCGCCGACCCGCACCGAGCCGAGTGATACCGACCATCCATGCACGACCCCGTTCACGGTCATGGCTTGAACGGGCCTGCCGCCGCGATAGTCGAGACCGATGCGGCCGGCATCGGCCCGTGAAAGGGCGGTGATCGTGGCGCCGGTGTCGACGACGAAGTGCACGGCTCGTCCATTGACCGTGCCGGTCGTGAAAAACTGTCCGCGCCCGTCCGCCGAAAGGGTTATGGTTCCAGCCGCGACAGCCTCGCCGACGGCCGCGGGATCCTCCCCGAGCTTCAACGTCCTCGTGATCCCGTCGACACTCAGCACCGCGCTGCTGCGGTTGGCACCCAGCAGCTTGACGCCATCGACGGTCTCGCCGACCTCGAGTGTGACCGGCGCGCCATGCTCGATGACGACCTCGGCACTCCGACCGGGCGTGACTGCCACGACGCGCACGTCGGTTGCCAGGCAGAGCGCGGGTAACAGCAACAGTGTGCCGCAGACGTACGACCCTATGCGGCGCGCGGCAACGGCGCGTGTGGAGGTTGGATGTGTTGTCATGAGCGTTCCTGTCGCAGTCCCTTGGCTCGCCCAAGCTCAGCGGGTACCGTTCCAGGTGCCGTGGAGCCGGCCGCCCGACCAGGTTCCATGGAGTGTTGTGCCATGCTTGTCAGCAACGCCGCTGAACCGGCCGTTCATACCTCTGGCAGTGCCAGTTCCCTCGATTCTGGCGATGCCGTGGCCGCAGGTAACCTGGGCGGCGCCCGTCGCGGTCACCTCGCCGTGGCGCTGGACTGTGATCGCTGCCACAGCGGACAATGTGTCTCCCGTTTGCGTGAGGCGCGCCCGCCAGGTACCGGACGCGTGCCCCTCGAAGTGTCCCCACCAGTTGCCGCCCAGGGACGGACAGGCGACGCGGGTGGGTTCCACGGCCGCGCCGGGTCTCAGCGCCAGCTGTTGGGCGAGCCCCGCAATGCTGAGTAGCATTACCCCCGCGATCAGGGCGCGCGGAACCCGTTTTGAGGCACGCATGAAATGTTGCTTCTTCAAAGGGATCCAGAGTCCCTGACTGCCTGATGTACGGCGTGGCCAACGAGCTTGTCAATGTCAGGGGCGGCCGCGCGCGCCGGATGGACTGTCGATGACAAGCGCGGGCACATGGTGCGTCTGACGTGTGCTAGACTGCCGACGATGGGAAGGGGCATCGCACTCGCACTGCTGGCCGCAGCGTTGTGGGGGTTGGCGCCGGTGGCCACCAAGGGGGCGCTGGGCGGATACTCGCCCGAAATGATCAGCGTGGTCCGTCTCGCAGTGGCCGCTGTGCTGCTACGCCGTCTCGGAAAAGCCACGGGCCCATGGCTGCCAACCGATCGCTGGTCGTGGATCGGCGGCGTTGCCTTGGGCGTCGACTTCATTCTGTACAACTACGGACTGCGGCTGACGTCAGCCGGGGTCTCCGGTCTCGTGATCAACGTCGAGGTCGTGGCGACGATTGCGCTCGCCGTCTGGCTGCTGGGCGAGTCGCTGACCGTGCGACGCATCGTGGGCTCGGTGGTCACGCTTGCCGGCGTGCTGTTCGTCAGCAGCGCCGGGCTGGCGCTCGATGACATCGCCGCGCGTGAGCATCTGCTCGGCAATGGAATGGTGATGGTGGCTGGTGTCTCCTGGTCCCTGTTTGCCGTGGCGCAACGGCAGGCGCCACGCCAAGGCAATCTGTTCCAGATGTTGGCGCCGATTTTCACGGTGGCGGCGCTCACCACGACGCCGCCACTGTTGTTGCCGGCGGCATGGCACAATCCGGGAGGAGGCTTCCCGACTTTCCTGTTGAGTGTGCTCGTGGTGCTGTGTACGGTCGCCGTCTATCTCGTCTACGCCCGCTGCCAGGAGCTCGTTGACGTCAGCGTGCTCGCCGTGGTCATCGGGTCGATTCCGATCTTCGCGCTAGTCTTCGCGCGGTTGATTCTGGGCGAGCCCTTGTCGGACCGCGTGGTCATCGGCGGTGCCGTCGTCCTCGCCGGCGTGCTGGTGATTTCCACGGAACGGCCAGCCACGGGCGTGCTCGAAACAACGGCGGTGGAGCGTGTGCCCTAGGACCCCTTCGGGGAGCCTCAGGACAGGATTGGTCACGGCGGGCTGCCAAGTGCGATAGACGGAAACATCGAGATCACGCAAACACGTTGAACCCAGAGGGCGGAAGGCGATGCCGCCCCTCACGCTTTCAATTGCTAGAATGCTGCGCAAGCTTCGAAGTTTTGCGAGGGGCAGCCGGCAGCGACCCGAAGGGGAGCGGTCCATAGAAGGGATGCCCGCCGCAGGCGCGCAGGCCCTACTCGCGTTGTTGGCGCCGCTGTTCGCTGGCGCGCTCCGCATGCAGGCGTTCGAGCTCGACGTCGGAATGGTCGGCGAACACCATCGCTGCCGCGATAGCGTGGTGGCCGGCTTGCTCGTCGATCAAGCGATGCATCGTTTGGCAGACACGCCGGTACGCCGGATGTCCCTGCGGCGCCGTGCGCAGCTCGATCATGTGCATGGCAGCGCGCGCGTTGAGCTCCATGTAGAAGCGGACGCGGTAGGCCATGCACACGGCGTAGGGCGCGACCTGCGGGAGGCCATTGCTGCGCAGGACGTCATAGAGGTCAGCGGACGCTTCCATGACCCGTTGCCATGCCGGCAGTGCGCCGGCTTCCTGCACGGCGTCGCCGACGGCGTAGCCGTGGCGCGGGCTCAACGGCTGCCATTCGAGGCTCAGCAAGCGGTGGCGCTGGAGATCGCGGAAGGCGCCGTAGTCCGTGAGGATGTCGAAACGGTAACCGGTGCGCTCGAAGGCACGTCCCGGCTTGTGCCGGCGATTGCCGCGCTCGCCGACGTAGGTGCGCAAGACGGTGATACGTTGGTCGAGGCTCAGCGCGCGGGCGATGCTGAGCAGCTGTGCATCCGGCACATCGGCTGCGGCGTAGAGGGCGGCGGCAACGACCTTGACCTCGCCATCGGCATCGAAGTCCGTGAGGACGACTTCCGGCGACGCCGCGGCCGTAACGCCGGCAAGCACGCGCTGCGCGATCGCATCCGTGGCGGCGCGCGTGTCTGCGAGGTACTGGCTCCAGCGGCCGCCGCGATCGGGGCGATCGACGCGCTTCAGAAACGACGGGATTACCTGGCGCAGCTCGGCGAGCATCATGTGGCCATACTCGCGAGCCTCGGCCAGTGGATGCACCAGCATCCGCAAGAGCAGCGCTTCGTACGCTTGGCCCGTTCCAAACAGACCGACGCTGGATTGCGTCGCGGCCGGCAGCAAACCGCGCAGCGTGTCCAACGCTTTGGCGCGAATGGTGCGTTTGTAGACCCCCTCCGGATCGCTGGGCTCCTTCGGGTACTTGGCGCGATAGTAGCGTTCGAGGGGCTCGATCCAGCTTGCGTAGGTGTCGAACGCCAGGTCGAGACAGGCGACATAGCGCTCGCGCAACGCCGCGTCTTGGAGCTCGGCGGGCACCAGATACTTCCAACGGCCACCAACGCGATCATTGTAGGCGATGTAGCGCGTCGACTGCTCGAGGTAGGCCATCAAGCGTCCCCACTCCAGCACTTTGGTCAGCAGGTTGGAGGCGCCTTCGCAGGCGAGATGCGCGCCGCCGAGTTGAGCGACCGAGTCGTCGCCGTATTCGTCGAAGATGCGCTCGTAGAGCTTGTCGGCGCGGTGTACGCCGACGGCTTCGGTGACCGTCGCCCCGCCCACCTCGTCGAGAAACTCATCGAGGAAGAGTCGCCGCAGCGACTTCGCGGAACGCGAGTAGCGCGCAAACAGCGCACCCTTTACAACCTCCGGAAGATTGCGCAACGCAAACACCGGACGGTCGACGTTCGTAAAGTACGGCGCCAACAGGTGCCGCTCGTCGTCAGAGAAAGCTTCCACCATGCTCATCATCACCACCCCACGGCGTTCCTACACCGGAAGGCGGCGGGCGGCAATCAGGGGAGCCAGTCCTGAGTGCTGAGTCCTGAGCTCCGAGAATCAGCCCTCAAAACTTGGACTCGGAGCTTGAGAATTACCGGTACATCGCGAACGACCGCAAGGTCTTGCCACGTACGAGCAGGAGATGCGCACCGGCGCGCGAGCGCGTCTTTCCGAAGCACACGCCCCGCGGGATCTGTACGGCGTCACCGGGCTGCAAGCGAAACCGGCTTTCGCCGATCTGCAGCGTCAGGTCGCCGTCGAGGAGCACGAGCACCCGATCGCCGTCCTTGTCGTTGTTCAGGTCGGGCGTCTCGGACTCGGGGGGATGAGCGATCGACATGATCGCATAGTTACGACTGTCGAACAGCAGCCCGGCCGGTGCGTTGCCGGCGGGCGACTTGAAGATCTGGTGATGATGCGGATACGCCGTCGCCGGTAGTTCGCCTTCGGTCGTCGCGCCTCGAGCATCCATGGGGCACCGTTTGGAGCAGCTTGCATGCCAGCTCGCAAAGGGGTGGGAGGGTAAGGCGGACTAGTGGTAGCGTCCATTTGGTGCCGTTCGTCACGGTCGTGCCGGACAAGTTTGTAACTCTGATACCAATTTACGGCACAGCTGGTTGGCGTCCTCGCTCCTGTTGGTTGCTGGCGACTGCCAAGGCCGACAGGCTGCCAGAAACCTGTCGGCCTTGGCAGTCGCCAGCAACCAACAGGAGCGGACCATAGAAAGAACGCCGACCGCAGGTCACTTCCAGGCGATCGCTTGAATTTCGCTATACTCCAGCATGCCCCAGCGGCCGCCTTCGCGCCCAATGCCGCTTTCCTTGAAGCCGCCGAAAGGCGTGTGCAGCAGGGTAACGGCGCCGTTGATGTTGACCGTGCCGGTGCGAATCCGCTTGGCGATCTCCAACCCTTTTGCCGTGTCCGCGGTGTAGATCGCGCCACCGAGCCCGTATGGCGAATCATTGGTGATGCGGATTGCTTCGTCGACGTCGTTGAATGGCAGGACCGACAATACCGGCCCGAAGATCTCCTCGCGCGCGATGCGCATGTCATTGCGCACGGCACCAAAGATCGTCGGTTGCAGGAAGTAGCCGCGTGGCAGGTCAGTCGGGCGCCCGCCACCGGTGGCCAGCACGGCGCCCTGCTGCTTGCCCGACTCGATGTACTCTTCGATCTTCTGCCGGCGTTCTTCGCGAATCACCGGGCCCAGCATCACCGACGGATCGGCCGGGTCGCCGACCTTGACGATCATGCTCACGAAGTTGGCGAGGCGCTCCACCATGGCGTCGTGTTTCCCCTGCGGAACCAGAACTCGCGTGCACATGGCGCAGCCCTGGCCCGCGTGGAAGAAGCTCGGCCCGGAGGCGTAGGGCGCCACCAGATCGAGATCGGCATCGTCAAGGACGATGGCGGCGGACTTCCCGCCCAACTCCAGATGCACACGTTTCAATGTTGCGGCCGACGCCGCCATGATGCGCTTGCCGGTGGCGACGCTGCCGGTGTAGCTGATCTTGTCGACCAGCGGGCTGTCCACCAGCGCGGCGCCGAGGTCGGGGCTCTCGCCGGTGACGACATTGAACACGCCCTTCGGCACGTCGCACTGCTCGATGATTTCGGCGATCAGCAAGTCGATCAGCGGTGCATACGGCGACGGCTTGATGACCATCGTGCAGCCGGTGGCCAATGCAGGCCCGATCTTTTGGACAGTGACGAACAGCGGGAAGTTCCACGTCGGGATCAGTCCGCAAACGCCGGCCGGCTGATGGTAGACGATGGAGTTGTTGACCTGCGCCCCCATCATCGATTGGCTGACCAGCACCGGCAGGGTCTGCTCGAACTCGAACGTCAGCGCCAGGTCGGCATAGTTGTTCAACAGCTCGAGCGGCGTATCGATCTGGATCGGGTGCGAGACATATTCGGCCGCGGCCATGGTAATCAGCAGCTGGCGGATTTCCTCCTTGCGGGCTTCCAGCCCATCGCACAACCGGCGCAGCACTTTGGCGCGGTCCTTCGGGGTCGTGCGCGACCAGGGACCGTCATCGAAGGCGCGGCGCGCCGCGGTGATGGCGCGTTCGATATCGGCGCGCGCCGCGTTCGGTGCGCGGGCAATCACCTCTTCGGTTGCCGGATTGACGAGCTCGTAGGTGGCTCCGCCGCTCGCTTCGCTCCAGGCTCCGTCGATGTAGAGCCGGTAAGTCGGGACCGGCTGGCGTTGGGCTGCTGTTGTCATGGATGCTCCTTCCGAATCGTGTGGATTCTAATGACGCGATTCATGGTGGTGATCAAGGGCTGCGCCCAGCATCCTTTCTATGGGCCGCTCCCCCCTTCGGGGAGCCTCAGGACAGGATTGATCGATGGGTGGTGCTGCCGCGAGAATTCGACTTCTGCGCAACAGGTTCGCGCTTGCAAGGGGCCATCGTTGAATCCATCTTGCTCTTCCCCACGTCGAACGGTACACGCCTTTGTGCGTGAGGAAGATGGTGCGGACATGGACCTGAGCTTCACCCCTGAGCAGGAACAGTTTCGTTTGCGCTTGCGGCACTGGCTGCAGGAAAACCTGCCGCTTGGCTGGAGCAGCAATGCGTTACTGCCCGCTGCGACATACAGCGAAGAGGTAGCCTTCCTGCGTGATTGGCAGGCCAAGCTGTACGGCGCTGGCTGGTGCGGCCTGTCGTGGCCGAAAGAGTATGGCGGCGGGGGCGCCAGCCTCATGGAACAGGCGATCTACAATGAGGAGATGGCTCGTGCCCAGGCGCCGGAGTTGATCAATAAGGTGGGGATCAACAACGTCGGTCCTACCTTGATCATGCACGGAACCGAGGAGCAGAAGCGGCGCTTCCTGCGGCCGATCCTCTCGGCCGAAGAGATCTGGTGCCAGCTGTTCAGCGAGCCCGGCGCCGGCTCCGACCTGGCGAGCGTGCGCACGAAAGCGGAGCGCGACGGCGACGGTTACCGGCTCAGCGGTCAGAAGGTGTGGACCAGCTATGCTGAGTTTTCCCGCTGGGCCATCTGCCTGGCACGCACCGACGCGAACGTTCCGAAGCACAAGGGCATCACGTATTTCATTGTCGATATGCAGGCGCCGGGCATCGAGATCCGGCCTTTGCGCCAGATCACCGGCGGCACGGAGTTCAATGAGGTGTTCCTCGACGCCGTCTTCGTGCCGCGCGATTTCGTGATCGGCAAGGAGAACGATGGCTGGAACGTGGCCATGAATACCTTGGCGCATGAGCGCGGCACCGGGTACTTGTTCAAAGAACAGGTGAAGCACAAGATCGCCGTCGATCGGCTCATCGCCTGGCTGCGTAGACGGCAGGCCGATGGCTATACGGTGAATCCCGTATTGCGTGCCGAGGTTGTCAACGCCTACATTCGCGTGGAGATCATGCGCTTGCTCAATCTGGACACGATGACCCGTCTCGAGCGTGGCGAAGAAGCGGGCGCGGATACCAGCTTGAAGAAGGAGTTCTGGAGCCGGCTGTCGCAGCACCTGCACGAGACCGCGCTGGTGGCGCAGGGACCGGCGGCGCAACTCGTGGCTCCGGATCCTCGTGCCGTCGACCATGGGCGCTTCCAACAAACCTTCCTCTTCAGCCGTTCGTCGAGCATTGCCGGCGGCACTTCCGAAGTGCAGCTCAACATCATTGCGACACGGCTGTTGGGTCTGCCGAAGGGATCATGACACCGGAGGACCTGAGTACGTCAGATGCGGCCGCGGTACCGGCACGACCGGCGGCGACCGTCGTTCTGCTGCGCGATGGCGCCGCCGGACCCGAAGCGTTGCTGGTGCGGCGTAACGCGCAGCTGGCGTTCCATGGTGGGGCGTGGGTTTTCCCGGGCGGACGCATCGATGCCGCGGATGGCGCCGCGGAGGACCAGCACGACGCCCTGCCTGCCGCCCGCCGAGCCGCGTGCCGTGAGGCGTGGGAGGAGGCCGGTGTGCAGATCGCTCCGGAGAGTCTCGTGGCGTTTGCGCGTTGGGTGACGCCCGAGGGCCTTCCGAAGCGTTTCGACGCGTGGTTCTTTGCGACGCGCGCTGGCGAGGATGACGTGCGTGTCGATGGTGGCGAGATCCACGAGCATCAGTGGATCCGCCCGCCGGATGCATTGCAGGCCCATCGCGACGGCGCGCTGGATCTGCCGCCGCCGACGTGGGTGACCCTGCATCAATTGAGCGGTTATGCGACCGTTGCCGAGACCCTCACGGCTGTCGCACAAGGACCGATCGAGGAATTCGTCCCGCGCATCTGCATGTTGCCGGAGGGGGCGTGCTCGCTATACGCCGGCGATGTTGCCTATGAAAACGGCCAGGTTGACGATCCTGGACCACGTCACCGCCTATGGATGCTCGAATCAGGATGGCGCTATGAACGTCGCGCGACCGAGTAGGTTTGGCGTTGGCAATGCGGAATGGAGAATACCGCAGCGCTCCCGAATTGCGCGCTCGGCGCAGCGTCCCCTGACGACGCTGGCGAACCTGCTCCGGGTCGTGCTCGCCGGCGCGTGGACGGGAATCGTCGGGATGCCGCTGATTGTTTTTGTTTACATTCGTTATTTCTGGGGGCAGCTGGTGGCGTTGCTCGGTCGCCGCGATCTGCTCGATCGTGCCTTGGAGGGCAACGCCTGGCTCGCCGGCTGGGTCGCGCAGCGACTGTGGAGTCCCGTGCTGCTGGCCATAACCGGCATCCAGTTGCGTGTCCGTGAAGCGGTGCCGATCGACTGGAACAGGGCTCATGTGATTTGTTCGAACCATGCGAGTGTCTTCGACATCCTTGCCATCGTGCGCGCGGTGCCGCCGCCGTTTCGCTTTGTTGCGAAACGTGAGCTGGTCAAATGGCCGATCATCGGCTGGGTCCTGCCGCCGGCCGGACAGATTATCGTCGATCGCGGCAATCGCACGGGCGCGCTCCGCACGATTGCCGAGGCGAGCGCTCGCCACATTCGCGGCCAGGTGATCTTCTTCGTCGAAGGCACGCGTACCCGCACGGGGGATCTCTTGCCGTTCAAGAAAGGGGCTTTCCACTTCGCGACCGAGAACCACTTGGCGATTTTGCCCACGGCAATCGCCGGCAGTTATGGCGCGCTGGCGAAGGCGCCGTGGTGGCAACTCCATCCGGGGCGACAGATCGAGGTTTCCTTTCTTGCGCCCATCCTGCCGTCGGAGCAGCCGCACGAGCACGTCGATGGGACGGCCGTCGAGGCGCTCCTCAGCTTGACGCGTGAACGAATCGCGGCATCCCTCGCGGCCAGCAGTTGACGCAGCGCCTGACCCCCGTCGACCGCCGCTTGCCGCAGCCTCGCCGCGTGCTATTCTCCCTCCCAATCAGCGAGACGAGTGCTAGTGCTATGACGTCTGAAGAGATCGAGACGCTCATCCGCAGCGGATTGCCGGAAGCGACGGTGCGGGTTATCGACCAGGTCGGCGATGGAAACCATTTCCAGGCCGTGGTGGTCACGGCCGCATTCTCCGGAAAATCATTGGTGGAGCGACACCAGCTGGTGTATGGCAGCTTGAGCGGTGCAATGGCGGATCGCATTCACGCCCTCTCCATCAAAGCGTACACGCCGGATGAATGGGAACGGACGCGAGCGCGAGCATCATAGCCACGCCCACAAGGAGGAATCACATGCGTGCCACCGTTATGGACGAGATCCGCGACGAGATCGCCGCGAACAAAGTCGTTGTGTATATGAAGGGGACGCCGTCCTTTCCCATGTGCGGCTTCTCCGCCGCCACGGTCGCGGTGCTGCATGAGCTGGGCTACCCGTTTGCCAGCGTCAACATCTTGGAGGATCTCGACAAGCGCGAAGCTATCAAGTCGTTCTCCAAGTGGCCAACCATTCCCCAGGTGTACATCGCCGGCAAATTCGTCGGCGGCTGTGACATTGTTCAAGAGCTACACGCTGCGGGTGAGCTGGAACGCCTCCTGAAAGACGCGTTCGCTGACGAAGCCGGCGCCGCCGCCAGCAAACACTAAAGCCCGCGGCGGCGCCTGCTGCGGGCGTCTTTTCTATGGGTCGCTCCCCCTTCGGGGAGCCTCAGGACAGGATTGGTCGCTGGGGGCTTCCAAGTCCGACTGCCTGTTCGCGCAAAAGGGGCAGTCGTGCCGAGCCGACGGACCGGGGCAGCGTATCCCGAATCGAAGGTGTCTCGCCGATCGTTTCGTCGCGCCCACACGTCGAGTCGTGCGATCAGCGGCCCGACACCGATTTCGACTTGAAATACAGTCGCATCGGCGTGAAGGTAGGCGACGCAGAGACTCCATCCCAGTGACGAACCCACCGTGAGACGTGTGTCATTGTTAGCTCCCGTGAAGTGGCCTGTACTTCCGCTTGGCTTGCTGCTCGTGCTGCTGGCGACAAGCGCATTGGCCGTGACGCGCCCGCCGCGCACTCCGACGCCGACGCGCACCCCACGCGACCTCACGCCGCCCGCCGCGACCAACACCCCAACACGCGCGAGCACGACGCCGGGAACCCCGCCAGCTACGAAGACCCCCGGGACACCCGGGCCGATAGGCACCAGCACCCCGACACGCACGCCGACGCTGGATACCGGCCCGGCGATAGCGTTCCGTGAAGCCAACACCTTCCCTGCTGGTGTTGCCCCTGCGGCGCTGGCGCTCGTCGATTTCAATGCCGACGGGAACGCTGACCTCATGGTTGCCGATCGCGACGGCAATATGATCCGCTGGCTCCAGGGAAAAGGCACTGGGGGGTTTGTTCAGCACAACCCGGTGACCGTCGGCATCCAGCCCGTCGGCATTGCCCTTGCGGATCTTGACGGAGATTTGAACCTCGATGTCGCGACGGCAAACTCGGGAGATGGCACCGTTTCGGTGGTGTTTGGCGCGGCAGGCGGAAATTTTGATGTCGTGGTGAACACGCCGGTGGGTACATCGCCAAGCGCCCTCGCGGCGATCGGCAATCTCGTCGCCGTTACGGATGCCGCCACGGCAAGCGTCGTGCTCGCGACGGTCGACCAATCGCGCGTGCTCACCGTGGTGGGCACGATCCCCGTCGGCGCACAGCCGGTAGCGATCGTTGCCGGTGATGTGAATGCCGACGGACTCCCCGATCTCGTCGTCGCCAATCGTGGCGACAACTCGCTGAGTGTCATACTAGCAACTGGCCCGCAGTCGTTCAGTGCCGCCGCAACATTGCCCACGAATGCCGGACCCGATGGACTCGCGCTGGGAGACATCAACGCGGATGGTGCGCTCGACCTGGTGGTCGCCGAAGCCGATGCCGGTACGGCGTCCATATGGATGGGCGACGGGCATGGCGGCTTCACGCAGCAGCAGACCGTTCCCGTGGGCGTTGCGCCGTCAGGTGTGGCAATCGTTGATGACAGCACGCTCGTTGTGACTGGCGACCAGCGTGCCGACATCATCGTCGCCAATGCGGGTTCGAACGACATTAGTGTGTTGGGAAGAAATCCGGCCACTGAAACATTTGATACGGTGCAGCGGTATGTTGCCGGGCGGAGCCCGGTGGCTTTGGTGGTCGGGCAGTTCAACGACGACGCGAATTCGTACGCGGATGTTGCCACCGCCAATGTGGCCGGTGGCGCTGTTGCGTTGTTGCGTGGTGCGGGCAATGGCACGTTTACGGCAGCCGCGGACTTTGTTGCCGGCAGCGGACCAGCCGCGGTTACGATCGGTGATTTCAACCATGATGGCCACGCCGACGTGCTCACTGCGAATCGACAGGGCAATACGCTCACGTTGCTGACGGGCGACGGCAAGGGCGCGTTGCGACAGCCGACTCCCTTTGTCGCAGGCATCAGTCCCATTCAGGTGGCCAGCGGGGACTTCGATGGCGACGGCCTGTTGGATGCGGCGGTGGCCAACGATCAGGCTGGAGTGCTAATGATTTTTCCTGGCAGCGCCACCGGCACGTTTGGCACCCCCGTGTCCGTGGATGTGGGCGGCAATGTAGGACGACTGATCGCGAAGGACCTTAATGCCGATGGCCATGTAGATCTCGTGATGACCCAGCCGCTGGCGTCCGGTGTGGTGGTGCTGCTGGCGAGCGGCGGCGGTTTTGCCGCTCCGCTGTTTCTCGGACTGCCGGCAACTCCGGTGAGCGTGGTCGCCACCACGATGAACGGCAGCAGTAACGTTGATCTCATAGTTGCTGGATCCGCCCCAGCCACCGTTACGCGGTTTCCCGCAAACGGCGACGGGAGCTTCGGAGATCCGCAGTCCACCGCCCTGATCGATGACCCGATTGACGTGACGGTTGCGGATTTCGACGAGGATGGCATCGGCGATGTCGCCCTGTTGAGCGCGGCGGCGCGCACAGTGCAGGTGTGGCGCGGTAATGGCGATGGAACGTTTGCCTTCGCGAGCGAGCTGCAGATCCCGGACCAACCGGTGCGTATCGTCGCGACGGATTTGAATGCCGACAAGCACGCCGATCTCGTAGTGGAGAGTGGTGCCGGCATCGTGACCGTGTTCGCGGGCAGTGGGTTGGGAAGCTTCGGCCCGGCGCAGGCGTTTGCCGTGGGGCAGGGACCGACGGATCTGGCCCTGGCGGATATGACCGGTGACGGTCTGCTCGACATTGTCGTCGCCAACGGCGCTGGAAATAGCGTGACGCTGCTGCGGAACACCACGAAGGGTGCTGCCGTGACCCCGGTGGCAACAGCCACGAGGGTATCGACTGCTACAGTAGGGCCGGGTACGCCGACGCCACCCCCGCCAACGTCACGGACGGTCGTCCCAACCCGGACCCGCGTGACCACGGACTTGACTCCGACCCCGTCGTCAGGTGGAGGAGGCAGCACCTTCGGCTGCACGATGTCCGCGACAGTCTCGCCACCAGTGTGGTGGCTCACCGTGCTCGCGGCAGGCGTGCTCCTCGCGCGGCGTCGGCGCTGCGGCGCTCCCGCTCCTTGACGTGTAACCTTCCCCGGCACCTCCTTGGTAAGGGCCTATCGATTTTTCGGGTTCGGACATCTCGCGTGTAGGGGCAGTTCGGGAACTGCCCGAAAGGGCGCGTCGAATCGACAGCGTCGTGTGGGGCGATTCCCGAATCGCCCCTACATCCGAGAAGATCGACAGTCCCGTAAGGAAGGGGGATTTTGCCGGCATTCCCCCCCACCAAGGTGCAGCGCCGGCACCCCCCCAGCGACCAATCCTGTCCTGAGGCTCCCCGAAGGGGGGAGCGGCCCATAGAAAAGACGCCGGCTGCAGGCCTTACTGGAGGGCAAAGACGCGGGCGCCGTCGGTGCCGATATAGATGGTGCCGTCCTGCCCGATGGCCGGTGACGACTCGATCTGCTGCGGCTGATTATCCGCACAAAGTGGCTGGCTACACACGCTGCCATCACACGCCCCGCCCGTGAGGGCAGCGTTGCACAGAGCGATAGCGGTGTATGGTGGCGTCATGGTGCTGTCTTCGTCCACCACCACGTAGAGGTTGCCGTCCTTCGAGCCGACCACGACGACCACATCATTCCCGATCGCCACAGCAGGCGACGAAACGATTGCTCCTCCGGTGGGGATGGTCCACGCGACGCTGCCGTCAGACGTATTGATGGCGTACAACGTGCCATCGTCGGTGCCGAAGTACAGATGGCCATTCGCCAGCGCGGGGGACGATGAGATGGGCGCGACGCGCGGGGTCGTGAAGGATGGGAAGGTGAAGCCGGCAACCGGTTGCCCGGCAATGGCATTCAGCTTGAAGACATGTCCAGCGAGGTCGGCGGTGTACACGAACGTGCTGCTGCCTTGAACCTCCACCACCGGGGCGGTGATAATCGGCGCCGAGGCGGCAAAAGACCACTTTAAGGGGCCGTCATTTTGAAAGGCGCGTAACTGACGATCGGAGGAGCCGACGTAGAGTGACCCATCAGGCCCAATGGCCGCGGACGACTCGATGCTCGTCGTGCTTCCGGAGAAGCGCACGATGCCGTTCGGACAGACTCCGCTGAAGAGGCCGCTCTCCGCTCCCACGTACACCGTGCCATCGGTCAGGCTCAAGGTCGGTGAGGCGCTGACGTACGAGGCGAACGGAAACGGCCAATAGTTTTCTTGGAAGCCGCCGGTTGCGTTCACTCCGTAAAGGAATCCATCACCGGCGCCGACGAAAACCGCATCCTGGTTGTCCCGCGCTCCCACAACCGCCGTGCTCGTGATGGCCTGCGACAAGACCAGGTTGAAGCTCGTATCTTGGCTGAGGTCACTGGCGTTCAGCTTGTACACGATGTGATTGGTCGACCCGATGTAGACAGCCAGGTTGCCATTGTTGAGTGCCGGTGAGTTGAGCGCTGGGGAAGCGATGAAAGGGCCGGGTGGCGTGGGCTGCGGCGCTGCTGGAAACATCGCCTTGACTTCCGGATTGGCCGAGACGGTGACGTTGGTCACGGCGCCGGTGTTCTGCACATTGGCGCGAAACTTTGGCCACGTCGATCCGTTCTCGGTGTTCGGCGCCGGAGTTGGCAGGAACTGTGCGGGGTCGTTGAAGCTACAGGTGGGCGCGTTGTTACCGCTGTGGCAGCTCGCCAGTGTCAGGCCAAGCAGCGCCGCGAGGGTGATCCGGCTGCGCGCGGTCATTTCGGCCCCACGGCGTACACGTAGCCATCGTCAGAGCCGACATATGCCACGCCGTTGCCATCCAGCGCTGGAGACGAACGGATCGGCGCCGGAGTGGCTTGCGCGTTGGGAACCAAGGCTATCGGGAAATTCCATGGGTTCGGTTCGGCTCCGTCGAGCGTACTGATCGCATGCAACAGGCCGTCTTGGTCGCCGACGATGATGTAGCCGTCGCTCGACAACGCGGGTGACGAGCACAACTGCCTCTCGTTCGGTCTGGGCGTTGCGCACGCGGCGATCGGCGTCCGCACCAGAAACGGCATGGGCACGCCGGTTGCCGCGTCGATCAGCGTGATGCGTCCCGACGTTCTGACGCCCACCACCACAGTCAACGAGGTGCCAGGGACCGGCGTCAATGTTGGCGTGAGCGGCACCGGTGTCGGTGATCCAGGTGTTGGTGAAGGGGTTTGCGCGGGTGGGCCGACCGCGAGAGAGCTGGCAAAACCATCGCCGGAAGTTGCGTCCGATCCCCAGCTGGCGGAGCCGTCGGTGTTCAGGGCCAGGATGACGCCGTTGGCAGAGCTTGCGATGATGTTCGTCGCATTGGCCACCGCGGAAGGCGCGACGGAAACGTCCGCGCCGCCCGCCAACTCCGTCCTCCAAAGGAAATTGCCGCTCGAGGTGAGCGCGTACAGGAAGCCGTCATCTGTGGTGAAGTAGACGGTGCTGCCGAGCCCGATAGCGGGCGAGGACGTAATCGCACCGATGGTTGAGGGTTGACCGGGCGTTGGCGTCGGTGTCCCGACACCGGCCGTTGGCGTCGGCGACGCGGGGGGGGCGACCCGGGGGAACTGCCATTTGATCGAGCCATTTGCGTTGAGGGCGTACAGTCTGCCGCTCGTGTTGCCGCTGCCGTCAGTCACGACCGCGCCGATGAAAACACCGGCCACGTTAAACGTGTTGGGATTGATCGTGAAATTCGGCGACGAGATGAAGGAAACGTGCGCCCCTTGCGGCAGCGTGGAGTCGGTGCATGCCGGCTGGAAGCAGAAAACGCAGACGGGATTATTGTTGGTGCTAAATTGGAAGGCGTAGATGTTGCCTTCCTTCGAGGCGACGGCGATGTTGGTTCCGTTGTTGTTGTTGTACACCGCGGGCGAGGAGATCAGCGTCCCCAAACCAGTGTCCGGGGGCGGGTTGCATGCTGAAGTCGACGGGCATGCCCCGCAGCTATCGACGGAGCTCGGCCACACACTGGTCCCGTCCGAAAGGTTGAGAGCGGCGAGGATGCCTCCCTCACTGCCGACGAAAAGGGTATTGTTTATCCCGATCGCGGGAGATGCCGAGATCGGGTTATTGTCGATCTTGGTCGACCACAGGATGGAGACTGGGGTTGGTGTTCCGCCTGGATTCTTCACAACCCCGCCGATTCCCACGCCCGTATTGCCGAGGTCATGCCGGAATTTCTCCCATGACGCGGTCGGCGTCGTCGAGCCGGAACCGCCACCAGTGCAACCCGCCTGGAGGGCGAGCGCGAGGATCAACACGATTACACGAGTCCATATCATCGTGGAGGACTTGTCACAGCGCAGCGGGAAACTCAATGCCGGCCCTGCTTATGCGCGCCGCCGTGCCAGCAGGCGCGCGAGGTATGCGGGGCCGTCGGTGCCGTCAACCAGACCTTCGCTGTAGGCGAGGATCTCGCAACTGGCGAAGGCCAGACGCAGCTCACCGGGTTGCAGCATGTGCACGGGATTGCGCGGGTGGCCGAACGCCTGCTGGTCGATCAGAAAGGTTTCGAAAAGGATGATGCCGCCGGGTTTCACGGCGCGTTGCAGCGCCGCGAAGAGGGGGCGCTGCAGGTAACGGATATTGATGGCGGCATCATAGCGCGCCAGCGGCAGCGGGAAGGCCTCGAGATCGGCTTGGATCGCCCGCACCGCGACGCCGGCAGCGGCGGCCGCGACACGCGCGTGCTGCAAGGCGGTGAAGGAAATGTCGATGGCGTCGACGGTGTTGCCACGGCCCGCGAGGAAGAGCGCGTTGCGCCCGCTTCCAGCGGCAACATCGAGGATACGCCCGTGGAGCAGGTCCGCGTGCGCAACGAGGAACTCCGCCGGCGCGCGTTCGGGCCCACAGGTACCTGCCGCATAGCGCTCTTCCCAGCGCCGGCGATCGTCGGAAGCCATAGTATGCGCAGCCTATCGGACTTGGTGCGATGCAGCGAGCAACCGGGGGCGGATTATAGGCTAGCGCGTTGGTTCGGACAGCGAGGTCGATAAACAGCAGCGCGCTTGCGACGGCAGCGCATAGCGACCCAACGGGGAGCGGTCGCATAGAAAAGATGCCGGCTGCAGGCCTCAGTGTTGCACGGCCCGGGCGAGGACGAGCACGTCGACGCTGCGGGCTCCGGCCCGCCGCAGTGCCCCGGCGCATTCGTCGACGGTGGCGCCGGTGGTGAGGACATCATCGACGAGCAGAATGCGTTGTCCGTCGATGCGCTCCGGACGGGTGACGCGGAAGGCGCCGGCAACGTTGCGCCGGCGCTCCGACTCGCGCAGGTCGACCTGTGGCCGCGTCGGTCGGATGCGCGTCGAGGAATAGGGATCGATCACGCCCTGGCCGGGAAGGTGGCGCGCCAGCAGGTGCGCTTGATTGAAGCCCCGCCAACGCAGGCGGCTGATGTGCAACGGCACGGGAATGATCACGTCGTACGCCGCAGCCGCGAGCGGCGCGCGCCGGGCTAGCAACGCGCCCAGCGTGGGTGCCAGGCTGACATCGCGATTGTATTTGTAGCGTTGCAGCACCGCCTTCAGCGGCTCGCTACCAGTGGTGCTGGTCCGTGCAACCGTGTCGTTGCCATCGTAGATGGCGCAAGCGCGAGCGCGGCCGAAGTGCGGCAGGTGAGCGAGGCAGCGGCTGCACGGATGATCGGCCCCGTCGCGCGTGCGAAACGGCACCCCACAAATGGTGCACAGCGGCGACCGCGGCTGAGCGATCCGCGTGTCGCAGGCGCCGCAGAAGCGTGGGAGATCAGTGGGACAGCCGCACCCGTAACAGCTGGGCGGGTAGAAGAGGTTGAGAACCGTATTCCACAGTTGCACAGCCGCATGCTACGCAGCTGCAACCGACGCTGCAACCGGTCGTCTTTCGGCGCCCCCGTCGGTGTCCTACGCGTCCGCCTCATAGATCGGCTCGCCGGCGATCCAGGTCTGCGCCACCCGCGGTGGTTGCAACGCATCGAGCCGCCCTTCGAGGACAACCATGTCGGCACGTTTGCCGGGGCTGAGGCTGCCGCGTTCATCCTCTTGTCCACCGGCATAGGCGGCGCCCGTGGTGTAGGCGCGCAGCCACTCCTCGTAGTCGACGGCTTGCTCGGGACCGAGCACGGTGCCGGAGCCGGTGCGCCGCGTGGCGCCGTGCATCGATGTCTGTAGTGGCGCGTGGATGGCGCACGGATCATCGGAAGATGCGGCGAGGCGCACGCCGGCGTCGGCCATCGCGCCGAATGGCATCCAGATCTCGTCGTCGAACGTCAAGCCTTCGACCAGAGCGCCCATGTGATTGACGAATCCCGGTTGTACGACCCCAACAGCACCCAGCGCCGCCATCTGTCTGATCTGCGCCGGCGACGCCAGCGTGCCGTGTTCGATGCGGAAGCGGTGATCATCGTCGCGTCGTGCCCGCGCGGCGCGCGTGAAGGCGTCGAGCGCTGTCGCCATGCCGACGTTCCCCATGGCGTGGACGGCGACGCGGAAGCCGCGTGACACGGCACGTACCACGTGCTCGCTGAGATCGCTGAACTCCGTCCCCATCGTCAGGCGCATGCCCTGGGTCGCCGCGTCGATGGCCGGCGCAACGCCGCCGTCGGCAAACAGCTTGAGCGCCCCGACGCGCAGTTGCTCGTCGCCATCGCCCGTCACGGGACCGTCGAGGCGCGATGCCGGTGGCGCCATGAGGATGGCCTCGGCGTGGGGCATCATCAATACCGAAATGGGTAAGGTCCCGGCCTTGGTCATGGCGCGGTAGACGGCCTCCGCCGACGGTGCGCACGCGGCATCGTGGACGCAAGTGATGCCGTCGCGGATCAGCGTGCGGGCGCGTGCCGCGACGCACTCAGCCCAGCGGTCGGGATCATTGTACCCGGCGAGGGAGCGTGCATGCGCCGCGCTCCAGGCACGCTCGATCAGCAATCCGGTGGGCGCGCCGTCGGCGTCGCGGACGATTGTGCCACCCGCTGGCTCGGGCGTCGTCTTGCCGATTTGAAGCGCATCGAGACCCCGCGAACTGACAACGCACTGATGCAAGCTGAAGTGCACAACGATCACCGGCCGATCGATGTTCAGGGCGTCGAGGTCGTGCCGGTCCGGGAGCAAACCAGCAACCGTCTCACTCCAACCGACGCCGCGCACCCAGTCGGCCTGCGGCTCGCGCCGCGCCTGATCGCGCAACGCGTCCTGCAGAGCGGTCATGCTGGCGACCTGGCTCAGATCCGCCCAGAGCGGATGCAGCGCCGCGATGGACAGATGGTTGTGCGCGTCGATGAAGCCCGGTACGAGCGTGCGGCCAAGCAGGTTCTCGACCGTAGTGCCCGGGTATGCGTCGAGCAGCGCCCGCTCGCCGACCGCGACGATGCGGCCGTTGTCGATCACCACGACGTCGGGACACGGGTGCCGCGGGTCCATGGTGAGAATGCGGCCACCGAGAAATGCCCGTCGCTTCATCGCTGCGGCACGCAACTCAACTGGCAAATACGAAGGATTGGTGTCCTCTCCCGCGCGTCCTCTCAGCATGGCAGAGGGGAGGGTGAGGGTGATTGGCTCGTCCGGACACGTTGCAGCATGCAGCGTCTGCCCTCACCCCAACCCTCTCCCGATCGGAATAGACGCTCGGGAGAAGGGGAGAAACCGTCCAAAATCCCGCATGCACTAGCAGCCTGTCGGACTTGGCAGTGCCTAGCGACCAACGGGAGCGGTCCATAAGAAGAGACACCGACCGCAGGTCCTAGGCCTTCTTGAGTTCGTTCCAGCTTCTCAAGGTTACTAGCCGTCGGCACCGGGTTGCAGGTTGCGCAAATACCGCAACAGCGTGCGCACGCCGAACCCGGTGGCGCCGCGCGGGTGGCACGCGAACGGTTTGTCGGCCACCACCGTGCTGGAAAAATCGATATGCGCCCACGGCACCTGGTCGACGAACTCGCGCAGGAACAAGCCGCCGATGATGGTGCCGGCGCTGCCCTCGCCGGTGTTCTTGATGTCGGCGACGCTGCTGTCGATATCCGAACGGTACTCGGGCACCAGCGGCAGCTCCCAGAGCTGTTCCCCGCATGCGTGCCCGGCGCCGATGAGGGCCTGTACCAGTCCGGCGTCGGTCCCCATGATCGCGGCATAACGCGGGCCGAGAGCGGCGCGCACCGCGGCGGTAAGGGTGGCGAGATCAATCAGCACATCGGGCTTGGCGGCGGCGGCGAAGCTGAGAGCGTCGGCGAGCACCAGTCGGCCTTCGGCGTCGGTGTTGAGGACCTCAATGGTCTTCCCATTGTAAGCCCGGACGACGTCACCGGGTTTGATGGCGCGCCCGCCCGGCATGTTCTCGGTGGCGGGGATGTAGGCGCGCACCTCCACGGAGATGTCGAGGTCACGGATGACGCTCATGACCGCCAGGACTGCGGCGCCGCCGGCCATGTCGCGCTTCTGCGACGCCATTGCCTCGGCATTCTTCAGCGACAGGCCGCCGCTGTCGAAGGTGATACCCTTCCCGGCCAGAGCGACGCAGGTCCGTGCCTTGCCAGCCGGTCGATAACTGAGCTCGATGAACCGGGGCGGTTGCGCGCTGCCTTGTGCGACGCCGAGGAGCGCTCCCATACCGGCGCGCTTGATTCCGGCTGGGTCGAGGATGCGAGCCTGCAGGCGCTGTCGGCGGGCGATGCGCCTGGCTTCTTCGGCGAGATAGGTCGGCGTGACGAGCGCGGCGGGCGTGTTGATCAAGTCGCGCGCGTAGCAGGTTGCCGCCGCCGTGTGTTCGGCGCGGGCGACGGCGGCGCGCGTCGGCGTATCGGCGCGGTCGACCATGAGGATGAGGTGCTGCAACAGCGGCGCGCGGCGCGCCGTCGCGCTCTTCAAGCGATCGAATACATAGGCACTGAGCAGTGCGCCTTCACAGACGACTTCGAGCGTCGCCGGAGAACGCTCACCCTCGGGAATGACGACGGCGGCGCTCGCCGCTTGGAGGTCACGAGCTTGCGCGACGATGGCGTGCGCGAGCCGGTACCACGATTGGACGGCCGCTGGGGAGGCGGATGTCGACCGTGCGACCCGTGTGCCGCGCCGCGACCCGCCGGGCAGCGGCGCGACCGCCGTCATGCCAGGCGCTTCGTCGTCGCCAATCCCAACAGCCAGGATGTAACGCGCCGGCAGCCGGCCGTGCGTTTGAAAGAATGCCACCTGGCCGCTGGTCCCTTTGAAGCCGCGCTGCTGGATCTCGGCGACAAGTCGTCCGTCGACGCGCTGATCGAGCGCCGCCAGCTCCCCGGTTCTCCACTCGTTGCCTGCCGCAATGACCAGGACGTCAACCTTGACGTCGCCAGGGTTTCTCGGATCGAGCGTGATCTTCATGTGTTCCGAAACCTTTCCTTGAGGCGATCGACTCAAATTGAACGGCAGGCGCGAAAAATGGAAAACCGGGAATGGAAAACCGGGAATTCAAAACCGGCGAATGAGCAATCAGACCATTGGCCCGTTCTTCATTCTCGATTCCCGGTTCCCAGTTTTTCATCACTCTTGGTTTCCCTTCCCAACTATCCACTATTCCGCTTCAAGTAGTCGAGCAGCGTCGTGCGTTCCTCGTCCGTCAGCGGTGGAAGGCCGCGGCGCGCCATCTCGCCTTGCATGCGCTCGACCTGGAACTTCCACATCTCGAATTTCAAGGTCGACGGCGCGAAGAGGCGGTGGCAGGTGTCGCAGCGTTGCTGATACAGCCGTGCGCCTGGGGAGTCGGGCTCGGGCAGCTTGGGACTGCAGGCCGTCAGGCCAAACCCGATCAGCACGGCGACAGCGGCGGCCACGCGCCGTGGCATCCGACACTCACTCTTCATGCGTTCTCTCGACAATAGGCGGTTTGTCCCGGCGTTTCGGCGACGCCGATCTCGATAGTGCGAATGCCGTTGATGCCATCGGCGCGCAACTCGCGGCGGATTTCCGCGGCCAGGTAGCGCGCCAGCTCTTCGGCGGAGGTGTGCACGATCGGGATCAGCAGCACGTCCGAGGCGGGAAAGCGAAACTCGTCGTTTTCGTACTGCACGATGACCTGTTGTCCCTCGCTGCGGATGCGGAGGCAGTCGCTCTGCGCGGGAATCAAGGTCTTCTCGTCGAGGCGTTGGCACACGCGCTTGGCGACGGCCTTCACGACGCCGAAGTCGAGGACGTACCCTTGCTGTCCCAGTTCCCCTTCGATTTCCACCGAGACGCGATAGTTGTGGCCGTGCAGCGCTTCACGAAAGCCCTTGTAGGCGATGAAGTGCGCAGCGTTGAACTTGAGATAGTCCTTTTCGACGTGGACCTTGAACGATTGCGCGTACGCGTCGGCCATCAGCGGATCAGCTGATAGCTGATTACCGGCCCTTTAGGAACTGGCCTGGGCCTGCGCCCGGTATCTCTTAGGCCCAATGCCAGTGAGTTAACCCCAATGAGACAGAAAAGATTCACCACGGAGACACTGAGACACGGAGAGAGCGGCCGAATCAACGCCGAAGGGGCACTCCCCGAACGTTCATTTTATGCTTCCTTCTCTTCGACTCTCAGGAACCCTTGTCTTCTCTGTGCCTCCGTGTCTCCGTGGTGATGTCCTTTTCTCACATCAGGGTTAAGAATCGTCCTCGATGGCAGGCACCCCCTTCGACAGGTTCAGGACATGCTTCGAGACGGGCGCTGAGAGGATGCGGCTTCCTCAAGGTGAGCAGTGTATTGTCAGGGAGCATTGAGGTTTCCACTCATCCTGAGGAGGCGCCGTCCCTTCAGGCGCCGTCTCGAAGGATGCGATCTTGGCAGGATACCGCTTATGCCGTCCGACCACGCGGCGTAGATCTGTACCGAGACCAGGTGCGAGGCGTCAACGTCCTCGAAGCGATGCGGCCGCGGGATCAGGAAGCAGCTGGGCAGCGCCCAGCGCGAGGGCGACAAGCACCACTGCACGGCGTGATGCTGAGGTCAGCGACGAACGCCTTGGATGCACGCAACGATCCTCGTCTCAGTGAATCAAGTACCAGCCGAACGACTGTGGATCTGCGGCGCGCGTCTTTTTGCGCGTCCGCAGCAGCCGCCCTGTTCGGCCCTGTCGACTATCTGGTCATTGCGAGAAATTGGATTCATGCTCTTTTCCCAACGGTGCAATGCCGTCATCTCGTGCGGCGCCGGTAATGGACGAACGCGCCGATCCCGCAAACAACCGCCGGAAAGCCGATTGCAATCCCCAGCGGCACCGCCGGTGCATCGGACGCGACGAGGCGCGGCACGACGGCGAAAAAAGTGGCGGCGAGCAGGGTCTGGACGGCCCACACCTTCAATTCACTCGAGGCCGCCTGCTGGTTCGTTTCGACCGGGAAGGGTCCCGTCTCGGGCCAGCGGTCCGCTGCTGCTCGCGCCAATCGATCAGCAACGTGGACAGGAATGCTGAGCCTTGCGAACGGGAGATTTCCGAAGTTCAACCGCGCCAGCCGCCAGAAGAGCCAGCGTTTCCGTCGGACCCCGATCTGTTCCCAGGGAACGAAAAACGCACGGCAGAACGGCCCGAAGATTCTCAGCATCGCGATGCGCAGCCCCGAGGAACAGACCGATATATTCAGGATGCCATTCATGCTGATCCCCAATCCCATCGATCCAGATTCCCGCCGGAGTTGCAGCACCTGTCATAGACCGGGCTATCTGACCGCGGTGAGTTCACCGAAACTGACCGCGGCGAGATCGGCCAAAGTGACCGCAACGAGATCGGCCAAACTGACCGCGATTCAGCTCGGCCAAACTGACCGCGAGCGGCCCGGGGAGAGCCCCGGGGCGGTCGCCAGGGGAGAGGTGTATCTGCGATCCTTCGACGATTTGCATCGTCAGGAGGACGCAGTGAGTCAGAAGCGAACGGAGATGGATCAATTGCAGGAATTGGTGCGGTTGCACCGGATGGGGGCCGGGTGTCGGGAGGTCGCGCGGTTGTTGGCGATCAGCCCGAACACCGAACGGCAGTACCGCGAGATCTTGGCGGCCGAAGGGCTCTTGGTGGGCACGGTCGACGCCCTGCCCGAATTGGCGGAGCTGAAGGCCGCGGTGGTCAAGCACGTGGGCGAGAAGCGCACGCCACAGCAGACCTCGTCGGTGGAGCGGTGGACCGAAACGGTGCGGACAATGATGACGAAGGAGGCGACTCCGAAGGCCATCTACGATTGTCTGCGTCTGGAGCACAAGGAGTTCGCCGGCAGCCTGTCGGCGATCAAGCGCCTATACGCCCGGCTGCGCGGCGAGCAGCCCGTGGACGCCACGGACATCACGATCGCGGTGGTGAGCGCTCCCGGCGAGATCGCCCAGGTGGACTTCGGCTACGTGGGCAAGCTCTACGATCCGGCGCAGGGCGTACTGCGCAAGGCGTGGGTGTTTGTGATGGGGCTGACCGACAGTCGCCATCTGTTCGCGCGCGTTGTCTTCGATCAGCGGGTGACGACCTGGATGGCGCTGCATGTCGAGGCCTTCAAATACTTCGGCGGTGTGGTGGAGACCGTGGTCCCCGCCAATCTCAAAGCCGCGGTGGTGCGCGCGGCCTTCGGGTTCAGCGAAGAGCCGGCCCTCAATCGCCGCTACCGCGCGTTGGCCCGCCACTACGGCTGTAAGATCGATCCGACCCCGCCCTACAGCCCGGAGAAAAAAGGTGGCGTGGAGGGAGGACGCCCGCGTGGCCACCCACCAGCGCAACAAGCCGGTGCCGCCCCAAGAAGCTGCGGCTCTCAGGCACGCTGCACACCCTGGAGCTACGGACCCGCCAGGCGGTCGAGGATCAGCTGCCGTATCCCGAGTTTCTCTATCGCCTGCTCAGCGACGAGGTCGAACGGCGCGAAGCCAAGCAGCTGGAGGTGCGCACCCGCCGCGCTGGCTTCGACGCACTCAAGACCCTGGAGGACTTCGAATTCAGTTTCAATCCGAAGATCCCCAAGGCCAAGATCATCGACCTGGCCACCTGCCAATTCGTCACCCGCAAAGAGGCGCTGCTTCTGGTCGGTCCCAGTGGCGTCGGCAAGTCGCATCTCGCCCAGGCCTTCGGACACCGGGCCTGTCGGCTGGGCTACAGCGTGCTGTATCTGACGGCGAACAAGCTGTTTGCGGAGTTGCGCGCCGCGCGCGCCGACCGCAGCTACGATCGCAAGCTGTGGCGCTTCACCAACCCGATGCTGTTGCTCCTCGACGACGTCGGGTTGCGTCCGCTGCGGCACGAGGAACCTGAGGACCTCTACGAAATCATTCGCCAGCGCTACGAGCACGGCGCCACGATGCTCACGTCGAACCGCGCCCTCGAGGAATGGCCGGCGCTGTTCGGCGACGCGCTGCTGGCCAGTGCCGCGATGGACCGGCTCCTGCACCATGCGCACGTGATTGCCATCGAGGGCGACTCGTATCGCAACCCGCCCCCACGCCGCGGCGGCACGAAGGCAAGCAGCGCGGACTCGGCACGCGCCCACGCGTAAGTGGTACCCATGCTCATCGCCACCAGCACAGTCGCTGCCAGCTTCCCCCCGGCAGCGCTCCACACGCTGGGCGGACGGCGTGCCACGAAGATCGCTCCCCGCCCCGCCGCGGGCCTCGTGGGGGGGGCCCGCACCCCGCCACCCCGCGCTCGGTCCGGCAGCGTGTGGAGAGCTGCCCCCAGCCCCATCCGCCGGCGCGACGTGCTGTGGTCGAACGCCAGCACATACGCGCTACCGCAACAACGAAAGGAGGCTGTGGACAGTCTGCCCGATTGCGTGTGGATGATTACGCCAAATGCGCGGTCAGTTTGGCGAGCTGAGTGCGGTCAGTTTAGGCGAGCCTTGACAGGCAGCGACTTCGACGCGCTGGCATCACGCTCGACACCGAGGAAATAGAAGTGGCCAGAAACGCATTGCAGTGCGCGATGTTGTTCCAGGTTGTCATGCGGACGATGAGCGACCCACGCGCGGGGCGAGAGAAGCGCATCCGAGAACTGGCTAACTGGCTGCTTGGTCGGCCGAAGACGACGAGCCTCAAAGTGCTCTACGAGCCCACAGCACTTAAGGCGGACTGGGACGGCCTGCGTGCAGGTTGGCCGAGAGTCTACATCCGCTACCTGGCCAGCGGACTTGGCGGTATCTGGCCATTGAAGGCGGAGGATGACACCTACGCGTTGAACGCGGACGATGCCGTTGTCGCGGTTCAAGCCATGCACGGCTTCCCAAGTTGGGAAGCGTGCCGGCGCGCGCTGCATCGCGCTGGCGCCAAGGGGCTGCCGAACACGCGGGAACCCGTCTGAGACTGACCTCGCAGTGACAGCAACGCCGTTTGTGTCCTTGTGCGCTGGTGCGGCACGCGTGGTACTGCGCACCAGATGCCGACACTACGGACCACGAGATACGACACCTACTTGCCGATTCGGCTGAGTCGCACGCTGCTGGAGCGCGCACAGAAAGCTGCGGCAGTGCGGGAGCAACGCACGTCTGAGCTGGTGCGTGACGCGCTGCGCGCGCACTTGGCGCAGCTGGAACGCGAAGAGCAGTAAAGGCGGCAGTGTCATAGCGATGGCCCGCACAGCAGCGCGGAGTGACGCCTGCGCTCGGGATGAGCCGGAATTGCTTCCGCATCACGGGGCGTTGGTACAAGGTATCCGTTCGGCCAGCCACGTATCGAGCTGAGCCCCGGGATTTGCGAGCCTCTGTCGCCTGGAGGTGGTGGCGATGGAGACCAGACGACAGGAGTGGGCAGCGCGGGTCGACCGGTGGCGGCAG
>Ga0265331_10000300_pt1 | contig 53937 bp, 45 predicted proteins | sample 41923metaG_FD_202088 | JGI IMG/M metagenome (GOLD analysis project Ga0265331, IMG submission 202088) | Rhizosphere microbial communities from Carex aquatilis grown in University of Washington, Seatle, WA, United States - 4-19-23 metaG | ecosystem: Host-associated > Plants > Roots > Rhizosphere... | reverse complement strand
CTTGCGCCGAGCGGCTACCGCGTTCCACCTCGCCTTGGCTGCTCCAACGAGCCACTCTCGGGCGCGCCAACGCCCGCCTCCACCCAAATCCCTACGCCTTCAGAGTTCGCGTGAATGATGCGGGCTAGAACCTGCGATCGGCGTCTGTTCTATGGACCGCCCCCCCCGTCGGGGAGCCTCAGGTCAGGTTTGGTCGCTAGGGACCGCCAAGTCCGAAAAGCTGCCAGACAGCCGGGGACTGGCCGTCGAAGGAGATTGCCGGCCGCAGGCCCGCAGCGGCTTGCGGCCGGCGTCACCATTGTCAGCGGAGCGGCAGGAACGCTCCGCTGGCGGTGACTACACTTCGTCCCAAAAAAGGTCGGCGTGCTTCAGGGAAGTCAACGCGGACACGGCAGCCACTTGAGGCCGCTGACCGAACTCCGCCGGGTGCGAGCGAAGATAGCGCTCGAGCTGGCTGATCCGTCGCGAGAGGTGACGGACCTCTTGGCGTCGGACGAAGGTGAAGCGCTGCAGCAGCGGCTGAAGGCGTCGTTGAGCTTCCTTTTCCAAATTCGACAGGAACGGCATGACATCCTCCATATGGCCGGTACGCTACGCCGCCACTTCGTCCTTGTACAGCCCAGTACTATCTGATCCGCATACTGCAAAGGCGCTGCCATAGCCGTTTGGAAGTGACGACGCCGTGCGCCATCATCCAAACTCCGCCCAGCACAGACCTTGAGCACTCCCCCGCATCGCGTGCCCTGCGTTTAAGCGGCGAAGGACGCGTTGAATCGGGGCCGCATCACGACGTTCAATTCACAAGGTTGGCCTGACCATTGCTCCACCAGTGCGCCAAGTCGCATTGGGAAAGGACGCACCATGAGAACGAGCCGAATGACGTGCGCCGTTGGTGATGTTGGGTCTCTTGGCAGTCGGGTTCTCGGATTGAATTCCTCCGTGCCTGAAGAAGCCTGTGAGGGCGGTGGGTGGCGTAATTTGGAGGCTGACCAAGCCTTGGCCCTCCACTTGAAGGAGCGCGATTGTACGAAAGCGCTAGTTGCGGCCGTGGTGATTCGCGCTTGCGACGACTTGAAGCTCGGGCGTGTCCTCGCCGCTCAAGCACTCGAGTGGTTCAACGAGCGTGACCCAGTCGATGCGTGGTCGTTTGAGTGGTGCTGCGCGATCTTGAATCTCGATCCCGATGCCGTGCGCCAGCAGTTGGCCGAGGCTCCCGGCGTCCAACCACAACGACGCTTGGCCGCCGTGCAGTCACGTGACCCGTCCGTCTAAGGCGTCCGGCACGAGCCAGCAATTCGAAGGGCACCATAACAACAGCAAATTGGAACAGCGCGACGACCTCACGGACGCAGGACCCTGGAAAGGATGCGGGGGTTAGGCCGCGGAATCGCCCGACGCGGGTGAGCCCTTCTCCGAGGGCGATGGAGTTGGGGATTTTCGCGGCACGGCTTTCAAGTGCGGCGTTGGTCGGGGCGCTCGTAGATGACGCTCCAATTGGTCGATGCGCTGCGAGAGCCCACCGACATCTTTCTGCGACGCCAAGCCCAGCCGCCAGATCAAGCGGACGAACAGGCGCTCAAAACGCTCTTCGAGTTGCTTGTCGAGCGACGACCACAGCCGCGAGAGCCGTGCCTCCACGTCTTTGGTGGGACCTGCGCTGCGTGGTGTGCGTTTGGTGGGTGGGCGGCGCGCCATCTTCTTACTTGCCATGCAGATTCTCTCCTACAATTGTTCCTACGCCCAACGCGCGGCGCGAGCAACCCGGCCGGAGAGGGTGAGGTGACGTGTGTCACCGGGGCTTGTCGCTGTGGTGGTGGTGCCAACCGTCAGACGCGTTGGATACTTGGGCTGCTGCTGACGGTGCTCGGGCGCATTGTCTTTTCGCGCTTTGCGTTTTACGGTGCGCGTTCCGATGCTCACCCGACGCGCCTTTTTCACCAAGCTCGCTCTGGCCGCGGCAGCGGTCAGCTGCGCGGGATGCACGCGCGCCTCCGACTACTCGGACGACGACGCGGCACGACTGGCGCGACAGATGGCGGACGAGGTGGCGCGGTCGGGGACCGGTCCATACGGGAAGTTGCGCTTCCAGGGCTATCGGGGCTTGGCGCAGCTGCCCTACTTCCGGCTGGATGAGTACGGGCAACTGCGCATCCAGGTCGACGGCTTACCGCCGGTGATCGACTGTCATACTCACCTCGGCTGGTCACAGATGTTGGCCCCGCAGGTGGATCTGCTGCGCCGCGCGCCACGTACGGAATACTATCTCGATTGCGATCAACAGGAGCCGCCGTGTGCGCTCGATCTCGACGTCTACGTGAACGCCAACTTCACCGAGGCCATGCATCGCGAACTGTCGCACGAGGTGCTCGCCAGCTTGACGGTTGGCAGCGGGGCGGCGGCGACGCACACCATTCCGAACCTCGTGGCCGAGATGGACGCGAGCGGCGTCGGCAAGGCGGCGGTGTTGCCGATCGCCGCGGGCTTGCCCTTCGACAGTGACCCGACACTGCACGTGCTCGATGCGATCGCCAAGGCGGGCGCTGCCGATCGTTTGATCCCGTTTGCTTCTGTCCACCCACACGATGCGCGTAAACGGGAGCAACTACGCGCCTACGCGCAACGCGGCGCGCGTGGGGTGAAGCTCCATCCGGAGATGCAACGCTTTGCGCCCGATGAGCCTGCCGCGATGGAGGTGTACGAGGAATGTGGCCGCCTGCATTTGCCGGTCATCTTCCACGCTGGGCGCTCCGGTATCGAACCAGGTTTCCTGCGCCCCTATGCTCTCATTCGTCACTACCTACCTGCGATTAGGACCTTCCCCGACGTGCGCTTCATCCTCGGTCACGCCGGCGCCCGCGATGTGGCTGACGCCATCCCGGTCGCGCAGCAGCACGACAATGTGTGGCTGGAGATCTCGGGACAGGGCGTTACGCAACTCGACGACCTCCTGCGTGTCGTGGGCGAGCATAAGCTCCTGTACGGCACCGACTGGCCGTTCTACCCGCTCGCCGTAACGTTGGCGAAAGTGCTGATCGTGACCGAAAAGCGGCCGTCGGCGCGTCAGGCGATTCTCGCAGGGAATGCTGAGGGGCTGCTGGGTATTAGAGAGTGGTAATCCGTGATCACTGATTACGGGTCACTAGCAGCCTGTCGGCCTTGGCCGTGCACAGCGACCAATCCTGCCCTGAGGCTCCCCGAAGGGGGAAGCGGACCATAGGACAGACGCCGGCCGCAGGTCCTCATGGAATCGGTTGCGGTGAACGCTGCGCCGAGCAATCGATGGTGACGGTCGCCGCCATATAGGTCGTTGCGGTTTGCTCAACCTTGAACGGGGCGACCTTGGAATATGTGTAGGCCTTCGGATCGGTCCCATAGCGGATTTGCATGGTGTATTCGCCCGGCGCGACATTGACGGTACGGCTTTCGTTGTCGGATAAGTCGAGGACCTGCGCAGTGGGACCCACCAGCTCCGCATGCACAGGGTCTCCAGACTTATTCTCGACGGTGAGCGTGTTGGGGGACACCGGGTCTTGTGCGCGTACTACGCGCGCGGGAACCAACCCCGTACTCGCGAGCAACGCTATGCTGAGAAAGATGGTTCGCCAAACGTGCAACTTCATAGAGCGACCTTTCATTCGATGCTGATGACTTTCCTACCAAATTGCGGCGCCGACTGGCAATCGGGAAGGCACTTGATGCGGGCGGTGCCCCCTCCCGTGCCCGCTTATCACGGGCAACTTGGCGGATCGAAGTTCAACTGACTCGTGGTGATGATATTTGTCCACGGACCGGCAGGCACTTCGGTCGCCTCGACAAAACGCCAATTGGTCGGGGTGATGCCGTCGGCGATCTGCAAGCAATCGCGCATGGCTGGCGAGACATCGAGACCGGCGTGCAGGTTGATGCCATTACGCGGCCGGCTGAGCCCAAACACATAGCGGTAATCGTTCTCCTTGAACGGACCAACGTCCTCCCATTGTCCGTAACACGTGTGCGCCCCGGACATGACTTTTAGCCAGCGATTCTTAACGGCAGAGCTCGTGTCTGGGATCGTTGCGATCTTGGCCCATGGTACGACCGTTGGCACGTTCGGCCGGCGATTGCCGTTGTCGTCGATGTCGTCGAAGGGCAGGGCAACATAGAACGGGTTGTCGTGCGGCGTGAACGCTGCGGGAGAGTAGCCGCTGCGATGGTCCGGAGCGTCGATGCCACCGTAGCGCTCTTTCCAGCACTCGTCCCAAGCGCTGTCGTCATTGGCGATGAAGCCATTGTCGGCATCGGCCGGCTCGCCGATCCAGAAGATGGTTGTCGACACCGCCTCGTGCAGCTTGACCAACCGGCGGGCACGGCTCGAGCGCAACGCGCCGCTGCTGTCGCGCGCTTCCACCCACCAGTAGATCGCCCCATAGCCGTTGTTGGTCGCTTGCCGGATGATACGTCTCCACTGCGCCGTCGTCGGTGTGAAGTTGGACGCGGCGAGAAACCCCGTGGCTGACGGAAACTTGATGGGTTTCCGATAGGAATCAAAGCCCGAAAAGTAAATCTGGTAGTCCGTGGCACCGCTGCTACCGATCCAAGTGAAGGTCGGCGGTGTTGCTGTCACCACGTCGGTGTTGTCTGCAGGACCATTCAAGGTCACCGTTGGTCCCGCCGGCGCCGGCGGATGTTTCGGGTTCAGGCGGTATTGATCGAGCGCGCGCGGGGGATTGTACGCGACGTATCCGCGCGCCTCGGCGAGCGAATAGAACGTGTCGACGAGCGATGGGATGGTGGGGTAGTCGATTACCAGCACGATTTTTCCGGCGTCGCGGAACAAATCGAGCCACGCGGTGACGTGCTCGCTTTGATACAAAGTCTGGATGCGGTTGCCGTTGCTCCACGTATCCTCGGCCCCAATGCCGGAGACGGTGGTGATGTAGCTCGGATCGACGGTCGCCAGCTGCGCGCCATTCTGCGGGAAGACTTGAAAGTCCGGCTTGCCCCTGGTCACGCGCGCATAGGTCGCGATGGCTGTGACGAAGTCGACCATGTCCTGGGCAGCGGTTGGACGCTCGTTGTTTCCGTCTGGCCCCCAGAACTCGAACGCATCGATGACGTCGAGGTACACGCCGTCAAAGCCCTGATCGATGATTTGATCCAGGTACGCACCCGACGCTCCGAAGATGACGCTCTGCCAGGCTGGATCCCAGTACCGCACCTTGAAATTGTCCGGATAGCTTGGGTCTGCCGGGCCGAGCCATGCTGGTGAACCCGGATGCCACGATGCCTGCCAATAGAAGCGATAGTTTTCGGCTTCGCCAATACTCAGGTACGCGAGCGCAACGCGGCCCCCATTGCGCAGCGTCGCGACGTCCGCCGTCGACAGCTTGGTACTCCCCGAACCGTCGAGGCTATAGTCGGCGACCACCAGATCAAACGGCGATGCGCCGGCCTGCGCCACGTCGAGGTTCTGCAGTTGGTAGAGAAAGCTGCGCGGCTGCGCCCAGGCGGGAGCCGCAAGGAGCGTCGCGAGCAAACTGGCGAAGAGGATACGCATCGTGCGGCTACGATACTGGGCAAAGCGGCGGTTGGGAAGCGCGAACCGCGCTGCGGCGGGTGTTGCTGGAGGAACCGCTCGCACCCTGTCGGACTTGGCGACCCTAGCGACCAATCCTGCCCTGAGGCTCCCCGAAGGGGGGAGCGGTCCATAGGGGAGCGGTCCATAGAAGAGACGCCGGCCGCAGGCCCCCGTGGCCTGTGCTGCGGGCTTCTGATAATGAGTTTGAGACCGCACAGAGGGAGGGTTCCACATGCCGCAGATCGATCCGCAACAGGCGATTGACTTCATGACACCGGTGCTGCGCAATACCAAGGCCAAATTATTCGTCCTCAACAGCTTTCGCGTCGGTGAAGTGCGCGGGGCGCGTGATCTGTCGGCATTCGTCGAGCTGATCGTTGATCCGGGCGTGAAGGCAAAGGTCATCCGTCACACCGCCGACGAGGGGCGACATCAGTACCTCCTCGCCAAGCGCATGATCGAGGTCGCCGGTGTTGCTGCGCTGCGGCCGGTGGCCAAAGAGCTCGATTTCCTCGAACAGCTCTCCGAGGCTGGCCGCGCCGCCTCCTCCGGTCGCCAGCCACTCGAAGAGAAGATCATCGCGCAGACGCCGATCGAAAACCGCGATCTCGTCGGTTTTGCCGTTGGTGCTCATCGCATCGAGAAGGACGCCCTCGATTTTCTGCACATCGTCTGGCAGAGCTGCGGCATGGATCTCGGCACGCGGCGGGTCATCGAAGACATCGCCGCCGACGAGGAATATCACGTGCGCTACCTCAGCGAGCTGATCCGCCAATTTCAGGATGAGGGATTCACCGAGGAGCTGCGCGCGCAGCAGGCAATCGTCGATCAGATCAACGACGAGATCGGTGCCACGATGGACGCGCGCATGGGAGAGCAGTTTGCCCGACTGCTCGCGAGTCCTGAGTCCTGAGTCCTGGGTTCCGAGTGCTGAGATCCGAATTCTTTTTCGCTCAGGACTCAGCACTCAGCACTTGCCTCTTACGGTTCAATCCGCAGGTGCGGGTGCCGGCGCCACAGGTACACCGCCATTGCGGCAGCAGCGAGGATGTTGCCGGCGAGAACCTTCTCCCACGCCAACGCCAGCAGCACATCCTGTGCGAAGATCATCAGGGCGGTCATGAAGCCGAACTCGAAAATCACGAAGAACAGGACCACACCGAAGCCGAGATTCGGCCGGCGTTCGGCGAGAGCCAGCAGGTGCGACGCGACGCCGCCGATGACGCCGAAGACCAAGACGTGCACCCAGGTAAACACCAACACCATGTCGAACGACGCGGTAGTCGCCTCGGGGTGACCGAGACCGGTGTCGTGACGGAACAGGGCCGTTCCAAGAACCGTCGGCGTATACAGCGGCCGCCCAGCGAGGGTGTCGAAGATTAGAAACCAGACCGCGATCACCGCCGCACCAAGTACACCGGCGACGATTCCCTCCTGATAGAGCTTGGCGATCTCCGTAGTCTGGGTGGGGAACCCAGCCGTGGTTGATGCATCAGCCCGGGTAACCATAGTCGACCTCCTTTCCCGGTGTCACTGACGTCGGACCGCTGACAACGACGATGCTACGCCCCGCGCATGAGCCTGTCGAGCCACGTTCGAGCGCAAAGGTCTAGCGCCTGCGCTGTCGCGACGTCACCCCTCATTCAAGATCATTGCGAATGTGGGCGGATGGGAAGCGGAGCGGTAGCGTCTGTGGCTCTGCGTGAGCTTTGATCTTGTGCGCGGCCCTCAATTGACCACGTTGATCGCGCGGCCAGCCAGAAATGCGGCGAGGTTATGCGCCGTCTGCGTCATCAGACGACGTCGCGCTGCCAGGCTGGCCCAGGCCAGGTGCGGCGTGATGAAGCAGTTGCGCACGCCGAGCAACGGATTGTCGGGGCGCATGGGCTCCACGGATACGACATCGACGGCGGCGCCCGCCAGCTGGTCCGCGTTCAAGGCGGCCGCCAGCGCCGCTTCGTCGACCAGGCCGCCGCGGGCGGTATTGATGAAGAAGGCCGTCGGCTTCATGTGCCGCAGTAACGCCCGATTGACGAATCTGGAGTTCTCGGTGGTCAGCGGGCAGTGCAGGCTGACCACATCGCTGCGCGCAAAGACCTCCTCCACGCTTGCGCGCTCTACGCCGGTGCTCGGCGCGTGGGTGCGACCGGCGGCGATTACGTGCATGCCGAAGGCGCTCGCCACCGCGGCGACCCGCTGGCCGATGCGCCCGAAGCCGACGATTCCCATCGTCAGGCCCGCCAGCTCGAGCGGCGGTGCCTTCCAGAAACAGAAATCCGGCGCGGCCGTCCATTCGCCGGCACGCACCGCCGTGCTGTGTTCGGCGACACGATGGCCGAGCTCCAGGAGCAAGGCGAAGACATGCTGGGCAACGGAGTCGGTGCCATACTCTGGCACGTTGGAAACGGGGATGCCGTGCTGGCGCGCCGCTACGACGTCCACGATATTGTAGCCGGTCGCCAGGACTGAAATGAAACGCAGCGCCGGCAGCTGCGCAAGCATCGGGGCGGTCAGTGGCGTCTTGTTTGTCAGAAGGATCTCCGCCGGCAGCGCCCGCTCGATGACGAGTGCCTCCGGCGTCCGATCGTAAACCGTCAGACTACCCTGCGCGGCCACCTCATCCCACGGGTTGTCTCCCGGGTTCAGGGTGTATCCATCCAACACGACCAATCTCATATGGATGGAGTGTCGGCGGTCACGGCATGCAAGGACGGCCGTCCGTTGCGCTCGACGGTCAGGCGATGGGCCTCGAGCCATTCCAGAACGACTGGATAGACGTCGTCTGGTGCGTGCAAGCCGAGCACGAGATCGGCGTGACTGTAGTCGTGCGCAAAGCCGGTGGCCTTACCGATGACGCGGAATGCCTTGTCGCGCGAGGCCACGCGCGCATACACGCGCTCCAGATCGCGCGCGGGTGTGAGGCCGTCCTTGCTGCCGGCGATGATCAGAATGGGGGTGGTTACCCGCTCGAGGTGCTCGGTGAAATCGAACACGCCGTAGCGGTCGCTCATTTCCTTCGTGTCGTACCAGCGCGCGAACTCGCGCAGCAGCGACGTGGGCAGGTCGTCGACGGCCGTCAGCATCAAGGTGCGCAGCAAGCGCACGTCGGCGTTGCCGGGATGCCAGCCGAGCTCGGAGATGCTGTCGCCCAGGACGCCGGTGACCAGCGCCGCGAATGGCGCCGCCAACCGCGCGACGATGCCCGTTGGTATGCGTCCCGACCACATGCGCAACAAGCCACGGTAGGGTATGCCGAAGTCGATGAGCGGATGCCCCACATCGCTCATGGTTGGTGAGCCCAGCGTCACGGCGCTGGCGATCTTCTTGTGCACCGGACTCATCAGCAACGCGTACGCAATCATGCCACCCATGGAATGGCCGACCCAATGCACCTGGCGCACCCCGGTTTCGCGCAACACCGTCTTGAGGATTGCCGGCGCATCGTGCTGAACATAGTCCTCGAAGGTCCAGTTGAAGGACTTCCGGTTCCATATGGTGGGACGCGTCGATCGTCCGGCACCGCGCAGCTCGACGACCCAGACATCGTAGCCGTAGCGCTGGAGATACCGGGCCATCGAGATCCGCCCGGGACCGTCCATGTCCCATCGGTTCGACGACATGCCGTGACACAAGACGACCGGCGTGCGATGCGCGCTGCGGCGCAGTGGGAAGCGATAAAGCGCCAGGCGCCAGCCGTCACGCGTGCGTGCCGAGTAACGTTGGGGACGAATTTCCCGTCCCAACTCGAACCAGCCGTCGATGAGCCATTGCATCGGATTCCTCCTCCCATCATCCACGCAACTGGCGTGCAGCGTGGCAGCATGTGGCGCGTGCCGAGTGACACCGCCGACCAGTCACGCTATACACGCCGGACGAAACACGTTGCAACTGCACGCCGGTGAACGTAAGAAGGGAGCGCCACGGAGAGGTGGCCGAGCGGCCGAAGGCGCACGCTTGGAAAGCGTGTGTACCCTCACAGGTACCGTGGGTTCGAATCCCACCCTCTCCGTTTTTCCGCCGCCGGGTGCTGGACGCGCCCGCTGTGACGTGCGAACATTGGGTGGCCGTCGGTGCGGCGGTCGAGTGAATGGTGGTCACTAGTGATAGCTAGGTCCCGCGCAAGAGGGCATCGCGAACCCCGTCAGGTCCGGAAGGAAGCAGCGGTACCGAAGGCTTCTCTGTGCCGTGGGGAAACCTAGCTATCACTAGTGGCCGCCTGGCAAGGCGCGTGGCTCGTTGCACGTGGCTCGTGGTCGGAATACAAGCCAATTGCGAGTGGCGCGCATGAGGTATCCTGGGGCGACGCGTGTCATGCTACGAACCGCGCGCGATCCGGCGCGCCAGAGGACGACACGCGACGTGCCACGTGCTACGAGCATTCTGCCATGAGTTACCTGGTCTTCGCCCGCAAGTGGCGCCCGCAAACTTTTGACGAGCTCGTCGGCCAAGAGCACGTCAGTCAGACGCTGAGCAACGCCATCCGCAGCGACCGTGTGGCGCACGCGTTCCTCTTCACCGGCGTGCGCGGTGTTGGCAAGACCACGGCCGCCCGTATTTTGGCCAAGGCGCTGAACTGCGAGCACGGTCCAACCCCGACACCGTGCAACACGTGCAGCAACTGCAAGGAAATCACCGCCGGCAACTCGGTCGACGTTTTGGAGATCGACGGTGCCTCCAACACCGGCGTCGACGACGTGCGGGAGATCATCGAGAACGTCCGTTACCAGCCGGCCAAGAGCCGCTTCAAGATCTACATCATCGACGAAGTGCACATGCTGTCGACCAGCGCCTTCAACGCGTTGCTCAAGACCTTGGAGGAACCGCCGGCGCATGTGAAATTCATCTTCGCCACGACCGATCCGCACAAGGTGCCGCACACCATCCACTCGCGCTGCCAGCGCTATGACTTCAGACGCATCTCATTCCGCCTGATCGCCGACCGCCTGGCGCACATCGCGCGCAGCGAGGCGATCGAGGTCAGCGATCGCGCCCTGTTTCTCATCGCTCGGGAAGGCGAGGGCAGCATGCGTGACGCGCAGTCGCTGTTCGATCAGGTGATTGCCTTCGCCGGCAAAACGGTCCGCGATGCAGACGTCGCGACCGCCCTGGGTCTCGCCGACCGAAAAGTGCTCTACGCGGTGGGAGAGGCGATCGTCAGCCGCGACGCGCCGCGCGCATTGTCCCTGCTCAACGACCTGCACTTGTACGGCTATGACATGCGCCGCTTCGCACGCGAGCTGCTCGAACACTTCCGTAACCTGTCGGTGGTGCGCCTGGTGCCGACGGGTGATTTGCTTCCCGACATCCCCGACGAGGAGCGCTCGGAGATCGGCAGGCAGGCGGAACAGATGGGCACGGAAGACCTTGACCGTTGCTTCCGCTTGTTGCTGGCAACCGAAGTCGAAGTTGCGCGCGCGCCGTTTCCAAAGCTGGTGATGGAGATGGCATTGATCAAGCTTGCCACCCTGACGCCGGTGGTGGCGGTCGAAGAGGTCCTCGAACGCCTCGATGAGCTGCAGCGCCAACTGGGCGGAGCCGCGGCCGCCAGCCCGGTCAGCGGAGGCGAGCCGAGCGTCCGCACGACGCGGGTGGCGGCGCCCGCCGCGGCGCCGCCACCGCCGAGCGGGTCGCGACGCGGAGCGGAGGTGCGTCAGCCCGCCGCCGAGCCCACCGCTGTCGGCGGTGGCGACCAGAGCTGGGACGGCTTTCTTGCCTTCGTCGGAAAGCAGAAGGTGTCGCTGGCGACGTATCTGCGCGCCAGCGAGCCGTCGGCGGTCGACGGGCCGACACTGGCGCTGCGCGTGCCGGCAGGGCACTACCACGATTATCTCGCGCAGCGGAATCACACGCAGCTGGTCGAAGACCTGGCGCAGCAGTTCTTCGGCCGCCCGCTGCGCGTCACGGTGCAGGTGGCCAGCCCTGCGGCGGAGTCCACCGCCGAGCCGGCGGAAGACGCGGCGGACCTACACAGTGTGGCGCTCGGCGACCCGGTCGTCCGCGCCGCGGTTGAGATTTTCGGCGGCGAGGTGCAAGAAGTGAAATCGCGCGCCCGGCGCCCACGAGGAACAGAATGAGCAAAGGACCCAACCCACTCGGGAACATCATGAAACAGGCGCAAGAGCTGCAGGAGCGCCTCGGTCAGGTTCAGGAGCAGGCGGCTGCGCAGACCGTCGAAGCCAGCGCCGGCGGCGGCATGGTGACCGCCGTGGTCAGCGGCCGGCTCGAGATCGTCTCCCTGCGGATCGATCCCGAAGTGCTGAAGAGCAGCGACGTCGAAATGCTCCAGGACCTGGTGATGGCGGCTATCAATCAGGGCATTCGCAATGCCCAGGCAATGATGGCCGAGGAAATGAAGAAAGTGACCGGAGGCCTGAAGATCCCCGGGCTCAGTTTCTAGGAAAGTGATGAGTGACAAGTGACGAGTGGCGAGTTCTGAAGATGGTCTCGATACTCGCCATGCCCGCTCACAATTCTCTGTCCCCACTCATCACTCGTCACTGATCACTCGTCACTTTCCGCCATGTCCGCCCTTCCTCCGCCGCTAGCACGGCTGATTCACGAGCTGGTCAAGCTGCCGAGCGTTGGCGAGAAAACCGCCACCCGGCTTGCCTTCCATTTGCTGCGCGCCGACCGCCACGATGTCGAGTTGCTGGCTGACGCGCTGGTGAAGATGCGCGATGAGGTCAAGCTGTGCTCGGTCTGCCTGGGACTGACCGCCGACAATCCGTGCGCGCTGTGCCAGGACCCGCAGCGCGAAACCGACGCGATCTGCGTGGTGGAGCGGCCCGCCGATCTGATCGCGCTTGAACGCTCGGGGCAGTTCAAGGGCCGCTACCACGTGTTGCACGGCTGCCTGGCCCCGCTGGACGGCGTTGGCCCGGAACAATTGCGGATCACCGAGCTGCTGCGGCGCCTGGAAGATGGCCACGTGCGCGAGGTGGTGATTGCGACGAATCCGACCGTCGAAGGTGAGGCGACCGCCCTCTACCTTTCGCGTCTCATCAAGCCGCTCGGCCTTCGGGTGACGCGCATTGCCCATGGCTTGCCGATGGGCGCCGATGTCGAATACGCCGACAGCATGACCCTGGGCAAAGCCCTCGAAGGCCGCCGCGATATGTAGACAACAAGACAGTAGATAACAGGCGGCGGACTATTTGTCGAAATTTGTGTCCGTCGTCTGTAGTCTGTTGTCTATTCCAGCAGTCCAGTACTCTCTGGCAGGTCCAACATAAGATTAAGCGACTGGATGGCGGCCCCGGCGGCGCCTTTGCCGAGGTTGTCGAAAATGCAGATCAGGACGACATGCCCCGAAGGGTGGGCGATGACGTGCAACTCGCCGCGGTTGGTGTCGTTGCACTTCCGTGGATCGAGCACGCGCTCGTCAGGTTCCGGCGGCGCGCTGAGCGGCAGGACGCGGACGAACGGTTCGCTCGCGTAGCGTTCGTGCAGCGCGTGCCAGATCGCGTCCGCGTTCGCTCCCGCTGGCAGGCTTGTTGCCGGCAGGGCGACCTGGACGCGCATGCCGCAGGCAAACGGGCCCACGGCCGGCAGGAACTGCGGCTCGACGCGCAGGCCGCCAAACCGCATCATCTCGGGGATGTGCTTGTGGACGCGCGTGTAGGCGTACGGAGCTTCGTAGGGCAATGTCCCGAGACCGAGCTCTGGATCTTCCCAGCGCTGGATCAACGCACGCCCGCCACCGCTGTAGCCGGAAAGTGCGTGCACTGACGGCGCGACATCCGGCGACAAGAGCCCGCGATCAATCAGGGGGTTGATAAGGAGAATGAATGCGCTGGCATAGCATCCCGGGTTCGATACCAACTGGGCGTGCCGAATCGCCGCGCGCTGCTGCGCTCCCAACTCAGGAAGACCGTAGATCCAGCCGGGCGCGACCCGGTGCGCCGTGCTCGCATCGATCAAGCGCGCACGTGTGCCGGCAACCCACGACGCCGCTTCGCGGGCCGCGTCGTCGGGCAGGCACAGCACACTGACATCGGCGGCGCGGATGCGCTCGCGCCGCGCGCTCGGATCTTTCCGCTGTGCCTCAGGGATATTGAGCAGCTCGAGATCGTCGCGGCCACCGAGCCACTGCCGAATGCGCAGGCCCGTCGTCCCAACCTCGCCGTCGATATATACCGTGGGCTTCATTGCGCCGTCCCTTTGCACAGCTTGCGATGCTTCATCCGGACTCGAATATCTCAGAAAGCGTGCGGCCAGGCTATGGCGACGGTTCAACGATCATATTGGCGAAGCCTGGCCCGCCGCGGCGCGGATGGTCGGACGTGCCGCGCCTGCGGGAGAATTCGTTTGTTGCCGGGCGCGTCTTCGGATTAGAATCCGGCACGAGGAGGACGCGACATGCGACGAGAGCTGCAGGAGCTGGCATCGCTCGGTCTGAACAACCCGTGGGCGATGCTGCTGGCGGCGCGCAACTTTGTGAAGACGGTGTGGGATCCCAGCCGCTCCGACATCGGCCACGGCATCAACTCGCTGATCAGCACCGCCCTGAAGGATGCCGGTCCGCAGCAGATCGAACGCCTGGCGTGTGAGCAGCCCGACGCCATCACGCTCTTCAACGAGAGGTACGACCCGGACATCACGCCGACGCGGCTGGCGAAGCTCCCCGACGGCACGTTGGGCCGCGAGTACGCGCGCTTCATTCGTGCCAACCACATCGACCCGTTGGCCACGCTGCTCGAGATCGGTACGCCGACCAATCCGCTGCAGTATCTCTTTCGGCGCGCCTACAAGCTGCACGATCTGATGCACACCGCGCTCGGCGTCGATGCCTCGATTCTCGGCGAAGTGCGCATCGTCTCCTATTCCCTCGGCCAGACCGCCGACGGCGCCGGCTTCGCCAGCCGCGCTCCGGCCATGGCGCTCGCCGTGCTGTTCCTGCATCTGTCTTTGCGGAAGCCCGCGCAGGTGAAAGAAGCGGTGCGCCTCGCCAAAGATTGGATGCAGATCGGCGAGCAGGCGCGACCGCACGTCACTTTCCGGTTAGAGGACCATCTGGACCGCCCGGTGCCGGAGGTCCGCGAGATGGTCCTGGCGCCGGCGTGATCGAGGCGCAGCGCTGGGAGCGCGGGTTTCCAGCCCGCGTTGCGACCAAGACGGTGGCGCCCCGGGCGCTCACAGGTCAATTCGTCAACCGTCGCCGCACCGTCTTCCCCGCCCACGCCAGCAGCAGCGCCGACACGATCAGCAGATAGGCGACATCCCACACCATCACCACGCCAACCTCGCCGCGGAACGCCATGCGCGCGATGCGCACCGGGTGCAGCAGCGGCAGCACTTCGGCCACCCACAGCCACATGCCGGAGAGCCGCTCCTTCAAGGGGAAGAAGATGTCGGAGAACAGGAACAGCGGTGTCAGGAACAGCGTGAAGTAGAAGCTGAACAGGTCGATGCTGGTGAGCCGCAGCGTGAACGCCATGCCGATGGCGGCAAAGAGCAGGCCGGTAAGCGGGATGACGGGCACGGCGGCGAGTGCCCACGGCAACGGCGCCAGGCCGAACAGGGTGATGACGATGAAGAAACTGCCCCCGTAGATGCTGGCCCGCGTGATCGCCCACAGTACCTCGCCGGCGAGAATGTCCTGCGGCTCGATCGGCGTGGTCAGCATCGCATCGTAGGCCTTCTCGAAGGTCATGCGGACGAAGATGTTGTACGTCACCTCGAAGCTGGCGCCGTTCATCGCCGCAACACACACCAGGCCGGGGGCGATGAAGGCGATATACGACATCCCACCCATCTGACTGATGTAGTTGCCGACGCCGATGCCCATGGCTGCGAGGTACAGGACCGGCTCGAAGAAGTTGGGCAGAATGTTCAGCATCCATGTGCGCCGGTACATCGCCGCGTTGCGCTGCCAGACCGCGAGCGCGTGCGGCGGCGAGATGCTCATGCGGCACCGCCTTCCAACGCCGTGCCGGTGAGTGTCAGAAACACGTCCTCCAGATTCGTCGGCCGCACGACCAACATGCAGCGCCCGCCGCCGTCGTGGCTGCGAAGATGCTTCGCCAGCGCCGTCGCGTCGTCGACGTAGAGCATCAGCCGCCGACCGATGCGCACCCGATGCTCCGGGATGGGGACGCCGGTGAACAGTGCGGCCTCGTCGTCCGGCGCACAGTCCAATTCGATGGCCTCGGGCGCCAGGTGCGTGACGATCAGCTGATCTGGTGCGCCTTCGGCGATCACCTTGCCGGCGGACATGATGGCGACCCGATCGCACAGCCGCTGCGCCTCGTCCATGTAGTGCGTCGTCAGCAGGACTGTCGCGCCACTGGCGCGCAGGTCGCGTATCCGCGACCACAACGCCAGGCGCACCGCTGGGTCGAGACCGGTGGTCGGCTCGTCGAGAATCAACAGCTGGGGTCGATTCATCAACGACAGGCCGATCGCCAGGCGGCGCTGAAAACCGCCCGAAAGTGTCCGCACGGGCCGCGTGGCGTGCGAACCCAGCTCGAGGAAATCGATGAGCTCGTCGATGCGCTGCGAGAGCGCGGGCTCGCGCAGCACGTGGTAGCGGCCGAAGACGCGCAGGTTTTCGATCGGCGATAGCGCCTCGATGAGCACGTTTTGCTGCAGGGTGACGCCGAGCCTTGCACGCACGCGGCGCGCGTGTTGCGCGATGTCCAGGTCGAACACCGAGATGCTGCCGGCGCTTGGCCGGGTGACGCCGTAGATCATGCGCAGCGTCGTCGTCTTTCCGGCACCGTTCGGTCCGAGCAGGCCGAAACACAAGCCGCGCGGCACCTCGAGGTCGAGGCCGTGGACGGCCAGGTGATCCCCGAAGCGTTTCGAAACCGCGTGGGCGCGGACGATCATGCCGGCCGCCACGGGGCAAAAGGAAGGGACGCGCGCAGAGGCGCAGTGACGCAGAGAAAAAAACGCAGGGCTTCGCCTTGGCTGTCTTCGCGCATTGTTCGTTCCTCTGCGTTCTCTGCGGCTCGGCGTGAGCTTTCTCTTCAGAGCGATGGGATCAACAACACCTTGCCCACGCTGCGGCGTGAGGCGATCTCGTCGAGGGCGGCGGCGGCGTCGCGCAATGGATGTTGGGACGAAACGAGCGGCGTGACGGCGCCGCGTTTGTATAGGTCGAACAACGCGGTCATGGCTTGCGCGAATTTGAGCGGTTCATGCATCCGATAGGCGCCCCAGTTCAGGCCGACGACGGCGATGTTCTTGAGCAGAATCTTGTTCGCCTGAATCGTCGGGATGCGTCCCGATGCGAAGCCGATGACCAACAGGCGGCCGCCAAAGGCGATGCACTTGGTCGACAGGTCGAAGACATCGCCGCCGACGGGATCGTAGATGACATCGGCGCCGCGGCCCGCTGTAGCCTGCTTGACGCGCTCGACCCAGTCAGGTCCGGAGTAGTCGTAGGCTTCCTCGGCACCGTGTTGCGTCGCGATCGCCAGCTTTTCGGGGGCGCCCGCGGTCGCCAGGACGCGGGCGCCGAGCGCCCGCCCGATCTGCACGGCGGCGAGTCCGACCCCGCCGGCAGCAGCGTGGACCAGCAGGGTCTCGCCGGCTTGCAGGTTGGCGCGGTAGACCAGCGCGAAGTAGGACGTCTGGTAGACGATGCCGAAGGCCGCGCCGTGCTCGAACGGCATCGCGTCGGGCAAACGCACGACCGTGGCCGCCGGTGCAATCGCCAGGCTCGCAAACGCGCCCCATCCGAGCATGGCGAAGACGCGGTCGCCGGGCTTGAGTTCCGTCACGCCCATCCCGACGCTGCGGACGACGCCGGCGATCTCGGCGCCGGGAGAGAACGGCAGCGGCGGCTTCAGCTGATATTTCCCCTGCACCATCAAGATGTCGAAGAAGTTGCAGCCGATGGCGCGCACCTCGATCAAGACGTCTCCGGCGCCTGGCTCCGGGTCGGGCAACTCCATCAGCTGCAAATCACGCGGCTCGCCCAAGGCGGTCACTACCATTGCCTGCATCGGTGTGTCTCCTGCGAGTGAGAGGAAAGCACATCAGTGCGGCAAGCGGAACAGGCGAGGAGTGGATGCCTGCATACAACGGCCCTTGGACCACCGCCGCACAGCTGTATAGTCGCGCCGTGAGCGCGTCCATATCGATCGTCTGGTTCCGCAACGATCTGCGCCTCGCCGACAATCCGGCGCTCAACGCCGCGGCTCAGCGCGGCGGTCCGGTGATTCCCGTCTTCATCTGGGCACCCGACGAAGACGAACCATGGTCGCCTGGCGCCGCATCGCAATGGTGGCTACACCAGTCGCTGGCGCGTCTCGACGCGGCTGTGCGCACGCATGGCGCACGACTGATCATCCGCAACGGCCCGACCCTGGCAGCGTTGCGTGCGCTGATTCAGGAAACCGGGGCCACTGCGATCTTCTGGAATTGTCGCTACGAACCGGCAATCGCGGCTCGCGATGCTGCGATCGCCGCGGCGCTCCTGAGCGACGGCTGTGCCGCGCACAGCGGCAACGGAACATTGTTGTTCGAGCCCGGCGCGGTGTCGACACACGCCGGCAAACCGTTTCAAGTCTTCACTCCCTTCTGGAACGCCTGCCGCGCCGCGCCCCAGCCGGTGGCCCCGCTGTCCGCGCCAGCCGGCTTGCCCGCGCCGTTGCGTTGGCCCGCCACCGCAACGGTGTCGCAACTCACCCTCGAACCGTCGATCGACTGGGCCGCCGGCATGCGTGCCGCCTGGCAACCAGGGGAGGGCGGTGCACACGAGCAGCTCGCCCGATTTCTCGACGGGGCGGTGGCGCGCTATCCTGCCGCACGCGACCGGCCTGACATGATCGGTACCTCACGCCTGTCGCCGCACCTTCATTTCGGCGAGATCAGCGCGCGACAGGTCTGGCACGCCGTGCACGCCCGGTGCGCGATCGATGTGACACCGGGATTGCTCCAAGGCGGGGACGCTTACCTCCGCCAACTTGGCTGGCGCGAGTTTGCGCACCACTTGCTGTTCCACTTTCCGTGGACCACCGATGCGCCGTTGCGCCCGGCGTTCTCCCAATTCCCATGGAGCGATGACGCTGTGTCGCTGCGCGCCTGGCAGCGGGGGTGCACCGGCTACCCGATTGTCGATGCCGGCATGCGCGAGCTGTGGGACACCGGCTGGATGCACAACCGTGTCCGCATGCTCGTTGCGTCGTTTCTGGTGAAGGATCTCCTTTTGCCGTGGCAGGCAGGCGCGCGCTGGTTCTGGGACACGCTCGTCGACGCCGATCTGGCGAACAACACGCTCGGGTGGCAATGGACGGCGGGCTGCGGCGCCGACGCCGCGCCGTTTTTCCGCGTTTTCAATCCGATGACGCAAGGCCAGAAGTTCGATCCCGACGGTGTCTACGTGCGACGCTGGCTGCCGGAGCTGGCCGGCCTTCCGAGCAGATGGATTCACCAACCGTGGCTGGCACCGGTTGTGGAGCTGCGGCGTGCCGGGGTCGAGATGGGCCGGACCTATCCGCAACCTATCGTCGATCACGCACTGGCGCGCGCGCGTAGCCTGGCCGCATTTGCGCGGGTGAAAAAGCGCGGCTCGCAGGCGCAGGTTCCTCGGGCATGAAGACTATGGTTCATGCAGTGAAGCCCGTGGGCTGTGGAGCGGGGGAATTCAAAGGATGGCAGAAAATCTGGGGGTGGTGGCAGGCCTCTGTGCCTGCCGCGTGTGAGATGTCCGCGTCATTGACATGCAATGCGCTGCCGTTCGCTTCCCTGCGCGCGACGGTGCTGGTAGGGACCTAACATGACCGAATTCGTGAAGCGCTCGCGCATCGATGCACCGGCCGAAGAAGTGTTCCGCTGGCACGCGCGGCCCGGCGCGTTGGAACGGCTGACACCGCCGTGGACGAAGCTCGATGTCATCGAGCGCACCGGTGGTATTGAGAATGGGGCGCGGGTCGCCTTCAAGATTCCCGTCGGACCCATCCACGTGCGCTGGGTTGCCGAGCACTGCGATTACGCCGAGGGCCGGCAGTTCCGCGACGTCCAGGTCGAAGGTCCGTTCACGCGCTGGGAGCACACACATCGCTTCGAGCCCGACGGAGCGTCGGCGTCGTATCTCGAGGATCGCATCGTCTATGAGCTGCCGCTCGGCGTACTGGGTAGATCGGTGGGCGATCCGTTCGTGCACGCCATGCTCGAACAGATGTTCGCCTATCGGCATGCGATTACGGCGCAGGACCTCGCGGTTCACGCCGTCTACGGCGGCGCGCCGCTGCACGTCGCGGTGACGGGCGCGACGGGGCTGGTCGGCTCGGCGCTGGTGCCGTTCCTGACCACCGGCGGGCATCGCGTCACCCGGCTGGTGCGTTCCAATCCCAAGGGTGACGACGGCACCGTGCTCTGGAATCCGGCGACCGGAAGCATCGACGCGGCGGCGTTGGAAGGGGTGGATGCAGTGGTGCATCTGGCTGGCGAGAGCGTTGCCGGCGCGCGCTGGACCGACACGGTGAAGGCGAGGATTCTGGAGAGCCGCACGCGTGGGACGACGCTGCTGGCCGAAACGCTGGCCCGGCTGCGCCAGCCACCGCAGGTGCTCGTCTCCGCGTCGGCGATTGGCTACTACGGCAATCGCGGCGATGCCGTGCTGCGCGAGGACAGCGCCGGTGGCACTGGATTCCTAGCCGCGGTGTGCCAGGAGTGGGAAGCGGCCACCCAAGTCGCGGAGGCGGCGGGGATTCGCGTCGTGCATCTGCGCGTCGGCATCGTTCTCAGCCCCGCGGGTGGCGCCCTCAAGGCCATGCTGGTTCCGTTCACCCTCGGTGCCGGCGGTCGCATCGGCTCCGGCACACAGTACATGAGTTGGATCGCGATCGACGATCTCCTCGGGGCGGTTCTGCATGCGTTGCGCACGGAGACGTTGCGCGGCCCGGTGAATGCCGTGGCGCCGAACGCGGTGACCAATGCCGAGTTTACGCGTGTACTGGGACACGTACTGCGGCGTCCGACGCTCTTTCCGGTTCCGGCCGTCGCCGCCCGCCTCGCTTTTGGCGAAGGTGCCGACGAGATGCTGCTGGCCAGCACGCGTGTGGAGCCGGAGCGCTTGCAGACGACGCACTACACCTTCCGCCATGCAGAGCTCAAAGCGGCGCTGCGGCACGTGCTCGGCCGATAGGCCTGCGGCCGGCGTCTCTTCGTTGGCGCGCCGGCAGTGTCTCCGTTTGAGTTCCCTCGCCCTTGGAATGGGGTCGGGGCCGTCATCCTCGTGGTCGTTGGCCTTGGAGTCTTCGCAGGACTGTGGGAGTCGCCTCTGTATTTTTCGCAATTGGAACTGCCATACTTCTCCCAATTGCCTTGGTGCTCTGGTGGGATTCCCAGTATCCGGCTGATTGAAGGCCCGCGGCCATGTCGGGACTTCAATCGGCCACGCGTCGGTCGACGAACTCCCGCATCAGGCGCAGCGCATCCGGCAAGTGCGCTAGGAAACCCATGTGGCTGGTGGGATACCAGCGAATCGCCGGCTTGCCCCAACGCTTCCACATCGCCTTGACCACGCGCGGATCGAAGAAGCGGTCCTGCGATGCGGCGATCAGGAGGATGCGCTCCGCCGGCAGCACGGGGGCCAACTCGTGCCAGCCGATGCTGCTGACGAAGGTGCTGAACTCTTCAGAACCCCAGCCGAAGGACTGCAGGTCGCGCCGCATCCGTCCCAGCACCGGTGCATCGGCAACCAACGCTGCCAGGTCCATGTGTGCGATGATGGGGACCGAAAAGGCAAATCGGTCTTCCAGGCATGTCGCGCCCAGCGTCAGCGCGCCGCCCAGGCTCAGGCCGGCGATGCCTACCGGCCGGTCATCCTCAGCAAGCAGGAGACTCAAGAGGGTCCGCACGTCGAGGAGTGTCTGGCGCAGGGCTTCGAAGCTACGCACGAGATCGGCGGTCCAGTAGAGCTCGCCGCCGAAGCGCGCGGCGCGCGGGGTGCGGCGCCCGTGATAGGGAAACTGCATCTGAACGATTTCCATGTTCAGCTGCAGGGCCATGCTGGTCAACAGGGTCAGCTCCTCGACGTAGGTCTCGGGCTGCATGTAGCCGTGCAGGTAGATGAGACGCGGGCGTCGGCGCGCCGCGCTGGGGCGCAGTCGACGCGCGTAGACGCGCTGTGTCTCGGGGTATTGCTCCATGAAGCGGCGGCGAAACTTGGGCTCGAGTGGAACGTGCAGCGAAGGGAACACCAGATCTTCGCTGAGCAGACCGGGGAGCCGCCAGCGCTTGGTGACGCTCACGTCCGGAAGCCGCTTCGGACTTGGGAAGAGCTTCGCCATCGAACGTCCGGCATACACGCCGAGATCACTCAGCGTGTTGGTGACTGGAGTGCCCAGTTGCTGCAGGATCTCGCTCAGCGCACCGGCGACGATGTCCGGATGCGTGATAGAGACAGGCGCGGCACGACGCATACCTCGCGATGAAGCCACCGGGGCGCCAGGTTTGCAAGGGCCTGCGGCCGGCGTCTTTTCTATGGTCCGCTCCCCGTTGGGTCGCTGCGGGCTGTCACGATCGGGCGCGCGTCATGACTTGAGAGAGCGGTGCAAAGTCCGCCACGTCGGAAGGCCTCGCTAACTAGTTTCTGTCTCGAAATGCCTTTAGGCCTTGTGCCGCAAGGGTGTCTGCCATCATGAGGCGGCTCGTTTTCGCATTGGGCGACGGCGATTGTCCACGGAAAGCGGCTGCTGGCGTTGATGTTTGCCTGTGGATTGCTGCTTGCGGAGCGCGCGGGCGAGCCGCGCCCGCTCGATACTGAGCCCGACCCACTCGTCCACCAGGGCGCGCAATCGTTCGTAGTTGCGCAGTTGCTGCTCGACGGCGGCGAGGTCCGGCTCGCGCACGAAGGTCGACGAGCTCTTGCGCTGGTGGCCGTAGCTGAGCTGGTAGTACGGACCGTGGCGGTGCGCCGGGTCGGCCTTGCAGCGGCAGGTGGGATTGCCGCAGACATTGTACTGGCGGCTGATTGAACCGGGGTGCAGGGGACCGAGGGCAGCGAGTTCGTGCTTGATGGCGGTGATGCGGGTGTCGATCTCACGCTCCGTCATGGCGCCCGAGGTCGTAGCCCACAGAGCGAAATCTTGCGAGCGGGGCTTACTCCGGTAGCGAGTATATGCTACCGGAGAGCGGCGGAGGTGGTGGTGGGATGCGGGAGATCACGCGCACACAGATCAGCTTTGCCGACCTGGAAGTGGGGCGCCGCGTCCGGCTCGACCCGTTGCTGCAACAGATCAGCGACTTCCTCGATCGGCACGGCGAGCTGGTGACGGCGGTGCATCGCGATGTGAGCCGCTCACTCAAGCACGCCCGGTGCGGGCGCCGCGGCCTGACCGCCGAGCAGGTGTTGCGTGCCTTTGTGTTGATGCGGACCAAGAACTGGGATTACCGCGAGCTGGCCGAACGCGTCGCCGACGGGTTCACGCTGCGCCAGTTCACGCGCTTTGATAGCGCACCGGTGCCGCGCCACCACGCCTTTCACCGCGCCTTCGTGCGCCTGCAGGCCGCCACACTGCGCCAGATCAATGACGCCATTGTGGCCGCGGCGGTGCAGATGGGCCTGGAGGATGTCGAGAAGCTGCGGTTGGACACCACCGTGGTTGAGACCGACATTCGCTATCCCCGCGACAGCGGGCTGTTGTGGGATACGGTGCGGGTGCTGAGCCGTCTGGTGGAGCATATCGGCGATCTCGCGCCGGCGGCCTGCGCGGGATTCCCCCGCCGGACGCGACGCGCCAAGCGCCGCATGCAGGAGATTGGTCGGATGCGGGGGCGTGCGCAACGCGCGCGGAGCTTGCGGCGCCAGTATCGCGATCTGATCACCGTGACCACGGAAGTGATCGAGAAAGCCGAAGCGGTGACGTGCACGGCCCGTACCGTGCGGTGCACCGAGTTGCTGGACACGCTCAAGCTGCAGGCGCTGTGCGACGCGGTCACCCAGGGCGCGGCGCTCGGCCGGCGCGTGATCGACCAGAGTGAGCGGCGGGTCTTTCGCGGTGAGACCGTACCCGCCGACGAGAAACTCTACTCGCTCTTCGAGCCTCACACCGACATGATCAAGCGGGGCAAGGTCTACAAGCCGGTCGAGTTCGGCCACAAGGTGCTGCTCGTCGAAAGCCGCATGGGTCTCATCACGGACTACCAGGTACTCGACGGCAACCCGATCGATAGCGACCAGCTCGTGCCGTCCGTGCAGCGTCACCACAAGCGATTCGGCACGCTCCCCCGCGTCCTGGCCGGCGACCGCGGCTTCCATGACGCGGCCGGCTGCGAGAAGGTGCGCCGCCGCGGCGTCACGCTCGTGGCGATCCCCCAGCGGGGCGGCAAGCGCAGTGTCGAGCAGGAGCAGTTCGAGAAGAGTCGCGCCTTCAAGCAGGCGCAGGCGTTTCGCTCGGGCGTCGAGGGCCGGATCTCGGTGCTCTTTCGCGGCCGGGGCATGAAGCGGTGCTTGTGGTCGGGCAGTGAGCGATTCGAACTGTTCCTGGCGGCGGCGGTCCTCGCCAACAATCTGTTGGTGATCGCCGCGCGTCTGCAGAAGCGACCGACGAAGGCCGCCGCCCGACGAATCGCGGCCTGATCGCCAGCGCTCCGCGTTCGCTTGTCGGTGGGCAACCGCCGACCGATCGCGCTCGTCCGTAGCCACACACCGTCGCCATATTCCCCGCGCTTTTCGTCGCGGCGGGCGTGCAACTGCCTTCGCGCGCGCGATTCCGGTGCGGGTACCGCCCTCGGTTATCCTTGAAAACAGCGGCCGACACTGATTTCGAGACAGAAACTATCTAACGTTCCACTTCCCAGGGTGATGCCGATTATCGCGACGATCTCGTTGATCATCACTTCTCCATCGCCGTCGCAGTCACCGACGCAACATGGAGTGGGCTGCGCCGTTGCTGCGTCTGCCGACAGCGTGACAAAAAGGACAAGGATCGCAACTTTGACCGCGATTCGCTTCATTCAATCCATACCCGCCGAACGCCTCAGCGTGAGCCGCGCCCTTCTTTCGGCGTCGGCTCCATGCGGCTGTTCGGCTCACACCACTCGACACCTTTACGCATGACCAATCGTGTACACGCAGCAGGCATCCTCAGAGGAACAGGCAACGCATCACCCGGCTTCCAGAGCCCAAGCCGACGCAGGGTTTCCGGCATTTCAGAGTCGATGACGGCGAGAGGGTTGCCATCGCCATAGCTCGTCCTGCCCCTATAGGCTAAGACTCGCGCATACATGCCCGCGGCATTCCGCTTGTACACCTCCACCGAGTACGCATATGGGTTGCGGCGAGTGGGCGCAGGGGCGCCGCCGTCTGGATCAGCGACGATGACACCACCCAGCAGCGGTCCGGTCTCGACGAATCGCGTCTCTTGATTCCCATTGCTGCCTGTCATGTTGAAGAACACAGCGCGAAACCCGTCCGCCTTTCGGTCGTACTCGAATAAGAAGGTGAAGATTCCGTGACTTCCATTCGCCCCGCACCAAGTGTTGGCCTTTATCATGAGGAGCGGCAGCGCCTTGCGAGGTCTCGCATAGACAACATCGGCAGCAGATAGTTCGTAGAATGGTCTTTCTCCAAAGACTGATGCGACGTTCTGTTCGCGCCATTTTGCCAGAAACATCGCCTCGGAGCAGTCCGGTACGGCATTTTTGACGAAGCAGACAGATACAGCCCCTACGGGTTCGTCCATTCCGTTCGTAACAGTGCTCTCCTCATCTGGTTGCTTGGCAACGACGAGGGTCCATTGAGATTTTGTGTCAAACGGCATCGTCAGATCGACATGCGCGATGACCTTCGAGTTGATCCCGTACAAAAACGACAGGTTCGAGATCACTGCTCGATCGATTTCGGCACTATCAACCAACTCCTTCGCATTGCCGCCGCCAACCACGAGCATTAAAGTGCCAACAAGGGCCGCAACGGTCCACCGGATCTTCAGCTTAATTCTCGACCGGGCAAAACGATCCATGCCGCTCATGTTTCGATCTCAAAGTCGTTGTGGTCATGAGAGCGCTGCCGAACACCAATTAGGACGCGCGCCCTTTCGGGCGATAGACGGCATCTGCTTCCATCGGCTCATCACGTGGCACGGGACGCTGCTTTCTGCCGCGAATCCAATGTCATTTCGCCCCATGGCGGTGCGTCTTCGGCGACCTCCCGCCTTGCCGGATAGCGGACGAAACTTCACGGCCGCCGCGTGTCCAGCGGGCTGCGCACGCCCGCTCCGGCGTGGAGGAACCTCACGCCGCCGGCGGCGTACTCGGTGGCCCATTGCGGCGGCCGATGGACATGTACTCCTGCATGAACGCGAACGGCGTTTCGAGCTCCGGATGATTCGGCATGGCGGCCCCGACCAAACGCCAGGTCGCCAGGACGTCCTTCCACAGGTTGGAATCGTGCACCGTGCGCTGGCGGCGAGCGATCACCGCCTTGTGCTCGGCGGTCGCGGCGCGCTGCGCCAGGCGTTCGCCGCGCCTCAACAGCGTGCGGATCTTGAACGCCGAGATCTCACCCTTGAAATTCGTGCGCGTCAACGCATCGGCGAATTGTCGCACGACGCCCGCGTAGTCCGCGGGCGCCCGCACCAGATGCCGCACGGCCTCGGCACCGATGTCGGGTGATTCAGCCGTCGTTGCTCGTCGCCGCTTCGGCGGCGCCACACCGTTTCCGTTCTGCGCCCGTTGCCGCACTGGCTTCGTCCGCCGCGCCTGCTTCCTCCGCTGCACCTTCTTCGCTGCCGCCATGTCACGCCTCCCTCTCGTGAGACGACGAGCGCCAGCTCGACACTCGCCGCGCCAACACAATTGTGATGGTGCGCGGTATGACACGAAAATGTTTGCCTGTCGAGAATAATCTTTAGGAAATCGAGTGGGTGATGTGTGACTCATCTGCGCGTTGACGATGGGCTACAGTGGTGCACGAGCGACGCTCCGTGGTGTGGCGCGGTGCCTGTGAACATGTGGATCGTGAGCAATTCATTTCGGATGAAGGAACGGCCGGTTCACAGCCCGGCTTACCGGGCTTTCTTTCACTGAGCCGCGGGGTTCAGCCCTCGGCGGGGGGCGATCTGGACACGCAGCAATGTCCAAACTCGAGGCCCTGGGGCAACGCCGCGGATGAGGGCGTAGGCTCATCCTCATGCAAGAATTCGACTCGGCGATTCGGCGCGCTGCCCCAATTTGTCGGCAGCGTTGATCGTTCGCGCACGAGCGTCGCCGAATCACAATCTTCCTCGTAATATGCAAGGCGACAGAAACAAGATGCGATCTCGGGTGCCACAAATTTTTTGTAGGCCACATTTTCAACGCGACGATTTGCAATTCTCGAAGTGTGTGACGGCAGAATGTTCGATCTCGTCGTCAACGACGTGCATCAACAAGCCATCCGTCGCTCTTTGGTGCTCGAAATCCAAGGATCGGCAGGCGAATCGGACGTAAAGTCAATGACTTCTTGGGCATCACCAATTCCAGAGAAATCCTCTCGAATTCGAGAAGATTTCTCTGGTCGTCGAGAGAGCAGGAGGCAACGTCGGCAAGCGGCCGGCCACGGTCGAGAAGCTCCGTCCCGAATTCGAGACGCGGCGGCTGAATGTCGAGACGCGCCGGCTCGATGAGGCGAAGAATTCTCTCCTGGTTGAGCGATTCGGGCTCGCGATCCTGAGGCGCGGGCTCGATGACCAGTGAGCGTCGGTGGTTGTTCAGCAACTGCTGAGGTTCGAGAGGCACCTTGGTGGCGATGGGCGTGCGGGATGGCTCGGGATTCCGCCTGGGCGCAGCGTGCTGCGCCGCTACGGCGCGGGCAACTCAGTGGGGACGCGGCGTGGCTGCGGCATTGTGGTGCCTGAGGACTGGCGAGGTGCGTTGACATGGCGCTGGGCGTCCCCTTCTGCGGGCCGAATGGCCCGACGCCACCGATCCGGGGCGTGCGGCTCGGCAAACCTCGCCACGACATACTCCCCCTCGGCCCTTCAAGTCCGACACACCTTTTGTGCTAAGACAAAACCCATGTCCGAACCGCGCGTACGCATTCGCCGCGGCCGCCGTACCGACTTCACGGCGGTCATGCAGCTGTTGGCCGCGAGCGGCACCGCGCTGCCGCCGCCTGAACGCGCCACGCTGCGCCGCTTCCGGAATCTGGTCAACGACCTGGGCGCGGATTTCTACCTGGCGCTGGTTGACGGGGTGCTGGCCGGTCTCGTACACGTGACCTATGCGCGACAGTTGGCCGCCGCTCCGATGGCGCGCCTGGAATACCTGGTGGTGGCGGACGCGATGCGCCGCCGCGGCGTCGGTGCGTCCCTCCTGCGCTTCGCCCAGGAGCGGGCCCGCCAGCACGGCTGCGCCCGCTTGTCGTGCGCCGCGGCGGACGCCGCGCCCGCGGTGCACCAATTCCTCGCACACGGCGGCCTGTCGGACGCGGGGCGCGTCTTTGCGCAAGGATTCGAAGAGATCTCGTGATCGCGAGCATCGGGGAGAGGCATCGTGGCTGAGCTTTCAAAAGCCATCGCCCAGCTGATGGCCGAACGCCAGCGGCCGCAACCGGCGCCCGAGCCGGCGGGGGATTCCAAGCTCACCGCGCTGCGCAGCCTCGTGGCGAGCCAGGTCGCTCCCGGCGAACGCGCGTTCGCCGATGCGTTCGTGCTGCACCTCTTCGACAAGGCGGGCGCCGATGTGCTCGCGGCCGGCCAACCGGCGCGGCTCGGCGCCGCGGTGCTCTCGGCTTTCCGCTTCGTTCAGGAACCCACGCTCGAAGAGCCGCGCGTCGCCGTGGTGGACCTCGACATCACCCACGATGGCTGGGACACGCCAATGACCGTGGTCGAGACCTGCATGCGCGACCGCCCGTTCATCGTCGACACCGTGCGCGATTGCCTGCAAGACGCTCATTGCGTGATTCGCACGCTGCTGCACCCGATTTTGACGATCCGGCGCGACCCCACCGGCACGGTGTTCGCCGTCGATCCGCCGGGCGGCTTCGGGCGCCAGGAGTCGGTGGTCTACGTCGAGGTCGATCGCATTGCCGACGCCGAGCGGCTGCGTGCCGCGCTCACCCGTCGACTGACACACGTGGTCAACGCAACCGACGACTACCCGGCCATGCGCGCCAAGGCGCAGGATGCGGCGGCATTGCTGCGCGCACAGCAGTGGCCGACGCCCTGGGGCACCGATAGCGAGGAGATCGCCGCCTTCCTCGATTGGCTCGGGCAGAAGAGTTTCGTCTTTCTCGGCTATCGCGAGTACGCCTTCGCGGGCCACGGCGCCGAGCGCACCGCCGAGGTGCGGCGCGGCTCCGGCCTCGGCATTCTCCGCAACGAGACGCGCTCGACTTACGCCACCCGCGGCGTCTTGCCGGATGTCCTGCGCGGCCGCCTCAACGAGCCGCCACTGCTCATCGTCTCCAAAACCAACACCCAGAGCCCGATCCACCGTCGGGCGCACATGGACTACATCGGCATCAAGGAGCTCGACGCCGCCGGCGTGGTTGTCGGTGAACGCCGCTTCCTCGGATTGTTCACGTCGAAGGCGTACGCCGACGAGCCGACGACTGTCCCGTTGCTGCGCCAGCGCCTGGCCGCGATCCACGAGCGCGAAGGGGACATGGAGGAGTCGCACGATTACAAGGCGATCGTGTCGACGTTCAACAGCATCCCCAAGGTCGAGTTGCTGGCCACGCCGGTGCCCGAGCTGCACGCCGAGATTCGGACCATCCTCGATGCCATCAGCGGCACCCATCCCCAGAGCGTGCGCGTGCTGCAACGGCTGGATGCGCTGGGGCGCGGCGTGTTCGTGGTGGCCATCGTGCCGCGCGAGCGTTTCTCGGACCAGCTGTACCGCGGCGTCGAGGCGCAGCTAGCCGCCGCGCTGTCGGCCAAGGCGGTGCTCGAGCAGCGCCTGGTCATCGACGATGACAGCGATCACGTGCGCATGCACTTCTATTTCGCGACGGCGGCCGCGGCCCTGCTGGTGCCGACCGAAGAGCTGCAGGCCGGCGTCGCCAACCTCTTGCGCACCTGGGACGATCGGCTCCGCGACGCCTTGTGGGAACGGCTGCGCGACCGCGCCCCGGCGTTGTCGGCGCGCTACCTGGCGGTGTTTCCGAATCAGTACAAAGCCGCGACCGCGGTCGCCGTCGCGGTGCGCGACATCGAGCGCCTGGAAGCGTTGGTGGGGTCGCGCCAGCTGCAGGTCGACCTGACCAACGACGCCAGCGATTCGCGCTGCACCGCGCTCCGGCTGTACCTCGTCGACGAGGAGTTGGTGCTGAGCGACTTCCTTCCCGTGCTGGAAAATCTCGGCCTCACCGTCTTGGCGGCGGAACCACTGACGTTCAGCATGCCCGAGGTTGGGCAAGTCAGCATCCACACGTTTCGGGTGCAAGACCAGACGCGCGCGCGCCTCGACGTCGCCGCGGTCGCGCCGCTGCTGACCCCGGCGGTGTCGATGCTGCACCGCGGCCGCGCCGAGAACGACCGCTTGAACGCGCTCATCGTCGGCGCGTACCTCGATTGGCGGCAGGTGGACTTGCTGCGCACCTATGTGAATCACGGCGCGCAAATCGGCACGGCCGCGAGCCGCGCCGCCATCGTCCACGCGCTGGTGAGCTATCCGCAGACCGCCCGCCTGCTGTGGGAGTACTTCGACGCCAAGTTCGATCACCTGAAACCCGGACAGCCACGCGAGCGCCTGGCCCAGCTGTTGCCGGAGATCGAGCAGCACTATTTTGCGAGCGTGGCCGCCGTCGCGGGCGTCATCGACGATCGCATCCTGCGCGCCCTCTTCAGCGCCGTCGCCGCCACCGTGCGCACCAACTTCTACGCACCGACGAGCGACGAAGCCTGGCGCAGCGGCAGCAACGGACGCGGCGCCGAGCGGCCCGCTACCGCGCCGCACGAGCCGATGGCCCTGGCGGTGAAGTTCGACTGCGCCCGCATCCCGCATCTAGCGCGCCCGCATCCGCTCTACGAAATCTTCGTGCACGCGCCGCACGTCGAGGGCGTCCACCTGCGCGGCGGCCGTGTCGCCCGCGGCGGCATCCGCCTGAGCGATCGCCCTGACGACTTTCGCACCGAGATTCACGACTTGATGCGCACGCAAACCGCCAAGAACGCGGTCATCGTTCCCGCCGGCGCCAAGGGCGGCTTCATCGTCAAGCGCCGCGCCGGCGGCGCGGTGACCCCGGCACTGGTGACGGCCGCCTACCGCACCTTCATCAACACGCTGCTCGACATGACGGACAACGTGGTGCAAGGCCGCATCGTGCCACCGAACGGCATGCTGGTGTACGACGATGGAGACCCCTACCTCGTGGTCGCGGCCGACAAGGGGACGGCGACGTTTTCGGATATCGCCAATGCGCTGGCGGCGCAGCATGAATTCTGGCTCGGTGACGCCTTCGCCTCCGGCGGCATGCACGGGTACGATCACAAGCAAGAAGGCATCACCGCGCGCGGCGCCTGGGAATGCGTGCGGCGGCACTGCGCCGAGATGGGCGTCGACGCCGATCAGGATGCGTTGAGCGTGATCGGCATCGGCGACATGAGCGGCGATGTCTTCGGCAACGGCCTGTTGCTGTCGCCGCACTTCCGGCTGCGCGCCGCTTTCAACCACCAACACATCTTCCTCGATCCCGAACCCGACGCGGCGCGCGCATTTGCCGAACGGCAGCGGCTCTTCCAGCTGCCGCGCGCCAGCTGGGCCGACTACGCTGCCGACGCGTTCGGTCCCGGCGGCGGCGTCTACGCTCGCAATGCCAAGGAGGTGCCGCTGTCCCCCACCGCGCGCACCATGCTCGGCCTCGACGAGACGAACGCCAACGCGGGCCCGAACGCGTCCGGCGCTACCGAGGGATTGTCCGGTGAGGAGATCGTCCACGCCATCCTGCGCATGGAGGCCGACCTGCTGTGGAACGGCGGTATCGGCACCTTCGTCAAAGCGCGCGACGAGACACACGCCGAGGTCGGCGACAGCGCCAATGATGCGGTACGCGTCGACGGCGCCGATCTGCGCGTGAAGATCGTCGCGGAAGGGGGCAACCTGGGCTGCACCCAGCGCGGCCGCATCGAGTACGCATTGCGCGGCGGACGCATCAACACCGACGCCATCGACAACTCCGCCGGCGTCGACATGTCGGATCACGAGGTGAATCTCAAGATCGCGCTGGCGTCGGCGCTGGAGAGCGAACAGCTCTCGTTGACGGAGCGCAACCAGCTGCTCATCGACGTCACGGCGGAGATTACCCAGCGGGTGCTCGGTCACAACCGCAGTCAGGCGCGCGCCCTGAGCCTCGACCAGCGCCGCAGCCAGACGCGGCTCGCCGATTGCCGCGACCTGATGGCGCAGCTCGAAGCGGACGGCCAGCTGGATCGGCGTTTCGAGCACCTGCCCGACCGCGAGGCGTTGCGCAGCCGGCGCAGCCAGTTCCTCGGCTTGACGCGCCCGGAGCTGGCGGTCCTGCTGGCGCACAGCAAGCTGGCGCTGCAGCGCCAGCTGCTCGACTCGCGCCTGCCCGACGAGGCCTACTACGAGCCCTTTCTGCGCTGCTACTTTCCCGACCGCATCGACCTGCGCTTCGGCCAGGGCGTGCGCAGCCACCGCTTGCGTCGCGAGATCATCAGCGTCGAAATTGCCAACCTGGTGCTCGACACCATGGGCGCGGCGTTCGTGACCCGCGTGCGCCGCGACACCGGCGCTTCGGCCGCCGCCGTGGTGCGTGCCTGGGCGGTCGCCATGGCGGTTTCCGGGGCGGACGAGCTGTGGGAGACCATCACCGCCGGCGCCGACCCACCGCTGCCACTCGACGCCGAAGCGCGTTGCTGTTTTGCCCTCGAAGCGGCCGTCGAGCGCGCCGCCAAGTGGATCATCGCGACGCAACCGCAGGACGAGCCAACCGCCGCGTTGAGTGACGAGTTGGCGGCCTCCACGCGCGAGCTGTTGCAGATCCTCCCGGAGGTGCTGCCGGCGGCGGTACGCGACCCGCTGCGCGTCGCGGCCGACACGCTGGCGGCGGACGGGACGCCCGTGGCGTTGGCGGAACGGATCGTCTGGCTCGATCAACTCGCCGATCTGTTCGAGATTGCCCATGTCGCGCGGACCATCGGGGTCCCGCACCCGGTCGCCGCGGAGGCGTACTACGGCGTCGGCGAGCTGGTCGATCTCTCCTGGGTGCGCCACAGCTTGACCGAGCTGCCGGCGGAGAGCCGCTGGGAACGGCGCGCCATCGAACAGCTCAACGAGGAACTGATCGACGCGCGCCGCCAGCTGACGCATGCCGTCCTGGAGGGCCACGGCAACGGCGCGAACATCGCCACCTGCCTGCAAGACTACCGCGCCGCGCATCAGGAGCCGCTCGCGAGGCTGGCCGCACTGGTCGGTGACATCAAGAGCGCGCGCAGCGCTTCCCTCGCGGCCTTGCTGGTGGCGGTGCGCGAGATCGGCCGCGTCGCGGGGACCCGCACCTGACGGAGATGGAGATGGATCCGGTGCGCGTCACCTTCCTGGGAACCGGCGATGCATTTTCGGCCGCCGGCCGTCACCAAGCCGGCTACCTCGTGCAAAGCAAAGACAGCGCCTTCCTACTCGACTGCGGCTCGAGCACGCTGACGGCGATGAAGCGCGATGGCATCGATCCGACGGCGCTCGACGTCATCTTCATCAGTCACCTGCACGGCGATCACTTCGCCGGCCTGCCCTACTTCTTTCTCCAATACACGTACGAGACGCCGCGCCAGCGCCCGTTACACATCGCGGGGCCGCCGGGCACCGAGGAGCGCGTGCGCGCCCTGTTCGGCGCAACCTACAAGGAGCTGGCGAAAAGGGTGTTGCCGTTCCCGTTGGTCTTCACCGAAATGCCAGCGGACGTCATGGTGGAAGTGGCCGGCATTCGCGTCGAGCCCTTTCGCGTGCCGCATCAGGAGACCGAGATTTCCCTGGCATTGCGCGTCCGCGTCGACCAGCGCAGCGTGCTCTACTCCGGCGACACCGGCTGGACCGAAGCGCTGGTCCGCTATTCAGAAGGCGTCGACCTGTTCATTTGTGAGTGCTGCTACTTCGAGACCCGCGTCGACTTCCACATCGACTATCCCCGGTTTGCCGAGCACCGCCACCGCTTCGGTGCCAAACGCATCATCCTCACCCATCTTGGTCGTGAAGTATTGGCGCACCGCAACGAGATCACCGACGACCTTGCCAGCGACGGGTTGGTGGTGGAGCTCTGATGGCCGGCAGGCTGTCGGACTCGGCGGCCCCTGGCGCTCAACACACATCGTTAGTTAGCAGTCTGTCGGACTTGGCAGCCCGCAGCGACCCAACGGGGAGCGTCCCATAGAAAGACGCCGGCCGCAGGCCCTAGTACTGGACGACGACGTTACCCGGCGGGACGAACGGGGGTTTGACGCAGTCTGCCGGTGTGGTGCACCCCGCCGATTTGGCGCCGTCGGTGCTGAACGGTGGACGTAGAGGGGGGCGACTCTCATCGGTAATGGCAATCCCGTCCAACCCCAGCGTCTCGACTGCGCCTTTGCCGATCAGCTCGCCGGCCTCGACGTAGGAGCGCAGCGTCGCATCGTCGACCGGTGACGGCGGCGCCGGACAGTGCCCGCGCACGACGGTCGTCAGCTCGTGCGACGACACGGCGACCTTGCGCCCGGCGCACTGCTCGACGCCGAACACTTCGACTTCGCCTTCGACGCCGATGACCTCGGCCGTCTCGCTGGTGGGATCGTAGAAGACGAAGAAGTCCGTGCTGTGGCTACGGACAACGCCCGCGGCCGTTAGGACCTCAAACTTCGACGTCTTCCGCACGTACACCTGAACGTGGCCTTCCTCCAGGATGCATTGCGTGCTGAATCCCTCGGGGGTTTGCGCCGATCGCTGCACCATGAGTTGGGAGTTCTGGTACAGCTTGAGGAGCGAGCGGTCATCGAAATTGACAAATAGCCTTCCATCCGCATTCGTGACCAGGTTATTCCCAACCCGGATCGGAAAATTGTGGTCGATGCTCTCATTGCAGTTTGTACACGCGGCGTGGGAATCGAACTCGGCAACCGTCCCGACCGGTTGCGCGACTGTTGCGGCGGTACTCAGGGCCAGCATTGCGAGAACGACTATGATCCAACGGAACCCGGGCATGATTAGAATCTCGCCTCAAGTGCCAGTGATACGACGTATCGCTGGTATTCGTACACCGCCTGACTCGAGTTATTGATGTCGGCGAGAAACGTGAGGTGCAGGCCCCAGTCCTCGGTCATCTGTTTGCGGAGCGCCGCCGTTACCAATGATTCGTTGTCGCCGCGGCCCAGACTCTGGGCGCGGTAGGCTTCGTGCCGGTAGGCGTAGCGCGTCTCGCCGGATATGTCTGCCGGCAGCGCCCAACCGGCACCGGCGCCCACCTCGTTGCCATCGTAGCCGAAGGGCAAGCCGGAGCTGTACTGCGGGATCTCGGTGTCGAACCGGTAGGTCAACGACAGGTAGCGCTCCGCTGCGCCGAGATACAGGTATTGGGTGGCGCCCGTGGCGTGGTTGTATCCATTGCGGACACCGGCAAACGGCGCGGCGTAGAAATCGCGGTAGCGGAAGGAGTAGAAGAAATCGGTACGGCCCAGATCGCCCTCCGGAATGGTCACCCACGGCAGCGTGAGCGGCTGTTGGAAAAAGCTGTGCGTCTCCAGCAGCGAATAGTCGTAGCTGGTGAGCAGGCCGAGCTGCGCCACTTCGGCATCGAACGCCAGGGCCAGGTACGGTTGATGGTCCTGTAGGTTGAACTGCGTGAGGCGGAACTGCAGGCTCTGGCTGAAATCGTACCCCAGCGCGAGCTGCATGTGCGCTGTCCGCCACGGCGTATAGGAACCGCCGGCCTGCAGAACGGCACTTCCGTCCGCCTCGCCCGTCACCCCGAGCGCCGCTCCGGCCTGGCTGTTGGATGGGGCCAGCGTCACGTTGCTGTCGTACACGAAGGCGAGAGAGGCATGCGCCTCGTATGGCCGCAGGCGGCGGAGGTATGTGGCGGCCTGCTGGCCGATCTCGCTCTGCGGCGTGGCCGCCTGGACGTCGGCGAAGTCGCTCTGGGCGTCGTCCCAGGCATGCAGGCGGTAACTCGCGACACCGTGGAAAAAGCGCGCCTGCGGGCGCAGCTCGTCACTGGCCGCGGCCCGCGACAGGCTCTCACGCGCAGCGACCAGCTGCTTGGCCGCGAGCTGCGCACGACCCAGCGCCAGGTTGGCCTCAGCGGCCAGTGTCGGGTCCTGCGCCGCCTGCTCGAGCAGCGGAATAGCGTCCGCGTATGCGCCCTGGTGGAGCAGCGCGATAGCGAGCTCCAACCGCGCCCGCGCGAGCTCCGGATGGGCCACGAGCACTGCGCCCAGATCTTCAACGGCACCGTTCCAATCGCCGAGCTTGCCGCGCGTGATCCCGCGGTAGTAGCGCGCCGAGACCTTTCCCGGCTCGGTACGCAGCGCCGCGTCGAACTGTTCGAGCGCCTGGGCATAGTGGCCGGCATTGAACTCGATCAGCCCGCGTGCCAGCGGGATCTCGGCACGCTCCGAGGCGGCGGCGAGCGTGGCGACCAACACGAGCGTCGGAAGGGCTGCAAACCGGAGGGTCATGAGGAGAGAATGCCCGTCGGGACAAAAGTCGGCGGAGCCGTCGGTGTCGCCGGCAGCCGCCGTGTGTCCGTCGGAGTGACGCTCGGCGTCGGGGTTGGGCTCGCCGTTGGCGTCAGGCTCGCCGTCGGGGTCGGGCTCGCCGTCGCGCTGGGCGTGGGCACCGGCGTGTGGGTGCGCGTCGGCGTGGCGGTCGGGGTGTCGCTGGGTGTCGCGGTAGCCGTCGGACGCAGCGCGACATCGAACGGATAACTCGTCGCAAAGGTGGCTCCGGCGCTGTTGGTTGCCATAAATTCGATCTCAGCCCCGCCAGGCTGGAGCGCGCGCGGCAGCCCGTCGGTGAGGATCAATCCCTGCACGTTGAGCGCTCCCCCGAGGCTGCACTGCGGAAGATCGTCGGCAGCGTTGTCGCTGCAACGGCTGGCGACGGGATTGGTAACGGTGTCGGCGAGCGTTCCCTGGGTAACATTGAACTGGGGATTGCACACCGGGGAGGCCGCATCGACGATCGCCGCCAGCACGGGGCCGCCGAGAAAAGCACTTTCCCCGGGTGTTGGGCTCCTGGCCGGGCTGAGCATTGTGTTCTCGCCATCAGCGAGAAACGTGCTGAGCAAGAAGGGCACTGAGTGGACCAGCGCTTGCGCCACCACGGTGGCGCCCGGGACGACCGCTACCGTCGTCGGATCACTCGTGTAGGTGAGCGTCGTCGGGCCGCTGGTGCAGGCACCGCCGACGCCGTTTGTATCGCAGAGACTTTCGAGTTGATCGCCGCCGCCCGGATTTTCGAGATACGCCGAGACCGTCGCCGCGACGTCGCCCTGCGGAACGTTCAGAATGCGGACGCTATGTGGCCCAGAAGGAGTGTGGCCCTCGAGATCGACGCAGCAGCTGAAGGTCGGGCTCGTCAATCGCACCCGGACGGTGTTCACCACGGGCAATGGCAGGCTCGCGTCAAAGCTGTCTACGGGTGTGGCCGGCGGCACCGGGCAGGGAAACTCGACGCTCTGCGAACCTTGGCGCTGCTGCCAGCGCGCCGCGATCGCGAACGATCCGCCCCCCGGCGGGGCATCGGCCCCGCAGCCCATCAGGAGGGACAGGCAAGCACCGAAGCAAGCGATTGAAACTCTCACGCTACATTTCACCATAGCCAGTCCCGCCAGCCCATCGGTGGGACATCGATGCCGAGGTGGTTGACCTCGTCGAGTAGTGCAGGCTCCGGCGCAAAGGCCGGCCACTCGTAGATGTCGGCGCGATTGTCGCGGGTGGCGGCGATGAGGTAGCGGCCACGCCCGTCAAGCACAGCCGCAAATACATCGGGGGGTCTAGATACCTCGGCGGGTTTATCGGTCAGCGTCACCCGCTTCTCGCCGGTAGCGGCGTCCCAGACATACACTTGGTTCCCTTCGGCAGTTACGATCAGCCGCCCATCGCGGCTGAAGGCCGCACTACTCACCTGACTGCTCTGCTTGAGTTCGCCGCGCCGCTGGCGTGTTGCGACGTCCCAGAGCACCGCGCCAGCGTCACCTGCCGCGAGCAGGAGTGTGCCGTCGGCACTGAAGGTCATGGCCTTGATGTCGCCGCCAAGGCCGCTGAGCGGCTCCAGTGGCTTGCGCACCGTCGGCGCTCCGATCGCCACCCCTTCTTTCGTCACCACGGCGACCCATTGGTCTTGAGGGCTCAACGCAACCAGTTGCGCCCTGACTGTCCCCAGCGACAGAAACTGCCACGCGTCAGTCGCGTCACGCCACCACAGACGGGGCGGCTCGCTGTCGGGTGCGGTCACCACCAGCGTGCCCGCGTTGCCGACTGTTGCCGAGGTCACGTTAGCCCCGGAGTGGTCCAGTTCTTTGCCCACTGCCTGCCACTGACCGTCCGGGGAGTGATCCTCGTTACGCTTCCACACGCGTGCCGTACCGTCCTCGGAGGCGCTGACGAGAAAGGCGCCGTTGGCGCTGAAGGAGACCTGCGTCACCTTGCCGGCGTGCTTGAAAAGCTCCCATGACGCCGTGTCGAGTCCCCACAAGCGGACCGAGCCATCGAGAGCGCCGGTGGCAACAAGCGTCTCTGCCGCGCGCGGGCTGACCGCCTGCGTGGTCACGTCATCCTGCACGCGGCGCAGCGGGCTCTCGTCCCACCCAATTTGCCAAAGACGCGCATCGCCGTCTCTGCCCCCGGACAGCAGGAATCTGCCGTCCGGGCTGAATCTCAGTGTATCGACCGGTTGCGTGTGACCATGCAGAGACGATGCAACATTGTCGCCGTCCGCCGACCACAACTGGACGCTATGATCGGCGCTACCCGTCGCGATCCAGAGCCCGCCCGGGCTGAACGCCAATGCGACGAGTGAGGCGGCCACCGTCTCGTCGGTGCGCGCGCCGGTTGCGGTCGCCCAGATATACAGGCGGTTTTGCGAAATTGCCGCCACGCGCGTCGCGTCGGGATTGGCTGCCGCATCGATGAACTCGCCGCTCCCCTCGAGCGGTTTGCCGAGCGCTCCCGAAGCCGTGTCCCAGTGGAGGACTTCCGAACCGTCGTGCCGCGGCAGCACCATCAGGAGGACGCGTCCGTCCGGCGAGAAATGCAATTGGCCGATTGCCCGGCCTACCACATCGCCGCTCATTTGAACGGACGTGGCATTGTCCACGTCCCAGACACGCAGCCCATCGTCGCTGGCGACCGCGAGCTGGGAACAGTCGGCGCTGAACACCAGACGATCCCAGTACTGTGCTACGTGCCGCGCGCTTTCCGACAGCACGCGATCGCTGCCACCGATGGTCCAGACATGCACCCTTCCATTCGTATCCTCGGTCGCGATACGCGAGCCCCGGCAGACGTCCGCGCGCACTCCGCTTGGACGCTGGTCCGCCAACCGCGGCGGCGACGCAGTCAAGTCCCACACGCCAACCGTTTTGCGATCGGCGATGACCAGACGGCGGCCATCCGCGCTGAAGGAGGCGCTCAACACGTTGGGGGTAACGGGCAGGGTGGCCAGATCCCTGCCGCCGATCGCGTCGTCGGTCATCTGCCACACCCGCGCCGTTGGTGCCGAGCCGGCGACGACTGCCAGCGCGCCATCCGGCGTGAACGCAGTGACCGTCACCTGCTCGGGCTTTTCCGAGGTGCCGTCGAGATGCACCACATCGCGCGCGTGGACGCGCGGCAGCGAGGCGCGCAGTTCGTTGAAGGCTGCGTTGCGCGACAGCAACGGCCACAACGCCTGGGGAGCCTGCACGACCTGTGCGGCATGCCTGACGTTCTCAGCAGGCTCCTCCGCACGTGCCAGCAACGAATCCCTCCTGATCGTCACGTGCCTGACTTCGTACGCCGCGGCGGCGACGACGAGGACGATGCTGGTGGCGGCGGCCATCCGCAGCCACCGGCGCCGTTGGCTGGCGCGAATGAAGGATTTTTCCGGCGCCGTAAACCGCTCCGGCCGCTCGCGCAAGCGGCGGCGCGCCTGGCCAAGCAACGGGCCCGTCAACAGTTGCGAGTGGTCGGCGCTCCAGTCGGTGAAGGCGAGGCGAAAGCGTTTGCGCCAGAAGAGAAACTCGCGGTCGGCGTCGATCCACTGCGCCAGCTTGGGCCAGACCCGGAATAGCGCTTCGTGTGCCACCTCGACAATCTCTGCGCCGTCTTCGCTCGACGACACGAGCAGGTACACTTGCTCCAGCCGGCGCAGGACCGGATGGGCCGCCCTAGGGATATCACTCCAGCGCACGGGTTGGCGGGTGAACTGGTTGTCCTCGCTGAGCCTGCCGAGATAGTCGAGAAACGCGACTCGCAGCGCCGCTTCGCTGCTCTTCACGGTCGCCTGGCTGCCGGCCAGCGCATCCTCCACGCACTTCTTCACCGCACCTTTGACACCCCCGATTTCGGCGTAGTCCCGCTCGGTGAAGCGGCGGGTGGATGGGCCGGGGACGTTGTCCAGCGTGGTCGTGCGCTCGTAGAGCTGGCGCAGAGTGAAGGCGAGAAGCGGCAGCGTGTCGTCACTCTCCATGTCGTCGATCATGCGCTCGACCAAACGAGGCTCGATCTCGATATCAGCTTGCTTGGCGGGGCCCGTGATCACGTTGCGAAAGGCGTCGGTTGCCATGGGGCCCAGCGGGTAACTCTTGAAGGTGCTCTCGAAGAAGAACCCACTCAGCTCAGGTCGCGCCTGGAGTTGGCCCAGGAATTCCGAACGCATGGTGGCGACGACCAGCAGCGGGCTGTCGCTCCGGCCAAGGGCGGTACGCAGCAGCGTCAGAAATTGGCCGGCTTCCTGCTGCACCGATTCAGCGAACAGCTCTTCGAACTGGTCGATGACGAGCAGGACACTCGCCTCGCGACCTTCGGGGGCGGCACCGGCTTTGGCGGTCATGCGCAAATCGTTCGCCAGCTCGACCAGCGCGGCGGCGGCGCGGTCGCTCACCGCGTCGCCGATTGCATCGCGGATGCGTTTCCAATCGGGGTTCGGCGCGCCGGCGGTGGCAAGCGCGTCGGCGAGGGCACGTGCCAGCTCGTCGCGCGGTTGTTGGCGCGGCCGGAATGCGGGGACCACCAACCAGCGAGCGCGGTCGCGGCGCAGGCGCGGCACCAGCCCCGCGCGTACCAGCGAGGATTTGCCACAGCCGGAGCCGCCCAGCACCATCGTCAGCAGCGGCTCGCGCAACCGCTGCATGCTGCCGAGATGCTCGATGAGCTCGCGCACCTCGGCCTCGCGGCCGAAATAGATGCCGGCGTCATCCTCGGCGAAGCTCATCATCCCCGGATACGGCGGGCGGGCGGGGTTATATGGAAAGCTGTCGTCGAGCTCAGCGAGTTTGAGGCCGTTTTGCAAGCGCGTGTAGCCGGCGTCGCGATCGGCGGTCAGATCGATCATCTGTATCTGATCGACGATCTTCATGAGGGGACGCTGGCGCGCCTCCTCGGTCAGCGGTGCGACTTGCAGTGGGAATAAGGATTTGCCGGCCGCGCGCGCCTCGGCCAGTTCGGCAAAACACCAGTATGACGCAAGCGACGCGGGACTGCATAAGAAGAGTACGGCTTGCGAGCGGCGCAGCGCACCATAGATCTCGCGGTGCCAATCGCGTCCTGGCGGGATGCCTTTGTCCGGATCGAAGTCGAGAAACAAGCTGTCGTAGCCACGAGTCTTCAGTTGCTGGCACAGCTCCTGCGCATGGTCGCGATCATGACTGCTATGACTGATGAAGATCGTGCTCATTCGTCTTCCCGAGACTGGATCCCAAGCCGACACGCCCCCGGTATTGCTCTCCCCCGCCCGTTCGCTGTCGCGACCCGCCACTGTCACGTGACGACAGAGGCCAGGCAGCACCGGCAGTCACATAGCTCGGACGCCCCGTATCACAATACTGCTGCAGGTCAATAGATCAGTGGTTCCGAAACGCGTTCCCGAACAGCAGTCGCGGGATGTTTCGAGGCCCGTCCACTCCGTGCATTGACTTGATGGAAATCCATAACACACCAGGCGCTGGACGTGTCGCACCATACAGTATCGCCGGCACGCAAGTGAACGTGACGACTCTCGCAAGATGCCGCCGGCTCCACACAGCCGCCGGATCGATACCGAATTGGACCAGAAGGCGTCGCCAACGCTATCGATTGACAGCGCCGGGCTTGCACTGGCCAGCGCCGAGGATCAGCATCTCCGCTACAGAAGGGATATCGGCAATGCTCTGCAGAGCCAGTGAATTGGACGGGTACACACTCGATGCCCGTGACGGAAAGATCGGCGCCGTCGGTGACTGCTACTTCGACGATAGGAGTTGGATGGTGGAAGCGCTCGTGGTCCACACCGGGAGCGGACTATCCGACAAGCTCGTGATGGTTCCGTCGGCCGCGTTGCACCCGGCAAACCACGACCAGCGAGCGATTCCGGTGGACCTGACGACGCAAGCGATCACCAACGCCTCGCCGCCGCCGACCGGCCCGCCGGCGAAGCACCCGGCGCATCAGCGCGGCATGTACGCCATGACCGGCTGCCACATCCAAGCAGCGGACGGAGAGCTCGGCCACGTCGAAGACTTCGTCATCGACGACGAGACATGGATGATCCGTTACCTCGTCGTGGACACACGCAAGTGGTGGGCCGGCAAGCGCGTCCTGTTGTCGCCCCAGTGGGTCGGGCGGGTCAATTGGACCGAATCGAAGATTCAGGTTGCCCTGCATCGGGACACCATCGAGCAAGCTCCGGCATACGCGGCGGATGCGCCGATCACGCGCGAGTATGAAGCGGCGTTGTACCGGCACTACGCGCGCGAGCGCTATTGGTAGCGGGGCGCCGGCGCCACCGCCTGCTGAACAACGCGGCCGCGAGGAGCACGAGCCCGCCACGTCCCTGACCTCCGGCTGATTGATCGAGCTGACAGCCTTCATCGGCGACACGCCTGGGCGACACCGCCGCTGTCGGTGATGGGCTCTGCGTCACTACAGGAGAAACGCTCGCTGTTGGCGTCGATGTAGGTGTAGGTGTAGGTGTAGCCACTGCCGTGAGCGTCTGTGTCGGTGAGGGAGTTGCCGTCGCCGTCGGCGTGGGAGTCAGGGTCGGTGTAAATGCTGGCGCGTCTCCAATCTCGAGCGTGTACGACGGCGAAGACACCGTGTGCGACGGACCCTCATGGTAGTAGGGACCACACAGTTCCTCGGTGCCATAGGTGACGTCGAGCTGGAGGCTCGTGGTTCCCGCCTGCACGGCTTTGAAGTGGAAGGTGGTGCGCCCGTCGCTATCGATCGCTTCGAGCAGGGGCGCGGTCCCGCGGACCTCGACGTTGTCTACGCTATAGACGGCATAGCTCACGTTGAAGCGCAGCTCGACCGTGTCGCCGACCACGGGCTTCGCCGGGAGAACTTGCAGATCGTCGAAGCCTACGCTTCCAGGGACCTCGAAACAGCAATTCTCGACGAAACAAATCATCCCGTCTCGATTGCCGACATCGGCTACCCTTCGACCTGTCGGATCGCTCAGAATCACGCCGCTGAGCGCGAAGGTAATCGTGTCAGTGACAAGCGTATAGATGTTGCAAGTAAACAGGACGACGCCATCGGCTATTGGATCGGTGTTATCGGTCGCGAGCACCAGTGCCCGCACCCCGATGCAATCGCCACCGGTACAGCCGCTGGGACGGAACGCAAAGGAGGTCGCGCCCTTGTTGATGTCGGGATTGACACTGCAATCTGGTCTGCCGTTTACCCGCGCGTCAATGCCTGCACCCGCAGGAAAGGTGATATCACCTTGCGTCCCGGCAATCTGCGCGCCGCCAGTCGCCAGCCTCACCTCGATGCTGCTCGGAACAGGGCAGGTCCCCTGATCCGGAATCCACAGCGCTGGCCCAGACGGGGTCGGCCGTGGCAGCAGGCACTGCGCATCCGCTGCGGCCGCAATGCAGCACAGGCCGGCGACTAGCCATACTCTGTGAAGGACTTCTCGCATTGTTCGCTGATCCATGTCGGTTGCCCCCTCCGAACAGATTCGGCCAGGTTCGTGATCCAGCCGCGCTGTGGTATCACGCAGGCGTCAATGTTTGAACCCGTGATGTGAGGCGAGATGTGAATTTGCATGGGGCGGGACTGTCCTGGCCAGTAAGCCGTCCGCTCCACCGCCACCAAGACCGAGCCTGACTGACGGCGTGCGCTATTCCACCGTGACCGTGCCGTCTTCGACGATCACGTCGTAGTGATAACCGGCGCCGAGGTCGCGGTTGGTCACGAGCTTGCCGCGCACCAGCACCGTGTTGCCGACGGCGGCGGTGGTGCTGGTCGAGACGGTGAGGTCGTTGCTTCCGGCGCTGCCGGTACCGTCCTGCACATGCACCCAGTTCTTGCCCATGACGGCCGGGGTGAACTTGACCACCTTGCCACGCACGCTCACGTCCTTGCCCGCCAGGTCGGCCTTGTTCGAGAACAATTCCCCGACCGTCTGGCCGCCGTCGGCTTTCTTGATGTTCGAAAGGTCGACTGCCACCTGCTCCCCGGCAGCGGCGCCTTGGCTGGCGGCGCCGTGCGCGGCGTGCGCCGCCACCACCTCGTCGCTCGCGGCCTTGCCGCCGAACACCTGGACCTCGGGGACGAAGTAGATCACTTCGAACGTCCGCCCCAGCGTCTTACTCTGAAAATTCGCCATCGGCATGCCGTCCGGCACCACCACTATGTCGCCCGTGGCAACGGTAAACTGCGGCGCCGCCGCCCAGATTTTCTTGGAGCCGTCGTCGACCTGCACGTAGGTGTAGCCGCCGGAGTTCATCGTCTCCACGACCTTCCCTTTGGTGCCGCTGCCGGCCGCCGCGCCGAGCGCAGCGGGGGGATGCTGGGCCGCGGCAGGCTGCACCTGGCAACCGAGCAGCACCAGCACTGCAATGCTGGTGACGAACGCAGGCACGGGTTGTTTCACGATGGCTCCTCCACTGGTTGACGGTGAACGTCCAGACGCGCGCGGCGCGTTGTCACACGCGTAGCGCAGTCGCCCCTCAATTGAAAGACACCGCCGCGCGCGGCCGCGTGTACCACCACGCCCACGCGATCAGCACGCCCTGCAGCGGCAGGCGCACCCACAACGCCACCATGTTTACCGGTTCGCCCTCGCGCAGCGGGATGGCATGCAGCAGCATGTTGACGTTGGCGGGAAACACGGCGATCAACAACGCGATAATGCCCCACGCGGCGAACACGCGGGTTCCGGGAAGCAGCACCAGGATTCCCAGCGCAATCTCACACACGCCCGACACGTAGACCAACGCGGCATGCCACGGCAGGTAATCCGGTACGATGCGGATGAAGAAGGCCGCGTTGACGAAGTGCATGATCCCCGCCGTGAGATAGACGAGGCTCATGAGCCACAGGAGCACTTGTCTGATGAGCGCCATGGTCACGCCTCTCCGTCCCGCTCACTTGCAGGTCGAGATGCCGCCGTCGACCGGAATGACCGCGCCGGTCACGTACGCGCCGGCGCGCGACGCCAGATAGATCGCGATCCCGGCCATGTCTTCCGGCTCGCCGATACGGCCGAGCGGGCAGCTGGCGACGATCGCGTCTTTGAAGCGTTCCAGCGTCACCGCCATCATCTTGCTCTCGAACGGTCCGGGGGCAATGGCATTCACGGTAATGCCGCGCGACGCCAGCTGCCGCGCCAACACCCGCGTCAGATGATGCAGAGCGGCTTTGCTGGCCGAATACGCGTAGGTCTCCAGCAGCGGAACCTGCAGCCCGTCGATCGAGCCAACGTTGATGACGCGTGCGGGATCGCCGGGTGCGGCACCCTTCTCCAAGAGCGGCAGCAGGGCGCGCGTCAACAGGAAGGGACCTTTGACATTGAGGGCCAGGACTTTGTCCCATGCCTCATCGGGATACTCTGCCAGCGGCGCCCCCCAGTTCGCGCCGGCATTGTTCACCAGGATCTGCACCGCGGGTTCGTGCTGCGCCACGTGCGCGGCGAGGTGTCGTGCACCGGCCTCGGTGCTGACATCAGCGGGCACCGCAAGGCAGTGCCCCGATTTCGACAGCTCGTTTGCTGCCTGCTCGCACACGTCGCGCTTGCGCGACGAGATGTACACTTTGGCGCCGGCCTCGACCAGGCCGCGCGCGATCATCAGCCCGATGCCACGCGAGCCCCCGGTTACGACGGCAACTTTTCCCTCAATCGAAAACAAATCCTTCACCGCAGTCCTCCTGTGGCGTTCGTTGAGCTGCGCCGTCCTCGGCGCGGCACAGTCTTACCACACCATGGGGAGAAAAGGGGAAGGGAGAACGGGTCGCGCCCAGCTCGCTGCCGTGACCATGAGCATTCCGTATCTACGAGTCGCACATCGTTGAATTACCTGGCTGCCTTACAATGGTACAGATGTGCTAGATCCTAGGCATGCAGCGCGAAGCCGACTGTCCGTGTCCGCTTTGCGGGACGCTGTCCGAATGCTGGAGTACCGGCTGGAGTATCGACGGAGGTGGGGCGCGCTATTTCAAATGCCCCAATAGCGACTGTGGCCCGTGTGAAATCTCCGAGGAAGGCGGGGCGAGTCTGCGGGCGCATAGCACGTTGAACAGAAGACTGTCGCGGAATGCGGTGAAGGCCCGTCACCGTGGCATGGTGCTGCGGCTGCGCCGCGACACCATCACCAGGCAGCTTTTGTACGGCCCCATATCCCCCGCGGAGGTAGGCAGATGGCACTAGGGGCCTGCGGCCGGCGTCTTTTCTATGGCCCGCTCCCCGTTGGGTCGCTGGAAAATTCCAAGCCCGACGCGTAGGGCCTGCGGCCGGCGTCTTTTCTATGGCCCGCTCCCCGTTGGGTCGCTGGAAAATTCCAAGCCCGACGCGTGGGGCCTGCGGCCGGCGTCTTTTCTATGGCCCGCTCCCCGTTGGGTTGCTGGAGAGCTCCGAGTGCGACAGGCCTATGCCGCGCGAATTGTCTCATGCACGAACCGCAGCTTGTCGATGACGGGTGCGGACAGAACAAACGGATAGCCGTCGGGCAGCCCCATCCCGCGATTCAAGTTGTTGAGCACATAGGTGAGCGGAAACCAGTCGTCCATCATGCGCTCGAATGGCATGTGAAAGCTCGCACGCATATCGGATCGCAGCGATGGTTCGTCCGTCCGTCGGGGCCGCAGCGACAAGCCGCAGGCGGCGGCTGTTTCCAGCGCATCAGTCATGTGGAGATAGTGCGCCCACGTTTCAGCCCAGTCCTCCCATGGGTGCGAGCTGGCATAACTGCTGATGAACCGCTGCTGCCAGTCGTTCGGCGCGCCTCGGTCGTAGTACTGCCTCAACGCGTCGTCGTAGTTGTGTCTTTCATCGCCAAAGAGCCCCCGAAAGGCAGCGATCCGGTCACTGTCCCGAAGTAGTTGATCCCAAAAGTAGTGACCGATCTCGTGGCGGAAGTGACCGAGCAGCGTACGATAGGGCTCACCCAGCCGAATCCGATACGCTTCACGCTGCACATCATTGGCCTCCGCCAGGTTGATCGTGATGACTCCACTGTCGTGCCCGGTAACGACGTGGGTGGCTCCTGCCCCCGGCGAGTCGGCAAGAAATTCGTACGCCAGTCCGCGCACCGGGTCGTCGACTTTGTTCTTCAATACCAGCCCCAGATTGAGGAGACTGTACACCAGCCGACGCTTGGCCACTTCCATTCGGTACCACGCCTCGCGGTTACCGGCCTGGCTCAAGTCGGGGATCACCCGAGTGAGACGGCACGACGTACAGAGCGCGTCAGAATTCGCATCCGACACAGCCCAGTTGCAGACATTCTCACGGTCGTAGTTTGCACAGAGTCGGTAGACGGGCGCTTGCGCCTGAGCCGATGCACGCCGCCAGGTGTTGGCGCCCGCTGGTGCGAGCGACGCAACAACCCCCTGGTCCGGCAGGTAGGCGAGCGGATGATTGCAGCTGACACAGTGCGTGTTCTCGAAGAAAACGAGCTGTTGGCAGTGGTCACAGTGGAAGACTCTCACAAACTCATTCCGCGCGGCGCATAGCCACGATAGCAGAAGACTCGGCGGAGGCGGTGCCACCTTTTTCGCGGTCCACTCGGGGAGCGGCTTTCCCCGGCAGCGGGACTCGCCTCCCCGTTTCAGAGATGGGCCCGGCGAGGCTTGAAGGGCGTCCGTGAGGATGCCGGATCCGAGACCAGGAAGGACCCCTACGAGCCGATCCCCGCCGAAAGAGTTTGATTGACTCCCGCGGTCTTGCGGTGCCATCATGGCGGCTCGTGGCAAACATCGGCTACATTCAGGTTGTCAGGCACTGCAATCATTTTTGCGGTTTTTGCTCCAACCCCACGACGCCGTACGTCCATACCTTCGAGACGATGAAGGTACTGGTGGATGATTTCGTCAAGCGTGGCTACTACGGCATCATCCTCACCGGCGGGGAACCGTCGCTGCATCCCGAGCTGCCGGTCATCTGCCGGTACGCCACCGACCAGGGCTTGCACGTGCGCATGATCACCAACGGCACGCGGATGGCTGACGCATCGTTCGCTCAAGAGATGGCGCAAGCGGGTCTGCGACTCACGCACGTCTCGGTCTACTCCGTGCGCCCCGAGGTCGAGGAGCGCCTGCGCGGCACGGCGGGGACGCTGGAGAAGGCGTACGCGGCGGTCGAGAATTCGCACAAGTACGGCATCGAGGTGAACATCAACTGCGTGATCAACAAGCTCAATGCCGATCACCTGCACGAGAATATTCGTCATTGGATCATTCATCACCCGCACATCCGCCACTTCGTCTGGAACAACCTGGATCCATCCATGGGCCGCGCCGAGGTCAACCAAGCGCAGTTCACGCCGCGCCTCGCGGACTTCAAGCGTTCCTTGTACCTCGCCATGGCGCTGCTGGACCGCACCGGACGTTCGTTTCGGGTGGAAAAGGTGCCGCTGTGCTACATGCACGCGTTCCCCTGGGCGAGCACGGAGACACGCAAGATCGTCAAGGGAGAGGAGCGCATTGTCCACTTCCTCGACGCCAAGCAGACCGTGCGGCAGACGGACTGGGAGCACATCTACGCCCCGGGCTGCAGCCGCTGCACCGTCCGCCAGATCTGCGGCGGGTTGTTTGATCGCGGCAACGCCTACGATCCGGCCGAGTTGTCGCCGCTCTCCATCTCCCTCGACAAAGTGGTCGAGCGGATCATCTTCGACGCCGGCGATCCCAGCTTCAGCAAATTCCGAAGCCTCGGGGAGTGGAAGCAGGATTTCGAGGCGCGCATCGCCGAGTCGGCGGCCTTGCGGGAAAAGAAGAAGCAAGTGGGCGGCGATATGCCGCCGCCGGAGATGCGACCAACGGACGCGCCACCGGTGGGCTTCGTCTCCGAGCAGGGCGTCCGCCTGTTCGAGGCCAAGCGCCGCTCGGAGGCAAAGAAGGCGGAGCAATCGGGTGTGTCGCTCGAAAAAATCGATATCCAGATGCCGACGGAGCCCGCTCTCACACCCACTCCCAGCAAGGGGGCAGCGTAGGCGGCGCGACGCCCCGTGGCGACCCGACAGAAAGCGCATCCTGGCACTGCGGCCGGCCGTCAGCAGCCCGTCGGACCTAGCGGTGTGCAGCGACCCAACCCTGTCCTGAGCGCCGTCGAAGGAGGGGAGCGGATCATAGAAATGACGCCGACCGCAGGTCCGCCGACCGCAGGTCCGAGCCTGATGAAATCCGAGCCGGTGCGGCGCCCGCTCGACGGGCTCGTCGGGCAGTTGCTGGCACCCCTGCTGCAGCCGCGTACGCCGACCGCGGGGGTCACGGTGCTGAGCTGGGATGTCGAACAGGGCATTTGCTTGTACGTGAAGTTTGAAGGGCGCGTGCTGCTCATCGAAATAGAGCCGCGCAATGACGAGCAGCCATGCTTCGACCGCTCGGTGCGCTTCAACATCTGCGCGCGCATTAATTTTCAGGAGAACGGCGCACTGACGGGGCGCGAGGCGCGCTTCGTCGCCGCGGTGGTACGCATGATCCGTAACCGCGAGCACCTCCTGCCGCTGGTGGATCGCCCGACCACGGCGCGGCAGACAGCCGTGCGGGAGATCTTGGTCGACCGGGTGTTGTTCCAGGAAGGCGACGGGCACTATTACCTGAACCCCTATGTGGGGTGCATGATCGGCTGTGAGTTCTGTTATGTCGCACAGCGAGCTGATCTGTCCTGGAGCATGGAAGGCTTGCCGCAGATGCCCTGGGGACGGCGCCTGGACATCAAGGTGAACGCGCCCGAAGTGCTAGCACGCGAGCTGCGCGACCGCCCTCCCGGCGTCGTGCGCATGAGCCCGATTCTCACGGATCCGTATCAACCGGTCGAACGAAAGTACCGCGTGACGCGGGGCTGCCTCACGGCCATGCTGGGCAGCGGTTTCGTCCCCTTCATTCTCACGCGTGCCGTGCGTGCCCTCGATGATGTCGAGCTGCTGCGCCAATTCCCGCAGGCGGCGGTCGGCTTTTCGATCCCGACCAACGACGACCGCTACCGCTCCATGATCGAGCCGGGCGCCGATCCCGTCGATGCGCGCCTCGACGCCCTGGAAGTCTTCGCGAAGGCGGGCATTTTCACGGTGGCGGTGATCCAACCGATGCTGCCGATGGACGTGGACGTGTTCGTTGATCGTCTCGGGCCCTTCATCAAAGCCGTGCGCATCGACCGCATGCAGTTCCCGGAACGCATCCGCCATCTCTACCGGCGTCACGGAATCGAGTATGCACTCGACGACGTCTGGGCAACCGACATGCAGGAGCGCTTGGCGGAGCGTTTCCGCCAGCACGGCGTCTGCGTCGATGAGCTCGACAATTTGGTCGCCTTCATGCAGCGCGCCAGCTGAGCCGCAGATCCAGAGCTCGTGAGCGCGAGAAAATCTACGGTGAGCCCAAGATCGCCGAGCCGTCAAATGCGCATCACGAAAACACGAAAGAGCGAAAGCACGAAAAGGAGCAGAAAGAGATCCCTATCTTTCCGCCTTCGTGATTCCGAAATTTCCTGATCTGCTGGACTACGGTGCGTCCTTCAAGGCGCGTTCGCCGCCGACACGCGGTCGCGTGCTCGCCCAGCGTTTGAGGATTTCGGACGTGGCTGCGCCGTCCGCGGCCAGCAGCTCGAACAGTCTAGCCGACACGGTTTTGTGCTCCCGGCATTCGAAGCACCGGGGCCGCTGTCCAAAGAGGTCTCCCTGCGTCACGAAGTTGCGCACCGGAGAGAAGCCACAGAACGGCTTGTTCCAACACTCCGCGCACATCGGCTGCGCATCGAGAAGCGACGCTGCGGCAATGGCCCGCACGGTCGGGTGTTGAACGAGACCCGACACGGTCTGGTTTCGGACATCCCCCAGCTCGAAGAAGGGATCGCCGCTGGCGTCGAGGCGGCGCGCGTCGTCGTCGGGGAATATCCGTCCGTCGCAATCGTAGGCGATCTGAGCGGTGCCCGCGCCACTGGGAGATTGGAGGTCGACGACCCCAGCATCGTCAGCGGTCAAAATCTTGATGAGGAAGATCGATGCAGTGCGCTCGACGAGCTCAACGCCTCGTCGGTTCAATTCCAGAATGTAGTCCAGGGCATGACGGTAGAAGTCCAGATACTCCGCCGCGGTGTAGCCGAGGGCTGCCCAGCGGTCGCGTGGTACCGCGGAAGGATTGAGGGGCCGCAGGGTGATACTGCGCATGCCGCGCGTCACATACTCATCGACGACGTCCCGCCATGCATGGAGCATCGGCCGCGTCGTGGTCAACAGCGCGTCGATGTTCCACACGCGTGGATCACGCCCGAGCTCGACGTAGCGGCGGTTGAGGTAGTCGATCCAGTGCACCACCTGGGCGTGCGCGCTGCCGTGCTTCCACTCCCGGTTGGCATCGTGCACGTGCGCCGGTCCGTCGAGGCTGGTGCACACCAGCACATCGTTGGCGATCAGCCATTCGGCGGCTTCAACGGTCATGCCGGTGAAGTTGCTGAGCACACTGAACGTCAATGTCTTGCCGGCCGCCTGCTGATTGCGCACCCGCGCCAGGTCGACGAGATGCCGGAGCACATCGAGATTGAGCAGTGGCTCGCCGCCTTGTCCTTGAAACTCGAAGGTAATGGAAGGCGCAGTGCTCTGCAGCGCGAGATCGACAATCTTCTCGGCGGTCTCCGGGCGCATGTCGCCATTCGTGCCCGCAGCGGGCGCGCCCGCCACTCGGCAAGACGCGCAGCCTTGATTGCAGCGGCTTGTCAGCATGACGACGTGCACGTGCAGACCGCTGCGCACATGCCGATTGCGCCGGCCCATGCGCTCGGCGAACGCGTCGAGATCCAGGCCGTCGCGGATAATGCCCTTGCGCTGCACCTCCTCGAAGCGGGCGTGCCCGGCGACAACACGTCCGGCCAGAAGGTCCTCGAACGCGCTCTCCGTCAGGAACACCCAGTCACCGCTATCGGTGGTCACCAAGACCTTGCCGGCGATGGAGCCCCACCGAAAAAACCCCAGGTTGTCCTCAGCAAGCTCCGGCTGCACCACCGCGACACTGCGCTGCTCCACTAGCCAATCTCCGGCGGCGCCGCGGAGCGCATCCGCCCAATGGTTTCGTGCAGCACGTGATTGCAGAAAGCGTGCACCACGATCTCCGCATCGTCTCCAACGACCGCGGAAATCTCCGCCACCAGCGCATCGGAACCGCTGGTCAACGCGATGGTGGCATGGTTCGCATAGGCCACCGCCGCCGCCTCGACAGCAGCGGGCAGGTACAGCGAACGGTCGAAGGTGATGCGCTTAGCCGTCACTGGCGTTCGGATCCTTCTTGGGCTCGGTCGCCTTCACATCCGCACCGTGCTTCTCTTCCCACGGCACCATGATCTCAAGCGGGTCTTCGCCAAGCTCCTCGGACTCCAGCTCCGCCAGTAAGGCGTCGATCGATGGAGCCGAGGTTGCCGCGCGGAGCGCCGCCGCAGTGTAGTACTCGCGAATCCGGGCCGTCGCCTGAGACAGCCGCATGCGCGTTACTTGCGAGAGCAATTCGTTGGCAAACTCGCCGGCCAGCGTATCAAGCTCGACGGGCGTCGCCGAGTCGCGGGCCGTCAGCCGCACCTCTACCACCTGAGGTTTGGGGCGCGACAAAAAGACAAAGCAGCGGTCGAGGAACAGGTAACATGCCCCGTACACTGCCTCGAGCGGATAGACGGTTTCGTCCACCTCGAAAGAGATCTGGTCAGGCGCCAACGCGAACCCGAGGCGGGATTCCTGACCGGCTTGCGGCGTTGACGGCATTACCGCAACCTTCGGTCTTCGGAGCCGGCGAACAAGCGCACCCGCTCGTGATGCGGGAGCAGCTCCGCCACCAAATCCGCTCGCCGTTCGTTGACCGCGAGCACGTGCGCCACCTCGGCCACCGCTTGCGCCAAACCCTCGTCGGTGAGCAGATCCCCTTGCCCGCCGTTCATCACCACAAGGTCGAGCCGATCCGTATATACCAAGCCTTGCGGGCGCCCATCGTTGCGACACAGGTGCACGCGGTGCGTCCGGCCGCGTGCGTTACGCAGCGTCAGCACGCACACACCGTCCACCGCGCTGCCCAATTCGGCCACCCGCCAGCCGTGCGCCACCGTTGATCCCGGCGCCAGGGGACGCAGGAGATCCCAGGGCGGTGGCACGCCGGCAGTTGCTTGCATGCCCGCGTCAGGTGCCGCTGTCGACGAGCCCTGCGCCAACTCCGCTGGTGCGGCAACCCGCGCGGCGTTACGCCGCTCAATCTCCGTGTCGGCGCTCGTATCGCGGCGCGTCACCGCGGCTTTCGCTCGTTCAGGACGCGCGGCAAACGCCACCGCCGCACCGGCGACACCAGCTGCAAGCCTACCGACCAACGTTCGTCGCGACAGCATTTTGCACCTCCGGATCTTCGTACGACTTTACGGCGGATATCACAATCGTCCGACGCCAGGCAACGCTGAAGCTTGTTCGTCAGCCGGTTGCTGCACTGCCGGACGTCGTCGACGCGATACAGGGCTACCGACACGCACGCAGCGACGCTACGGGGGCCGAACATGGAAAGGACTCCCGGGTCACGTCGAGGCTCACGTCAGAGGCAGCCATGCTGCCGACGGCACTCCACAGCGGCCAACGGGCACCGCCCATAGTTAGCCCTGATGTGACAGAAAAATTCCGGCTTTGAGGCGGCGCTTCATAATGAGAAGGCCTTCCGTTGTGGTAGATTCGTTGTTGCGAGCACCGAAACCACAGCACACCGAAAGGCCATTCTCAATGCGGTTAAGAAAAGCGGATTTTCGGGGGCGGGTCAACGCGAATTTGGAGTTCCGATTCACCCATCCGGGGCTGACCTCGTATGCGGGGTTGGAATTCGTACGACGCTACGTCAGCACTATCGGGTTGGTACACCAGCTCCGCCGCTATC
>Ga0265331_10000299_pt1 | contig 53996 bp, 48 predicted proteins | sample 41923metaG_FD_202088 | JGI IMG/M metagenome (GOLD analysis project Ga0265331, IMG submission 202088) | Rhizosphere microbial communities from Carex aquatilis grown in University of Washington, Seatle, WA, United States - 4-19-23 metaG | ecosystem: Host-associated > Plants > Roots > Rhizosphere... | reverse complement strand
TGGCTCGACGACCTGCAAGCCGACGCGACCCTGTACGGAGGCGGGTTGCACGTGACCGAGCCGGGCGGCTGGCTGGGCATTCACGCCGATAACGAGCGGCACCCGGCGACAGGGCTGGCGCGAAGGTTGAATCTGATCCTCTATTGCACGGAACTCGGAAAGGATGATGAGGTGATGAGGTCAAGAGATGATGAGAGAAACACTCCTCATCTCCTGATCCCATTATCTCCTCATTCCCTTGTCGCCACCCATCTCTCGCCACTCGAACTTTGGGACCGGGCCTGCACCCGCCCGGTGCGGGTGATCGAGCCCTTGTTCAATCGGGCGGTGCTGTTTGAAACCGGGCCGCGCGACTACCACGGGCATCCGCAGCCGGTACGCGTGCCGGCGGGCATCGAGCGAAAGAGTATCGCCATCTATTACTGGAGCGAGCCGCGGCCGCGGGCAAGGTTCGTCCGGCGGGCCGACGAGGCGTTCGACGCCGGGCGCGAAGCGGCCAGGGTCGAGCGGAGCAAATGACGAAACCACGAAGCACTTGACCACGAAACAAACGAAACACACGAAAAATGGAGACAGAACCACGGATATCGCCGACGTTGCGAACATCCGCGTTATCCGTACTATCCGTGGTCAGTCTGATCTTCTTTTTTCGTGTGTTTCGTGTGTTTCGTGGTTTCATAATTGCTTCCGACTTCCTAATTCCCACTTCGTCCGACTAATGACCAAAATCTCCGCAATCGTCCGCGCCGACAACGGCGGCCTGGGTTCGCTCTCGTCGCTTTTCGCTCATGGGCTGGGTTTCCATCGCACGATCAGCCTCTCGCGGATCGCCGGCGAGCACCATCCGGAGCGGTTTGACGGAAATGATGAAGGCGGAGGGATGAAGGATGAATCAGGAATGCCGCATTCTTCCATTCCCTCCAACCGGCACGCCGGCGACGGGCAGATTACGCCGGAGCTGATCGAGTGGGTCTGTCGCGGCGCCGACGTGCTCTTGAGCTTCGAGACCTGGTACGGCGACAGCGTGCCCGCGATGGCCCATGCGCTGGGCGTCAAGTCCGCGCTCGTGCCGATGGTCGAGTGCTGCCCGCACGACGGATTTGGACTCTCGGACACAGACCTGGCGATTTGCCCGCACGCGATGTGCCTGGAGGAAATGCGCGACAACACGCCGGGCTTGTCGCGCGCCGTCAAGACCTTGCTTGCGCCGCCGTGCGACGTGGAGCGGATCGAGTTCCACGCGCGCGACAAGGCGCGTGTCTTCGTACACCACGTGGGCCATGCGGGCTCGAGCGACCGTAACAGCACGTCGAAGGTGATCGCCGCCTGGCAGTATGTCACGACGCCTGCCCGGCTGGTGCTGCGCAGCCAGCACGAATTGCCGCCGCTGCCGGACGATTCGCGAATCAGCGTTGTGCGTGGATCGCCCGCCAACTACTGGGAGCTGTGGAATGGGACCTCACCGAGGGGATGTGGGGATACGGAGGAGATGGGAGGACCGTCTTTCGGGAGGGGTGACGTGTACCTGCACCCGCACCGCTGGGAAGGCTGCGGGCTGCCGATCTACGAGGCCCTGGCAGCCGGGATGCCGGTGATGACGACGCGCTGGTGGCCGTTCTGCGATGAGAGGGAACAGGAAACGGGTTACAGGTTACAGCCGGCAATGAAACCGTCGACTTCCGCTGACTGTCGTCTGTTCGCTGTCCCCTGTGACCTTCGCCTCGGCTGGCTGCCCGCGTCGAGCCAGGCGCTAGCGATCGAGGTGACGTCGCGGCGGCCGTGGACGGTGTTCCGGCGGGTCACGTCGCACGAGACCACACCGCGCGCGATCGCCCAGGCCGTCGACCGGGCCTTTGGAGCTGACCTGAGCAGCGCGAGCCGGGAGTCGCGTGACTGGGCCGAAGCGCATTCGTGGCGGACACAAGCCAGTGTCTGGCGAAAATTGTTCGAGGACCTGGTGGCGGGGCGGCTGGGCGAGTTGCCGGAGGAGACGAGTGACCTGGTTCCGGTCTCTCAGGCGGTGAATGCAGAGGCATCAGGCTGCCGCTCGCTGGAGCGGTCCGGCGAAGCGCCAGAGGAGGTGATCGGTGAAGCGTGAACACTCAGCGGACATTGGCGGCCTTTTCGTGACTGTCGGCGCCGTGCTCGCGCTGGCGTGGTTCTGGTTTCTGAGGCGGTAGGAACGAACGATCGCACGCAATGGCGCCAAGACGCGAAGTTGGGAATGGCCACGAAAAACACAAGAACTCCAAGACCAAGTCTTCTTTTGCATCTTGCGTTTTTCGTGGCCCAGCGCCTTGCCGGCGTCACTTGAAACTCTGTTGGATGATACGAATGCGAGTTCTGTATTTGGGAAACTTTTTCCACGCGACGTGCACTGAATGGCAAGTCGCTCGCGCGCTTGGGCGAATGGGCCATGAAGTCACGACGGTCGACATGCAGGCTTCGACACACCGTTCGATTTTAGCGGCGGCGGAAACAGGCTACGATCTCATGTTGTTTGCCAAAGCGCAATTTCGCGAAGCAGCGGGCGAATGGCCCGGCGCCGCCCAGGCGGTGGTGCGGATGATCGAAGCGGTTCGGCCGCGTGTTCCGCGCATCGTTTGTTGGCTCTGGGACCTGATGTGCGAGGGGTTTTCTCCGCCGCGCTGGCAATGGCTGAATCGGATCGCGGCGGCCGTCGATTGCTGCGCGCTGACTGATGGCATGAGCGCGGGCCGATTACCAGGGACCGTCGTCATCCGCGACGGCTGCCCAGATGATGTCGAGCAGGAGTGCGAGTGGACGGTCGAGCCCAAGGGCGAAGTGCTGTTTATCGGCAGCGTGTATGGCGACCGACCGCGTTTGCTCGACGCGCTGGGCCGACGTTTCGGAAGTCGGCTGAAAATCGTAACGCACGGCGTGCGCGGGCCCGCCCTGACGCGGCTCGTGCGGGGCTATCGTCTTGTCGTCGGCCCGCACTACCCGCGCCAGCCCGGCTATTGGAGCGATCGGCTGACAGTCGTCACCGGGCACGGCGGATTGTTCGCCGGGCCGACGATCGAAGGCATGGAGGCCGACGGCTGGATACGCGGGACAAATTACCTTGGGCTTTGCGCCGAGCCGAACAACATGGTGGAGCAGGTGGCCGAATACCTGGAGTGGAACCCCGAGACACTCGACACGATTCGCCGCGCCGGTTTCGAGCACTCGCAGGGGAAATGCAGTTGGGATGGTCGAGTTCGAGCGTTGCTGGAGCGCCTTCACTCCTTGGCCTGACTTCCCGACCGTGATCGGATAACAGAAAGTGAACGTGGGCTACGAATGGCGGAATTTCTCACATCCAGGTGGCGCGGAAGACCAGGCCCGGTCGACTGGACAACGTTAAGAACTTTTTCTGGCCGGCGTCGCAAGCTGGCCGAGGGCGCTAGTGCTGTGCCACCGATCAATTTTGGCGGACTTTCAATCGCAACCGTGCTATTGAATTCGTTCCCATGAAACGGCGTCGCACTCGAAGTTCTCATCGCGAAAATAGAACAAGAAATGCCGGGGGCTTTCGGAGGGCACTTCCGAAACGATACGCCATTCGGCATCGAACTGTTTGAGTCTCAAGTCTCCTGATACCTCATAGAATTCGCCCCACGCAGGGGCAATTTTGCTAAACCGGCATTGCCCCCGATACCATCCTTCATCATTGACGTCACCGATGGCGTAACCTAACCCGCTAGTACTCCGTCGAGCTGCTTGTAGCTCATTTCCATGCCTTCGGTCATGCCTGTTGAGAACGCGGCGTCTCGGTCGGCTTGCGAGGCGAACTTGATTGAGGTCGCCACGTTTGTCATTCCGTTGGCCTCATTGAATGTGACGGTGACGATAGATGGTTCACCTCCCATCGATCCACCCAAGTCGCCCGGGTCGTAGATTTGCGTATGCGCGATCTTCGAATGCAACGCGACCTCAAGCATCTCTCCCGTGAACCCAAACTCCTGGCCGTTCTCGTTATTTCGCCAGCGCCAGCGATACTTCCCACCCACATGAGTAGTCATCTCGCAAACCGGCATCGACCATCCGGGCATGGCCGTTAGCCAACGACGCATCAACGCGGGATCCGTATACGCCTGCCACACCAGATTCACCGGCGCATCAAAGCTCCGCTTAACCAGTACTTCTCGATCTGACGGCGTGCTCACTTCAGCAGGTTTCATTTCTTTCGCTCCTCTTTCTGTGCTTGCTTCAACTCGGCGAGTAACGCGTCGAGTCGCTTGTAGTTGCCTTCCCAAATCTCTTGCACTTTCTCCAGCCAATCCGTGACCGCTTTCAATTGCTCCGTCTCCAGCTTGCAGGGCCGCAACTGGGCCACTCGACTACGCGAAATCAGCCCCGCCGATTCCAACACCTTCAGGTGCGACGAGATCGTAGGTTGCGTCAACGAGAAGTGGCCGACCAAGTCGGTTACGGACGCCTCGCCGCGAGCCAGATGCACCAGGATTCCACGTCGAGTGGGGTCGGCAAGAGCGGCAAATGCTTGGTCCAGTCGGTTCATCTACATAGAATATCGTCAATATAGATTATCGTCAATATACGAATTCCGAATTCGCTGGAAATTAGGCCCCGTAGGGCCGCCGAAAAATCTGGTTCGGCGCTTGACACGGCAAGTATACGTCAGTACACTACTGCCTGCTAGCATGAAGCTGGCGTCAATCTCCTGTGGGTGGTCGCCGCGGCGCTGGCCGGAGTCGATCTTCGGCCGGCGGCCGTGCCCCTTTCGAATCGACCACGACAGCCTGAAAAGCGCGCGGGCCAAGGGCATGGTGGCACCATGTCTCGCGTGCGAGCGGGCCGGGAGGTACTTCCATGAAGAAGCAAGCTCGTGATTGGCAATTCTCGACCGACGACGATGGCGACTCCGTGATCCGCACCTCGCGCGCTGGCGGCCGGCGGCGGTTCCGGGTGGAGGTGGTTTTTGAACCCCGCGCGGCCAGGGAGCTGGTGGCCGAATTCGGCACGCGAAAGGAAGCGGAAAAACTGGCCAGGTGGTTTGGCCGCCGTGGCCCGCTGCGGGCCGAGGTCACGCCGATCGCCGCCACGAAGCGGCTGGATCGCAAGCGCAGGGTCGCCGGATGACGTCGGTCCATCGACACGGTTGTTCGTTGGCGGTTTGTTTGCTGTTCTTTGACAAGTTGGTTGCCGAATTCAGCACGAGAAAGGAAGCGGAGAAGGCGTGATATAGGATATAAGTTGTTTTATATCAATGTATTATGTCACTCACCGCCATCTTGGTCACGCCTCGGAAGACAACAAACTATATCATTAATGAGTATCATTTCATTTACTTTTACATCGTGGACGATATAGTTTGTGAATAGGAGGATTCAGCAATGGGCAGCTCAAACGACCTTGCGCGGGCTTTTCGCTTGCGGCGACAGGTTCTTAAAATGAGCCTTAGCGAGCTCGCGGCCCGGAGTGGCGTATCGCATGCCACGGTCCAAAGAATCCTCTCGGGGGTCGAAACAACATCACGCTTCGACAACCTGATGGCCATTGCCAACGCCCTTGGAATGGAACTCGTTGCGTCGGAGCGTTGCTCCCCGCAAGAGTTTCGCGAACAGCAGGCGGAGGCAAAGGCGCGGAAGCTGGTCGGCATGGTTCAGGCCACCTCGGCGCTTGAGTCACAAGCGGTTGGTGAGGCAACGCTCCAATCGATGGTTCAGCAGACCACGCATGAATTACTGGCCGGCTCGAACCGAAGGCTCTGGTCGGACCTGTGATCCCTTGGGAGCCCATTCCCGGCGAGACGCCGATCGACGACGTTTCCGTCTTGAAGCTGGCCATTCGAACTCGTTCCGAACTGAACGACGCCGAAGCCGCCAACATTCGGCGCGCGGTCGTCAAGTATCTCTCTAAACGACCAAGTCGAAGAACCGCGAAATTTGACCTCGCCTGGCTTTTGCGCCTTCATCGCGAAATGTTTGGGGACGTTTGGAAATGGGCCGGTACTGTGCGAGTGAGGCCGGTCAACATCGGCGTGCCGTTTTACCAGATTCAGCTCGAACTTCAGAAGCTCTTGGGCGACCTTTCCGTTTGGGGCGAAAGTCGAATGGACCTCGTGGAGCAGGCGGCAAGGCTGCATTATCGAGCCGTCGCAATTCATCCGTTTCTGAACGGCAACGGCCGCTGGTCGCGCTTGCTGGCGAACATCTGGCTTCGGTTGAATCGTGTCCCGCTCACCAACTGGCCCGATGATGCGATCGGCACCGAGAGTTGTCTCCGCGCGGAGTACATTGCGGCCATTAAGGAGGTCGATCTCAAAGGAGACTACGATCCGCTGATTGCGATGCATCGGCGTTTCTCCGGTTAGCGCGTAAGCCACGCCAAGCCCCGGTGCGGATATGCTATCCCAAGGTGCGACTGCCGCTCGTGGCAGAAGGTGCATGGAAAGCGCGGCTTTCTTCGCAAGAGGCCAGGGGCTTGCCCCCTGGAGTTTCACGTTGGTCTCTAGATCGAAAGCGGTCGCCATCCCGTCGACCGTTTCGCCTCGCAGGCCGCCGAAGGCGGCCTGCGAGGCGAAACGGACACAAGTAGGTAAATCGGAAGGCATGCGCGTCTAGAAAACGAGCGTGAATCTCCAGGGGACAAGCCCCTGGCCTCAATGAGAACGAGGGCAACTTCTTCTAGAAAACCAGCGTGAAAACTCCACGGGGCAAGCCCGTGGCATCTTGGGCGCGGCAATTCGAATGCTATGGGTGCGGGTGGATGTGCAGGTTCGGTCGGGCTTGCTGCAAATCGGCGAGACCGACTTCTGTGACCTCGGTCCCTTCGAGGTAGAGCGATTCCAAAGGATCGTGGTCCGAGTCTTTCAGGTGCGCCAAGCCCGCGTCGGTGATCGGGGCGTTCTGCAAGATCAGCGAACGCAAAGCGGGCCAGCGGTCGACGTACTCCAGCGCCTCATCGCCGATATGGCTTTGGCCAAAGCGAAGCAGCTCAAGATGCTGAAGCGCAGCCAATTCGGCGAAACCGGCGGCGGTTACCTCGGCGCTGGCCAGGTTGAGGATCTTGAGGCGCTTCAGACCGGCGAGCGATTCGATGGCGGAGTCGGTCGCCGTTGTTTCGCCCAGAACTAGTTTTTCCAGGTCCACGAGCCCACGCAGGTGCGCCAAGCCGGCGTCGCCCACGCGTGTCTTTCGCAATGTCAACTCCCGCAATTCCGTCAGGTCCGCAAGCCGCGCCAAATCAGCGTCATCGACCAGTTCATCTTCGACGACGATCGAGTGCGACGTGCCACGGGCCACTTGAGCAACCTGTTCGGCGAATTTTCCGGTGCGGCGTGGCGCGGCGGAGGCCGGCGATTTCGGCGGCGGCGCACAATTGGCAAACAACGCGAGACAACCGGCGAGCGACAGAGCGGCCAACGGGAGGCCGGCAAACGTCAAGCGGCCAAACGTGGCGCCGTTCGTACGCGTCGCAATCGACATCAGCGTTCAATGCCAAAGTCGCCGGCCATCTGTCGCCAAACCGCATGGATGTGGTTGGCCGGGTTGCCGGCGCTGTCGGGCTGGGTGTTGCAGAACTCGATCAGAAACGTGGGGCCCTGCACGCGATAGTAATGCCCGATGCCAGGCTTGTCGGCGCCGGACCAGGCAAAATGGAGTTTTTCGATTCCGGCCTCGCGAATTTCAGCCTGCCGCGCCGCGCCCTCGTCGGCGAGCATGTTGTCGGTGTAGGCGGTGATCAGGCTCCGCAGAATGGCGATTTGCTCGTCGGTCATTTCCGACGCCGGCAGACCTTCGGGCGGCGTATTGGGGGCCTGGGGTTCGCCCGCCCCGCGGAGGTCGTTGGGCGCCTTCTCGGCGATCACCGCCTTGCCCCGCTGTTCGGCCGTCAGGGCCGCCAACAACTTGAACGCCTGCTCTTCCTCGTGGCGCAAAACACGGGTGCCCTTGGCTGGACCAACACCGACCGACGATTGCACCTCGGCCGGGTTGGCGCCATAGAAGGCGGGCGTGATCGAGGCGAGCTTGCCCGCTTCGACCACGAAATTCAGCGACAGGTGGTGCCCCTCGACGCTCCACCCCCAGCGACTGGCCGAGCCGGGCTCGCCAAAAACCGTGAAGTAATATCGCTCCGGGTCGCGCAGCGGCTTGCCCGGCACACCCTTTTCGAGCTCTCGCAGGATCTTCTCCAACTCCATGATCGTCGTCGCCTTCTGATAACCCAGCTTGCTCACACCCGTTTCGAGCAGGGCGTGCGCCCGTTTCCGCTGATCGGCATTCATCTCCTTGACTTGCAATCCCTTGCGCTTGTCTTTGGGGATGAAGTGCCAGTCGAGGCGGGCCGGGTCGTCGAAAGCCATTGAAGCCTGCGCTCGTTGTTCGGCCGGCAAGGCGGCCAGAAACTTGTCGGCGGCCTGGGCCATGTCGGCCGCGGAGGGCCGCAAGTTCAGCGCGGCCATCGCGCCGCCGGAACCGAGCAGAACCAAAGCGAGAACGGCAAGCGGCTTACGAGAGTGCATGGTGGGGATTCTCCTGCGGGCGGGCGGACTCAAGAATACTACGATAACCTGGAGGGAAGGAAGAAGGAAGCCGCCAGGTGTGGCTTTCACACCCATAGAAATGGTACGCCTCCTCGACACACCCGGATGAAACTCGGCCTTTACCCGACAAGCTTTCAACTTGCTTCTAATCTCCCCTCAGCCTCCTCCAAACCACAGGCGCGAGCCCGATGGCGATCCCCGTCAGCATGCCGACGGCGTGGGCCATGTTGGCGACCGATCCCACGGTGCCCGTCATGCAAAGGACGAACCAGCCGACCATCACGACGATAAACCGCGGGTCCAAGCGGATGCCGGCGGCGGGGTCGAAGCGGTGCTTCATCCAAATAAATCCGAACAGGCCGTAGACCACGCCCGACATGCCGCCGAACAGGGGGCCGGCATGCGCATACTGTGCCAGGTTCGACGGGATCGCGATGGCGATTACGGTGAACGCCATCCAAATCGGGCCGCGGCGGGCTTCGACGATCCGTCCGATATCGAACAGGATCCACATGTTGAACAGCAAGTGCAGCAGTGTGAAGTGAATGAAGATCGGCGTGACCAGTCGCCAGACCTGGCCCGCCGCGATCTCAGAAAGGCCAAGCCATTCGACCCCACCGGGGATCTTCTGAAACGATGAGATGCTCAGGTACTGGACCAAGGGCGAGTCGTGCGCGCCTTGCTGCGACCCGACCGCCACCAGAACCGAGACGACGATCAAGAACAGGGTCACCGGCGTTCGTCCCGGCGCGGCCCGGTTCCAACGCTGGCGGAGATCGACGTAATTCTTGCGTGCTTTGCGGTCCTTGGCGACTTCGTCGCGAAGGATCTGGCGGGCGGCTTCGAACGCCTTGACGTAACGGGGGTCGTCCGGCTGGCGTAAGTACTCCGCCAGCTCGTTGGCGGCCTTCTCGACATGCTCCTCTTCGCGGACCCAAACCGCGAAGCCCCCTTCGCCCGGCTCAACCTTGGAAGAAATGCCCAAAGTCAGAAGATAACCATAGAACCGCCGGGCCTGGCCTTCGTTCGAAATCGTGCCGGCGAGTCGCATGGGGAGGGTTGAGTGCTGAGGTGGTGCCAGTTCCAGAGGGCCTATGATAACCGGCGGAGCGGCGATTCCAAATGGCCAGCGCAGTGACGAAAACCGAGAAACCGCGAAACGGATGCCAAAGACCAACGAGCAGGCCCAAGGTGGCGGATGCTTCCGATTCAGGTTAACCTTGTACCAAAGCGATTCGACCCAAGCCTCACGGAGCCACGCCATGACACCCGAATTTCACACCAGCCGCCGGCAGCTACTTACCGCCGGCGCCGCCGGGCTGGCGAGCCTGGCCGTCGGCGCGCAGAACGCGAAGGCGACGGAAGAGGCCGCAGCGGCCGGAGGGGGCGCGGTCCCCGGCAAGATCTACAAGATCGGCGTGGTCTCGGCCTCGATCGGCGGCGTGCCGCAGAAGACCAACGGCCACACCTGGCACTTTGCCAACGGCTTCCATCCCGAGTGCGATCTCGACGTGGTGAAAAAGTACCTCGACCCCGGCTCGGCCGACTTCTTCCGGAAATGCCTGCGCAATCCGAGTTTGAATTTCGACCAGCTCCCCTTCGCCGATACGCGGATCACCCACGTTTACGACGCCGATCCGGCGAGCGCCGCGATGTTCGCCGAAGCATTCCCCGGCGTGGCCGTGGCCACATCGCTCGAGGCAATGGCGCAGGAGGTCGACGCGGTTTGGATGGGCGACGCATCGGGCCGCGGCGAGGACCATTTCGACCTGGTGGCACCGGGGCTGGCGCGCGGCCTGCCCACCTTTTGCGACAAACCGATCGGAGGCACGGTGGCCAACACCAGAAAGATTCTGGAGTTCGCCCGGTCGCACCAGGCGCCGTTGATGTCGTCGAGCCTGTTCCGGCACCAGTGGGGCACCGAGGAGGCGCTGCGGATGCGCGATTCGGGCGAGTTTGGCGCGATCCACTATTTGATCGCCAGCCAGGCGGGGGGCTGGAGCTTGCCAAGCTGGTTCATCTACGGCCAGCACCCGACCTGGATGGCCGTCACGCTCGCCGGCCCGAAGGTCGAAGCCGTGAGCATGTACGCCCGCGAGAACTCGTGCCACGCGCTTTTGACCTACGGCGACCGGATGCCCGCCGAAGTCTGGTACGGCCGGCCCGACGTGGGCCAATTCTATTGTTCGACGTCGGTCCACTTCGAGAAGAAGACCTTTGAGTGGACGCCGTCGATCGAGGGGAACTACTGGTACGGTCACCACTACCAGATGTTCCGCATGGCGCGGACGTTCCTGGAGATGGTGCGCACGCGTCGCGAACCGGTACCGCACGAGGAGATTCTGGCGGTGACCGCCGTGATTCACGCGGGAGCCAGGTCGCTGGCCGAAAAGAGCCGGCTGGTTGAGCTCGCGGAAGTAGGTTAGGCGGCCGGCCTGGGGGGTCGAAAGCAAGCTGTTGCCTTGTTTCATTGTTATTGTCGAGGGTCTTTGATCGCAGTAGAATTCAAGCAGATTGGCGATGGCTGACCGGCCGGTGTGTCAGCTTGGGAGAGCAGATGTATTGCCACAACAGGTTCGCCTATGGTTGCGTTAAAAACACAAACTAGCCAGCACCTGGGCGTGGGTCTCTATAGTATGGCGGACGCTGCGAGACTACTCCGCATCAAACCGGCAACGCTTCGCTTGTGGACATCTTCCACGGATCGATTGGTGCCTCGCCGCCTACCAGTCGAAGAAAATAGCATTACATTCGCGGAATTGATGGAATTGCATTTTATTGCGATGTTCCGCAGCGAAGGTGTCTCGCTCCAGACAATCCGCAGGGCTTCGATGGCAGCCGCTGCCAGGTTTTCCACGGATTACCCGTTCTCCGTCAAGCGATTCGACACGGATGGTCGAACCGTGTTTGCGACGCTGATCGACGAAGAGAAGGATCGCGTGGTGGTTGAGGATTTGAAAAAAGGCCAGTACGTGTTCGATACGGTTATGAAACCATTTTTTCATTGGCTCGATTTTGGTGGCGAAGTGGAAGTCACCCGTTTTTGGCCGATGGAGAAAAAGGGCCGAGTCGTTTTGGACCCGCAACGGAAGTTCGGCAAACCAATTGACGCGGGGTCAGGCATCCCCACGAGAGCCATCTACAACGCAACGCTGGCAGGCGGCGGCCAAGAGCCAAAAGTCGTGGCGAAATGGCTGGGCATCCCATTACAAGCAGTTCAGGCGGCGATTGCATTCGAGTCGTCGCTTCATGAGTGAAATATTTCTTCGATAATTGCGTGTCGTATCCTCAGGGACACCAATTCAGTTTTCATCAGTTGCGACTTGAGCGTTCCTCCCACAGTTGTATCCCCCAAGCCCGTTCGTGCACACGGCGGTCGGGGTGCCTGATCGGGCCTTTCTGGTTCAAACGGTCGCACCGTCAATACCAGACCGCCATCACCACCAGGAAGGCCAGCCAGAGCACCAAGGCGATCGACGTCGCCAGCAGAAACGCCAGGTGCTTGCGGGGCGGATTGGCCGGCGGAAGCTTCGGCTTCGCGGGTTCCGGCGCGAGATCGCTACGGCGTTCTGCCGGCGCATTGCCGCGGCTACGGGCGGGTGAGCGGCGTTTCGACATGGGGGATGGAACCGGGTGCGTCTACCATGACCGGCCGTGAAGCGGCGACATAATATAACAGCCGGGTTACGTTTCCAAGTGACGAAAGAAGGATGGCCCCTTGAAAACCTGCCCCACGTTTCTTGCGGATGTATTACCCCAGCAACTCCCGCGCGCGGCAAAACACCGCGTCGAACATCGGCTCGGTGAGTTTGCCGGTGAACGTGTTCTGCTGGCTGGGATGGTAACTTCCCAGGAGCCACCTTCCGCCGGCCAGTTCCACGCAAGCCGCGTGGCCGAACTTGGGGGCCGTTCCGACCAGCCACTGCCGATGCCGCGCTTCGACCGCGACCGCCCGCCAGGCAATCTGCCCCAACGCCAGGAGCACGCGCGCCGACAAGAGGTCGATCGACTGCTGGAGCCAGGGCCGGCAATTGGCGATTTCCTCCGGCGTCGGCTTGTTGTCGGGCGGGGCGCAATGGCAGACGGCGGTGATCGCGCAGTCGGTCAAAGCCAGGCCGTCGCGCGCATCGGTGGTGGTGGCCTGGTTGGCGAAGCCGGCCTTGTGAAGCGCGCGGTAGAGCCACTCGCCGCTGCGATCGCCGGTGAACATCCTGCCGGTGCGGTTGGCTCCGTGCGCCGCCGGCGCCAGGCCGACGATCAAGAGCCTTGCCCGCGGGTCGCCAAAGTTCGGCACCGGCCGGCCCCAGTAGTCGCACGCGAGAAAAGCCTTGCGTTTTTCACGGGCGACGTCGCGGCAATACTCGCGCAGCCGCGGGCAAGACTCGCAAGCAACGATGCGACGGTTGAGCTGGTTCCAGGTTTTGGAGGCCAAGGGTCACCTCCGCGGACGATTCGACGCGTACCTGGCGACCGCCTCTTTCAGCGCTGCCACGACCTGTTCCTGTTGCGATTCTTCGAGCCCGGGAAAAATCGGCAAGAACATGGTCTGCCGCGCAACGGCGTCGGTGTTGGGCAATGAGATCCGCTGCGACGACTGTTCGAAGTAAGGCTCATGGCACAACGACTGGATACCCCTGCGGCACGAAATGCCGCGCTGGGCCATGTGCCGCAGGATGTCGGCAATCGCGCCTTCGGATGCATGAGGGATCGTGACACAATAGGAAGAGTAACAGTGGGTCGCGTAGGGCGGAACAAAGGGGGGGCGAATTTCGTCGAGGTCGGCGAAACGCCGATCGTAATATGCCGCCTGCGAGGTTCGCATTTCGAGCATCCGCTGAAGTTTTCGCAATTGTGCGATTCCCACGGCGGCCTGAATGTCGGTCAGCCGGTAATTAAAGCCCGGCTCAGGATAAACATGCTCAAGCGTGCCCAACGCGCGATGGCGCTCGACGTCGGAAATGCTGGCACCGGCCGACCGCAGCCGCCGCGCCCGCTCGTCGGACTGCTGGTGAAAAAGCGTCAGCACGCCTCCCTCGCCGGTCGTAATCATCTTCCGCGGGTGCAGGCTGAAGACGGTCGGATGGCCGTGGCTCCCAAGGTACGCTCCGCGGTACTTGGCGCCCAGCGCGGTGGCGGCGTCTTCAACGATGAACAGCTCACGTCGGCGCGCCAGTTCGCGAAAACCATCCAAGTCGGCGGGAAGCCCGATCTGGTGAACGACGACGATGCCTCGGACGTCGGCCGTGAGCACGGCCTCGGCGTCGGAGGGCCCCATGTTGAACGTCCTCGGGTCGATATCGGCGAAGACGGGCAATCCTCCGGCCATGCACACGGCGTTGACCGTGGCCATGCAGGTATGGGCCGGGACCACGACCTTTTCGCCACGCCGTAGCCCGGAGAGCTGTAACGCGAGATGCAGGGCCGACGTCGCGGAGTTGGTGGCGACGGCCCACGGCGCACCCAGCCAGGCGGCAAGACGGTCTTCGAATTCTTTGACCTTTGGTCCCTGGCTGATCCAACCCGACCGCAGGACCGTTTCGACCTCGCGCAGCTCGTCGTCGTCGATCCACGGTTTCAAGAGCGGAATTTGGTTGTCGAACTGGCTCATCGATCTCGATTTCTAATGGCCACGAAGAACAGAAGAAGAGGAGCAGGATAGCCACGAAAAACACGAAAAGACACAAAAAAGGGAATCGCTAGGTTGGTCCCTTCGCGTCACGTTGCTTGCCCTTCCATCTTTCACTTTTGGAGCATTTGTGTCATTTCGCCACGAAGAACAGAAGAAGAGGAGCAGGATAGCCACGAAAAACACGAAGTCCCTTCGCGTCGCCCTTCCATCTTTCAATTTTCGCGCATTTTTGTGTTCTTCGTGGCCATCCTGATTTCGTAGCTCTGCTGATTTTGGCAAGGCGTCAGTTGGTTTGCGTGAGCAGATACTTTTTCACATGCAATTTCGAGGAACCAAAATTGATCAGCAAGCCGGTTTCAAGTCGGGAAGAGCGCAGGTAGCCGAGGATTTGGGCGACATGCTCCTCGGCAACTTCCTTGACGGCTTTAAGTTCTACGATCAGTCGGTCTTCGACCAACAAGTCGGCAAAGTACTCGCCAAGCACCATTCCGTCCTCATCGTAGACGGTTAATGGGTGTTGTTGTTTGACCGAAATTCCTTGTTTCCGCAACCTATGGGCCAGCGCGTTCTCGTAGACTTTTTCCAAGTGCCCGTTGCGATGGTAACAATGGATTGCGAAGCTCGTCTCACGGACTACGTCGCACAGCTCATTGACGTCTTGGAAGTTCACCGGTCGCCTCCGCAATGGGCCAGGATCGACAGCCGTAGTAAAACAAGAAAAACGGGATGGCCACGAAAAACACGACAAGGCACGAAAAAAGGTAATGCTGGGTGTGGCTTGTTTTCACCCGTGCGAAGTCGACCGCAATTTCCATCTTTCCATTTTTGCGCATTTTTGTGATTTTCGTGGCCAGCTCTTTCTTCGTCGTCGTCTATTCGGGCACGGCGCCAGCGGGGAGTAAAGTCTGCACATCGCGACACAGGACCTCTCGCGACGCGCCGGCAACACGCTCCGCAGAAAGAGTAGTAGGATGGCCACGAAAAACACGACAAGGCACGAAAAAAGGAATCGCTAGGTTTGTCCCTTCGCGTCACATTGCTTGCCCTTCCATCTTTCAATTTTTGCGCATTTTTGTGTTTTTCGTGGCTATCTCTTTCTTCGTCGTCGTCTATTCGGGCACGGCGCCAGCGGGGAGTACGGTCTGCACATCGCGACACAGGACCTCTCGCGACGCGCCGGCGACACGCTCCGCAGAAAGAGTAGTAGGATGGCCACGAAAAACACGACAAGACACGAAAAAAGGCGATGCCGAACGTTGCTCACTTTTTGTCCCTCGCCTTTTTCAGTTTTGAGTTTTCGCGCATTTTTGTGTTCTTTGTGGCCATCTCTTTCTTCGTCTTCGTCTATTCTGGCACCGCGCCAGCGGGGAGTACGGTCTGCACATCGCGACACAGGACCTCTCGCAGCGCGGCGGCGACGCGCTCGACTTCGTGCTGGCTGACTTCGGCGAACATGGGCAGCGAGAGGCAACGGCGTGCGACGTCTTCAGCCACGGGGAAATCGCCCGGCCGATGACCGAGGTTTGCGTAGGCCGGCTGAAAAGGGATCAACGTAGGGTAATGGACGCCGCTGGCAATTCCTCGCTGGGTAAGCTTCGCTTGCACTTCCTCGCGTTCGACCTCCGGCAGCAACACGACGTAGAGGTGCCAAACGTGGGCCTCGGGCCGCGATGCAACGGCCGGAAGCCGCAGACCAGGAACATCGGCGAGCAACTGGGTATAAATGGCCGCTTGACGCCGCCGCGCGGCATTCCAACCGTCGAGGTGCGGCAACTTGACCTCGAGCACGGCCCCCTGAATGCCTTCCATCCGCATGTTAAAGCCGACTTCAGTGTGCCGGTGGCGCTGTGGCTGGGCATGATCGCGCAGTTGGCGAATGCGCGAGGCGATCGCCTCGTCGTCAGTCACGACGGCCCCCGCCTCACCGAAGGCGCCGAGGTTCTTGCCGGGATAAAAACTGAAACAACCGGCGCGGCCAAACGTGCCCACGCGCCGGCCTTCGAACACCGCCCCGTGAGCCTGAGCGGCGTCCTCCACCAACGGCAGCCCGTGCCGCGCGGCAATCGGCATGAGAGCGCCCAGGTCGCAAGCCTGTCCGTAAAGGTGGACCGGCACGATCGCCTTGGTGCGCGGCGTGATCGCCCGTTCGACCAGCGCCGGATCGATGGTGTAGGTGGTCGCATCGATATCGACGAAGACGGGCTTGGCGCCCACATAGCTGATGGCCCAACAGGTGCTGATCCAACTGTGCGGCGTGGTGATGACTTCGTCGCCCGGTCCGACGCCGCAAGCCATGAGGGCCAGGTGCAGCGCGGAGGTGCCGCTGTTGAGCCCGATGCAGAACCGCGTGCCGACAAATTCGGCGAAGGCGCGCTCGAAACGCTCGACGGCCGGCCCCAGAATGAACTCCGACCGCGACACGACCTCGTCGACCGCGCGGGCAAGCTCCGCGCCGATCGAGCCATTGTGCCGCGCGAGATCGACGAACGGAACGACTTCAGCCTTACGCGGAAACGGAATGAATTGGTTTCTGGTCGAAAACGGAATGAATTCCGTTCTACCGGCTGGGTCGGCGAGCGACCGCAGGCGCCGCGCCGGGTTGCCCGCCACAACGTCGTGCGCAGGCACGTCGCGGGTGACCACCGCGCCGGCGCCGACCAGCGCGCCTTCGCCGATGGTCACGCCGCAGAGGATCACAGCCCCCGAGCCGATCGAGGCCCCACGGCAGACCCGGGTGGGAACCACGGTCCAGTCGGCTTCGCTCTGCAATCCGCCATCGGCATTGGTGGCTTTCGGGTAGCGATCGTTGATAAATGAGACGTGGTGCCCGATGAAACAGTCGTCCTCGATGGTCACCCCTTCGCAGATGAACGCGTGCGAGCTGATCTTGCAGCGGGCGCCGATGGTCGCCTGCTTCTGGATTTCGACGAACGGCGCCACGCGCGTCTTCTCGCCGATGGCGCAGCCGTAAAGGTTGACGAGATCGGGGTGGCTGATGACGGCGTCGGCGGCCAATAGGACGTCTGCGGCGATCGGCACGTCAACGACCTCGGCCAAGGGGTAGGGGCCAAATTTCGTAACTACCGGCGCCAAGCGGGCTTTGAGCCTGGCGGGCGGTGCGGGAGGGGGCCTCCAGCGAGATTGCAGGAACCTCCAGGTTTTAACTCGACGGGCGGCGAAAAGTCAATCGAACTGGCCTAGTCGCTGGCGGTGGGTTTGACTATTCTTCTCCGCCCCAGGGCTTGCATTCGCCGTGCATGAGGCGCGGCGCGCGGCCGGCCCCACGTTTTCTTGGCCCACGGAGGGGCCTGTGCGGAAACGGATCATCTGGATTGCGCCCCTGGTATTGCTGGCCGGCGGCTGGCTTTTTGCGCGCAGCAAGGGCGTCGAGGGATTTGCCTGGCTGGGCCTGCCAGCGCAGCAGGCCGAGGAAGGGGCCGACGACGTTCCCGGCCCGCCGCTGCCGCCCTTCGAGCGGCGGGGCGAGACGATCCGGATCGCGTCGTTCAATATCCAGGTCTTTGGCGAGAACAAGCTGGCACGGCCCGAGGTGACGCGGGTGCTGGTCCAAATCATTCGCCATTTCGACGTGGTGGCGGTGCAGGAAATTCGGGCCAAGACCCAGGACGTGCTGCCACAGTTGCTGGAGCTGGTCAACGCCGAAGGGGCCCACTACGACTTTGTCATTGGCCCGCGCCTGGGCCGCACCAGCAGCAAAGAACAATACGCTTTCATTTTCGACGCGGCCAGCATCGAGTGCGACCGCGAGTCGGTTTATACGGTCGACGACCCCGACGACCTGCTGCACCGCGAGCCGCTGGTGGCTGGCTTTCGCGTGCGTGGCCCTCCGACTTCGGAGGCGTTCACGTTCACGCTGATCGACATCCACACCGACCCGGATGAGATCGCCACCGAGCTGAACGTTCTCGACGACGTGTTCCGCGCCGTGCGCAACGACGGCCGGGGCGAAGACGACGTGATCTTATTGGGCGACCTGAACTCCGACGACCATCACCTCGGCGAATTGGGGCAAATGGGCTACCTCACCTGGGCGATCTCCGGCGTGGCCACGAACACTCGCGGGACCAAGCTCTACGACAACGTCCTGTTCGACACCCGCGCGACGACGGAGTACACCGGCCGCGCGGGCGTCGTCGATGTCTTGCGGGAATTCAACCTGAGCATGCAGCAAGCGCTGGCCGTCTCGGACCATTTGCCGATCTGGGCCGAATTCACCGTCCGCGAGGACAGCCGGCCGCGCAGTATTGCCGTGCGGCCCAAGAAGAACAAGGCCCGCTGAGCCCACAAATAGTGGCAGGGTCCGGCGCGCCCGTGGTAGAATGGCGAGAGCAACCGCAATTCGCCTGCCGCCTCGGGGAGAACCGGCGATGCCTCTTCTGGACCATTTTCATCCGCCTCTGCACGGACAGCGGCATCGGGAAGGGTTTCACGGATGGTGGGCCGCCGCGATCGCGGGCGCTTTGAACGAAGACCTTCTGCCGGCGGACTATTTTGCCGAGTTTCAGGTAACGGTGGGTGCACGAGTTGAAGTCGACGTGGCGACCTTCACTGAGGCCGGCGTGCCGGACGAGCCTGACCTCAGCGGCGCCACCCTTGCAGTGCAGACGCGCGCCTGGGCGCCGCCTACCCCTGATGGCGTGGTGCCCGCCGTCTTCCCTGACGACATCGAGGTGCAGATCTTCAGCAGCGTCGCTGGTCCCACCCTGGTGGCGGCGATCGAACTCGTGAGCCCCGGGAACAAAGACCGTGAAGATGCGCGCCGCGCTTTCGGCATCAAGTGCGCCGCGTACCTGCAACGAGGGATCGGACTGATGATCGTGGATATCGTCAGCTCACGCCACGCCAACTTGCACGACGAGCTGATGGTTCTGCTTGGTCATACATCGAGATTCACCTTCGCCACGCCGACACCGCTTTATGCCTCGGCGTATCGGCCGGCGCACCGTGACGAGCGCAACGAGATCGACCTGTGGCGCGAACCTTTGGCGATCGGACGCCCCATGCCAACGCTGCCGCTGGCGGTGCGCGGTTTGGGATGTTTGCCGATCGATCTCGAAACCACCTACATGGAAGCCCGGCGGCGCGGCCGGATCGATTGAGCCATGAGGCGCCTTCGAGGTTGAATCACGCTCCCGTCATCCGCCGCAACACTTCGCGCCAGTCGCTGAAGTAGGTCTTGCAGTGGGGGCAGATGTCGAGAGCAGTCCGGGCTTCGCGCTTGCACTTTGGGCAGGTCTTGAACTCGCCCAGGTGGCCTCGAAGCCTCAACATCGCCGGCTCGGCCGGAGCGTCCGCCGTGGGCAGCATGTCAGGCTCCGAAGCGCGCGGTGGTTTCGTCGGCGCGGGGCCAAGGAACTCGAGAATCGACTGTTCCGATATTTCGATGGTTGGTTGCGGAACGACGACCGCCGCCTGGCAGCGCGGGCAGCGCACGGTCCGCCCGGCCAGGGCGTCTTTGATTTTCAACAGGTGCTCGTTGGGACATTTGACTTCGATCGACATGTTGTCTCCTCCTGATGTCGGTGCTGTTTCTTTTCATCTTCCGTTTCCGTCCTCGCAGTCGTTGTCCGCTCACCGCGGGCCGATCTTTCAAACGCCGGCGGGTCGTGGAGGGTGAAAAACGTAGGTCAGATGCCGAGGTGGGTCAAGGTCGGAATGGGCGAGCAACACCGTGCCGCACCGCCCCACCAGGCGTGTCAAGAGATGCGGGGCGAACCAAGCCAGCGGCGCGTTAAGAAGGGAATATGGAGTTGATGACGACCAGAGCGCCGGCGTCGAGTAGGGTATTGATGCTGCGGAAGGAGGGCAAGCGAGTGAATGGAAAACGCGCAAGCATGCGCCACGAAGCGCGACGGGGTAAGCTTGGCAAGTAACGAATTACTTGTGTGGAAATAATTCCACAATCGAGGCGAGTGGGGGGCGTCAGCCCCCTGTTTGCAGTTTTGCCCTTTTTTCGTGCCTCTTTGTGCTTTTCGTGGCCAATCGGGGGAATCGAACGCGCCACTTTGCGGCTCTGCGCGTTTGCGTAAGCCCCATCCGTCAGCGTGTCTCCGTGCTCTCGGTGGCCTCGGTGGCCGAAAATCCTTCGCGCCGGAAAAATCTCAAGCAAGCGTACTGCCACAGAGAACACAGAGCACACCGAGTTGGCAGAGCAGGCCAAATTGCCACAAAAAACACAAAAACGCTGACCCCAGCTTTGCCCTTTTTTCGTTCCTCTTTGTGCTTTTCGCGGCCATTCAGGGAATCCGGAGCAGAAGGTGCGGGCACTGCCGGGGCCAGCGAAACGCCGTTTTGGCGCGACGTCGTGGCTGCCGACAACTACATGTGCGCCCGACGGGTACCCATCGAGCACAACCACCCGCGGCAGCATCGTTGACGCCGCCTGATTCCACCAACGCCAGTCGTCAAGGCTGGCAGGTTCGGATGTTGTGAAACTTCTTTCGGACGGCGCTCCCGATTGCGAGCCAACCGTTCCGCAGGAACATTGCGGTGCGCTGACGCCGTAACTATCATCGCAAGTGGCATTAGCTTGTCCGCCATGTGATGATCAATCAATTCCCCAAAGGGCCGAGATCGTGACGATCGTCGAAGCAATCTCCAAGGTCATGCGCGATCGGGGCCACTCAATGACGACCATGGAAGTCTTCGACGCGATCATGGCCGCGGGACTTTACACGTTTCACGCGGACGATCCAGTACACGTCGTCCGCGCCCAGATCCGGCGGCACTGCAAGGGCTTGAACTTTCCCTCCGCAAGCGCCGTGAAGTATTTCACGATGCTCGCCGATGGAACGTATTTCGTATTACCGAAGCCGACCAAACAGCTCGCGCAACCATCCGCAAAACACGCGAGCGGTAAGAGGGACCTTGGCGATGAGTTACGCAAGCTCCACGCAAGGTACCTCGAGCAATTTCGGGAGCGTCTCCTCCAGACGATCAAGCAGCTCGACCCGACGTCGTTTGAGCTCTTTGGGAAACGATTGCTCGACGCCTATGGTTTTCGCGATGTTTGCGTGACCCAGCCATCACGAGATGGAGGGATCGACGGGCACGGACAACTAAGAGTTGGCTTGGCCCACCTTAGCGTCGCATTTCAGTGCAAACGGTGGAGAAACAAGGCGGTGGGCAGACCCGAACTTGACCAGTTCCGTGGCGCCATTCAGGGAAAACACGAACACGGAATCTTGTTCACGACGGGCAAGTTCACCAATGACGCGGAGGCAAACTCGATAAGAAAGGGAGCGGCGCCAATCATCCTCTTGGACGGACCGGCGATTGTTGAGTTCATGATCGACCAAAGGTTTGGAGTGGACGAACTTGAATCGCTGCCGATCTTCAGCGTCGCTCTCGACCACGTAATGGCCGCCGAGGCCGCACATACCACGGGGTCAGCGGGGGCGTCCCGTTCGCGCCCAAAGGCTACACGTCTGCCTGCATTATGAAAGACCGAGCCGACTCTGTTACGTCCCCCGTATCGCCACAACCTTGTAACTCCTGCTACTCACCATGCCGCCAGCACGTTCGATCGTCGATCGCATTGCCCGTCTTCGCATTGACCGCGCGCGGGCAAACCCGGCACCGCACAAGCCCTTGCTGCTGTTGGTCGTGCTCGAACTGGCCGAGAAGGGCGAATTGCCCGACTGCCTCTTGCCGCTCACGCCGGAGCTTGCGTTTCGATTCTGCGGCTTTTGGTCGATCGTCGCTCATCGTCGATCGCAAAAGCCCGACGTGCGGTTCCCGTTTTTCCACATGAAGAGCGAAGGGTTTTGGCAACCCGTCGACACCGCCGCTCAGCCGGCGATTGACTACCCTGTCGCTCACGCCGCTCTGCTCAGTGCCGAATTCGTCGAATTTGCTCGCGATCCTCTGCTTCGCGAGCGCGCCAGACGGATTCTCATTGCCAAGTACTTCGAGCCCGCCGAACGAATTGCTCTTTACACTTTGGTCGGCATGCCGGTACCCAACGAAGACGAGATCGTGGCGGACGCGGGCTTCGAGCCGACTGACTCCGCCAGGGGTAAGGGCCGCGACATGCGGTTCCGGCTCGACGTCGTCGCCGCCTACAACTACACCTGCGCCCTGACCGGCTTGCGACTCACGACGATCACGGCGGGCAGTATCGTCGACGCCGCCCACATCCATCAGTTTTCAGATTCGAGGAACGACGACCCGCGAAATGGCTTGGCCCTATGCAAAAATGCGCATTGGCTCTTCGATGCGGGACTATGGTCGCTCGACGACGACTACCGCGTGTTGGTGGCGAACGAGCGATTCGCTGAAGAATCCCCTAATCAAAAACCACTGAGCGGCTACCAGGGGGAAAGACTCCGCCTGCCGAACAATCAACGGATTTGGCCAGATGCCAAACACCTGGCGTGGCACCGAAAAAAGCATTCGTTCCATGCGGCGTAGGGTCCGGAGCCGTCAGCGTCGTGGTCGGGAACGTCGTTCCGCCTCCGCCTCTTTTTGGTCCAACGGCAATCCCAAGTGCTGTTTGATCGCATTGGCGATACCCGCGGTTGCTGGGAATCAGCTTGCGGAGCGGTCGTAGCGACGGATCAAACAGACACCTTGGAACTTGCGCAGCGCGTCGGATGGGCAGATCGAACGCGGCCGTTTGTTACGTAACAAGACACAACCGGGGGGCTGACGCCCCCCGCTCGCCTGGCAACAGGTGGAGGATGGCCGCGAAGAAAGCGCAAAGCTGGGGTTAGCGTTTTTGTGTTTTTTGTGACAATCCTTGGTGATGCGAACCTACGAAATTCGTCAGGCAGCAAAACGCAGGAAGGTTTGCGCTGCGGTTGCTGGTGATTCCTGTCAGGCTGCAAAGCCTAACCTACAGTGCCGTGCCAGCGCGCGAGGACCCATGCGCCGACCAGGCTCACCGTGCCGAAGATCACGATCCCCAGGCAGGTCGAGGTCAAGACGGCCGCAAACATCGTGTCCATGCTCAGGTTGGCGTTCGTCTGGTTGATCAGGTTTCCCAAGCCGTCGTGTTGCATCGCCGCCCCCGCGAAGATCTCGCCGACAATCGACCCCACCACTGCCAGGCCCGCCGAGATTTTGGCGCCCACCACCAGGTGCGGCACGCTGCCAGGCAATCGCAGCTTCCAGAGCAATTGCCAGCGCGAAGCGCCGGCCAACTCGAACCACTCGAGCAGGTTTCGGTCGATGGCCGTCAGGCCCGTGGTGGCGTTGGTGATCATCGGGAACAAGCTGATGATGAAGGCCACCACCACCACACTCTGAAAACCATAGCCGAACCAGACCACGATCAAGGGGGCGACGGCGATGATCGGCACCGTTTGCAGGAAAATCGCATAAGGGTAAACCATGCGCTGGATGACGCGCGATTGCGAGAAAACGCAAGCCACCGCCAGGCCGACGGCAAAGCTCAACAGGAAGCCGCAGAGCGAGGCCTCGCCCGTGACCAGGGCCGCCGAGAGGAGCCGCGAGTGGTCGCGCCAGCCGGCGAGCAACACCTGGCCGGGGCGCGGCAGGAGGTACTTCTCAATCGAGAACACGACCGTCGCCGCGTCCCAAACGGCGATCACGATCGCCAGCAACACCAAGGGGGGCAAAGCGAAGCGGACGAGCCAGCGGCCCAAACCCAGCCGGTTCATTTGCGCCCCTTTCGCAGCTCGCGGCCCACGTCGCCGACGAAGCGGGCAAAATCGGCTTCGGCCCGCAACTCGGGCCGCCGCGGCGTGGCGAACGGTACCGCGATGTCGGCCGTGATCGTGCCCGGCCGTTGGCTCATCACCAGAATGCGCGTGCTCAGGAAGGCCGCCTCGGCGATGTTGTGCGTGACGAACACCGACGTCCAGCGCTGCTTCAGCCAGAGCTCGAGCAGGTCTTCGTTGAGCCGTTGCCGCGTGATGTCGTCGAGCGCGCCGAAGGGCTCGTCGAGCAAGAGCAACTCGGGGTGCGTGACCAGGGCCCGAGCCAGCGAGACGCGCATTCGCATTCCGCCCGACAGTTCGCGCGGGCGGCGGCGGGCAAAATCGGAAAGGCCGACCATCTGCAAACTGTCGCGCACGCGCGCTTCGCGTTCGGCCGTGGCCAAGGCGGCGAGCTCCAAAGGCAAGCGGATATTGGCGGCGGCGGTCCGCCAGGGCAGCAGCGTCGCGTCCTGGAAAACGAACGAAAGCCGCGTCGCGCGACGGCGTGCGACGGCGGCCGGCAGGCCGGCGACCGAAAGACTTCCGACGGTGGGTGAGGCCAGGCCGGCGATCAAGCGCAAGAGCGTCGATTTGCCGCAGCCCGACGGCCCGACGAGCGAGACGAATTCGCCGCGCCGCAACTTGAAGCTGATCTCCGCCAGCGCCTGGATCGCGCCGGGAAACGTGATGCCGAGCCCGTCCGCCTCGATCATTTCAGGAGCCGAGCTCGAAGACGACATTAGGCGTTAGCTCGCGTTGTACTTCACGTTGCCATGAATGTTCGGGGCGAAGGTTTGTAGCTGCCAACGCGAAACCGGGGCACCTGCGCAGTGGGTCGCGGACAAGCCGGTGGTATTTTTGCGGAACAGAAACGGGGCTAACAGCATATGGCAATTCGGTCCCATCCACCCCGATTTTGCGCAGCCCAGGCAGGGCCTTCGCCGCGAAGAACTTGGGTTTTTGGTGCAAAGTCGCGTTTTCGGATTCGCGCGAATCTGTTCCTGCATCGTAGAACGGGGGCATCGCTGACGCCCTGCCACCAGCCAGCACCTCGTGACAGAATGTCTCATCGTCGACCGCGCGATGGACCCAACGCCTATCGCCTTGCTGCTACTGCTTCGTCGTGTCGTTGGGCGTGACGTCGGTGGCCAACGGAGTGACCTTGCTGACCGTGAAACCGACGACGAACCAGCCCGTCGGCTCGCTGGTGGTGAAGCTTCCCGATGGCCCGAGATGCCGGCGAACGACGTTAAAGTCGGGGAGCGTGGCCCCGTCGAACCGCGGCTTGCGTGTGACCCCTTCCCTGTCTTCGCCCAGGATCAGATTCAACAGTTTGGCGAAGAACGTGTCGGATTCGGGGAGCTTGCCTTGGCGGAACAGCTCGAACGTGGCGTGGTACTGTTCGTCGCTGCGGGCGAAGCCGCGAGCGCAGGTTTGGCCGGCGCCCAGTTTTGCGTATTCACCGGCGACCAGCCGGTAGTCGGGGTCGTTCGCCAGCGGTTCCTCGGCTTGGGCCTGGGCCAGCACTTGTTCCAAGAGGTCGATATGCGAGGCGACAAACAAGTGCCCCAGGGCCACGGTAACGGCCGAGCTGGCCAACGCCCCGCCACCGCCGGGCACGGCCACCGCGTCGTCGTCGTCGCCCGCCGCGCCGGGACCTTCGACGTCGGGCGGGGCAATCGCCTCCTCTTCGTTGAGGATCTCCCAGACGTCGTGTTCGCCGATTTTCAGCAGGCGGGCCCGCGGGTCGCCTTTCATCGAGCGCTCGAGCGACACGGCCAAGGCCGCCGGGTTCTTGACTTCGATGGCCAGCAATGTGCGTTGGCTGGTGGTGGTAATGGGCTGCTTGTAATCGGTCAGCAGCGTGGCCTGTTCGCCCAAGTGCTTCACAAGGTCCTCGCGGATATCGAGCTGCGGACCGTTGGGATCGTTCTTGACGCTTTCGATCGTGTCGGCGAATACGCCCTTTTCGCCATAAATCTTATCGAACAAGGTATCGACCTTGTCGAAGGCGTTGAGAAAATCGCACTGGAACGTGGTGTAGGTCGCCAACTGCTTCGAGACCCAAGACTGAGGGGCGAATTCGACACCGTTGGGAAACTTCATCATCCGCATGGCCAGGGTGTGCGGCGGGGGGGCGAAAGCGAACGTGCGGTGCAACATGCCGTACGGCCCGACGACGAAATTCACGTAGCCGCCCACGCCCATGATGGCCTCGAAGCCCTGGTCTTTGGCGACCTCGAGATAATCGACACCGCCTTTGCGACGGCCTTCGCGCCAGGTGCGCATCGCCTGGGCCAACTCGGTCGGATGGATGAACCAGCGCGCGTGCGGCTCCAATTCGCCGGCGGCCGACTGGCAGCGCTCCATCACGGCCTTGTAGGCCGGCAGCCCTGCCAGCGTTTCCCGTTCGGCGCCGGCCAACCGGTCGACGATGCCGGTGGCGACTTCGAGATTGTCGGAGGTCACCAGCAGGTCGTCTTTCTGGAAATAAATAGCGTGAATCGGATCTTTGCGTGTACCCTTGGGCGGCGTGGTAAACACGGTCAGGCTCGTGCCGCGGTGGTCGTGCTTGGTGCGCTTGGCGCCTTGCTTGAGCAACTCAGCGGCCATTTTTTCGATGGCCTGTTTGGTTTCGGTATGGCGCTCGGCGACGTCGACGAGCAGCACCAGCGCCGCCCTTCCTTTGGACGGCGCGACGACGGCGATGCTCAGCTCGCCGGTGGCCAGGCCGTCGAGATCGTCGAGAGTGAGCCCCAGCCGGGCGTGCGAGCGGGCCCATTTTTCCTTCAATTGCCGGCGCAGGTCTTCGCCAAACGGCGCCATCGCCGGGTCGTCGAGCAGGCGCCCCAATTCGGTCTTGTGCCAACGCTCGACGAATTGCGGAACGTTTGCCACGGTGACGAAGCCCTTGGTCGAGTTGGGCAACAACGTGTCGCTCGGCGGTACCGCCGCGGCGGCCGTTGCCGCCGAACCGATCCAAACTGCCGCCAGCAGTGTCAGCCTCGGGAAGTGGAACACGAAACCTCTCCTTGTCCCGCAGAAATGCGAATCGAAATGGTTAACGGTAGACCGGGCCGAAGTTTAGTCGCCTATCGCCTTTCCCGCTAGGCCGGTCCGGGGGCAACCAGGCCGAAATCGCCGTGCGGTACGCTGAAAAAAAGCCAAAATCAGCTTTCGGCCCCCCCTCGCATGGGTTGAATCCCTGGGCGGCACCCACGGCTCGCACGGCATGCGATGTGCAATCGTTAAACTCGTTGACAACCATCAGTTTCCCCTCGCCGCGGCGAAAGCCGACGCACTCGCTGCTTGGATTCGTGACCCATGCTTAAGATATTGACCCCTTCGGTTTCCGACTTCGAAACCACCCGATTTTGAGTCTCGTAGGTCCGACATCATGCCATCCATTTCCGCACCGGAACTGAAGCAACTGTTGCCCCGCGCGAGGGTCGGCATCCTCGGCTTCCTGGTCGCATTCACCGCCGTGTTGTTCGACGTATGGGTGCCGTTTGGGCTGCCCGTGGCGGTCGTCTACCTGTTGCTGGTCGTGTTGAGCATTCAATCGTCGCGGCAATCGGCGATATGGTTCGCGGCCTGCACGGCGACACTGCTGACGATGATCGGCTTCTTTATATCGCAGGGCAAACTGCCCGTCACGGCCGAATTGGTGACGCGGGCGATCGCCGTGCTGGCGATCTGGCTGACGGCGGTGCTCTGTTTATGGCAGCAGCAACGCAAGCTGGCCGAGGCCGAGCGGGCCAGGACCTTAGTGGCGGCCGAAAATGCGAATCGGGCGAAGAGCGAGTTCCTGGCCAACATGAGCCACGAAATCCGCACGCCCATGACTGCGATCCTCGGCTTCGCCGAGCTGCTCTTGTCCGACGTCGAAAAGCCCGCCAACGCCCATGCCGCCCAGACGATCAAACGAAACGGCGAACTGCTGCTGGAGATCATCAACGACATTCTCGACCTTTCGAAGATCGAGGCCGGAAAGTTCGACGTCGATCCGCAGCCCTGCTCGCCGCGGCAGGTGGTCGCCGACGTGGTCACGCTGATGCGCGTCCGCGCCGACGCCAAGAAGTTGCCGCTGGAGGTCGAATTCGAGGGACCGATTCCGGCGACGGTCAGCACCGATCCTTTACGGTTGCGCCAAGTGCTGATCAACCTCGTGGGAAATGCGCTCAAGTTCACCAAGGCCGGCCGCGTTTTTATCGCGACGCGCTTGATCGATGGCGACAGCGACGCGCCCAGCTTGCAATTCGACGTGGTCGACACCGGCATCGGCCTCACGGCAGAGCAAATCGACGGCTTGTTCCTTCCATTCTCCCAGGCCGACTCGTCGACGACGCGCAATTACGGCGGCACCGGCCTGGGGCTGACGATCAGCCGGCGGTTGGCCAAAATGCTCGGCGGCGACATCACGGTCGAAAGCGTCTACGGTCGAGGCAGCCGCTTCCGTTTGACGATCGCCACGGGGCCGCTGACGGGCGTGGAGCTGGTCGAAGACACGGTGCAGTGCGAAGTGCCTCAGTTGCCGGCGGACCAAGCGCCCGCAACGCCCGTCGCCGCGCCCGTGGTGCGGCTCAACTGCCGCGTGCTGTTGGTCGAGGACGGACCGGACAATCGGCGGCTGACTTCGTACATTCTGATCAAGGCCGGCGCCGAAGTGGCGTTTGCCGAAGATGGACGGGAGGCCGTCGAAAAGGCATTGGCGGCGCAGCCGGGCTTTGGACGCCGCCAGGGCGAAGTGCGTGAACCGTTCGACCTGATCCTGATGGACATGCAAATGCCCGTCATGGACGGCTACGAAGCGACAAGCCGGCTGCGGCAGGAGGGCTACCGAGGCCCGATCGTGGCTCTGACGGCGCACGCCATGCGGCACGACCGCGACAAGTGCTTCGAGGCGGGCTGCGATGCTTTCGTCAGCAAACCGGTCGACCGGCAAACGCTGTTGGAAATCGTCGCCAAGTATGGTCAGCCACCGGCGGCCTCGGCCAGCGAAGCCGAGCGGGAAGAGCAACCAGGCTCAAGGTCCGATGAGCGCGTCGAACTCGACCTCGCTCAAGACGCGAACACCTAGCGCTTGGGCCTTGGCGAGCTTGCTACCCGCCTTGGCGCCGGCGATGACGTAGTCGGTGTTCTTCGAGACACTCGAAGCGGCGCGACCTCCGTGCCGGATGATCAGCTCTTCGATCTCTTCGCGGCCATATTTCTCCAGCGTGCCGGTGACGACGAGCGTTTTTCCGGCCAGCGCGCCGGCGGCGGGCTCGGCCGAGCGGAGCGGAGAGGTCATGTCGAGCCCCAGCTCCCTCAATTCGGCGATCGTCTCCTTGCCGTAGTTGCCGTGCAGATAGTCGTAGACGCTTTTGGCGATGATCGGCCCGACCTCTTCGACCTCGCCTAGCTCTTCGATTTCGGCGGCGGCCAGCGCGTCGATCGAGCCGAAGTGTTCGGCCAGCGCCACCGCGGTCCGCTGGCCGACGTGGCGGATGGCCAATGCGCCCAGCAGCCTTGCCAGCCCTCGCCCCTTACTCGCGGCGATCGCCGCGAGCAGGCTTTCCGACGACTTGCGGCCCATCCGTTCCAGGTTCTCCAGCGGCTCGAGCGTGAGCCGATACAGGTCGCCGTAGCTTTTTACCAGCCCGTCGTTAACGAGCTGATCGACCAGTTTGTCGCCCAGCCCCTCGATGTCCATCGCGTTGCGGCCCGCATAGTACCGCAGCCGCTCCTTCAACTGGGCTGGACAATGCGGGTTGGGACAGCGGATGTAAACGCCCCGCTCGTCCTTGACCACGGCCGTGTGGCAATCGGGGCAGTGCGTGGGGAAGTGGAACTTTTTCAGGTGGTCTTGGCGGAGGTGTTTCTCGACCCGCACGATGTGCGGGATGATCTTGCCCGCCTTCTCAACCACCACCACGTCGCCGACTCGTACATCTTTGCGCTCGATCTCGTCGGCGTTGTGCAGGCTGGCGCGGCTGACCGTCGTACCGGCCAGCTCCACCGGCTCCAGCTCGGCCACCGGCGTGATGGCGCCGGTCTTACCCACCTGCACGCGGATTTCATTGAGCCGGGTGGTGGCCTCGTATTTCTCGAACTTGTAGGCGATCACCCAGCGTGGACTCTTCGAGGTGGCGCCCAACCGTTCGCGTTGCTCGAAGCGGTTGACCTTGAGCACCAGGCCGTCGATTTCGAAATCGAGCTCGTGGAGCCGCTCGACGACGCTTTCGCAATGCTCGACCGCCGCGTCGAATGAGGCGAACTGCTCGACCATCGGCGTCGCGGGAATGCCGTAGCGCCGGAGCTCGGCGAGAAAGTCGATGTGGTTGTCGGCCTTCAGCCCCTCGGAGTGGCCCAAGCCATGACCGAAGAACCGCAGGTGCCGCCGGGCGCAAATGCGCGAGTCCAAGAGGCGGATCGCGCCGGCAACGCCGTTGCGGGTATTCTTGTAAAGAGGCTCGTCGCGCCGCTGCTGTTCCTGGTTGAGCTTGACCAGGTCGGAGTTGGTCATGTAAACCTCGCCGCGGACTTCGAGCACGCTCGGCACGTCGTCGCCCGCCAGTCGCAATGGTACGTCGCCGATGGTGCGCAGGTTGTGGGTGATGTCGTCGCCGATGTGGCCGTTGCCGCGCGTCGCGCCGCGGACCAGAAGCCCGTTTTCGTAAAGCACCGAGACCGCCACGCCGTCGATCTTCAGCTCGACCACCCACTCAATCGGCTCATCGCCCAGTCCTTTCGCCACGCGCGCGCCAAACTCGCGCAGCTCGCCGACATTGTAAGTGTTGTCGATCGAGAGCATGGGCACGCGGTGCGTGACCGGCGTCAGCTTGTCGACCGGCCGGTCGCCGATCCGCTGAGTGGGGCTGTCGGGCGTGACCAGCTCGGGATGGTCGGCCTCCAGCTTTTTGAGGCGCTCGACAAGCTTGTCGTACTCGAGGTCGGAGATCTCCGGCGCCGCCTCGACGTAATATTTCAGGTCGTGGTGGCGAATCGCGTCGCGGAGCTTGGCAATTTCAGCGGCGGGGTCCGTCATGGCTCAGCGCCGCACTCGGGCGCCTGGTTGATGGGCGAGTCCTTCGAGGAATTCGGCACGAGGCAAAGGAACTTCAGCGGCGTCGCGCCGGTGTTGCGAAACTGATGAACCTCGTCCGGCGCAACGTAGATCACGTCGCCCGCACGAAATCCGTGCTCGACGTCTCCCTCGAATACGACACCTGTTCCTTCAAGCACGAACACCTCGTGCTCGTAGGGATGGCTATGCCGCGGCGTAAACCCACCCGGCTGCACCTCGAACTGCCGCATGGCGAAATTCGGCGCCCCGTCCGCTTCGCCGACGAGCCAGCGGACGGTGCATCCGCTGGCGCCGGGCATAGTCACAGGGGCCTTGGTAACCTCTTGGCTGGCTTGGACTTTCATCGCGGGATGCTCCTACAATTCGGACCCAGAAAGATGATCCCCACACTTCCGCCGCATCCATTTATCCCCTTTCAGATTGGCGGTCTTCCGGCTCATCCAGCTCGACTTTCCGGGCCCCGGCGCGGCTCCAGTATCCGTCGGTGCCGATCGCACCGACGGTGGCCGCGGCCAACAGCGCGAGCTCGAGGCCGAGGAGTTGAGCGCCGTGCCGGTCGAGGAACGTCAACAGCGATTTACCGGCGGGCGTATCGGACGGGGGACGATCGCTTGCGAGATCCGATTGAGTGGTCGACGGGCCGTCAGTGGCGGAGCGCTCGTTGAATGCTGCGATGTCGGCGCCGCGCACCGCGCGGAACGCCATCACGCCATAGGCGCAGGCGGTGAGCGAGAAGGCGATCCCGAAGATCACCAGCAGCACATAAAACGGATTGGTCCTCGATTTCTTTTTGGGCATCACTCACCACTCACTTTGTCGCCGCCCATCATTGTACCATGCCGAAGGGGAAGCGATGGGAACTTTTGAAGGGGGAGATCGTTGCCGCCTCCATCCCAAATCTCCTCTTCATCTCCACATCCCCTTTCGCGAAACGGTGGTCACTTGGGCGCGCGCAAAAAAACCTCGAGGTAACGACTCCCAGCGCCGCTTCAGCTTCCACCGAGGAAGCCTCACAGCCGTCGGCCTCGAGGTCTGCGTCGTCATCAAGAAGCGAGCTCAGCCACTTCAAACGATGACTACTACGTGTACTCTATCGAATCGCGCAGCGTCTTGCAATAGTTTTTCACGCATCATCGCGCGCTTGCGCCTGATGAACTTCATTTCGCGCGCGCGGCGCGCGGCGCGAGTTCTCGCAAGCCAGCGCGCGGACCAACGCGACGAACGTCGCGCCCCGATGGCGATAATCGCGAAACTGATCGTGGCTCGCGCACGCCGGCGAAAGCGCGATCGACTCGCCGGCGCTTGAACGTTGCCAGCACCACGCGAGCGCCTCCGACATCGATTCGAACGACGCGTGCGCACAACGCGGCGCGCCGCGCGCGAGTATCGCCGCGATCTTGTCGCGCGCCGCGCCGAAACACGCGACGCCGCGCGCGCCTTTCGCGAGCTTGTCGACCAACGCGCCGAAGTCGCAGCCCTTGTCCTTTCCACCGACGAGAAACCAGCCGCGCGGCGCCAACGTGTCGACCGCGGCCATGACCGACTCGGGCGTGGTGGCCATCGAATCGTCGTAGAACCTCCGACCACCGACTTCGCCGACCAACTCGAGCCGATGGGGCAAGCCCGTAAATTGCTTGAGTCCCCGTTCGATTGCCGCCGGCGCGCAACCGAGCGCCCCCGCCAGCGCCGCGGCGCAGGCGGCGTTGACGCGGTTGTGCGTCCCCGGCACCGCCAGCGGCGGAACCTGATCGTCGGCCGCCGGGCCGATCGACCGGCCCTGCGCCGGAGGCGCCCAACGGCCGACGATCGGATCGAGCGGGTTGATCACCGTCAGGCCGCCCGGCGGTTGCCGCGCGAGCAGCCGCTGCTTGGCCGAGGTGTAATGGGCGAGCGAGCCGTGCCAGTCGAGATGATTGGGCGCGCAGTTCGTAACCACGGCCATCTGGGGCCAACGGGCGCCGTCGGCGAGCCACCACAATTGAAAGCTACTCAGCTCCAGCACGACCCAATCGCGCGGGCCGATGCGGGGCAAGTCGTCCAACAGGCTGCGGCCGATGTTGCCCCCCAGCCAGACACGGCGGCCGTCGGCGGCCAGGATCGCCGCCGCCATGGCCGCGGTGGTCGATTTTCCGTTCGATCCGGTCACACCCACGACAGGTGCCGGACACCGCGCCAGAAACAGCCCGATCTCCGAAGTGATTGCCGCCCCCGCGCCACGGGCCGCCTTGACAAACGGGTTGTCGGGCTTCACCGCCGGATTGACGACGACCAGTTCGGCTTCGCGAAAGTCGCGCTCGTCATGTCCGCCCAATCGGTAGCGCCGGATCGGCGTGTCGGCCAGCTCTGCCAGCGAATCGGCCAACGTGATTTCGTCGGCAAGATCGGTCACGGTCACAACGGCGTCCTGGCGGGCGAGCCACCGCGCCGCCGCCGCGCCGCCGCCGTGGCGGCCCAGTCCCAGCACCGTGACTCGTCGGCCGGCTACGTCCATGCGAGGTCGTTCAATTCAGTTCCGCGGCCAGGCGCCGCGCGGCGCGGAGGTAGGGCTGCAATTCCTCGGCTTGGGCATCGGTGCATTGCTGGAGGTGCGTCTCCAACAGTCCGATGGCCGCGACCGCGCGACCGATGCGGAGGTACATCAGCCCCAGGTCGCGCCCCTCCTCAGAATTACCGGGCGACAATGCCATTAGCCGTTCCTGGATCGGCACGACCGGCGCCCATTGGCTTTCCATGACATACGCGACCTTCAGGTTGCGGAGCACGCGCTTCGCGATTTCGAGGCCGGTCGCCGGCCGAAAATGATCGTCGGCCAGCACGCCCGGCTTACCCAGTAGTTGCTCGACAAGCGCCTGGCACTGACCGCGATCCAGAATCGTCCCTTGCGAGAAGGGATCGACGTAGAGCGTTTCGTCCGCATCTTCGCTGCCGAGCATGAAATGACCGGGAGTGCCGACACCAAACATCGACAATCCGGCGCGCTCGGCCACGGCCAGGTAGACGATGCCGAGCGAGATCGGAATGCCAAGCCGGCGGTCGAGCACTTCATTGAGGTAACTGTTGCGGGGGTCGTAGTAGGTCTGGCTGTTGCCGCGAAAACCTTCTCCGGCATAGAGCGTTTCGCTCACTGCCGACAGCATTCGCCACAGCCCGAGTCCGGTGGGTGAACGCCGCTGGAGTCGCCGCCGGACCCGGTCGCCCAGGCGATCGATCTCGTCGAGGCAGGTCTGGCGATCCAGATCGGGGTACGCGTCGGCCGCGAACTCGAGCATCAACCGTACCAGATCGACGTCGCAGTGGCCGGCCAGGAGTTTCTGGAATTCGATGTCGCCGGCATAGGAAGATGAATCGTCACCATGATCTGTCATGAATCACCTCGCGCATCGGAGCACGCCAGAGGATCGCCGTTTGGGGGATCGAGCCATCGAAGGCCACCCCTCGGCGCTCGCTCGTTCATTGTTGGATGAAAGGCGATTTGTGGCAAGCGCGCTTTCGACCAGACTCGCGACGATCAATTCGCCGCCGCGGGTATTTCCAAATCCAACAGCAGCGCGCGGACGAACTGAACGGGGGGTGAACCGAACGAAATGACCAGGTCGTGGTAACGCTTGAGCGCGAAATCCCCACCCCAGGTGCGCTCGGTCTCGGCGCGGAGGTCGCGGTGTTCCTGATAGCCGACGAAATAGGTCGAAAGCTGTGTCGAGGTGAGCTGGGCCCGCACCCATTTGGCGGCCGCTTCGCGTTCCTCCTGGAACGTCGATTCGATCATCAGCTCCATCGCCTCCTCGCGGCCCATGCCGTCGACGTGGATCGACTGGTCGATGATCGCGTTGGCGATGCTCCGCAAGTACCATTTCAACGCCACCAGCCGCAAAAGAGGGTCGCCGTCCAAGAACCCTTGCTCGGCCATGAGCTGCTCGGTGTAGACGGCCCAGCCCTCGATGAAAACGCCTGATGAGAGGACCGCCCGCAACGTCGAGGGGTAGCGGTTCGAAATCGCGAGTTGCAAGAAATGGCCGGGCATCGCCTCGTGGACCGTCAGGTCGTGGATCGAGCGCACGTTGTATTCGCGCAAAAACGACGTCACCTGCTCCGGTGTCCAATCTTCGGGCAACGGCGCCACGGCGTAGAACGTTTTCTGGCCGACGTCGAGCGGTCCCGGCGAATCGCAGTAGGCCAACGCGATGCCGCGACGGAATTCGGGCATGACGATAATCTCAACCGGGTCGGGCGGAACCGTCACCAGATCTTTCTCACGCACGAAGTCGGTACATCGCACGAGCGCCTCGCGAGCCGTCTCCACGATCCGGTCCGCAGCCGGCAGGTCGGAGCACGCCTTTTCCAACGCGGCCCGGATGATCGCTTGCTTGTACGAATCGTCAGGCTGGTCTGGGAATCGAGTAAACGGGTTTTGCTTTTTGTAAACCTCGCGCGCGATCTCCCACATTTCCTCTCGGGCTCGACCTAATTCACTCACGGCCCGGCGGTGGATTTCATCACGCGAAAGGGGCGATTGGAGCGTGAAGGCCAGTTTTTCGTCGAACAGCCCTTTACCAAGCCGGAACTCACCGGTGGCAGAAGGCGTCAACTCGTCTTCGAGCCATTTCTGGTGCGTCTCGATCGCGCGCCGCGCCGTCTCGATTGCCCGTGCGAGGCGCTGGCGCTCGGCCGCGGCGAGCGTGCTCGAGCGAGGCTCGACCATGTGCCGAATGATGCTGAGCACGCCGCGGTTCTGCTTGACCGCGGTCTCGGCGTGGATTTTCGGCACGCGCGGCGGGTCGAGCGTTTCGCGGACCTGCGCGAGCAGGTTTGGCAACGCTTCAAGCCGCCTGGCGACGTTTTGCAGGCGCTCGGCTTCCGGCGCAAACTCACGCGCGACCAGCCCGTAGACCGCGTCGCCCGCCAGGCCGGTGTAGATCAAAGGGTTCCAGGCCCACTCTTGCAATCGTTCAATTTGCCAAATCGATGAACGCAGGTTGTGGGCCAACAGCTCAGCGTCCACTTGCCGGTCGCGCGAGAGGTCGCCGCGCGGGATGCTCGCGAGACGTTCCAGATAACCCTTGCAAAAATCGACCTCGCGCTGCCGACTCGCTTCACTGACTTCGTCAACCTGGTCGTCGAATCGATGGTCGCCGATCGAGGTGGCCGAGACGGGGTGCAGGGCGGGAAACTCGTCGATGTATTCCCTCACCAGGCGGTCAAAGGCATCGTCGTCGGCCAATAGTTCGGTGGGCATCGTCGTGGCGATCCAGGCGGCGGTGATACAGGTAACAGTGATCCAGGTGGTAGTGATCCAAGAATCAGTGAAGAACGACGTTTTCATGATCTGGTCCAATCTGCGGTGTACGATGGGGATATCGAGATGATCACCTTGTTTGTCGCTTTCAGCCCCAAAGGGGCGCGATTCCACAGCCTAGGGCGCAGCCCTAGGAACCACGCCGCCAACGAACCCAAGCCCCAACGGGGCGCGACCGGCTTCCTCTTGACTGCGGTCGTCGCGTTTCTCTTTTTGGCCATACCGAGCACCTCGCTCAAGGTTGGTTTGTCGTTCAACGCACATGGTAGCAAGCGACACGGCGAATTCCACTGCTTCAGCCCAATTAACCTTAACCTCCGCTTGGACCGCGATTATTCTTAGCACAGCCTGACCTCCCTCGCTTCCAACCATGCTGATCGTATGCCTAAGCAAACCGTACCGATTTCCGCCGAACCGCTGCTGGGACGATTGCTCGACTGGGGACGCGCGGAACTGCCCGAACCCCTGCGCGACCATCTCTGGTCGGGATTGTGGATTCTCGGCCTCTTGTTCAAAGTTCTGGGAACCGTCAGAGGGCTGGTACTGGCGATGGCGGCCGTGCAGGTGCTGCGGGGCAACACGAAGTTGCTACCGCCAGAGCTGCGACCTTCGTGGTGGCGACGGGCGAGATCGCTAGCCTGTTCTGTTTTCTATGGAAGTCTCAGCGCCTGGGTCGTGTGGAACCAGGCGGTAAGGTTGCTGGGGTGACCCCACCATCCTCGCATGGGCAATCCCTATCAAGTACCGTGCATTTCGAGTCGGTGAGCAGCCGCGCGAGAGTACCATGTGCGGGTGTGTTCGCTGGCAACGTTTCCTGCGTTCGAGCATTCACATGGCCCTTGCGACGGAGTGCCAACGAACGGCACCAACCGGTGCTCACGCCGCAAGGAGCGCCGAACCGGTGCCAGATCGTTGGCGACAGAGAATGCGCGGCCGTACCAGCAGGCGTGTGGGACTTTATTGCGGTTTTGTTCCGCCTCTGCGTGGAAGCAGGTCATGCCATCGGCTCGCCGCTCGCCCGGTGGTCTGTGACATTCGCTGCTAAAAAGAACGCGCCGCCCACTCCCGCCTGTCGTCTTCCTCCGCTATCCCGCTCGCTGCCTTCGGCAGCGAGCGGCTGGCGGGTCTTGGTGGAAAGGAAACAGAACAGGAGGAGTGGACTATTTCTAGCGGCAAGCGTGAGACTCCATCGGGCAAGCCGATGGCATCTTTTCAAGTTGCAGGCATTGCGGAACAAATATCTCATTTTCAGCCGCACGAAGTATATCGCCCCTAAAAACTTGCAATTCGCTGGCCGTAGTGCCATGCTATCGGGCATGACCCACACGATCCCTAATACGATCCCCAAACTCTCTCGCCGCACCGTGCTAGCCGGTGTGCCGGCCACGCTGCTGCTGGGCGGTCTGGCGCGCGCCGCGCAAGGGCCGAAGCGGCCGAAGCTGGCGGCGATCGTCACCGAGTGGCGCTACCGTTCGCACGCTCAGAACATCGTCGATCGTTTCCTTGAGGGTTACGGCTGGAATAGCGCGTGGCACCGCCCGGCAATGGACATCGTGGCCGTCTACACCGACCAGGTCCCGCCCAGCGACCTCAGCCGCGAACGGGCCCGCCGAATTCCGAAATTGAGGATCTACCCCACAATTGCCGAGGCCCTCACGCTGGGCGGCGAAAAACTGGCCGTCGACGGTGTGATCGTGGTCGGCGAGCATGGCGAGTATCCGCAGAACGAAAAGGGGCAATGGCTCTACCCGCGATATGAGTTCTTCCGACAGATCATCGACGTGTTCCGTGCCAGCGGCCGCTCCGTGCCGGTGTTCAACGACAAACACCTCTCGTGGAATTTCGATCGAGCCGTCGAAATGGTCGAGGCCTCGCGATCGCTCGGTTTCGCGTTCATGGCCGGCTCGTCGCTGCCGGTCACCTGGCGGATTCCCTCGACCGAATTGCCGCCGCAGGCCGAGGTCGATGAGGTGGTCGGTATTGGGCCGGGCAAGGTCGATAGCTACGATTTCCACGTGCTGGAAATGATCCAGTCGATGGTCGAACGCCGCCGTGGCGGCGAGACCGGTGTAGCGGCAGTCGAGGCCCTGAGGGGTGGGCGCGTCTGGCAAGCGCTGGCCGCCGGTTCATGGGAGGCAGGTGGTTTCAGCCGCGAGCTGTTCGACGCCTGCCTTTGCCGCAGCTTCACGCTCAAGCCCGGCCGCGAGGGTTTCAGCCATGCCTTCCCCTCCCCTGAACAAATGGCCGAAATGGTACCCGACCCAGTCGTCTACCGTATCGAATACGCCGACGGCCTGAAGGCCACGATGCTCCTGCTCGACGGATTGGTGGGCGACATGAATTTCGCCGCGCGGATCAAGGGGCACGAAACGCCGCTCTCGACGCAGATGTACCTCGGTGTGCCCGCCCAAATGATGCCGAACTATTTCAACCCGCTCGTTTACCACATCGAGACGATGTTCCTCAACGGCCAGGCGCCGTACCCGATCGAGCGGACACTGCTCACCACCGGGTTGGTCGCCGCGGGGGTCGAATCACTGTGGCGGAATCAACGCTTCGAGACGCCCCATCTGGCGATCAGGTACGAACCGACGAAGGAATCGACCTACAGAAGGGGATAAGGGGATGCGGAGGAGATAGGGGGATGTCCCGCAAGAAACTCGCCATCGTCACGACCGTCTGGCGCTACCTTTCACACGCCCAGCACATGGGCGACCGGTTCCTGGTTGGCTATCCGTGGGAAGGGCGCTGGCATACGCCGCCGATGGAAGTGGTCTCACTCTATGTCGACCAGCGTCCGGACGACGACCAGAGCACCGCACGGGCGGCGGAGTTCGGTTTTCAGGTTTACCCGACAGTGGGCGAAGCGCTCCGCTTGGGTGGCGACACGCTGGCGATCGACGGCGTGCTGTTGATCGGCGAGCATGGCGATTACCCTCGGAACGAAAAAGGGCAGATTCTTTACCCTCGTTATGAATTGTTCGAGCAGATCGTCGCCGTCTTCGAGCGCAATGGCCGGGGAGTGCCGGTATTCAACGACAAGCACCTCTCGTTTAGCTTTGAAAAGGCCTCCAAGATGGTCGCGGATTCGCGACGGCTCGGCTTTCCTCTATTGGCCGGTTCAAGCTTGCCGGTCACCTGGCGGCTGCCGCCCATCGAGCTGCCGCTCGATTGCCGGATTGAGGAGGCGTTGATGGTCGGTGTCGGCATGTCGGATGCGATGGATTTTCATGCCTTGGAAGCGCTTCAGTCGATGGTCGAGCGGCGGCAAGGGGGCGAGTCGGGCGTTCGCTCCGTCGAGTGCCTGACCGGCGGCGACGTGTGGCGCGCCGGCAAGCTCGGCAACTGGTCGAAAGTATTGCTGACCGCGGCGCTCTCGCGTTCCGATTCGCGCGTCGGTATTTCGGCTACCGACGGCCGGCCGTGCGACCTGGTTGGCGGCGGCGAGCTCGAGCGGCTGGCCGCCAACCCCGCGGCGTACCTGATTGAGTACCGTGATGGTTTGCGGGCCACGCTGTTGATGCTCGACGGAGCCACGCAAGACTTCACTTTCGCCGCGCGGCTGGCAGGCGAGCCGGAGATCCAATCGACCCAGTTCCTGTTGCCGCCGGTACCCAACGTCACCTATTCAGCCTGCCTGATGCGAAATGTCGAAGAAATGATCACGACGGGGCGCGCACCGTACCCGGTCGAACGCACGCTCCTGGTGAGCGGGTTGTTGGAGCGCTGCCTCGAATCGAAGCTTCGCGGTGGGAAGCGTCTTGCTACGCCGGAGTTGGCAGTGAGCTATCAACCGCCGGAAGTATCGCAGTTTTGCCGGAGTTGAGGCGCGTCGCCTTTCGCTCCGCGAAAGGCAACAAACAGGGTCCGTCACGGCACGACCTGGCGCGCAACGTTGGTCATCGGTTCGATTGACTCGTCCAATAATCGAACACGAGCACCTTGTCGATCCGCGGGCCGACGAGCTTCTTGAATTCCTCGTGGGCTGGGTGGGGCAAATAGGCGTCGCGTCCGGCCGCGTCGCGGAACGTGACCAGGAATCCGTGCGTGAAGCCCGCCGAAAGGTTTTCGACCCCCACGTCGGTGCCGTGCTCGAAGTCGACGATGGTGTCGATCTTGCCGGGCAAGGCCGCGAAAGCGTCGACGACCTCTTGCACTTGTTCGGCCGAAGCGTCGTCTTTGAACTTGAAGAGCACCATGTGCCGCAGCAGTTTGTCGGGCCCGGTAACACCCAACGCCGCGAGCATCTGATCGGCGACAAAGCGATTGCCCGCCGCGTTGAGGTGCACGCCGTCACCGGTGAGCACGTTCTTCTCGGCATTGTCCGCGTTGTGCGCTTTGAGGTAGTCGAGGAATGCGTTTCGCAGGTCGATCAGCGGCGATTTCGTTTCGCGGGCGACGCGCCGGCTGATTTCGCAGTATTCGTCGAGCATCTCATCAAGTGGGTTGGTGCCGTCGACCTTCTCGCCGATCACACTGGCCGTGCAGAGCAGCACTCCGGCGCCCGATTTCTGGATGTCGGCGATCAGCCGGCGCAGCCCCTCTTCGTACTTGTCCTTGGGAGTGCCACGGCCGTTTTGCGAGTGCCAGACATCGTTGATGCCGATAAAGATCACCACTCGCGTGGGCTTCTTGGCAAGCACGTCGCGCTGGAGCCGAAATTCGAGATCGGGCACCTTGTTGCCGCTGATCCCCGCGCCGATAACTTCGATACCTTGTCCGGCAAGCCGCTCGTCAATGGCTTCCTTGACCAAGGTCACGTAGCCGCCCGGACTGGCGCCTGCCTGGGTGATCGAGTCACCCAGAAAGACAATCCGCTCGCCTTTGGCCAAAGGATCGGCGGCCGTGGCAGGTCGCGCGAATAAGGTCGCAACGGTGCATAGCGCAAGCGCCCACGACAGCGAGAATGCCCAGAACGGGGCCGAAAGACAACCGAACTCAGTGCAGGTCGTGCGGGAGATCAACATCGTCGAGGTACCTCTTGGGAGAGCATGATCGTCGCCACGAGCATAACCGACATACGATGCGAATTCCACTGCCGCAATTACAACCGGAATTAGCAGCAATTCCGCTACGCTCCCAGGACGATTGCAACGACCCATCCGCCGAGTCGAGGAGCTTTGAACTTCGCGGGGAGCGGAGACGAAGATAAATCGGCGGGGATCACTCCAAGGATGGGGGGAATCATGCGGATCGTCCTCTGGGACACGCGGTGCGGTGACGTTTCGAAGGACTTCGCCGGCGGCTTCGGCGTGGGGCAGTACCACGGCGGTGGCGGGCTGGCGGGCCGGATCGTACGGCGGGGATTCAAACGCGACCGCCGGCCGACGGCGCTCGTGTTTGCGTATCTGGCCGCGATCTTCCGCCGCCTGGGTCACCACGTCGAATACGCCGAGGATCGCCTGCCGGCGGGTGCCGACCTCTACGTTTTCAACCCAGCGCTGATGACGCTGGCGCGGGAGCGCGCGGTGATCGAAACCGTGTTGCGGCAAACGCCGCGTCCGCGCGTCTTGGTTACCGGGTTGGTCGCGTACACGCTGCCCGAGGCGTTTGCCGGTCTCGAGGTGACCATCGTCCGCGGCGAGGCCGAGCAATTGCTCTGGAAATTCGACGAAGTGCTTGCCGCCGGAGCGGCCTCGGTCGAGGTCGGCTCGGTGCGCGATCTCGATGCCTTGCCTTTTCCCGACTGGTCGGCGTTCGAACCCCGACGCTTTCGCATCGGCTACGATTTCTGGAAATTTCCCACGGCGCTGATCCAGCAAAGCCGCGGCTGCACATTCACCTGCAACTACTGCCCCTACATCATCGTCGAAAACGCCACCCGATTTCGCCAACCCGAACGGGTCGTCGAGGAAATGCGCGCCGGCATCGAAGAACACGGCTTTCGCTCGTTCAAGTTCCGCGACCCGTTGTTCGGGCTGGACCGCAAGCGCGTGCTGCGGTTGGCGGAATTGATCGGCGGGCTGCCGCGCAAGGTGCAATTCTCGATCGAGGGGAGGATCGACCTCCTGAAACCCGACCTGCTTGCGGAACTGAAGCGAGTGGGTCTGACAAGCATCACGGTGGGAATCGAGACGCCCGACGAGCGAATTTTGCGCGACCACAAGCGCGCACCCATCAAGGACGACCGCCAGCGCGAATTCGTGGCTTTCTGCCGCGGGTTGGGTATCCGCACGGTGGCCGGATTCATGATCGGCTTTCCGAGCGATACTCGGAAGTCGATTGAAGACGTGTTAAAGTACGCCAAGCAGGTTGGCCCGACGTTCGCCAATTTCAACGTGGTAACCCCCTATCCGGGCACCGAGTTCTTCCAGCAGGTCAAAGACCAGATCGCCGACTTCGACTTCACGAAGTACGACGTCTACACGCCTGTCATGAAGTACCAACACCTGACGCACGAACAGGTGCGCGAGCTGCACGCGCGTTGTTTCGTGAGCTACTACTTCCGTTCGATGTACTTCGTCGAAAACGCGCACCTTGTCTGGCCTTGGCTGGCTAAACTGGGCTTGGGGCGCGGGCATGCGCCGACTGAACTGACGGGCAAGCCACCCGCGGCGCCAGTCGCCGTCAATGGGCCGGACGACAAGCAGGTGCATGGCGTGAAATTACGCACCGACGCGGCGCACGTCGCGGGGGCGGGGCGGGAAGGGTCCAATTCGACATCGCGAAAGCGTGACGCGTAAGGGCCCTTCACTTCCTTGGTCATCAAGGCGAGGGCCGCGGTGAGTGGGGGCGAGTAAGCCCGGTGGTTTCGAAGCGCAAGAAGGGGCCGCGTACGGTATGATAGTGGCATACGCGTATTGATCGCGCCGTCGTCGTTCCTGCGTCGAGGCCCCACAATGGCAAGCCCATTTCCGGGAATGGATCCCTACTTGGAACATCCGGCCTACTGGCCGGATTTTCATGCCCGATTCATCACTTACGGTTGCGATGCATTGGCGCAATGCCTTCCGCCGGATTACGTTGCCCATATCGACGAGCGGATTCGATTGGTTGAAGTGGCCACGGAGAAGTCCACAAGAACCCGGCCCGACCTGACGATTTCGCGGGGGTCCGGCGGGCGACCCCCGACGTGGGCCGCCGCGCCCGCGGGGTTGGCGACCATTGAGCCCGTGACGGCGTCGTACGCCGTCGCGGAGGAAATTCGCGAAACACGAATCGAGATTCTGCACCATCCGGATCATACACTGGTGGCCGTCGTCGAATTGCTCTCACCCGAGAACAAGCGAGGCACCGGCCACGCGCAATACGAGGCAAAGCGGCTGGCGATCTTGGCGCAGCAGGTCCACCTGATTGAAATCGACTTATTGCGCGGCGGAAGGCGGCCATCAATGTCGCAGCCCTTGCCGGCGGGTGACTACTTCGCCTTGATCGGTCACTGCGAACAGCGTCCCGAGTGCCAGATCTTCGCTTGGACGGTCGGGCAGGTGTTGCCGACGATTCCGATTCCGCTCTTGTCGACCGACTCACCTGTATGGCTCAACCTGGGCGAGTTACTCACCGCGGCCTACGAACGCGGGCACCATCGCCGCTGGATTGACTATTCGGCACCGCTGTCGGCCCCATGGATCTCCGACGATCTGGCATGGATCCGCGCGCAGGTCGAAAAATCGGCGCCGACCTAACCCAGCACGCCGGGTATCGGCTCGCCGTCGGGCAGTACGAAGTGGGGCCGGCGCTGCAAATCGTAGAGCCGCGCCGAGGGGTCGATGCCGATGGCTCGATAGATCGTCGCGGCGACATCGCCGGGAGTAAAGCCGGGCGTGAGAGGAAACGCTCCTTGGCGATCGGTGGCGCCGATCACTTGACCGCCGCGAACGCCGCCGCCGGCGAAGAAGATCGAGCCGGCAAGGCCCCAGTGGTCGCGGCCCCCCTCGCGGTTGATCTTCGGCGTGCGGCCGAACTCGGTGTGGAACACGACCAGGGTCGAATCCAACAGACCCCGCTCCGACAGGTCGGTGAGCAAGGCGCCGAATGCCTTGTCCATGCCCGCCACGTGGTAGCCGCGCTTGGCCATCTCGCTGATGTGCGGCTGCTTCTGCGCCGGAACGGCGTGATTGTCCCAAAGATTGCCGTACTCGGGGTCGTAGCCGTAATCGACCATCACGAACCGCGCCCCCGCTTCGACCAGCCGGCGCGCCAACATGCACCGGCCGCCGAGTTTGGTCCGGCCATAGGCGTCTCGCACGGAGTCGGGCTCAGGCCCCACGTCGAACGCCTGCCGCACGGACGGGGAGGCGAGCAAATGGAATGCGTTCTGGTAGTGGCCGTCCATCGCGCCGCGTTTTTCGGCGTCTCCGACGGCCTGCTCGAGCACCTGCCGCAATTGCGAGAGCCGGTCCAATCGATCGATGTCGAGCCCCTCGACCAGCGAGAGGGCCTTGGGCAAAAGATCTTCGTTGGCGAGCGGCGAGGGATTCGCTTCTTTTTCACCCACGGTAAAGTCGGGCTGCGCCGGTTCGCCACCCACGCAAAACGGCGAATACTGCCCGCCCAGCCACCCTCCCACGAACTCGTTGAACGGCGGCGGCCCGGGACGTGTGATACCGGGTACGGCAATGTAGCCGGGCAATTGGTTTCGCGGGCCGTGCAGGTACGAAACGATCGAGCCGATATTCGGCTCGCTGGTAATCTGCTGCATCGTGACCTTGCGTCCCGACAAGCAATAAGCCTGGCTCATGAGATGATCGTTGCTGTCGTGCGAAAAGCTGCGCACCAGGCAGATCCGATCGGCCAGCCTGGCCAGGTTGGGGCAGCTTTCGGCGAAGTGGACGCCCGGCAGCGCCGTGGCGATGGCCGAGAGTGTACCTCGGATTTCCTCCGGCGCCTCCGGCTTGGGATCGAGCGAGTCGTGGTGCGTGACACCGCCGGCCATCCAGAGAAAGATCACCGAGCGGGCCTTCGCCATCGAAGGGGCCGAATCATGCGCTGCCGTGTCATTCGCTGCCGTGTCATTCGCTGTGGCCCGGCCTGCATTCAATCCAGGCCAGAGCGACGTCGAGATCCCCAACGAGCCAACTCGCAGCAAATCGCGGCGGCTCCAGGGAGCGGGGTGACCCGATTGCGGATTGGAGGCGTGCGACGACATGCTTGCAACTCGACGGTCCAATTTCAATCTAAAACGCAGAGCCAAAATCTCCCTAGATCCACTCCTTGATCACCCGGCCATCGTTCAGCTTGATCGGCCGACCATCGGCGGTGTAGGTGATCAAGTCCAAAGGAATACCGAGCTTGGTGTAGATGGTTGCGGCGACGTCTTCGGTAAAGTACTCGTCATGGGTTGGCCGGCCGCCTTCGTCGTCGGTACGGCCGAGGATCGCTCCGCCCGGCACACCAGCCCCGGCCATCATCACGAAGCCGGCGCTGGCCCAGTGATCGCGCCCGCTGGCCGAGTTGATCTTGGGCGTGCGGCCGAAATCGGTCATCCAGACGACGAGCGTATTTTCAAGCATGCCTCGCGCTTCGAGGTCGGCGAGCAGTTCGGGAATCGCCTGATCCAAGGGGGGGATCGCGTTCTTGATTCCGGGGAACAACCCTTGGTGATGGTCCCAGCCGCCGCTCGATACGGTGACGAACCGCACGCCCGACTCGAGCAGCCGCCGCGCCAAGAGACAACTTTGGCCGAACGTGTTGCGTCCAAAACGGTCGCGCACGCGCGGGTCTTCGTCGTCGATCTCGAAGGCTTGTTTCGTCTCCGCCGCGGTGATCATGTTGAAGGCCGCTTTGTAATGTTCGTCGAGCGCCGCGTAGGCCGTCGGCTGCGCCTCGATCTTCCGCTGCAAGGCGTCGACCGCGCCCAGCATGCTCCGACGGCGCGCGATCCGCCCACTGTCGATTCCTTGGGGAGGCGTGATATCGCGGACCTTGAACGGCGTCGCGTTCGCATCGGACAGCAATTCGAACGGGTTGTGCTCGGGGCCAAGATAGCCTGCCGTGCCACCACCCGCCGAGGCATGGTCGACCGCACCACCGATCTGAACGAAAGGGGGCAGTTTGGTTTTAAAGCCCCGTTGGTGCGACACGATCGAGCCGTAGGAGGGAAAAACGACCGTTGGGTTGACCGCGCGGCCCGACATCATGTATTGGTCGGCGATACCGTGGCCGGCGTTCTGCGGGTTCCAGCCTCGCAAGATGGCGAACCGCCGCAACTCTTTGGCCATGTTCGGTACGACCTCAGTGAACTTCACGCCCGGCACGGCGGTGTCGATTACCTTGTATTCGCCCTTGACATTGGGAGGCGCATCGGGCTTGGGGTCGAACGTATCGTGATGACTGGTGCCGCCCTGCGTCCAAATCAGAATGCAGTTCACATCTTTGGCGGGACGGCCTTCGGCGGCGCGAGCCCGCCTTCCGGCAAGGAGCGTAGGCAACGACAATCCGACGCCGGCCAGCGTGCCGAGTTGCAAGAAGGCCCTGCGGTGCAGACCTTCGCAATCGCGGGTGGTACGGGGAAGGAGATTCAGCATGGTGGGACCGGTTCCGAAAGGTGGGGCCTGTTCTGAAACGTGGTGTGGTTCCGAAGTCTCTGTTTGCTAAACATGGGACCCGGGGCGGGATACCCGTATTCTACGCGATGTGGCCCACGCATCAAGAGAATTTCATCGGTGACGCGGATAACAACGCCGCTAACAACGCCGCTGGCTGCACGTCGCACTTTTTATCTCAATGGCGATTTACCGGCCAGCCTTGTAGAATGGAACACGTTGGCAACTAAGGCATGCACCGCATTTACCTCGATCACAACGCCACCACTCCGCTCTTGGACGAGGTGGCCGAAGCCATGGGGCGTTGCCAGGCCCAAGGTCCGGGCAACCCGGCCAGCCAGCACTGGGCCGGACGACGCGCGCGACAGGCCCTCGAAGATGCCAGGGAGGGGATCGCCCGGCTGCTGGGCGCCGAACTGGGTTCGGCCCAATCCGACCGCCTGGTTTTCACCAGCGGGGGCACCGAGGCGAATAACCTGGCGCTCGTTGGCTTGGCTGGCCGGGCACCCGCGCACCTTATCGTCTCGGCGATCGAGCATCCATCGGTGGCCGGTCCCGCCGACTGGCTCGAGCGGCAAGGCTGGCGCGTGTCACGGCTCGGCGTTTCGCGCGAAGGAGAGGTAATGGCCGAAGAGCTGACTGGCCTGATCGAAGCCGACACGCGTGTGGTTTCGGTAATGCTTGGCAACAATGAGACGGGCGTCTTGCAGCCGATCGAGCGAATGAGCGCGATCTGTTCGCAGGCCGGCGTGCCGTTGCACACCGATGCCGTGCAGGTCGCCGGTAAAATGCCGCTGAATTTCCGCGAACTGGGCGCCTCAGCGATGACGATTTCCGCCCATAAATTCCACGGTCCCGTGGGGATCGGCGCGCTGTTGGTCCGGCGTGGGGTCGAGCTGCAGCCACTGTTGCACGGCGGCTTTCAACAAGCCGGCCTGCGCCCCGGCACGGAAGCGGTCGCGCTGGCGGTCGGGATGCATTCGGCGCTGATCGCCTGGCAACGCGATACGGCCGGTTACCTAGCGCGCCTCACGGCCCTGCGCGACGAATTCGAACGTGAACTACTGGCTGCATGTCCGGAGTTGAGCATCAATGGCGCAGGCGCTGGGCGGCTACCGCACACGTCGAACGTCGCCTTTTCCGATGTCGACGGCCAGGCGCTGGTGATGGCACTCGACCTGGCGGGTATCGCTTGCTCAACTGGTTCGGCTTGTGCCAGCGGGTCGAGCAAACCTTCTCCGGCGCTGGTGGCAATGGGCCTGAGCAGAGAGCGTTACGAGGGCTCGGTGCGGTTCAGTTTCGGCCGCGACACGACACGCTCGGATGTGGCGGAAGCCGTGCGCCGTATCTTGCGAGTTTACAATGACTTGCGGCTCAAGAACTCGACCGGAAAAAACGCCTGGACGGGTCGCAAAGGGCAGGGCGATTCGGTATAATCGTTCACGGTCATCGCTGCCCCCCTATCGCTTTGCAAAACGGCCTCTTCTTTCAACCAGGACGGACCCGAATTTTGGTGAACGGCGTCTTTACAATTCCACTTTCCGTTCCCACCGTCACACGCGAGGCGCGCGACGGCAGCGATCGGCCATATCCGAAGCCGCCGCGCGAAAAATCACCGCGCTCGACGCGGTTGCGAGAGTTCATCGCCGGAGCGGAAAACCGGCTTGCCGTCGACGCCATTCAGCACCTGCTCGCGGCGACTTCGAACACACCTGGCAACCCGGCTTCTCTCGACAACGCGTCTCTCGACAACGCGGCCGACGATACCCCACGAACATCACCGCAGGCGGATTACAATCCCTGGGTGCTTTATGGAATGTCTGGTACCGGCAAGTCGCACTTGGCGCGGGGCCTGGCGGCCGAATGGTCGCGTCGCCGCCCGACGGAAACGGTGACATGCCTGACCGCGACGGAGTTCGCCGGCCAGTACGTGGATGCGATCGAAGCACGCGCCGTCGACGACTGGCGCGCTCGCCTCCGCCAGCCGGGGTTGTTCGTGCTGGAAGACGTGGGGCAACTTGTCACCCGCGGCGCCGCTCAAGCGGAATTGGCGCAAACGCTCGACGCCCTTGTGGATTGCGGCGCGGTGGTCGTCGTCACATCACGAGTCGCACCTTCCGATCTCGCCGGGTTGACGCCGCGGTTGCGAAGCCGGCTTACCGCCGGTCTCGCTCTTGGGTTGGCTCCGCCGGGTGTGGATGCCAGGGCGGCGATCATCGAGCAATTGGCCGACTCGCGGACGTTGGCACTTTCGAAATCCGCCGCCCGTCTCTTGGCCGAAGGGCTGGCCGGCGGCGTGCCGGAATTGGCCGGCGCATTGGCACATTTAGAGCAGAGGGCAGGCGGCGCCAATCGTTGCATCGACGATGCATTTGTACGGCACTACCTGACCGAGCGCGACGCGCCTCGCAAGGCCAACCTGCAAGGCATCGCGGCACGTACCGCCCGCTATTTCGCGCTCCGCGTCGCCGACCTGCAGAGTCCATCACGGCGACGCGCCGTTGTCGTACCACGCAACGTGGCGATGTATTTGGCCCGACAATTGACGGGCAAGAGCTTAAAACAGATCGGCGACTACTTCGGGGGTCGCGATCACACTACCGTGCTGCACGGGTGCCGCAAAGCGGAAGACCTGATCCAGACCGACCCTGGCACGCGCCACGCCATCGTCGAACTGCGGCAAGGACTAGCCATGGAATAGACGAAAGTAATCGTAGCGAAATTCCCGGGAATTTCGAGCGTGTTGGGGTCACAGTTCGGGACAACACCGATCTGTGGACAACGTGTTTTTGAATTGTCATTGAATCGCCTCAACTCCCAGTTTAACGACATTCGAACAGTGAACCCGACTTAAGCCCTCACCAGCCAGACATTTTTACGACAACTCATCGACAGCGGGGCAACAGCTTATCCACCAGCAGTGTGACGACGTCAACCGCCGCCTCGCCAACCATTTACACCGACGATGCTCGCCTGAATTGACAATTCCCGCCTCGCCATTACTGCTGCTACTGATTAAAGACTAACTATTAGAAGAAGAATGAACGACGGACGAAAAACATGAAAGTCATTTGCGACCGAGAGAAACTCCAAGCGGCCTTCCAAACCGCCGCCGCCGTGGCCCCCACGCGTAGCCCCAAGCCAATCTTGCAGAACGTCAAATTCGAGGTGTCTCCCGAGGGTGCGACCATGCTCGCCACCGACCTGGAAATAGGTATTCGCGTGGCTGTGCCGGGAATCGAAATCGAAGTGCCCGGCAGCGCCGTGCTGCCCATCCATCGGTTCGGCTCGATCCTGCGTGAATCGTCCGATGCGCGGTTGCGATTGGAAACCGACGGTCAAGGAACGGTCATCCGCGGCGAGCGCAGCGAATTCAAGTTGCCCGCCGAGGATCCCAACGAATTTCCGACGGTGAGTGGCTTCACCGAATCGAAGTACCACGAACTGCCCGCTCGGCTGTTCAAGGAAGTCATCCGCCGCACGGTGTTCGCCACCGACACGGAGAGTAGCCGCTATGCTTTGGGGGGTGTGCTGGTCGAATTGACGGCCGAGAAGATCGTGGCGGTTGGCACCGACGGCCGCCGATTGGCGATGATGGAAGGTCCGGCGCACGCGGTTGGTGGCCACGCGACGGGCGACGCCACGACGATCATCCCCACCAAAGCCATGCAATTGATCGAGCGCTCGTTGACCGACGCCGATGCCGAGGTACAGCTTGCAGCTCGGCCCAACGATGTGCTTGTCCGCAGCCCGCGCGTGACGATCTACAGCCGGCTTGTCGAGGGGCGTTTTCCCAAGTGGCGCGACGTATTTCCGCGCCGCACCGACGCGGTCAAGATCGAACTGGTCGTAGGCCCTGTGTATTCGGCCGTTCGCCAGGCGGCGATCGTCACCAGCGAGGAAAGCCGCGGCGTCGATTTCAGTTTCGCCGACGGCAAGCTGGTGCTCGCGGGGCAGGGGAACCAGGCCGGCCAATCGCGAGTTGAACTGCCGATCGCCTACGACGGCGCCCCGCTGGCGATCATGCTCGACCCGCGCTACTTAAGCGACTTCTTGAAGGTACTCGACCCGGAGCGGACCTTTACGATTGAAATCAAGGACGCTGAGAGTGCCGCCGTCTGCGCGACGGACGATGGTTATGGCTATGTCATCATGCCGCTGGCACGGGACAGGTAGAATGACCAAAGACAATCATCGTCCTGCGGCTCCAAAAAAACTTGGCGACATCCTCGCTGAATTAATGGCCCGCCGCGGTTATGCCCGCGAGCTCGCAGCCGCGCAGTTCACCGACGCCTGGCGCGAGGCCGCCGGCGAGTTGATCGCTACGCACACCCGCGTAGGGACAGTCAAGCGCGGGGCTTTGGAGGTGATTGTGGCCAACTCGGTGCTTTCACAAGAGATTACGTTTCAGAAACACGCCATCCTCGGCCACCTGACCCGACTGCTTCCGCAAGAAAGGATCACGAACTTGCGGTTGCGGGTTGGTCCCATCGAATGAGTCGGTCCTTCCATCCACGCAACCGGGTTTCCTAAAAAAACATGGCCGACAAATCACAAGATCAACCGTCGCCCGCCGACAAGTTGCCGGTCCGGCAAACGCCTCCTCCCGCACCGCTCGATTCGGCCTCGCAGTCGCCCGACATGCCGCTGTATCGCAAGGTCGAAGGCGACTATGGCGCCGAGCAGCTTCAGCACTTGAGCGACCTGGAGCACGTTCGCGAACGGCCCGCGATGTACATCGGCGATACGACGGTGCGCGGGCTGCACCATCTGGTCTACGAAGTGGTCGACAATTCGATCGACGAGTCGATGGCGGGCCACGCCAAGGACATCCGGGTGACGATCAACGCCGACGGTTCCGTGACGGTCGAGGACGACGGTCGCGGCATTCCGGTCGAGGTGCATCCCGACTTGGGCTTCTCGACGTTGCAAGGCGTGATGACAGTGCTCAAGTTTGGGGGCAAGTTCGAGAAGGGGGCCTATCAGACCTCCGGCGGCTTGCACGGAGTGGGCGTGACGGTGGTGAATTTCCTTTCCGAATGGTGTGAGGTCGAGGTCCGCCGGGGAGGGCATGTCTACCAGCAGGAATATGAGCGGGGCCAACCGACCACCGAGGTCCGACGCATCGGTACGACCGACAAGCGGGGCACGAAGACCACTTTCAAGCCCGACCCACTGATTTTCCCCAATACCAAGTTCACTTACGCCACGATTCACAAGCGGTTGCAGGAATTGGCTTTCCTCAACCGTGGTGTGAAGATCGTCTTCTTCGACGAGCGGACTCGCGAGGGTGAAACCTTCTTCTACGAGCGAGGCATCATCGCTTTCGTTGAGCACCTCAACCGGGCCTCCGACCCGATCCACCCCGACGTGATTTACATCGCCGGCGAATACGACGGCGTGGGGCTCGAAGTGGCCATGCAGTACGCCAACGAGTACACCGAAAATGTCTGCAGCTTCGTCAACAACATCAACACGGTCGAAGGCGGCACGCACGTCTCCGGGTTCCGTTCGGCGCTGACCAAGGCGCTCAATGTTTACGGTAAGAAAATCGACCTGTTCAAGGATCTGACGCCCACGGGCGAGGACGTGCGCGAAGGACTGACCGCGGTGCTTTCGGTCCGAGTGCCCGAACCGCAGTTCGAGGGCCAGACCAAGACCAAGCTGGGAAATGGCGAGGTCGACGGGATCGTCAACTCGGCCGTTTACGATTTTCTCACGCGCTACCTCGAGCAGAACCCCAAGGTCGCCAAGCTGATCGTGAACAAGGGACTGTTGGCCGCCGAGGCCCGCGAAGCCGCCCGCAAGGCCAAGGAAGCCACGCGCGACCGCAAGAACGCGCTTTCCGGCCGCGGGTTGCCGGGCAAGCTGCGCGATTGCACCAGCCGCGACGTCGAGCGCTGCGAGCTGTACCTGGTAGAGGGTGATTCGGCCGGCGGCACCGCCGAGAACGGGCGCCTGCGCGAGTTTCAGGCGATCCTCCCGCTGCGTGGCAAGATCATCAACGCCTTCAAAAGCCGCGAAGACAAGGTGCTGGCCAACGAGGAGGTCCGCAGCATGATCTCGGCCATCGGCATCGGCATCGGCGAAGACATCGACCTGGCCAAGCGGCGTTACGGCAAGGTCGTGATCATGACCGACGCCGACGTCGATGGCTCGCACATCCGCACGCTGCTGTTGACGTTCTTTTATCGTCAGATGTACCCCTTGATCGCCGGCGGGTTCATCTTCGTGGCCCAGCCGCCTTTGTTCCGCGTGAAGAACAAGAAGCAATCGTACTACGTGCAGACCGAAGAGGAGATGAAGGCCCAACTCTTGGACTTGGGCCTGGCCGAGGGGATCTTCGACCCCGGCGACGACCGCCTGATCTCGGGGGCCGAGATGAAGCGGCTTTGCACGATTTTGTCCGCGATGGAGGAATCGATCATCGCCCTGGAGCGGCGCGGAATCAGCCTGCGCGAGCACGCCAAGCGGCAGGACCCGGTCACGAAGAGGCTGCCGATCTTCCACGTTTTTCTGGGGACGCACGAGCGCTGGTTTACGACGCGCGAGGAATTAGATGCCTTCGTGGCCCAGCAGGAGGAGGCTGCCGGTGGCGAGTTCGCGGTCACCGACCAGCCCGCCGCTGGACCGGGCACCAACGGCCATGCCGGCTCGCGATTGCATATCGTCGAGTTGCACGAGGTCCGTTCGCTGAATAATCAGCTTGCCGAACTGGCCAAGATGAACTTTGACATTCAAGCCTTGATCACGCAGCACCGCACGGGCAGCCAGGAAGCGCGTTACAAGCTGCGCCGGGGAGAGAACGAGATCGGCATCGAGGATTTGCGCGGCCTGTTGGCGGCGGTTCGCGCGGCGGGCGAGAAGGGGTTGCAGATCACCCGCTTCAAGGGGTTGGGCGAAATGGACGCTGAAGAGCTGCGCGACACGACCTTGCACCCCGCCAACCGCACGATGTCGCAGGTGCGCATGGAAGACGCCAGCGCCGCCGACGACCTGTTCCGCATTTTGATGGGCGACAAGGTCGAGCCACGCCGCGAATTCATCGAGAAGCACGCGCTGGAAGTGCGGAACCTGGACGTGTAGCCGCCGCGACATGGGGAGCCGACCCGCCGACCCACTTCGTGGGTGCCCCAAGGTACCCCGGCGTAAGCCGGCGTTGACCCCAACGGGGTCAAATTCCACAGCCTAGGGCGCAGCCCTCGTTGTTCTACACAAGTCGCGAGAGACCTATCGCCCCGTTCACGGGGCCTTCCGCGAAGCGGTCATAGACCCGGCATTCATGCCTTAGGGTTACCGGGATCGAGAGCTGATTTTTCGCGGTTGTCC
>Ga0265331_10000298_pt1 | contig 54129 bp, 52 predicted proteins | sample 41923metaG_FD_202088 | JGI IMG/M metagenome (GOLD analysis project Ga0265331, IMG submission 202088) | Rhizosphere microbial communities from Carex aquatilis grown in University of Washington, Seatle, WA, United States - 4-19-23 metaG | ecosystem: Host-associated > Plants > Roots > Rhizosphere... | reverse complement strand
TGCCCCTCGCTGTACCTCTGAGTACTATCTCGGGGCTCGCTGCGGGCCCTCAGTTGGCAAAAACGGCGCTCGGGGCCGCTCGCTACGTTTTTGAGATGGCTTCAACGCGATGACCGGGAAGTCCCGCTCCGCGTCCGCCGGACGGAGCTTCGTTCGGATCGTCGGCATCGCGGCCGCAGCCGCAGTTGCGATCGTCCTGCTGTGGGTCGTGTGGATCGCGCTTCACATCGCGTGGTATTCGGGCCACGCGCCCGGCGAGACGTCGTTCATGGCGCAGCGCGCCGGCGAGGCGCGCGAGAAGAACCGCAGCGTCACGCCGCGCTACGAATTCGTTCCGTATGCTCGCATCTCGATGTCGCTCAAACGCGCGATGATCGCTGCGGAGGATGCGAAGTTCGTCGACCATGAAGGGTTCGACTGGGACGGCATCGCGCTCGCGCTGGAGAAGAACCAGAAGCGCGGCCGCATTGTCGCGGGCGGCTCGACGATCACCCAGCAGCTCGCGAAGAATCTTTTCCTCTCGTCGCAGAAAAGCTACTGGCGCAAGGGCGAGGAAGCGGCGATCACGGTGATGCTCGAGGCGATGCTGCCGAAGCAGCGGATATTCGAGCTCTATCTCAACGTGATCGAATGGGGCGAAGGCGTCTTCGGCGCCGAGGCGGCGGCGCGGCGCTATTTCGGCGTCAGCGCCGCACAGCTTTCGCCGGAGCAGTCGGCGCGCCTTGCAGCCATGGCGCCCAATCCGCGGTTCTACGAGCGCAATCCCGGCGCGCCGGGGCTTGCGCGGAAGACCGGCATCATCCTTGCCAGGATGCCGTCGGCCGAAGTACCGTAGCACTCTGCGGTCTGCAACGACGGCTACGGTTCCATTCACCGGGGCGCGCCCGGGCTCCGGTGCGCCCGATTGCCAGGTGCCGGAATAATCCGCGCGATCCGGCTGTTGGCCGTGGCGCCCGCAGTCTCGGACAGATGGAGAAGAAAATGACGACGACAATGCATTGGCTCACCGCAATCCTCGTGGCGCTGACGCTGGCGGCCTGCCAGTCGATGACGCCCGCCATGACGCCGGTCCCCGCAAAAGTGGCCGACGCAACGCTCGCCGATCCCAACGGGATGACGCTCTACACGTTCGCCAAGGACGTTCCCAACAGCGGCAAGAGCGAATGCAACGGCCCGTGCGCCAACCTGTGGCCGCCGTTCGTCGCGGGCGCCAATGCGCAGGCTTCGGGCAACTATTCGCTGATCAAGCGCGACGATGGCAGGACGCAGTGGGCATACAAGGGCAGGCCGCTGTACACGTATTCCAAGGACACGAAGCCCGGCGACAAGACCGGCCACAACTACAACGGCATGTGGTTCTGGGCAACGGAATGACGCGCGCAGCCACGTGATCGCCGCCGCGCGCGCGAGGGTGGGGCGAATTCCGTTGCAGCGCGCCACGTGACGACTCCCGCCGCGCCGGCCGCGCCGCCGCTCCCGCATCCCGAGCTGCTCGCGGCAATCCCGCGCCTGCGCCGTTACGCGCGCGTGCTGGTGGGCGACGCGTCCAAGGCGGACGATCTCGTGCAGGACACGCTCGCGCGTGCCTGGGAGAAGAGGCGGCTGTGGGAGGCGGGGACCGACCTTCGCGCATGGCTCTTCACCGTGATGCACAACCTTCACATCAACCAGCTCGCGACCATTCGCCGTGACGCGGCGACGACTTCGCTCGACGACGACACGACGGGTGCCGCGTGGCAGGTGCCCGTACGGGCGAACCAGCAGGATCGCGTGCTGCTGCTCGAGGTCATTCGACAGATGGAGCGGCTGCCGGCGGAGCAGCGCGAGGTGCTCGTGCTGGCGGCAGTCGAGGAGATGCGCTACGACGAGATCGCGGTCGTGCTGTCCGTGCCGATCGGCACCGTGATGTCGCGCCTTTCGCGCGCGCGCGAGCGGCTGCGCCGTCTCGTGGCCGAGCCGTCCGCGCCGCTGCGGATTATCAAATGAACGTCCGGCGACTCCCATGAGCGCAGCCAATCGCGACGTCTTCACCGACGCGGATTTCCACGCGTATGCCGACGGCCAGCTCGCCGCGCATCGCGTGCCGGAGTTCGAGGCCGAGCTCGCGCGCGTCCCCGAGCTTGCGCTGCACATCGCCGAGATTCGCGCACAGAATGCGACGCTGCGCGACGCGCTCGACCCGGTGCTCGCCGAGGCGATCCCGGATCGCCTCGTCGCGGCGGCGGTGCCGCCGGCACACTCGCGCGGCGTGGCGCGACAGCTGATCGCGGCGGCGCTCGCGGCGGCGGCGGTGCTGGTCGTGGGGATCTCGATCGGATGGCTCGCGCGCGACATGATGCTGGAGCGCGCCGGCACGCCGACGACCTTCGCTCGGCAGGCGGCGCTCACGCATGCGCTCTATGCGGCCGACGTGCGCCGGCCGGTGGAAGTCTGGGCAAGCGAGGAAAAGAGCCTGGTGACCTGGCTCACGAAGCGGCTGGGGTTCCCCGTCCACGCGCCGAATCTCAATGACGTCGGCTTTGCGCTCGTCGGCGGCCGGCTGGTCGCGGGCAACGAGCAGCCGACCGCGCTGTTCATGTACGAGAATCCCGATCACCAGCGGCTGTCGCTGCAGGTGAGGAAGCAGTCTGGCGCATTCGGCAGCGGGTCGGGCGGCAGCGGCGAGACCGCCTTCCGCTACTCCGTCGCCAACGGCGTCGGCGTGTTCTACTGGGTCGACGACGATTGCGGCTACGCGATCTCGGGCAACGTCGACCGCAGCCAGCTCCTCAAGATCGCGCAGGTCGTCTACGGCCAGCTCGCCGCGCTGGAGGCGGCTGCGCCGAAATAGATCGGCCGCGGCCCGCGCAACGCGGAGTCCGCGAGGCTGGCGACCGTGCGATCCCGTCACGCGGGTTCAGCGCCGGCTTGATTCTGGTCAACAGCGACCACATCGCCATGCTGCATTCTGTTCTGTTCCGACAACTCCCGCGAATGTGACCCACCCCGCGACGCATGGCGGGAGCCAGGAAAACTGGCTATAGTTTGAAGTGGCTCTTGCGAAGTTTGCCGGGAGGACCGGCAGATGAGACCGAAGGGCGGCAATAGTCCGCCCAAAAAAGCTAAGTCAGGGGAGAGACCATGAAGATCAAGCTCGTACTGATGGCGTTCGCGCTCGCGCTTCTCGGCGGTTGCCGGACTGCACCAATATACAATGTGAGCGATGCCCCCGTTGTCGTCGCGGCGGGCAAGCAGGCGACGATGGAAAGCGTCAAAGCCGCCATCACGCGCGCTGGCGTTTCCCTTGGCTGGCAAATGGCGGAGGCCGCGCCCGGCGTCATCAAGGCGCACATCGCGCTGCGAACGCATAGCGCAGACGCCGAGATCACGTACAACACCAAGACCTATTCGATCGTCTATCGCAGCAGCACCAACCTTGACGCGAGCGGTGGCCAGATCCACAAGAATTACAACGGCTGGATCGAGAATCTCGATCGGGATATCCGCGCTCAGTTGCTGCTTCCCTGACCAGGCGTGGGACGGTTCGGCATCCGCTATTGATTTCCGATGCCGGGCCGCCGATGGAATCAAGCGCCCGTCTCACATCGAACCGGGCGGGCAACGCGTATCGGTTGCGCAACGACAGAACACCAGGCCCACACCATGTTCGATTCGATCAGCCCATCGAATATCCCGGCCCGCACGATGAGCGAATGGGAAGTCGAAATCGCGGCCATGATCATCGAGGCGCTGGGCCTCGAGGTCGAGGTCGATGCGATCGTTCCCGACGCGCCGCTCTACGGCGGAAGTCTCGGGCTCGATTCGATCGATATGCTGGAAATCGCAACAGTCATATCGCAACGCTATGGCGTCGAGATCCGCTCCGGTGACGCCAGGAACGAGAACATCTTCGCGTCGCTGCGTGCGTTGGCCGCCCATGTCGCGCGCAGCCGCTCCCCCTGACCCGCCGCCTCGGATCGAGTCCGGGCGCGGCGTGAGGCTGCGCCGGAGTGTCGTGGGGCTGATTGCACTTTCGATCGTGCCCGTGTTGCTGCTGTTTCGATCGGAAGCAGTCACGCCGCCTCTCTTGTTGGTTCCCTCGTTGGCGATCAATCTCGGCCTCGCCTGCTGGTTTGGCCGCACGCTGCTGCGAGGTCGAGAGCCGATCATCTCGATGTTCGCGCGCATGGAGCGCGGAACGCTCGAACCCGATCTTGCGCTCTACACCCGGCGATTGACCGGCGTCTGGGTCGGATTTTTCGTTGGCGCGGCAGTCGCATCGGCCGCGCTGGCGGTGCTCGCCTCACCTGTCGCGTGGGGATGGTTCGTTGCGGTGGCGAACCCGCTGGGTGTCGCGGCGCTCTTCCTCGGCGAATTCGCCTTTCGCCATTGGCGTTTCGCGCAATACCGTCATGCGTCGCCGGTCGCGCTGCTTCGCATAGTGGCGTCCTCCTGGCGGCGGCCCGCAGGCAAGCGCTGAGCGCATGCGCCCAATCCTTGCCGGCTTCGCGTGCGACAGCGCCATTGCGTGGCGCGGGGGCGAGATCCTGACGGCGGGCGACGCGCTCCATGCGGCGCGCAGCCTCGCTCGGGCTCTGCCGCCATCGCGTTATGCGATCAACGTCTGCGAATCTCTCGATCATTTCCTCGTCGCAACCCTCGCAGCCCTCGTCGGTGCCCGCACGATGATCCTGCCTGGCGGAAGGCTGCCGCGAATGCTTTCGGAGCTGCGTTCGCGATACCCGGACAGCGTCCTGATCGGCGACCGGGCCGCGGCGATCGCCGACGTCACGGCGCTCGTCGATCCGTGGGTCGCAGCGGCGCGGCGAGAGCGCACGTCCGGCATTGCCGCATGGCCGGCGCTTCCCGTCGGCCATCCCGCGGCCATCCTCTTCACCTCGGGCTCGACGGGTGCTGCGCAAGCGCATCAAAAATCCTGGGGCGAGCTCGTCGATGGTGCGGCCGCGCTGATGCGGTCGATCGAAGAACCTTCTCTCGCCGGCGCGACAATTCTCGGCACGCTTCCACCGCAGCACATGTTCGGGTTCGAGGCCACGGTGATGCTGCCGCTGCAGTCGGGGACGCCGGTGCTCGCAGAGCGCGCGCTGTTCCCCGCCGACCTCGCCGACATACTGGCCCATTCGCGGACGCATGTCCGCGCTGGCTTGTGGCTCGTCGCCACGCCCCTGCAATTGCGCGCCTTCCATCGGGAGTATCCCGCGCTGCGCGGCATCGCGAACGTCGTTGCATCGACGATGCCCCTCGATCCGGACCTCGCGCGAGCCGTCGAGCGCGATTGGCAGACGACAGTGAGCGAGGTTTACGGCTGCACGGAGGGCGGAATCATCGCGGTGCGCCGCGCGAGCGTATCGACGCAATGGGTTCCCGCCGCGGGCCTCAGCATCGCGATCGCGGCGGACGGCTGCGCCAAGGCGTCGGGCGGGCATCTGCGCGGCACGCTGACGCTCGCAGATCGGCTGCGGCCGGCCGCAGCGGACGGCAGCTTCGAGCTCGTTGGTCGCGACGCCGATATCGTCAAGATCGCGGGCAAGCGCGCGTCGCTGACCGGACTGACGCGTGAGCTGTGCGCCATCCCGGGCGTACGCGATGGTGTCGCATTTCTGCCGCGCCCCGACGCGCGACGCCTTGCTGCGCTGGTCGTCGCCCCCGGGGCCGACACAGATTCGCTGCGCCGGCAGCTCGCCCTTCGTGTCGATGCCGCGTTCCTGCCACGGCCGCTGGTGCTGGTCGACGCGTTGCCCCGGGACGCTGTTGGCAAACTCCCAATGGATGCGCTTTGCGCCGCGCTGGCGCACAAGCACGCGCCGCCGGCGCCTCGGCGGACGCTGACCGGGCATGCGGAATTCCGGCGCGATCATCCGGCGCTGTCCGGGCATTTTCCGGGCCGTCCGATCGTGCCGGGCGTTCTGCTGCTCTCGGCGGTCGCCGACGTGCTCCGCACGGCGGGATTGCGCATCGTGGAATGCGCGAAGGCAAAGTTTCTCGTGCCAGTGCTGCCGGATCAGGCGCTGGACATCCGGGTCGACGTCGATGCATGCTGCAATGTCAGCTTCGAGATCGTCGCTGCGGGGCGGATTGCCGCCGCCGGGAGCATGCACTGCGTAAGGGAGGGCGATCGAGCATGATCGCCATTCCTGCCTGGCTCGGACAGCGCGAGCGCGGCAGCCGCGTGCTGATGAAGTTCATCGTCGCGTTGACGCTCCGTGCGGGGCGGCCGACGGGTCGTGCGCTGCTCTATCCGATCTGCGCCTATTTTCTGCTGTTCTCGACGCGGGCGCGCGAGGCGTCGCGGACCTATCTCGGCCGCGCCCTCGGCCGCCCGCCCGGCTGGCACGAGATGTTTCGACACTATCTTTGCTTTGCCAGCCAGATTCTCGACCGGGTCCCCCTGCTGACCGGCGACCTCGACAGTGTCGAATACACGATCGAAGGACTGGAGCTGCTCGAAGCGACAGCGGAAGGCCGGCGTGGCGCGCTCATGCTGGGTGCGCACCATGGGAGCTTCGAGCTCATGCGTGTGCTGGCGCATGCTCATTGTCCGGTCCGCGTGCGTGTGCTGATGCATGAAGGCAATGCGGACAAGCTTGGCAGTGTCCTCGATCCCCTTAACCGGAGCGTCACGACGCAGGTCATCACGCTGGGCCGGCCCGAAACGATGCTCGAGGTGCGCGACGCGCTCGCGGCGGGCGAGATCGTCGGCCTGCTCGCGGATCGCACGGTCGCCGGCGATCGCGTTCGCCTGTGCGAGTTCCTGGGCGCGGCAGCGCCGTTTCCCGAGGGACCGTATCTCCTTGCCGCAGCGGTGGGTGTTCCGGTTCTCCTGTTTTCCGCGGCGCGCGAGGGTGACGGCCGCTATCGGATCCGGATCGAGCTCTTCGCTGAGCGCATCAGGATTGCGCGGGAGGACCGCGACGCGGTGCTTCAGCAGGAATGCGAGCGCTTTGCACGATGGCTGGAGACGCGCTGTCTGCAGGAACCCTATAATTGGTTCAACTTCTATGATTTCTGGCCTGCCGCGCCGACGCCCGCCCGGCACTAACGCCGCGCGCGCGGCGCTCCTGCTCGCGATTGCAGTGCTCGCGTCGGGTCCGGCCATCGCCGACTTCGATTTGACCGAACTCATGGCGATGCTCGCGAAAGTCGAGCGCAGCTCCGTCGCGTTCGAGGAAAAGCGCTACCTGGCGGTGCTGGCGACACCGATCGTGCGCCGCGGCACGCTGAATTACGCGCGGCCCGATCATCTCGAGATGCACGTCGTCACGCCGTTTCCAGAGACCATCGATGTCACGGGCAATCGCATGCGCATCGAAGCGCCCGAGCAGAAGACCCGCGAGCTTGATCTTGGGAGCCAGCCCGTCGCGCTCGCGTGGATCGAAGGCATCCGCGCGTCGCTCGCCGGCGATGCCGCGGCGCTGGCACGGCTGTTTCGGGTCACGATGACCGGCACACCGGCGGTTTGGCAGATGGCGCTGGAACCGGTCGAACCACGTGTCGCCGCGGCGCTTCGTCGAATCGACGTGACCGGACGGCAGAGCCAGCTCGACACCATAGAGATTCTCGATCAGCAAGGCGACCGCGTGGTGATCCGGCTCCAGCCGGTGGTGCGGAGCGCGCCGTGACCACGCGCGCCCGTGCTGCGACCGGGTGGCTGCTCGCGGTCGGGCTCGCGCTGCTTTACGTTTCGTCGCGGCTCACCGTCGACACGGACTTCTCGGCTTTCCTGCCTGCGGCAACGTCGGGAACACAGCGCTTTCTCGTCACCGAGCTGAAGGAGGGCGTCGCGAGCAGGCTGCTGCTGGTCGAACTCGGCGGCGATACGCCCGCGGCGCTTGCCGACGTCAGCGCCGGTCTGGCGCGACGGCTGCGCTCCGATTCGCAATTCAGTTACGTCAACAACGGCGGTGTCGAATTCGGAGCGCGTGATCTCGAAGCGCTGCGCGCAAACCGGTACGTGTTGAGTGATGCCGTCACCGCGGAGCGCTTCACCACCGAGGGTCTTCGCGAAGCGCTTGCTGCGCGTTTGCGTGCGCTCGCGACCGGCGCGGGCATGTTCGAGAAGACGCTGCTGCCCGAGGACCCTACCGGAGAGACGCTTCATCTCGTCGATCGGCTTGCTCCTGCGACGCAGCCGCGACGCGTGCATGGGGTGTGGTTCGACGCGAGCGGCACACGCGCACTGTTGCTGGCGGAGACCAGGTCAGCGGGATCGGATCTCAAGGGCCAGGCCGAGGCCATCTCCAGCCTCGAGGATTCGCTGGCGGCGACCGAAGGCAGTCACGGCGTCACGATGCGCTACTCGAGTCCCGGGGCGATGGCCGCGCAAAGCCGGACGCTGATCTCCGCCGACGCATCGCGTCTCGCTCTGGTGTCTACGGCACTGATCATCGCGCTGCTTGCATTCGTCTACCGGTCGCCGACAGTCGTCCTGCTGTGCGCACTCCCCGCCGTCACCGGGCTGCTCGCCGGAATTGCGGCGATCGACGTCATCTACGGGGGTGTCCACGCGATTACGCTCGGCTTCGGGGCGACGCTGCTCGGTGAAGCGGTGGATTATCCGGGGTACCTGCTCACGCAGATTCGTTCCGGCGAATCCGCTCCCGCGACGCTGCGCCGACTTGCGCGAACGCTCGCAATGGCGGTGTTGACGACGGTAGCGGCGGCGTCCGCGCTGCTCCTTGCCGATTTCCCCGGGCTTGCGCAGTTGGGACTGCTCACCATGGTCGGCGTTCTCGGTGCCGGGATCGTCACGGCCTGGGTGTTGCCGTATTGGGTGCCCGAAGGATGGCATCCGGTGTCCGTGGGCGCGGGCGTGCAACGCTGGCGCGCGACGATGTCGCCGCTGACGGGCGCGGGAGTCGCTGCGGTGATCGTCGCCCTGGTGCTCGTGCTGGCGGCAGACAGGCCGTGGTGGGACGACGACCTCGCAACGATGAATCCGCTGCCCGCCGAGCTGAAACAGCAGGACCGGGAGCTGCGCGCTGCGCTTGGCGCACCGGAAGTGCGCTACATGGTGCTGGTCGAAGGGGCAACACGGGAGGATGCCCTGGCCGCGGCGGAAGGATTGCGGCCGTCGCTCGACCACGCGGTGTCGTCCGGCGTGCTGGGCGGCTTCGAACTCGTCAGTGATTACCTGCCGTCGCGAGCCACCCAGCAACGGCGCCGGGCCGCGCTTCCGGATCCGGCAGCGCTGCGCGCCAGCTTTGCCGAGGCGGCGAACGGCACCTCGTTTCGCGTTGCGGCCTTTGCGCCCTTTTTCGCGGCTGTCGAGACGGCGCGCGCTGCACCGCCTCTGGACGCGAAGGAACTCGCCGGCACCGCGCTGGGGTTGAAGCTCGAAGGCCTGCTGCGGCGCGATGGCGACACGTGGGAAGTCGTCGTGCCGCTGATTGCGGTCGACGACCCGGTGGCCGCGCGCAGGGCAATCGAGACGGCTGGCGCGGCGAACGCACGATGGGTCGATCTGCAGACGATCTCCCGCGAGATGATGGGCGCATTCCGAGCCAATGCGCTGCGGGCCTTTGCGCTTGGCGGGGTGCTGATCTTCGGAGTGCTCGCCGTCGGTCTGCACGGCATCGTGCCGGCATTTCGCGTGGCGCTGCCTGTTGCGGTTGGGGTCATCGCGACTGCCGCGGCGGTCGTCGCGTTCGGCCGGCCCCTCACGGTATTCCACCTCGTGGCGCTGATGCTGGTCGCGGGGATCGGCACGAACTACGCGCTGTTCATCGCCCGCCGCGCAGCAGCGGACGATCTGCCCGGCGCGACGGCCCGCTCGCTCGCGGTGGTCGCGGGAACGACGCTCTGCGCGTTCGGATCGCTCGCGACCTCGCAAATGCCGGTGTTGCGCACGATCGGCTTGACGGTGACGCTTGGTGTCGTGCTCTGCCTCGTCCTGTCGGTCCTGCTGGCAGGCGTTTCCCACGGGCACCGATTGCGCACATGAAGCTGCCTGCGCTCACCGTGCGCGCCTCGACGCTCACCAATGCCTGCGGCATCGGCTGGAAGTCCGTGTGCGCCTCGTTCCGAAACGGACGCAGCGGCCTGCGGCCATTCGATCTCGAATGGACGCCGCCGCTCGACACGTGGATCGGTCGCGTCGACGCACTCGAGGAAGTGCGGATGCCCGCCGGATTCGAAGCCGCGGATTGCCGCAACAATCGGCTGGCCCATCTTTGCCTCGAACAGGATGGTTTCGGCGATGCGGTTGCCGCGGCGATCGCGCGCTGGGGCGCCGATCGGATCGGGCTGTTCGTGGGGACGACGACCTCCGGAATCCTGTCTACGGAACTCGCCTTTCGGGACTGGTTCTCGGAAACTCCCCGGTCGGAGCGTTGCGTGTTGCTCGATCGGGGCACGCACGACATGCATGCGACGACATCCTTCGTGCGTCGCCGCCTGAAGATTGCCGGTCCCGCGCAAACGATCTCGACGGCCTGCGCGTCCAGCGCTAAGGCCTTTGCCTCGGCACAGCGCTCCATCTCGGCAGGACTCTGCGACGCCGCCGTGGTCGGCGGTGTGGACACGCTCGCACTCTCGACTCTTTTTGGCTTCAAATCGCTCGACCTCCTTTCGGCCGCTCCATGCCGTCCGTTCGCCGTCGACCGGGACGGAATTTCGATTGGCGAAGGCGCGGGCTTTGCGCTTCTCGATTCGGAGGACGGCCCGATCCGCCTGCTGGGCTGTGGCGAGAGCTCAGATGCCTGGCACATGTCGTCGCCGCATCCCGAGGGCGCAGGCGCAGCCGGGGCAATGCGCGGCGCGCTCGCGGTCGCCGGCATCGGCGCGATGGAGATTGATTACGTGAACCTCCACGGGACGGCGAGCCGCGCCAACGATGCTGCGGAAGATCGAGCCGTCATGACGGTGCTGGGCGCATCGACCACGGTGAGCTCGACGAAGGGCATGACTGGGCACACGCTCGGTGCTGCTGGCATCACCGAGGCGCTCATCACGGTCGCGGCGCTCGTGGAGCAGCGCATGCCGGGCACCATGAATTGCCTGAGGGTCGATCCCGCGTTCGGATCCGCCATTGCGCGGGAATCGCGCGAGCAGCGAATGCGGATCGCCATGAGCAATTCGTTCGGATTCGGCGGAAACAATTGCGCGCTGGTATTCGGAAGGGCGTCGTGAGGAGCGTCGCCATCCGCGGGATCGGCATTTGCGCGGGTGGCCTGCCCGACTGGGCGAGCGCCACTCGCGTATTCGAAGGTACGGATTCCTTCGATCCCCGCAACACATCGACTGCCGCGCCCGCCGGGTTGCCGCCCACGGAGCGGCGGCGGGTCAACGAGATGTCACGCCTTTCCTGCCTCGCGGCGCGTGACGCACTGACAGGCGCGCACCCTGACGTGGCAGCGTCGATTCCGACGATCTTCGTCTCGTCCGACGGCGACGGCGCGGTGCTCGCGCAGATGTTGCGCGCACTCGCCCAGCGTGAGGTCTTCATCTCGCCGACCGTCTTTCACAACTCCGTTTACAATGCCCCGGCAGGGTACTGGAGCATCGCGACGCGTTCGACGGCGCCGTCGACGACACTTTGCGCAGGTGAGGCATCGATCGCCGCGGGATTCCTGGAAGCGTATGCACAGGCGCAGGTCACGGGAGGCCCCATTCTGCTTGTCGCCGCGGATATGCCGTTTCCGCAGGAGGTCCGCGCCCTGGGATCGAGCGCGGCGCCGTTCGCATTCGCAATGCAGGTTGAGGTTGCGCAGGGCGGCGCATTGCCGCGGCTCGAGCGCATCGCCGTCAACGCCGCCGATGGTCATCCCGATGATCCGGCCGACCCGCTTGCGCTCGCGTTTGCCGGAAACGCCACGGCCAAGGTGCTGCCGCTCCTGCGTGCGCTGGCGCGAGGCGAGCGCACCCGCGCCACGCTTCCCTATTTCGACGGATTCCGGCTCGAATTGGACGTGCTGCCGAAATGATCACCCGCGACACCATTGCCGAACTCATCCCGCATCAAGGGGCGATGTGCCTGCTCGACACCATCGTCAGGTGGGACCACGACAGCATCGTGTGCCACAGCGCGCGCCATGTCGCCGTCGACAATCCGCTGCGTGAGGGTGACCGGTTGCCCGCGATCCATGCCATCGAATTTGCCGCGCAGGCGATGGCGGCGCACCAGCGCCTTTTGGGGCCCGACGGGGCGAGGCCAGGCGGTGGGCTGCTCGTCAGCGTCAGGCAGTGCACAATCCCGTTCGAGTGTCTGGATCGTTGCGAGTCGCCGCTCGTCATCGAGGCGCGTCGTCTGGCCGGGAGCGCCGACGCGATCACGTATTCGTTCGCGGTGGGCGCCGCGGGAGGCCCGACGGTCTCCGGCCGTGCCAGCGTGATGCTGGCGTCCGGCGAGGGGGAGTGATGCGCGCTCTCGTCACCGGAGGAAGCGGATCGATCGGCGCAGCGATCTGCCGCGACTTGGCCGCTGCCGGGCATCATGTGTACGTCCACGCCCATCGCCACCGCGAAGCCGCGACGGAGGTCGCCGACGCGATCGCACGTGCCGGCGGCGCCGCCGAGGTCGTCGCGTTCGACGTCACCGACGGCGAAGCGGTGCGGGTGGCGCTGGCACCCGTGCTGGCCGCGGGCCCGATCCAGATTCTCGTGAACAATGCCGGATATGCGGACGACGCGCCGCTCGCTGGCATGACGAGCGCGCAGTGGCGCGGGGTGATCGACGTCGCGCTGCACGGCTTTTTCAACGTCACGCAGCCGTTGCTGATGCCCATGATTCGAACGCGCTGGGGCCGGATCATCAACATTGCATCGGTGGCCGCACTTGCGGGCAACCGGGGGCAGGCAAACTACGCGGCGGCGAAAGCCGGCGTCATCGCGGCAGGCAAGTCGCTGGCTCAGGAGGTGGCGCGCAAGGGAATCACGGTCAACACCGTGGCGCCGGGCATTGTCGACACCCCGATGGCGCACCGGGCCTTCGACGCCGCCCGGGTGCGTGAGCTCGTTCCGATGCAGCGCATGGGAACGCCGGAGGAGATCGCCGCGGTAGTGGTTTTCCTCGCATCCGAGGCGGCGTCGTATGTCTCGGGCGAGGTCATTACGGTCGCCGGAGCGATGTATTCGTGAAAGTCGCTGTCATCATCCCGGCGTTCGACGAGGCGCGCACGATCCGCGACGTGGCCGAGGGCGCGCTCGAGGTCTGCCCGATGGTTGCGGTGGTCGACGATGGCTCGCTCGATGGCACCGGGGCTGCGCTGGCGGGAATTGGAGCGACGGTCCTCCGGCACACGGTCAAACGCGGGAAGGCGGCGGCGCTGGCCACGGGGTTCCAATGGGCCCTGGAAGCGGGCGCCGATGCCGTGGCAACACTCGACGGGGACGGACAGCACCGTCCCGAGGACATTTCGCGGCTGGCGGCCGTTGCGCGAATGCATCCCCAGTGCATCATCATCGGCGCACGATTGCGCGGGCGCGACGCGTATCCACGGGCACGCACATTCGCGAATCGATTCGCGGATTTCTGGATTTCGTGGGCAGCCGGACATGCGATCGCAGATTCGCAATCAGGTCAGCGCGTCTATCCGGCCGCGTTGCTGCGCCGGCTCGCCCGTCCACGGGACCAGAAGACGGAATTCACGTTCGAGAGCGAGGTCCTGATTCGTGCGGCCAGGATCGGCGTGACGACGGTCGCAGTTCCGATTCTGGCCATTCATCATCCGGGCGGGCGCCGCAGCCACTTCCGCCCGGTGCGGGACATCACGCGCATCGTGTTCATGGTCGCCGGTTACCTCCTGCGCTCCGGGATGAATCCACGCGGCCTGTGGCGCAGTCTGCACGAGTCGCCGCGGATCGTCGACGCTCCTGCGTCAGGCATGCGGAATGCGGCGTCCCAACGCGCGCTGTCCGCGGACCTGACGACGCCATAGAAGCGCTCGGAACGCAGGTAACGCGCAAGGAAGCCAAACTCCATGTCCCAATCCGCGCCCGCACGCGTCGGCGATTCGGTCGAGGACATCGACACGCCGGCGCTCGTCGTCGACCTCGACCCGCTCGAGCGCAATCTCGACCTGATGGCGAACGCCGCGCGCGGTTCGGGCGTCGCTTTGCGTCCGCACGCGAAATCGCACAAGTGCCCGGACATCGCGCTGTTGCAGGAGGAGCGCGGCGCGGCCGGAATCTGCTGCCAGAAGGTCGGCGAGGCGGAAGCCTTCGTCGCCGCGGGCATCCGCGACGTGCTGATCACCAACGAGATCGTCGGTCCGGAAAAGCAGCAGCGGCTGGCGCGCCTCGCGCAACGCGCCGCGATCGGCGTCCTTGCCGACGACGCCGCGTCCGTGCTGCACCTCGGAGCCGCCGCACGCGCGGCGGGCGTAGCGATCGACGTGCTGGTCGAGGTCGACGTCGGTGCGCTGCGCTGCGGCGTCCTTCCCGGCGCGCCGGCGCTCGCCATCGCGCAGACGATCGCGCGCACGCCCGGGCTCTCGTTTCGCGGAATTCATGCCTACCACGGGGCCGCGCAGCATCTGCGCGCGCCCGCGGAGCGCAAGGCTGCGATCGCGCGTGCCGCCGCGTTCGCGCAGGAGACGAAGGCGATGATCGAGGGCACCGGCATCGAATGCGGCACCGTGACCGGCGCCGGAACGGGCACGTGGCAGCACGAGCGGGACAGCGGCGTGTATACCGAAATCCAGCCGGGCTCGTACATCTTCATGGATGCGGACTACCATCGCAACGCGCTGGCGCCCGACGAGCATCACTTCGAGCAGAGCCTCTATGTGCTGACGGCGGTGATGAGCACGCCCGCGCGCGACCGGGCGATCGTCGACGCCGGACTCAAGGCATTCGCATTCGATTCGGGACCGCCGCTGGTCTACGGCGTGCGGGGTCTCGACTACGTGAAGGCGTCCGACGAGCATGGCGTGCTCGCCGTCGCGATCGACGCGGCGCCCCCGATGCTCGGCGATCGGGTGTGGCTCATTCCGGGCCATTGCGACCCGACGGTGAACCTCTACGACTGGATCGTCGGCGTGCGCGGCAGCCGCGTCGAATGCCTGTGGCCGATCACCGCGCGCGGAGCGCTCGCGTAGCCTTCATCGACCGGCGCCGCGGTCTCGCGTGGAAGCGCCCTTGGGATCGCGCACGTCCGCCTCGAACAGTTCCTGCAGCTGCGCCGCGGCCTGCGCGGTCGTCTGGATGAACTGCTGCTCGTCCTGCCGGACTGCGTACTGGATGTCGAGCAGGTCGACGTCGTGCTTGCGGAAGATCTCGACGGCGCGCGCGGCCTGTGCGGCATCCATGCCGGAGACCTCGAGCGCCTGTCGTGCGGTCACGAGGCTCGACTGGAAGGTCTCGCGCTCGATCGCGTCGATGTCGAGGTCGCGCAGCCGGTAGAGGTGCACGCGATTGCGGGCGCGGGCGAGGATCGGCAGGTTGGGAAAGTGCTTGCGCACGATGGCCGCGGTCTTGATGGATGCCTCGACGTCGTCGATCGCGAGCACGAAGAGCTTCGCTTCGCGCGCGCGCGCCGATTCGAGCAGCTCGAGGCGCGACGCGTCGCCGTAGTACACCTTGTTGCCGAAGCGGCGCACGAAATCGACCTGCTGGAAGTCCTTTTCGATCGCCGTGAACCGGATGCCTGCCATGCGCAGGACACGCGAGACGATCTGTCCGTAGCGCCCGTACCCGGCGATGATCACCGGGTTGCCCGGCCCGTCGATGACGTCGAATTCCGGCGCCTTTCTGCGCTCCTGCCACCGCGCGAGCAGGCGCTCGTGAGCGACGAAGGTCAGCGGCGAGAGCAGCATCGAGACGGTCACCGCCAGTACGAAGAACTGCGCAGTCGAGTCTTCGAGAATGCCCCCGCTCTGCGCGGCCGTGAACAGCACGAACGCGAACTCGCCGCCGGCGGCGATCCACACCGCGATACGCTGCGCGTCCTCGTTGCCGCTGCCGAGGAGTCGCGCGGTCGCATACATCAGCGCCGCCTTCAGCAGCATCAGGCCGGCGGCAACGCCCAGCACCGCGAGCGGCTGCGCGGCGAAGAGCGAAAGGTTCGCGCTCATCCCCACCGCCATGAAGAAGAGGCCCATCAGGAGCCCCTTGAACGGCTCGACATCGGCTTCCAGCTCGTGCCGGAACTCGGAATCGGCGAGCAGCACGCCCGCGAGGAACGCACCGAGCGACATCGAAAGCCCGATCGCCTCCATCAGCAGCGCGGCGCCGGCGACGACCAGGAGCGCCGCGGCGGTGAACACCTCGCGGCCGCCGAAGCGCGCGACGAGCTTCAGCGCCGGCCGGATCGCGAGCCGGCTGCTGACGATGACGACGAGGATCGCGGCGACGCCCTTCACTGCGAGCAGCCAGCCGCTCGCAACTCCGGTGCGGTCCGGCGCGAACAGCGGAAGCAGCGCAATGAGCGGAATGACCGCGAGATCCTGGAAGAGCAGGATCGCGAAGGCGCGCTGGCCTGCGGGGCTGGAGAGCTGGCCGCGTTCGCCGAGCCACGCGATGACGATGGCCGTCGACGACATCGCGAGGCCGAAGCCGATGATGGTGGCCGCCGGCCACGCGAGCCCGAACACGTGGGCGAGCACCGTGACGGCCGCTCCGGTGACGGCGACCTGCACGCCACCGAGGCCGAACACCGGCTGGCGCAGCGCCCACAATCGCGACGGCTCGAGCTCGAGCCCCACGAGAAAGAGCAGCAGGACCACGCCCAGCTCGGCGAAGCTCAGCGTCGCCTGCGCGTGCGGAACGACACCGAGACCCCACGGCCCGATCAGCGCGCCGGCGGCGAGATAGCCCAGCACCGCGCCCAGCTGCAGCCGCCGGAAAAGCGGCACGACGAGCACGGCCGTCGCGAGGAAGATGGCGGCCTGTTCGAGAAACGGCATGGCGAACCTCCTTGGGAGTCCGGCGGTCCTGCATTCACGTCCGCAGCGCCGCGCCGAGGCGCGACGGATCCGCTGCTACAGGACTGCGGTGCCGCGCGGGCTGCGCAGCATCATCGCGAGCCGCGGCGATTTCGCGTACGTGACTTTCAGCACATCGGAGAGACCGAGCGTCGCAATCTCCGCGCGGATCAGCTCCGGCGCCGGATGCTCGCCCGCAATGGCGGCGAGGCGCAATGCGGAATCGGGCAGCCGGTCCGCCGGATGCCGGGCATCGCTCCACTGGATGAGCGTCGGCACGAGGCCGCGTCCCGGCAGATGCCCATCCGCGGGAATCGTGATGCGCCAGTGCATGTCGCCGCGCGTCATCGGCGTGACCGCGCCGTGCTCGGGAAGCCGCGCGGCCCATGCGTCGATGTCGGTCGTGCGCGCCACCCAGTGGATGAGCTGCGGACCTTCGGAAAGCGCGGCCTTCATTCGGGGCAGGTCGAGATCGAACCAGCGCGGGCGCGGCGGCGCGACGCCCTCCGGATCCACGGAGATCACTTCGAGAAAGAAGCGCTTGCCAAGGCCGACGAGCGCATTGTGCGTCCCCATCGCGACATGCCTGCCGCCGGGCTGCGGGCGCACGCCGAGCTTCTCCTCGACCCATTCGCATCCCTGCTCGAGCGTCAGCGCGGCGACGACGAGGTGATCCGGCTCGACCGGTGGCATCCTCATCCGCGCGGGCCGCGCTCGTCGCCGGCGAAATCGAGCTCGACGCGCGCGCCGTTCGGATCGTGGAAGAAGAGCTGCCAGGTCGTTGCGCCGGCGAGGCGCCGGCAGTCGTGCGCGATGCCGCGCCGCTCGAGCTTCTGCAGCGTCTCCGCGAGGCCGCGCGCGGAAAACGCCATGTGATCGATGACGCCGGCGCGCAGCTCGTCGCGCGGCTTGCCGCCGACCACATGCAGGATGGGCTGGCCGCCCGCATAGAGCCACGCGCCCGGGAACGTGAACGGCGGGCGCGGACCTGCCTCGAGTCCCAGGAGGTCGCCGTAGAACTCGATCGTCGCCGGGACGTCGTCGGTCAGGATCGTGAAATGGTTCATCGCGGTCGCGGGCATCGGCGCCTCCGGGCGGATCGTCGGGAATGCAATGTTACGGCAACGCGTCGCGGAGAAAATTCCCGACGAGCGCCGTGGCGTCAGGTCCCAGCGCGTCGTTGAACGGCAGCGCGTCGTCGCCTCCGCTCCATGCGTGCCCGAGGCCGTCGATCGACACGAAGCGCGCGACGAGACGATCGCCGACGCGCCACTCGCGCGTCGTGCACGCTCGCTCGCCCGGCACCGCGTCGGTGCGTTCGAGGTTGGCCGGCGGGAGCGCTCGCGGCGCAAGCGCCTTCGCGTCGACGGCCGGATGACCGTTGAGGCGAAGGTATTGGCGCACCAGCATCGCCGCGTTGACGGCGGCAACCACCGTGTCGCCGCCGCCGTGGATCGCGAGGAGCGGCACCGGGAGATGCGATCGCGCATCGGTCGCCGCGCTGGCGGCGATGGCCTCCACGTCGTTGTCCGGCCCGCGCTGCATCACGCCGATGGCGGTGAAGGCGGACGTCGCCGCGCCGCAGGCGAGACCCGAATGCACCGCGACCGCGTGGACGACTTTCGGGTGGCGCACGCCGAGGGCGGCCGCCAGCGCGCCGCCCGCCGACATGCCGACGACGAGAACGCGGTGGCGGTCCGCACGATACCGGCGGCGCACCGAGCGGATCATCGCGGCGACGATCGCCGATTCGCCGGCGCCGCTCGCGGTGGCCGCATCGAACCAGTTCCAGCAGCGCCACGCGTTGGCCGAATCCTTCTGCCGGGGCAGCAGCACGAGACAGCCGTGCGCATCGGCGTGCGCGGCGATGCGCGTCCCCTCGGCGAACTCCTCCGGCGTCTGCCGGCATCCGTGACAGAGCACCAGAAGCGGCGCGCGCTTCCAGCGCGACCAGCCCTTCGGAATGTAGAGCAGGTATTCGCGGCGCGGCCAGATCCACGGCAGCGTGCGCAGGAAGCCGGAGAGCGCGAATTTGGCGTCCGCGACGAAGCGGCCGGGTTCGGGCGGCTTGTGGCGGAAGAGCCGCGCAACGAATTCGCCGATGCGCGAGAGGAGCTTCACGTCGGCGTCGTCCTCACGCGGTCAGATCAGCACGATGTCGTACTGCTCCTGCGTGTAGATCGACTCCACCTGGAGCGAGATCGGCTTGCCGATGAAGTCGCCGAGCTGCGCCAGCGACTGCGACTCCTCGTCGAGGAAGAGATCGATCACGGGCTGCGCCGCCAGGATCCTGAATTCGCGCGCGTTGAACTGCTTCGATTCGCGCACGATCTCGCGCAGGATCTCGTAGCAGATCGTCTGCGCGGTCTTGAGCTCGCCGCGGCCGCGGCACATGGGGCAGGGCTCGCACAGCACGTGGGCGAGCGACTCGCGCGTGCGCTTGCGCGTCATCTCGACCAGGCCGAGCTGCGTGAACCCATTGACGGAAAGCCGCGTGCGATCGGGCTCCAGCGCGCGGTTCAGCTCGGTCAGCACCGCATTGCGGTGGTCGAGGTTCTCCATGTCGATGAAGTCGATGATGATGATGCCGCCGAGGTTGCGCAGCCGCAGCTGCCGCGCGATGACCTGCGCCGCCTCGAGGTTCGTCTTGAAGATCGTGTCGTCGAAGCTGCGCCCGCCGACGAAGCCGCCGGTGTTGACGTCGATCGTCGTCATCGCCTCGGTCTGGTCGACGATCAGGTAGCCGCCGGACTTGAGGTCGACGCGGCGCGCCAGCGCCTTCTCGATCTCGTCCTCGACGCTGTAGAGGTCGAACAGCGGGCGCTCGCCCGCGTGATGCTGGATGCGCTCGGTGAGCGCCGGCGTGTATTCGGCTGCCCATTCGCGCATCCGCACGAACGTCTCGCGCGAGTCGACGACGACGCGCAGCGTCTCCTCGGTGGCCATGTCGCGCAGCACGCGCTGCGCGAGGTTGAGGTCCTGATAGAGGAGCACGGGTGCCGGGACGGCGCCTGCGCGCGAGTTGAGGTCTCCCCACAGCTTGGTGAGGTACCCGATGTCGTTCTCCATCTCGCGCCCGGTGGCGGTCTCCGCCATCGTCCGGATGATGAACCCCCCGATGAGGCCATCGGGCAGGAGGAGCTGCAGCTTCTCGCGCAGGCTCTCGCGCTCGGCCTCGTCCTCGATCCGCTGCGAGATGCCGATGTGCGAGTCCTGCGGCAGGTAGACGAGCAGGCGCCCGGCGAGGCTCACCTGCGTCGAGAGCCGCGCACCCTTGGTGCCGATGGGATCCTTGATGACCTGCACGAGCAGCGACTGGCCCTCGTGCAGGATCCTTTCGATGGGGCGGACGTCGCTGCCGCCGTGGCCGTTCTGGCGGTGCTCCCAGATGTCGGCGACGTGGAGGAACGCCGCGCGCTCGAGGCCGATCTCGACGAACGCGCTCTGCATGCCGGGCAGAACGCGCGCGACCCGTCCCAGGTAGATGTTGCCGACGAGTCCGCGCGCACTCGATCGCTCGATGTGCAATTCCTGCACGACGCCCTCGCCGAGCATCGCGACGCGGGTTTCCTGGGGCGTTACGTTGATAAGGATTTCATGTGACATTCGCGGGCGGAAAGGTCCAAGGTCAGAATCCTCCTGCGCACCGGCGCGCTCGGCCGGGCGCGAAGCTCGCGCGGAACGCGCGTGCTAGCGGTATGGGTTGCCGACTTTATAGCACGGGGAAGCCGATCCGGGCGAGGAGGGCCGCCGTCTCGTAGAGCGGCAATCCCATGACGCCGGAGTAGCTGCCGTCGATGCGGCGCACGAACGCCGCGGCGCGGCCCTGCACCGCGTAGCCGCCTGCCTTGTCGAACGGCTCGCCGGTGGCGACGTAGCGGTCGATGTCGGCGCGGGCGATTTCGCAGAAGGTCACCGACGACGCGGAGATCTCGGCGCTGATCTCGTCGTTCCAGCAGACGGCAACGGCCGTCAGCACCTCGTGCGTGCGGCCCGAGAGCGCCGCCAGCATGCGCACGGCATCCGCGGCGTCGCGCGGCTTGCCGAACACGACGCCGTCCAGCACGACCTCGGTGTCCGCACCGAGCACCGGCCGCGGCGGCAGCTTGCGCCGCTGCATCTGCTGCGCGCCGACCAGCGTCTTGGTGCGCGCGATGCGCTCGACGTAATGCAGCGGCGGCTCGCCGTCCTGCACCTCCTCGACGACGTCGCGGTCGCGTCCCGCGGCCTCGCGCAGCAGGAGCGGCATGAAGTCGATGCCGAGCTGGTCGAGCAGCGCCTCCCGGCGGGAGCTTTTCGAGGCGAGGTAGATCGAAGGTGCGCTCATGGGACGCTCCTGGGAGCAGTGGCGTTCAGTCGCGATGATACGGGTGACCCGACAGGAGGCTCGCGGCACGATAGAGCTGTTCCGCCAGCAGCACGCGCACGAGGCCGTGCGGCAGCGTCAGCGCCGACAGCGCGACGGTGTGCGCAGCGCCACGCGTCACGGACGCATCGAGCCCGTCGGCGCTGCCGATCACGAAGGCGACATCACGGGCGTCGGCGCGCCACGCCTCGAGCCGCGCGGCGAGCTCGCGGGTCGTCCATGCCTTGCCACGCTCGTCGAGCGCGACCACGCGCGCGTCCTTGCAGGCGGTGCCGAGGCGCCGGGCTTCGGCGGCGAGCAGCGCGGCCACGGGTTTCCCCTGATTGCGCGCCTCGGGCTTCAGCGCGATGAGCTCAACGGGAAGATCGCGTGGCATCCGCCGCGCGTAGTCGTCGAATCCGGCATCGACCCACGCCGGCATCCTGTGGCCCAACGCGACGACGCGAAGCTTCATCGTGGGCGGCGGCGATCGCGGCCCCGCCCGCGGCTACGCCGCCGCGCGCTGCGCGGGCCGCGCTCGCGCGAGGCGGGTCTTCGGAGGCGCCCACAGTTCTTCGAGGTTGTAGTAGGCGCGCACCGCCGGCTGCATGATGTGGATGACGATGTCACCGGCATCCACCAGCACCCATTCGCCGGTCGCTTCGCCCTCGACGCCGACGATGGTCGCGCCGGACTCCTTCAGCTTGTCGCGGACGTGGCTGGCGAGCGCCTTCACCTGCCGATTGGACTCGGCACTGGCGATCACGAGGGTGTCGCAGAGGCTGGTCAGCTTGCGGACGTCGAGAACGGCGATGTCGCGCGCTTTGATGTCTTCGAGGGCGGTGACGGCGGTCTTTTGCAGCTTGTTAAGTCGCATCCGGGCGTAATCGGTAGAGTTGGTTGCGTTCAATATAGGCCAAAACGGAGGAGGGAAGCAAACCTGCTGCCGCAACGGCGCCGTCGCGTCCCCGCGCAAGCAGCGCGCGGATCGCCGATGCCGAAATCGGGTGCGCGGTGATCGGCTGCACGATGATCGCGCCGGCGGGGCGGCGCGCGAGCTCGTTCGGGTCAGTGGTGACGCGTTGTTGCCAGTCGCGCGCGAGTTCGGGAATCACCCCATTGGCGGATTCGAATCCGGGTCGCGCGACGACCACGATGTGGGCGAGTCCGAAGATCTCGCGCCAGCGGTGCCATTGCGGCAGGCCGGCCAGCGCGTCGGTGCCGACGATGAGGGCGAGCGGGCGTCCCGGCGCTTCCGCGCGCAGCTCCTCCAGCGTGAGCACGGTGTAGCTGGGACCGGACCGCCTGATCTCGCGGTCGTCTACGCCAAGCCCGGGATAGTCCGCGATGCCGAGCCGCGTCATCGCGAGGCGGTGCGCCGCCGGGGCGACCGGCGCCGGACGATGCGGCGGCGCGCCCGCGGGAACGAGCCGCAGTTCGGCGAGCTGCAGCGCTTCCCGCACTTCGCGCGCGAGCTCGAGATGACCGTAATGGATCGGATCGAAGGTTCCGCCGAGGATGCCGAGCGCGCCTTGCATCGCGTTTTCCATGACCGCGCGCCGTCAGCCTGCGTGCAATCGCAGCGCGCAGCGCGCTCGCGCCATGGCGCAGTCGGCGGCGCTGATCGGGATTGCCGGAAGCTGCATCGAAAGGCCCGGATCAGAAGCGCGAGCCGGGTTCCTCGAGAAACGCGGTCTCTTCCGGCGTCGAGACGCGTCCCAGGATCGCATTGCGATGGGGAAAGCGGCCGAAGCGGCGGATGATCTCCGCGTGCCGCCGCGCCCAGGGCAGCAGCGAGTCGTCGCCCGTCTCGCGCGCGAGGGCGTCGAACAGCTCGACCGAGCGATCCTGCGCCGCCGCCGCTTCGCTGTGCTCGAACGGCAGGTACACGAATTGTCTTTCGTAGCGGTCGAGCGCGCGATCGTCCCCTTTGCCCACGATTGCGGTGGCGATTCCGAGCGCGAGCGCGTCGCCGGCGAACGCGCGCGGCGTGTCGCGATAGATGTTGCGGGTGAATTGATCGAGCAGGATCACGCGCGCCAGTGCACCCCGCGCGGACAACGACCAGTCCGAAAACGCACCCTCGAGCGCCGCGGCGACCGTGACGCCGAACCGCTCGCCGATCGCGGCGTCGAACGCGGCGTCCTTGCGAAACCAGACGGCGCGACTCTCGTGCGGCAGCTCGCCGAACCAGAAGAGCAGCACGTCGGAGGCGGTCGCAGTCATCTCGAGGTCAGCGCCGGAACTTCCAGTAGACCGCGTCGACGGTCTTGTGCAGCTCCGCGTGCGCGTGCGCCTTCAGCGATTGCCCGAGCGCGTAGGAGCCCGGCACGTCCTGCCGGGTGCAGATGAACGCCACCGCCCGATCCTCGTCGACGATCAGCGAGCGCACATCGGCGGCGACACCCTGCTCCTTCAGCCACGCTTCCGCGTCGCGGTCGAGCACCCGGTCCGTGCTGTCGATCAGGAGGCGGCGATTGAGCGCGGCGAGGAAGAGCGCCATCATCCCGAGAAGGCCCCCGACGACGATGGCGACCGCCGCGTCGAACCCGGGCCGCGGCCCCGCGACGTACGACACGCCGGCGACGAGCAGCGTCAGCAGAATGCCAATCAGGGCGACGGCGTCTTCGAGCAGCACCGCGAGCACCGTCACGTTGTTGCGGTTCTCCTTCAGGCCGCGCACGCCGCCGATTTCCTTCCACGCGATCGAGAACGTCCATCCCTCGAGCGCGAGCGCGAAGACGAGGAGGCCCAGCACCAGCAGCGAAAATGGCTGGATGTCCGTCGGGTCGAGCAGCGCGTGGATCCCGTGATAGACGTTGATGCCGCAGCCGACGAAGAACACGCTGACCGCCGAGACCAGCGCCCAGAAGAACTTTTCCTGGCCGCGCCCGAACGGATGATCGCGGTTGGGGCCGCCACGGCCGCGCACCTCGCCGATCTTCAGCAGCACCTGGTTGCCGACGTCGGCGAGCGAATGGACGGTCTCCGCGAAGAATGTGGGCGATCCGGTGACGAAGAAGCCGAATCCCTTCGCTGCGGCAATCGCGCTGTTGGTCGCGATGGATACGGAAACCGACGATGACATGGGCGAGGCTGCGCTTTCGGTCGTGCGGTGAAGCGGAATCGGCCCGGTCGAAGCGCGGGCCGCGGCGTGCGCTAGCTTTCGCGAATCTGGCCCGATCCCAGCACGATCCATTTCTGGCTGGTGAGTCCCTCGAGCCCGACGGGACCGCGGGCGTGCAGCTTGTTGGTGGAAATGCCGATCTCGGCGCCGAGGCCGAATTCGAAGCCGTCGGCGAACCGTGTCGACGCGTTGACCATCACCGTGCTCGAATCGACCTCGCGCAGGAAGCGCATCGCCGCAGCGTGGTTCGCGGTGACGATCGCATCCGTGTGCTGCGAGCCGTACTTCGCGATGTGCGCGATCGCCGCGTCGAGATCGTCGACGACGCGGACCGAGAGGATCGGCGCGAGGTACTCGGTGTACCAGTCGTTCTCTGTGGCGACCTTCATCGCCGGCACCAGCGCGCGGGCGCGCTCGCAGCCGCGGAGCTCGACGCCCTTCTCGGCGTAGACCTTCGCCAGTGGCGGCAGCACCCGTGCCGCGATGCCGGCGTGCACGAGGAGCGTCTCCATCGTGTTGCACGGCGAGTAGCGCTGCGTCTTCGCGTTGTCGGCGATGCGGACCGCCATGTCGACGTCGGCATCCGCGTCGACGTAGACGTGGCAGACGCCGTCGAGGTGCTTGATGACAGGGACCTTCGCCTCGTTGGCGATGCGCTCGATGAGGCTCTTGCCTCCGCGAGGGATGATCACGTCGACGTGCCTTTCGTCGGCGATCAGAAAGCCGACGGCGGCGCGGTCGCTGGTCGCGACGACCTGGACTCCCGTCGGGGGCAGGCCCGCCGCGACGAGACCCTCGTGAACGCACGCGGCGATCGCCTGGTTGCTGTGCAGCGCCTCGGAGCCGCCGCGCAGGATCGACGCATTGCCGGATTTGACGCAGAGCGCCGCGGCGTCGGCGGTGACGTTCGGGCGCGATTCGTAGATGATGCCGACGACGCCGAGCGGCACGCGCATCCTTCCCACCTGGATGCCGGACGGCCGGTTGACGAGCTCGCTGATCTCGCCGATCGGGTCGGGCAGCGCCGCGATGGCGTCGATGCCGTCCGCCATCGCGTCCACGTGGTCGTTCGTCAGTGTCAGCCGGTCGACGAAGGCCTTGTCGCTGCCGGCGGTTCTGGCGGCGGCGACATCGGCGCTGTTCGCCGCGAGCAGCTTTGCGCTGTCGCGCCGGATCGCGGCGGACATCGCACGGAGCGCGTCGTTGCGCGTCTGGGTGCCGGCGCGGGCGAGCAGGCGCGCCGCCGCGCGCGCGGCGTCGCCGACGCCGTGCATGTACGCCGCGACGTCGGAAAAGGTGCCGAGCCCCGGGATAAGGAGGTTGGTCATGCCGATATTCTAGCGCCAACGCCCCGACGCGGCAGCGCAGGCGGTTGTCAGACGACCAGCGTCTTCACCCCGGCGTCGCTGCCGAGCAGGATCACGTTGGCGCCGCGCTGCGCAAACAGCCCGACCGTGACGACGCCGGCGATGGCGCGGATCTTCACCTCCATCGCGACCGGATTCGTGAGCGCCAGGCCGTGGACGTCGAGGATCACGTTGCCGTTGTCCGTCGTGAAGCCCATCCGCCATGCGGGCTGCCCACCGAGCAGCACCAGCTGGCGCGCGACGTAGCTCCGCGCCATTGGGATCACTTCGACCGGCAGCGGAAACCTGCCGAGAACGGGAACGACCTTCGTCGCATCGACGATGCAGACGAACTTGCGCGACACCGCCGCGACGATCTTCTCGCGCGTCAGCGCGCCGCCGCCACCCTTGATCATCGCACCGTGCTCGGTCACCTCGTCGGCGCCGTCGACGTACACCGGCATGTCGGACACGTTGTTGAGGTCCTCCACGTAGATGCCGTGCCCCTTGAGCCGCTCGGTGGATTTTGCCGAGCTCGACACGGCGCCCTTGATCCGGTTCTTCAGCTTCGCGAGCTCGTCGATGAAGAAGTTCGCGGTCGAACCCGAGCCGACGCCGATGAATTCGTCATCGACGACATATTTGATCGCCTCACGGGCGACCGCCTGCTTCATTTCGTCCTGGGTCATGGCCGGCTCCTGATCGTTTGCAGAATGATACGCGCGGCCGAAGGTGCAAGAAGACAACGCCCGGCACGTAGATGCCGGGCGTTGCGTCCTGCCAATTGCGTTGAGGGCTATTTCTTCCGTGCCGGAGGCAGATCCGTGCAGACGCCTTCGAACGCCTCGGCCGCGAGGCCCACCGATTCGGAGAGCGTCGGATGTGGGTGGATCGTGCGCCCGATGTCGACCGCATCCGCGCCCATCTCGATCGCGAGCGCCAGCTCGGCAATGAGGTCGCCCGCGTGCGTGCCGACGATGCCGCCGCCGACGATCCGGTGCGTTGTCGCGTCGAACAGCAGCTTGGTGTGGCCTTCGTCGCGGCCGTTCGCGATTGCGCGTCCGGATGCCGCCCACGGGAAGAGTCCTTTCTCGACCTTGATGCCCTTTTCCTTCGCTTCGTCCTCGGTGATGCCGACCCACGCGATCTCGGGGTCGGTATAGGCGACGGAAGGAATCACCCGTGCGTCGAAATAGCTCTTCTCGCCCGCCGCGGCTTCGGCGGCGACGTGGCCCTCGTGTGTGGCCTTGTGCGCGAGCATGGGCTGGCCGACGACGTCGCCGATCGCGAAGATGTGCGGCACGTTGGTGCGCATCTGGTTGTCGACCGGAATGAAGCCGCGGTCGGTGACGGCGACGCCGGCCTTGTCCGCCGCGATCTTCCTTCCGTTGGGCGCGCGGCCGACGCTCATCAGCACGGCGTCATAGGGTTGCGGATCCTTCGGCGCATTCGAGCCGTCGAACGTCACCCACAGCGCGTCGGGCTTCGCGTCCACCGCAGTCGTCCGCGTGCCGAGCATGATGCGGTCGAAGCGGGGCTTGTTGATCTTTTCCCAGACGCGGACGAGATCGCGATCGGCGCCCGGCATCAGGCCGGGGAGCATTTCTACGACGTCGAGGCGCGCACCCAGCGTCGAGTACACGGTGCCCATCTCGAGCCCGATGATGCCGCCGCCGATCACCAGCATCCGCTTCGGAACCGAGGCGAGCTCGAGAGCGGCGGTGGAATCGAGCACGCGCGGGTCGTCGGGAATGAACGGCAGCCGCACGACCTGCGAGCCCGCGGCGATGATCGCCTGCGCGAACTTCACGACCTTCTTCGCACCGGTCTTTGCGTGGCCCGCGCCGTCGGTGACCTCGACCTCGACGTGGTGCGAGTCGAGGAACTGGCCGACGCCGCGCACGACCTCGACCTTGCGCGACCTCGCCATGCCGGCGATGCCGCCGGTCAGCTTGCCGACGACCTTGTTCTTCCAGCCGCGCAGCCTGTCGAGGTCCACCTGCGGCGCGCCGAAGGCGATGCCGTGGTCGGAAAGCGCCTTCGCCTCGTCCATGACCGCAGCGATATGGAGGTACGCCTTCGACGGAATGCAGCCGACGTTGAGGCAGACGCCGCCGAGCTGCGCATAGCGCTCGACGAGCACCGTCTTCATGCCGAGATCCGCAGCGCGGAACGCGGCGCTGTACCCGCCAGGGCCCGAGCCCAGCACGAGCATTTCACATTCGATGTCAACGTTGCCGATGTAGGCGGGCGCGGCGCCGGGGATCGGCGCTGCTGCCGGGGCCGCGGCCCCGGGTGCCTTCGCCGGCGCCGGCGGTGCCTGCTTCACGGGAGCTGCCGGCAATTGCGGTGCGGATGCCGCTGCGGCAGTTTCGAGCACGGCAATCAGCGTGCCTTCGCTCACCTTGTCGCCGGCCTTCAACCGCATTTCCCTGATGGTTCCCGCCGCGGGCGAAGGCACGTCCATCGTCGCCTTGTCGGATTCGAGCGTGACGAGCGAATCCTCCGCCGCGACGGTGTCGCCCGGTTTCACGAACACCTCGATGACGGGGATGTCCTTGAAGTCGCCGATGTCCGGAACCTTGACTTCGATCGTGGCCATGGCCGTTCCGCCTACAGCATCACGCGGCGCATGTCCGCGAGCAAGCCACACAGATGCGCGGTAAAGCGCGCCGCGGACGCGCCGTCGATCACGCGATGATCATAGGAAAGCGACACGGGCAGCATCAGTCGCGGCGCGAATTCCCTGCCGTTCCATATGGGCTTCATCTGCGATTTCGACACGCCGAGGATCGCGACCTCGGGTGCGTTGATGATCGGCGTGAACGCAGTGCCGCCGATGCCGCCGAGGGACGAGATCGAGAAGCAGCCGCCCTGCATTTCCGCGGGGCCGAGCTTGCCTTCGCGCGCCTTCGCGGAGAGCTCGCCCATTTCCTTCGCGATGGCGAGCACGCCCTTCTGGTCGGCGTTGCGGATCACGGGAACGACGAGGCCGTTCGGCGTGTCGGCGGCGAAGCCGATGTGCCAGTACTGCTTCACGACAAGATTGTCACCGTCGAGTGAAGCGTTGAAATCCGGGAATTTCTTCAGCGCGGCGACGCTCGCCTTGATCAGGAAGGCGAGCATCGTCACCTTGATGCCGGTCTTCTCGTTCTCCTTGTTGAGCGCGACGCGGAAGGCTTCCAGGTCGGTGGTGTCCGCCTCGTCGAACTGGGTGACGTGCGGGATCATCACCCAGTTCCGCGCGAGATTCGCGCCGGAAATCTTCCTGATCCGTGACAGCGGCCGCGTCTCGAACGGGCCGAACTTCGCGAAGTCGATCTTCGGCCACGGCAGCAGATTGAGTTCGCCGCCGCCGCTGATGCCGCCGGCCGCCGCGGCGCCGGGCGCGGCGCCGCTCATGACCTGCTTGACGAAATTCTGCACGTCCTCCTGCTGGATCCTTCCGTTCGGGCCGGTGCCCGTGACGCGCGCGAGGTCGGCGCCCAGTTCGCGGGCGAACTTGCGCACCGACGGCGACGCGTGCGCTGCTTTGAACGTCGAGTCGTCGATCGGAGTCGCCGCTGCAACCGCGGTTGCAGCGGATGCGGTTGGCGTTGCGGGTTCCGCCGGCGCCGCAGGCGCGGCCGGTGCCTGCTTCGGCGGGGGCGTCGAAGGTTGCGCCGGCGCCGCAGCCGTTGCTGCCGCGGGTTTCGCCGCGGCGTCGCCCGTTTCGAGCGTCAGGATCGGCGTGCCTTCGGCGACCTTGTCGCCGACCTTCAACTTCATCTCCTTCACCGTGCCCGCCGCGGGCGCGGGCACGTCCATCGTCGCCTTGTCGGATTCCAGCGTGACGAGCGAATCCTCGGCGGCGACGACGTCACCCGTCTTCACGAAGACCTCGATGACCGGAACGTCCTTGAAGTCGCCGATGTCGGGAACCTTGACTTCGATCGTGCTCATCTCGATGGTTCTCCGGCTCGAATGGCTAGACGGTCCACGGCGCCGGCTTCTTCGGATCGATGCCGTACTTCTTCATCGCGTCGGCGGCCTTCGCCGCGGGCAGCGTGCCCTCGTCGGCGAGCGCCTTCAGCGCGGCGACCGTCACGTAGTAGCGGTCGACCTCGAAGAAGCGACGCAGCTTCTCGCGCGTGTCGGAGCGGCCGAAGCCGTCGGTGCCGAGGACGACGTAGCGGCGCGCGACGCACGCGCGGATCTGGTCGGCGTACGCGCGCATGTAGTCGGTCGCGGCGATCACCGGCCCGGTGGTGCCCTTGAGGCACGCGTGGGCGTGCGCCTCCTTCGGCGGCGCGGTCGGATTCAGCATCGCGTCGCGCGTCACACGCATACAGTCGCGGGCGAGCTCGGTGAAGCTCGGGCAGCTCCAGAGGTCCGACTCCACGCCCCAGTCGCTCTTCAGGAGCCCGGCCGCCGCGATCACTTCGCGGAAGATCGTCCCCGAGCCCAGCAGCTGCACGCGCGGCGCCTTTGCGCTCTTCGCGCCCGCCTTGAAGAGATACATCCCCCTGATGATGTCGGGCGCAGCCCCTTCCGGCATCGCCGGCTGTGTGTAGTTCTCGTTCATCACCGTCAGGTAGTAGTAGACGTCCTCCTGTTCCGCGTACATCCGGCGCAGCCCGTCCTGGACGATGACGGCGACCTCGTAGCCGAACGTCGGATCGTAGGAAATGCAGTTCGGGATCGTCGCCGAGATCATGTGCGAATGCCCGTCCTCGTGCTGCAGGCCTTCGCCGTTCAGCGTCGTCCGGCCCGCGGTGCCGCCGAGCAGGAAGCCGCGCGCGCGCATGTCGCCCGCCGCCCACGCGAGGTCGCCCACGCGCTGGAAGCCGAACATCGAATAGAAGATGAAGAACGGGATCATCGGCACGCCGTGCGTCGAGTACGACGTCGCGGCGGCGATCCAGTCGCACATGCCGCCGGCCTCGTTGATGCCCTCCTGCAGGATCTGGCCGTTCTTCGACTCCTTGTAGAACATGAGCTGCGCGGAGTCCTCCGGCGTATAGAGCTGGCCCTGCTGGTTCCAGATGCCGAGCTGGCGGAACATTCCCTCCATGCCGAAGGTCCGCGATTCGTCGGGGACGATCGGCACGATATGCCTGCCGAGCGTCTTGTCGCGCACGAGAAGCTGCAGGATCTGCACGAACGCCATCGTCGTCGAGATCTCGCGGTCCTCGGTGCTCTTGAGGAAGCGCTCGAACGCGGCGAGGTCGGGTGTCGCAAGCGATTCGGACTTCTGCCGGCGCGCCGGCAGGTAGCCGCCGAGCTCCATTCGGCGCGCCTCCATGTACTCGAATTCGGGCGAGCCCTTCGGAAACGTCAGGTACGGCACCTCGTCCAGCTTGTCATCGGGAACCGGCAGGTGGAAGCGGTCGCGGAAGCGACGGATCGACTCGGCAGACATCTTCTTCTGCTGATGCGTGATGTTCTGCGCCTCGCCCGATTCGCCCATCCCGTAGCCCTTGATCGTCTTGGCGAGAATGACGGTCGGCTGGCCCGGGTGATTCACGGCGGCGTGGAACGCGTTGTAGACCTTGAACGGATCGTGCCCGCCGCGGTTCAGCATCCAGATATCCTCGTCGGAGTAGTCGGCGACGAGCTCTTTGAGCTCCGGCGTGTTGAAGAAATGTTCACGGACGTAGGCGCCGTCCTTCGCCTTGAACGTCTGGTATTCGCCGTCGACGCACTCCATCATCCGGCGCATCAGGATGCCCTTCCTGTCGCGTGCGAGCAGCGGATCCCAGTGCCGTCCCCACACGACCTTGATCACGTTCCAGCCTGCGCCGCGGAAATCGCTCTCGAGCTCCTGGATGATCTTGCCGTTGCCGCGCACCGGTCCGTCGAGGCGCTGCAGGTTGCAGTTGACGACGAAGATCAGGTTGTCGAGGTTCTCGCGCGCCGCCATGCCGATCGCGCCCATCGATTCGGGCTCGTCCATCTCGCCGTCGCCCATGAACGCCCAGACCTTGCGGCCTTCGGTCTTCGCCATCCCGCGGTCCTGCATGTACTTCATGAAGCGCGCCTGGTAGATCGCCATCAGAGGGCCGAGGCCCATCGACACGGTCGGGAACTGCCAGAAATCCGGCATCAGCCAGGGATGCGGGTATGACGCGATGCCCTTGCCGTCCACTTCCTGCCGGAAGTTGTCCATCTGCTCGGGCGAAAGGCGTCCCAGCATGAACGCGCGCGCATAGACGCCGGGCGCCGAGTGGCCCTGCACGAACACGAGATCGCCGCCATGCGTGGCGGACGGCGCGTGCCAGAAATGGTTGAAACCGATGTCGTAGAGCATCGCGGCGGACGCGAAGCTCGCGATGTGGCCGCCGACATTGGTGTCCTTGTTCGCGCGCACGACCATCGCCATCGCGTTCCAGCGCACGTAGTGCCGGATCTTCTGCTCGATGTTGAAGTCGCCGGGAAGGCGCACCTGCCTGTCGGCCCGGATCGTGTTGATGTAGGCGGTGTTCGCCGAGAATGGCAGGTACGCGCCGTTGCGGCGCGCCTTGTCGATCAGCTGCTCGATCAGGAAGTGCGCGCGATCCGGCCCCTCGTTTGCAAGAACGCCTTCGAGCGCGTCGAGCCATTCGCGCGTTTCCTGCGGGTCGTGGTCGGGAATGTCGTCCATGCTGCCTCCGGATCGCTCACCGTTTGCCGCGAATGCCGCGGCCGGTTTTTTTCGGGAAAGAGATTGTATGCGCGCGGGTCAGGTTGCGCCTGCGCGCCCCGTGGACCCAGGCTGGGCGGCGGGGCGCGGCGTAGTTTACCACTAGATGGAATCTATTTCCAAAGAGTCAACGGCGCATCCGCAACACCGGGACGCGATGCAGGATCGCGAGAACGCGAATTGACGCACAGTGTGAGTACACACTTTCACGGCACCCGGCGCGGTTCTTTGCAGAGTCTGGGCTACGGCGACCGCTGAAGGTCCGCAGCGGCGGGGCGGGTGCGCCCCGGCCCTAGCGCATTGCGGGTCAGACGCGCTCGATGGAAAGCGTCTGCGATTCGGTGACGATGACGTCAACGCAAACGTCGTGCGGCGCCCACGGCACCCGATCGACCAGCTGGAGGTCGAACGCGCCGGCGACCCGCGTCGCGTGCCCGAGAAGCGGCAGCAGCCGGTCGTAATAGCCACCCCCGTAGCCGAGGCGCCTGCCGGTCCGGTCGAACGCGACGCCGGGAACGAGCACCCATTCCACCGATTCCGGCCCGACCCGATCCGCGGTCGCCTCCGGCTCAGGGATGCCGTAGGCGCCCGGCAAGAGCTCGCGCGCCGAATCGGAGAGCGAATGCAGCTCCAGCATCCGGGTCGCACGATTGACCCGCGGCGCGGCGACGGTCTTGCCGGCGGCGAGCGCGAGGTCGACCAGCGGCAGCGTGTCCCATTCGCTGCGGAAGGGAAGCGTGAGCAGCACCGTGCCTGCCGCGGCGAACGACGGCAGCGCGGCGATGCGCGCCGTGATCGCGGCGGAGGCCGCGGTGCGTGCCGCCGGCGGAAGCGCATCGCGCGCCGCCATCATCGCCCGCCGCGCCGCGAGTTTCGCCTCGTGCAGCGCGCTGCCGCTCGGTGCGGCCGGATCCGCTGCTTGGGAGGCATTTGTCGGCGGCATTTTCCGATGGTAACCCAACGTAAATCACCGCTGCACGCCGCAAGGAGCGCGCCATTAGCCTCTATAATTGCCGGCCTCGCCGCAGCCAGATCGCAGACCCATGAAAAACGCCCATCAGGCCCACCGTGACCGCCGAAGCGCACTGCTCGCGCAAATGCGCGCGCAGACCGGGGGCGGCCTCGCGCTCATTCCGACGGCACCCGAATATTCGCGCAACCGCGATTCGCTCTACCCGTATCGCCACGACAGCTACTTCTATTACGTGTCGGGCTTCACGGAACCCGAGGCGGTGATCGCCCTCGTTGCCGGCAAGGATGGCGACCGGCAGATGCTGTTCTGCCGCGAGAAGAACGCCGAGCGCGAGATCTGGGACGGCTTTCGCTACGGGCCCGACGCTGCGCGCGAGATCTTCGGCTTCGACGACGCGCACACCATCGACGAGCTCGACGCGCTGCTGCCCGATCTCGCGTCGGACCAGCCGGCGCTCTACACGCCGCTCGGGCTCATTCCCGCGTGGGACAAGCGCGTCACCGATCTCCTGAACGAGGTCCGCGCCCGCGCGCGCACCGGCGTATCGGCACCCGAGGAAATCGTCGACGTGAGAAAGCCGCTCGACGTGCTCCGCCTCGTCAAGGATGCGCAGGAGGTCGCGCTGATGCGCCGCGCCGCGGAAATTTCGTCGCGCGCGCACCGGCGGGCGATGGCCACGACGCGTCCCGGCTGGTACGAGTACCAGGTCGAGGCCGAGCTCACGCACGAGTTCCTGAAGGGCGGGGCACAGGCGGTCGCGTATCCGTCGATCGTCGCCGGCGGACCCAACGCCTGCGTACTGCACTACCGCGACAACAACCGCCAGCTGCAGGACGGCGAGCTGCTTCTGATCGACGCGGGCTGCGAATACCAGAGCTATGCGTCCGACATCACGCGGACGTTTCCGGTGAGCGGAAAATTCTCCGGCCCGCAGAAGGACGTCTACGAGCTGGTCCTCGCGGCGCAGCTCGCCTGTCTCGATGCGGTGAAGCCGGGCGCGGATTTCCACGATTACCACCAGGCCGCCGAACGCGTCCTCGCGCAGGGCTACATCGATCTCGGCCTCGTCGAAGGAACGCTCGACGCCGTGCTCGAGAGCGGCAGCTACAAGCAGTTCTACATGCACCGCGCCGGCCACTGGCTCGGGCTCGACGTGCACGACGCGGGTCTGTATCAGGTCAACGGCGCGTCGCAGAAGCTGGTTCCGGGGATGGTGCTGACGGTGGAGCCCGGCACGTACATCCGCCGCGCCGACAACGTGCCCGAGGCGTTCTGGGACATCGGCGTGCGGATCGAAGACGACGTCCTCGTCACCGCAGGCGGCCACGAGAACCTCACGCACGGTTCGCCGAAGTCGGTCGCCGAAGTCGAGGCGGCGTGCGCCCGATAGGTGGTCGCAATTCCGACCATTGACGAGCGGGCGCGCAGCGCCGGCAGATGCCATGCATGACGTCGTGATCGTAGGTGCCGGACCCGTCGGCGCAACGCTGGCGCTCGCGCTGCGCGATGCCGACCTCGACGTCGTCGTGCTCGACGCCCGCGCCAGGGGCCAATCGCTGCGCGGCGACCGCTCGCTCGCGCTGTCGCACGGCGCGCGCCTCATCCTCGAGCGGCAGGGCGTCTGGCAGGAGCTCGCGGCAGCGCCCGGCGCCGTCACGCCGATCACCGACATCGACGTGTCGCAATCCGGAGGCTTCGGCATGACGCGGCTCACCGCCGCCGATGTCGGCCTGCCGGCGCTCGGCTATGTCGCGAGCTATCGCGCGCTGCAGGCCGCGCTCGATGCCGCACTCCTGCGCGCGGAAGTGCCGGTCCTGCACGAAGTGTCCGTGACGTCGGTCGGCGCGATCGCCGCGTATGCCGCCGTCGAACTTGCCGGCGGCGACGGGCAGCCGCTCGTTGCGCGTCTCGTCGCGATCGCCGACGGCACCGGCGGCGTTCTCGCCGACGCATCGCGGCAGCGGCACGATTACGATCAGGTAGCGATGGTCGCGAGAGTGGGCACCGAGCCCGACCCGGGCGGCATCGCCTGGGAACGATTCGCATCCGCGGGTCCGATCGCGCTGTTGCCCGAGGGCGACCACTACGGACTCGTGTGGACGATGCCGCCGGAACTCGCGGAAGGGAGGCTTCTCCAGGACGATGCGTCGTTTCTCGAAGATCTCGCGCACCAGTTTGGTTCGCGCCTGCCGCGCCTTACGAGCGTCGCGGATCGGCGCACGTTTCCGCTGGTGCTGGAATTTGCATGGAAAACAGCAGGCACGCGCTGCGTCGCACTCGGCAACGCGGCGCAGACGCTGCACCCGGTCGCGGGGCAGGGGTTCAACGTCGGGCTGCGCGACGCCTACGGACTCGCGCTGGCCATCCTCGACTCGCCGCGCGAGGACATCGGCAAGCGCGCGATGCTCGATCGCTATGTCGGCTCGCGCAGGATCGACCGGATGGCGGGCATCGCCTTCACGCACGGACTCGTCGGGATTTTCGCCAGCGACGCCGGATTGGTTCGCTGGCCGCGCGGGTTGGCACTCACTTTCCTCGACGCCATTCCGCCGGTGAAACGCGCGTTTTCGCGCGCGATGATGTTCGGGCTGCGCTAGCCCGGTCGCGGCGTCCGGCCGCTTTCCAAGATTCGTGCCATTGCCTCGCGGCGTTCGTCCATGCCGGCGCGAACATTTGCATTGCTCGCGAACGGGCCGGAGCGGTTATAATTTGGGTCCCCCGTTCGTTTCCTCAAGCCGCGAAATCTGATCGTCCCGCCGTGCGCATCGGTTCCTACACTATTGCCAACAATCTTGTCGTGGCGCCGATGGCCGGCGTCACCGACCGGCCGTTCCGTCAGCTCGCGAAGCGGATGGGCGCGGGCTATGCGGTGTCGGAAATGGTTGCGTCGAACCCGCGCCTCTGGGGGACGGAGAAATCGCAGCGACGCATCGATCACCGCGGCGAAGTCGAACCGGTGTCGGTGCAGATCGCAGGCTCCGATCCGGCCATGCTGGCCGAGGCCGCGCGCTACAACGTCGGCCGCGGCGCGCAGATCATCGACATCAACATGGGCTGCCCGGCGAAGAAGGTCTGCAACGCCGCCGCCGGGTCCGCGCTGCTCGCGAACGAAGCGCTCGTCGCCGCGATCGTGTCCGCCGTCGTGCGCGCGGTGGACGTTCCCGTGACGCTCAAGATCCGCACGGGCAGCGATCCTTGCAACCGCAACGCGCTCTCCATCGCCCGCATCGCCGAGGACGCCGGCATCGCCGCGCTGGCGGTTCACGGCCGCACCCGCGCGTGCGCCTTCGTGGGCCGGGTCGAGTACGACACGATCCGCGCGGTCAAGGCCGCGGCGCGGATTCCCGTGATCGCGAACGGCGACATCGATTCGCCGCAGAAGGCGCGGTACGTGCTTGAAGAAACGGGCGCCGACGCGCTGATGATCGGCCGCGCCGCGCAGGGGCGCCCCTGGATCTTCCGCGAGATCAGCCACTTCCTCGAACACGGCACGCTGCTCGCGCCGCCGACCGTTGCCGAAGCGCGCGCCGCGATCCTGCTCCATCTCGACGACCACTACGACTTTTACGGCGAAGCGGCAGGCGTGCGCATTGCGCGCAAGCACCTTCACTGGTACACCCGCGACCTTTCCGGCGGCGCCGCGTTTCGCAGCGCGATCAACGCCACGGAGACGGTCGCCGCGCAGCTTTCCGCGGTAAGGAACTACTTCGACGTGCTGGCCGGATGCTCGGAGCGCCTCGACTATCGCCCGCCCTCGGCGACGGTCGTGGATGCGCGGGATTCGTTCGGCCGGAACACTGAGGCGTCGCTTCGGGGCGGGGAGGCCCTGGCCGCGTGAGAAAGACACTGCGCATCAACGGCAACAACGAGATCGGCAAGGTCGTCGAGAAATCGCTCGACGAATATTTCCGCAAGCTCGACGGCGAGCCGCCGCACGGCATCTACGACATGGTGATCGGCAACGTCGAGCGCTCGCTCATCGCTTCGGTGATGGAGCGTGTCGGCGGCAACCAGACGCAGGCGGCCGACATGCTCGGCATGAACCGGAACACGCTGCGCACCAAGCTTTCGAAATACGGCATCCGCTGAAGGCCCTGCCCGTGTTCGTCTGCGTCTGCCCGCCGTCGGGCAAGGAACCGTGCGCGCACCGCCATGCGCTCGCGGCGCCGCGCCCGCGCTGAGCCCCCGCCACTCCGACGACTCACATGCCCCATCCTTGCACGCAGGCGCTGCTGTCCGTGTCCGACAAGACCGGGCTCGTCGAATTCGCGCGCGGGCTCGCGAAGCTCGGCATCCGGCTGCTGTCGACCGGCGGCACGGCGAAGGCGCTCGCCGACGCCGGAGTGGCGGTGACCGAGGTCGGCGACTACACCGGCTTTCCGGAAATGCTGGACGGGCGAGTGAAGACGCTGCACCCGAAGGTCCACGGCGGCATCCTCGCGCGCCGTGACGACCCTGCGCACGCCGCCGCGCTCGAGAAGCATTCGATTCCCCCGATCGATCTCGTCGTCGTCAACCTGTACCCGTTCCGCGCCACCGTGGCGAAGCCGGGGTGCACGCTCGACGATGCGATCGAGAACATCGACATCGGCGGGCCGACGCTGGTGCGCGCCGCGGCGAAGAACTGGAATCACGTCGGCGTGGTCGTCGACCCGGCGGACTATCCGGCGCTGCTCGCGGAGCTCGCGACCGGCAACGCGCTGTCGACGGCGACGCGCTTCGCGCTCGCGCGAAAGGCGTTCACGCACACGGCGGCCTACGACGGCGCGATCTCGAACTGGCTGACCGCGCGCGGCCCCGACGGGGCGGCTGCCGCATTCCCGGACGCATTCAACGTGCAGGTCGCAAAGGTGCAGGACCTCCGCTATGGAGAGAATCCGCATCAGGCCGCGGCGTTCTATCGCGACCTTGCGCCCATGCCCGGCACGATCGCCACCTGCCGGCAGCTGCAGGGCAAGGAGCTTTCTTACAACAACATCGGCGACAGCGACGCGGCGTGGGAGTGCGTGAAGTCGTTCGAGGGCCCCGCCTGCGTCATCGTCAAGCACGCGAATCCGTGCGGTGTCGCCGTCGCCGACGGGCCGCTTGCCGCGTATCGCAAGGCCTTCGCGACCGATCCCGTATCCGCCTTCGGCGGCATCATTGCGTTCAACTGCCCGGTCGACGCCGCGACGGTCGAGGCAGTCGCCGCGCAGTTCCTCGAGGTGCTGATCGCGCCGTCCTACACTGCGGACGCGCTCGCCGGGATCGCGCAGAAGAAGAATGTGCGCGTGCTGGAGATCGCGCTGCCCAAGGCGACGCCGGCGCCGCAACAGGACTGGAAGCGCGTCGGCGGCGGCCTCCTGGTGCAGACCGCCGACACCGACAACGTGACCGCGACGGGACTGAAGGTGGTCACGCGCAAGTCGCCGTCGCCGTCCGAGCTGACCGATCTCATGTTCGCGTGGCGCGTCGCCCGTTTCGTGAAGTCGAACGCGATCGTGTTCTGCCGCGACGGCCAGACGCTGGGCGTCGGCGCGGGCCAGATGAGCCGCGTCGACTCGACGCGGATCGCCGCGATCAAGGCGAAGAGCGCGAACCTGACGCTCGCCGGCTCCGTAGCGGCGTCGGACGCGTTCTTTCCGTTTCGCGACGGCCTCGACGTCGTGGCCGACAACGGCGCCGTCGCCGTGATCCAGCCGGGCGGCAGCGTCCGCGACGAGGAAGTGATCGCCGCGGCCGACGAACTCGGCATCGCGATGGTCTTCACCGGCATACGCCACTTTCGACACTGATCGGCGGAACGAATGCGCATACGACATTGGATACTTCGGCTGGCCACTGCGCTCATTCTCGGCCCACTCGCCGCGCTGCCCGCGCTGGCGGCGTGCGACGACATGTGGGACTGGGTCAACATGGCGTGCCGGCACGTTGTCGACACCTTCGACAAGGGACACAACGAAATCCTGGTATCCGGATTCGCGTGGCACATCCCGGCGACGTGGACGCCCGAGGCGCGCGCGCAGGAGAACCAGAACGCCTGGGGCGGCGGCTGGTCGCGTACGCTGGAGCGTGACGACAACGTCACCGAGAACGTCTACTTCCTGGTGTTCGACGATTCGCACCGTCAGCCGGAGTTCCAGGTTGGCTACGGCTGGAATTATTTCTGGGGCAGCCGCGACGGCATTCAGCCCGGATTGGGCTATACGGTGATGATCGCGCAGCGTCCCGACATCTGGGGGGGCGTCCCGTTCCCGGCGATCCTGCCGCTCTTCTCGCTGCGCTACCAGAAGGCGACGCTGATCACGACGTACATCCCGACCTTGAACGGCGGGATCAACCACGGCAGCATTCTCTACGTCTTCGGGTCCATCGGAATCGATTGATGCGGCGGCCGGCATGAACGTCCTCGTCGTCGGCGGCGGCGGCCGCGAGCACGCGATCGCGTGGAAGCTTGCTCAGTCGCCGCGCGTCGGCAAGGTGTTCGTCGCCCCCGGCAATGCGGGCACCGCGCTGGAATCCGCGCTCACCAATGTTCCGATCACCGACATTGCGGAACTGGTCGAATTCGCGAAGGCCGAATCGGTCGCATTGACGATCGTCGGCCCCGAGGGCCCGCTCGCCGCCGGCATTGTCGACGCATTCCGCGCGGCGGGGCTGAAGATCTTCGGGCCGACGCGCGCGGCGGCGCAGCTCGAGAGCTCGAAGGACTACGCCAAGGCGTTCATGGAGCGCCACGGGATCCCGACCGCGCAGTACCGGACGTTCACCGACGCCGCGCCGGCACGCGCCTACATCGCGGAGCGAGGCGCGCCGATCGTCGTCAAGGCCGATGGCCTCGCAGCAGGCAAGGGTGTGGTCGTCGCCGCCACCGTCGCCGAAGCGCAGGCCGCCGTCGACGCGATGCTCGTCGGCAACTCGATGGGCGTCGCCGGCGCGCGCGTCGTGATCGAGGATTTCCTCTCCGGCGAGGAAGCGAGCTTCATCGTGATGGTCGACGGCCGCAGTGTGCTGTCGCTGGCGTCTTCGCAGGACCACAAGCGTCTGCGCGACAACGACGAAGGTCCCAACACCGGCGGCATGGGCGCGTATTCGCCTGCGCCCGTGGTCACGCCGACGCTGCACGCGCGGATCATGCGCGAAATCATTCTGCCGACGGTCGCCGGCATGACGGCGGACGGCATTCCCTACACGGGCTTCCTGTATGCCGGCGTGATGATCGACGACGCCGGCACGCCGAAGGTGCTCGAATTCAACTGCCGGCTCGGCGATCCCGAGACGCAGCCGATCATGATGCGGATGAAGTCCGATCTCGTGGAGCTCGCCCTCGCCGCGTGCGAGGGCCGGATCGACCGCGTCGAAGCCGACTGGGACCGCCGCACCGCGCTCGGCGTGGTGCTGGCCGCGCACGGCTATCCGGACCAGCCGCGCCGGGGCGACGCGATCGAAGGCCTCGCGCGGATCACCGACGCCGCGCATCCCGACTGCAAGGTGTTCCACGCGGGAACCGCGAAGGAGGGCGAACGCGTCGTCGTCACCGGCGGCCGTGTCCTGTGCGTGACGGCGCTGGGCGATTCCGTGCGCCAGGCCCAGCGGGCCGCCTACGCCGCCATCGGCGAGATCCGCTTCGATGGCATGCAGTTCCGCGGCGACATCGGCCATCGCGCGATCGCTCCGCGCATCGCCTGACGCGACCGTCCGCGCCGCGGCCATTGCGGCCACTGCGCGCCCGCGGGACAATCCGCGCGTCCTCGCGCCATTCCCCCGATCGCCCGCAATGAACCCTGAAGCCGTCCGCGCCTACTTCGTCGACCTGCAGCAGCGCATCGTCGCGGGGCTCGAGGCGATCGACGGCAGGCCGTTCCGGCGCGACGCCTGGACGCGCCCGGAGGGCGGCGGCGGAATCTCGCGGATCCTCGAGGACGGCAACGTGTTCGAGCGCGGGGGCGTCAGCTACTCGCATGTCGCCGGCGCGAAGCTGCCTGCGGCGGCGTCGGCCGCGCATCCCGGCATCGGCGGACGGGCGTGGGAGGCGCAGGGCGTCTCGCTCGTGCTGCATCCGCGCAATCCGCACGCGCCCACCGTTCACCTCAACGTGCGCATGTTCGTCGCGTACGCTTCGGAGGATTCTCCGGCCGCAGACGTCTGGTGGTTCGGTGGTGGAATGGACCTCACGCCGTATTACGGTGTCGAGGAGGATGCGATGCATTTTCACCGCACCTGCCGCGACGCCCTGGCCCCCTTTGGCGCGGGCGTGCACGGCAAGTACAAGAAGTGGTGCGACGAGTATTTCTTCCTGAAGCACCGGAACGAGCCGCGCGGCATCGGCGGCATCTTCTTCGACGATCTCGCCGAGGGTGGGTTCGACCGCTGCTTCGCGCTGACGAAGAGCGTGGGCGATCACTTCCTGCCGGCCTATGCGCCGATCGTCGAACGGCGCAAGGACGCGCCCTACGGCGAGCGCGAGCGCGACTTCCAGGCCTATCGCCGCGGCCGCTACGTCGAGTTCAATCTCGTCTGGGATCGCGGCACGCTGTTCGGGCTGCAGTCGAACGGGCGCACCGAGGCGATCCTGATGTCGCTGCCGCCGGTGGTGAAATGGCGCTACGACTGGAAGCCCGAGCCCGGTTCGCCCGAGGCGCGCCTGTACACCGACTTCCTCGTCGGCCGCGACTGGGTTTGACCGATGCCGGACCGGAGCGACGACCGTCACCTCATCGAGACGCGCGTGTCTTCGGAGGCGGTGTTCGACGGCAGGCTGCTCCACGTGCGCCGCGACACGGTGCGACTGCCCGACGGCTCGATGGCGACGCGCGAGCACGTCGTCCATCCGGGCGCGGTGCTGATCGTGCCCGTGCTGCCGGACGGTCGCCTTGTCGCGGAACGGCAATTCCGCTATCCGCTCGACCGCGTGTTCATCGAGTTTCCCGCCGGCAAGATCGATTCCTGCGAGGCCCCGCTCGCGACCGCGCAGCGCGAGCTGATCGAAGAGGCGGGCTACGCCGCGGCAACGTGGACCGAGCTTGCGACGATCCACACGCTCATCTCGTACACCAACGAAAAGATCGTCATTTTCGTTGCGGAGGGCCTGACGCACGTCGGCGCGAAGCTCGATGCCGGCGAGTTCCTCGACATCGTCACCTTCGAGCTGGACGAGATGCTGGCGGCGCTCGACCGCGGCGAGATCACCGACGCGAAGACGGTCGCGGCGCTGCTGCTCTACACACGGCGGGTCGCCGCCGCATGAGCGTCGCGCGCCGCGTCATCATCCGCGGCAGCGTCCAGGGTGTGGGCTACCGTTATGCCGCGGCCGATGCGGCGGAACGGCTCCATGTCACCGGATGGGTGCGCAATCGGCGCGACGGCACGGTCGAGGCGCTGATACAGGGCGACGACGAAGCGGTGGCAGCGATGATCGCGTGGTGCCGGCGCGGTCCGCCGCAGGCGCTGGTGCAGGACGTCGAGGTCAGCGAAGTCATCCCGGAGGCTCTCGCGGATTTCACGCTGCGTCCCACGGCGTGATGCCGAGGGTCAGCCGGACGCGATGCGAACGTCGAAGATGTCCTTCCACGCGGCGTAGCCGGAAGCCGCCCAGAGCGGCAGCGCGAGCACGAGTCCCAACCCCGACGTCAGGATGCAGAATCCGAGCAGGACCAGCGACACCGCCGAATACGCGAGCAGCGGCAGCGCGTTCTGCGCAAACCCGCTGAAGCTCGCTACGAATGCAGCGCGCGGCACGACGCGCTCCAGCAGGACGTGATACGGCACGAAGGTGAACGGCAGCGACACCAGGATGCCGATGGCGTGAATGCCGATCAGCGTCGCGGTCGGAAGCTCGGTCATTTTCGTGTCGGCGCCGAACACGTTCACGTCGGCCAGCCACCACGCGGCCAGCGCCTGCAGCATCGACGGCACGACGCTCGCGGCGATCACCGCGATCAGCGCGCCCGCCGGAATGCCGAGCGCCGCGACCGCATAGCGCAGCGATGGCGCCTCGCCGCGGTCGGTGACGGCCGCGGCATAGACGAGCCCGCAGGCGACCACCGGCGTGATCAGCTCGCTCAGTACCTCCCCGGCGACCGGAATCGGACTCAGCAGGAATTCGGTCGCCACGGCAATCAGTGCAAGGCCGATCCACGTACCGGGCGCCTGCTTGAAGAGGCGCAGCGCATCCTCGTACCACCGGAACGCGCGACTCGCCGGAACGGCGCGCGGCAGAAGATGCGGCTCGTCCGGTGCGGGATCGCCCGCCTCGGGAGAGAGTTCGCTCATCGGCCGGAATCGGGCGTCAGCGCGGCGTGGCGCTCACGCCGTCTCGCCGAGATACGCGGCGCGCACGGCCGGGTCGTGCAGCAGCGATTTCGCGTCGCCGGACAGCGTGATGACACCGGATTCCATCACGTAGCCGCGGTGCGACACCTCGAGCGCGAGGCGCGCGTTCTGCTCGACGAGCAGGATGGTCACGCCCTCGCGCGACACTGTCATCACGGTCTCGAACACCTTCTGCACCATCAGCGGCGCAAGGCCCATCGACGGCTCGTCCAGCAGCAGCAGCGTCGGCTTCGACATCAGCGCGCGCGCGATCGCGAGCATCTGCTGCTCGCCGCCGGACAGTGTGCCCGCGGTCTGGTTGCGCCGCTCCTTGAGGCGTGGAAAAAGCTCGAAGCTGCGCTCGATGTCGCGGCGGATCCCGGCCTTGTCGCTGCGCGTGTACGCGCCCATCGCAAGGTTCTCGTCGACGGTCAGTGCGCCGAACACGCCGCGGCCCTCGGGCACCATCGCGAGACCGCGGCGCACGAGCTGGAACGGTGGCTTCCCTGCGATGCTCTCGCCCTTGTAGTGGATGGTTCCGCTCTTGATCGGCTGCAGGCCGCAGATCCCTTTCAGCGTCGTCGTCTTGCCGGCGCCGTTCGCGCCGATCAGGCAGACGAGCTCGCCGTGCCCGATCACGAGGTCGATTCCCTTGATCGCCTGGATGCCGCCGTATGCGACCTCCAGCTTGTGCAGCGCGAGAATCGGCGTCGACGTGTCGGCGCCGGTCATGCCGCGAACTCCGCAAGAGTGTCGCAGCGCCCTTCGAACTTAGGTTTAGAGCTGTTCCGGAAGGTTTTCCGGGCTTCGCCGCGGCCTCCGTGCGCTCGCCGGACCATCCGAATGACGAGCGGTCGGCCGCCGCCCGTGCTCGCAGACGCGCCCTGCGGGCCTTGGCTGCGCCCTGCTTGCACGGGCGCACGTCTCATGCCGCGCCCTTAAGGTTGAGCGTGACCTCGCCGCCGAGATAGGCGGCGATGACCTGGGGATCCTTCTGCACGTCGGCGGCGGCGCCTTCTGCGATCTTGCGGCCGTAGTCGAGCACCAGCACGCGGTCGCACACGTTCATCACGAGCTTCATGTCGTGCTCGATGAGAAGGATCGTCGTGCCGTCGCGACGGATGTCGTCGAGGAGCCGGCGCAGCCCCGCGGTCTCGGTGGCATTCATGCCGGCCGCGGGCTCGTCGAGCGCGAGGAGCTTCGGCTCGGTGGCGAGCGCGCGCGCGATTTCGAGCCGGCGCTGGTCGCCGTAGGCAAGATGCCGGGCGAGCGTGTTGGCGCGCTTCGCGACGCCGACATATTCGAGCAGTTCCCAGGCGCGCTTCGTGATCGCCTTCTCCTCGGCGCGCGTCTTCGCGTCGCGGAAGATCGCGCCGACGACATTCGCGCGCGTGCGCACGTGGCGGCCGATCATCACGTTTTCCAGCGCCGAGAGATTGGCGAACAGGCGGATGTTCTGGAACGTCCGCGCGATGCCGCGTGCGGCGACCTCGTGCGGCTTCAGCCCGGCCATCGGCGCGCCGTCGAACATGAATTCGCCGCCGTCCTGCCGGTAGATGCCGGTCAGCACGTTAAAGAGGCTGGTTTTGCCGGCGCCGTTCGGCCCGATGAGTCCGTAGATCTCGCCGTGCCGGATGTCGAAGCTCACGTCGGAGAGCGCATGCACGCCGCCGAAGCGCTTGCTGATGCCCTTCGCGACGAGAAGCGACATGCGGCGCTCGCTCATGGCCCGGCCTTCAGGTGCGCCCTCATGGCGCGGTCCTCGTTGTCTCGAGCTCGCGCTTCCGGAGCGCGGAGGGCAGGATCCCGGCGGGACGGAACAGCATCATCAGCACGAGCGCCAGCCCGAACAGCAGCATCCGGATCACTTCGGGCTCGATCAGCATCCGGCCGAAGAGCTGCTCCTGCACCGGCTGCACCGTGTAGCGCAGCACCTCGGGAACGAACGTCAGCAGCACGGCGCCGAGGATCACGCCCCAGATGTTGCCCATCCCGCCCAGCACGACCATCGACAGCACCATCACGGATTCCACCAGCACGAAGCTCTCCGGGCTGATGAATCCCTGGATCGCCGCGAAGATCCCGCCGGAGACGCCCCCGAACGACGCGCCCATCGCAAAGGCGAGGAGCTTCATGTTGCGGGTATTGATCCCCATTGCGCGGGCCGCGATCTCGTCTTCCCGGATCGCCTCCCACGCGCGCCCGATCCGCGAATCCTGCAGGCGCAGATTGATGACGATGATCGCGAGCAGGATGAGAATCAGCAGGTAGTAGTACTTGATCGGACCGCTGAACACGAGACCGCCGATCGTCTCCTCCTGCGCGAAGCTGAAGCTGCCGATCCGGAACGGGTCGATCAGGTAGACGCCCTGCGGGCCGTTGGTGATGTTGACCGGCTGCGACAGGTTGTTGAGGAAGATGCGCACGATCTCGCCGAAGCCCAGCGTCACGATCGCGAGATAGTCGCCGCGAAGCTTCAGAGTCGGCGCGCCCAGCAGCACGCCGAACATGCAGGCGACCGCGGCGCCGAGCGGGAGGATCACCCAGAACGGCAGGTGCAGGTTGAAGTGCGGCGATGCGAGCAGCGCGTAGACGTAGGCGCCGACCGCGTAGAAGGCGATGTAGCCCAGGTCCAGCAGGCCCGCGAACCCGACGACGATGTTTAGGCCTAGGGCCAGCAGCGCGAACAGGATCGCGCTGTTGGTGATCCGCACCCAGAACGTGCCGACGTGCGCGAGCGCGAACGGCAGGAGGAGGAGGGCCGTCGCGATCAACGCTATGCCGATCCATGCGGCGCGCGGATGCTTCTTGCGGTCGAGGAACGAAGGCATGTGCGCTGGCCTCAGGCGCGATCCGAAACGCGTTCGCCGAGGAGCCCGGACGGACGGAAGATGAGCACGGTGATGAGGACGATGAACGCGAACACGTCCTGGTAGTTGCTGCCGAACAGCGTGAGGTTGGGGTCGTTGACGCAGCGCTGCGCGATCGCGTCGGACCAGCCGGACAGCTGGCACAGGTTGGTGAGGTCGCCAACGTAGCCGGCGCCCAGCGCCTCGATCACGCCGAGCAGGACGCCGCCCAGCATCGCGCCGGCGAGATTCCCGATGCCGCCCAGCACTGCGGCCGAGAATGCCTTGAGGCCGAGGATGAAGCCCATCTGGTACTGCGCGATCCCGTAGTACGTGCCGACCATCACGCCGGCGACGGCGCCCAGCGCCGCGCCGATGACGAAGGTGAGCGAGATCACCGTGTTGATGTTGATGCCCATCAGTCCGGCGACGGCCTGGTTCTGCGACGTCGCCCGCATCGCGATGCCGAGCTTGGTCCGGTAGACGAGGCCGAGGAGGCCCGCCATCATCAGGATCGACGTGACGATGATGACGATCTGCACGTTGGTGATGGTCGCGCCGTTGACGGTGCCGGTGAGCGAATACGGGACGACGGCGATGATCTGCGGAAAGGCCAGCGGGTTGCGGCTCCAGATGATCATCGCGAGGTGCTGCAGCACGATGGAGAGGCCGATCGCGGTGATGAGCGGTGCCAGGCGCGGCGCGTTGCGCAGCGGACGGTACGCGACACGTTCCAGCGTGTAGCCGACGCCCATGCACACCGGCACGGCGACCAGGATGCCGGCGAGCAGGATCGCGATCGGCGGCAGCGACGTGTGGAGGCCGGTCAGCGCGATGATCACGGAGAGCGCGGTCATCGCACCGATCATCACCACTTCGCCGTGCGCGAAGTTGATGAGCTGGATGATGCCGTACACCATCGTGTAGCCGAGCGCGACAACCGCGTAGACGCAGCCCAGCGTGAGCCCGTTGACCATCTGCTGCAGGAAAATGTCCACGGTGCGGGTGTCGGGAGTCGAAGGACCGGGGCGAGGTCGGCGCAGCTGCAGCGCCTGCCGCCGGCGGACGTGCTGCCGTGGCGGCGCCCGGGGGCATTGTGCGGGGAGCGGCCGGTGTCGGCAATCCCCACTCGCCGTGTCGGGAGCGGCGGGCGCAAAAAACGGCGCCCGGAGGCGCCGTTTTTCGTGATGCTGAAACGCGCTTACTTCTTCGGCGCGTCCTTGGCCGGCGCCATCGCCGGCGCCATCGCGGGTGCTGCCGCGGGTGCCATCGCGGGCGCAGCCGCCGGAGCTGCCGCAGCCGGTGCCGCCGCCGCGGGAGCCGCCGCGGGCAGGTCGAGCTTCGTCGTCTTGCCGGCCTTCACGATCGCGACCGGAACGACATTGCCGTCGCGCATCTGGAAGATCGTCATTTCGGCATCCTTGCGGTCGCCTTTCGCGTCGAACTCGACATGACCCGTCGCGCCGTCGAACGACGAGCCCGCCAGGGCCGGCAGGTACTTCGCCGGATCCGTCGAGTCCGCCTTCTGCATGGCGGCGATTTCGAGGTTCGCAGCGTCGTAGAAGAACGGCGCGTATTGCTTCACGTCGCCGTACTTCGCCTTGAACGCGTCCTGGAACGCCTTCGACGCCATCTGGGTCGGAATGCCTGCCTGCGAGCAGTACATGCCTTCGGATGCAGCACCGCCCAGCTTGGTCATTTCGCTGGTGCACGCGCCGTCGCCGAACGCGAACGTCGCCTTGACGCCGAGCTCGCGCGCCTGCTTGATCATCGGGCCGCCGGTCGCGTCCATCCCGCCGTAGAAGATCGCGTCGGGATTCTTGCCCTTCATCTTGGTCAGGATCGCCTTGAAGTCGGTGGCCTTGTCGTTGGTCTTCTCACGCGCCACGACCTGCACGCCCGCCGCCTTCAGCGTCTTCTCGACTTCGTTCGCGAGGCCTTCGCCATACGCCGTCGCATCGTCGGCGATCGCGACCTTCTTGACCTTGAGCTCGTTCGCGAGGTACGCGGCGATCGCGGGACCCTGCTGGTCGTCACGGCCGACGGTGCGGAACACGACCTTGAAGCCCTGCTCGGTCAGCTTCGGGTTCGTCGCCGAGCCCGAAATCATCGGGATGCCGGCCTGGTTGTACACGGCCGACGCGGGGATCGTCACGCCCGAGTTGAGGTGGCCGACCACGCCGGCAACCTTGGCATCGACGAACTTCTGCGCGATCGTCGGGCCCATCTTCGGATCGGCCTGGTCGTCCTCGCTCATCATCTCGAACTTGATCGTCTTGCCGCCGATCTTGAGCTTCTTCGCGTTGGCTTCGTCGATCGCGAGATGGGCGCCGTTCTCGTCATCCTTGCCGAGATGCGCGATGCCGCCCGTCAGGGGGCCGGCGACGCCGATCTTGACAACCTGCACATCCTCGGCCGGCGCCTTGGGCGCCTCGGCCTTCTTGGGCTCTTCCTTGCCGCAGCCGTAAAGGGCGAACACCGCTGCGGAAACGATGGTGAGCCCGAGCTTTTGCTTGCTGTTCATTGAAATTTCCTCCCGGGAAATGGATTGGCCAAAAGAGCAACAGACAATTATTGGCCAGCGGCAAACCCCTGTCAATCAATCCCTTGGCGAATCCCGCCGATATGCAGCCCAGACCGGTCCGGGTGCCGCCCGTCGCCGCAGGAAGCGATCCGTCGCACCGGCCTTTGCGCTGCGCGACCGCGCCGCCTACACTACGCCACTTTTTTGAATCTGCGCCACCGGTGATGCGCATCCAATGGGGACGAGCATTCCGGCGGGCTGGCCCGGACAACCCGGGGCCGGCCCGGACGCATGGGGGCGCCGCAACCACGGCCGCTGCCGCAAGGGGAAAAGCATGGCAATTCGATTGACGCGGCGGGGCATCATCGTCGCCCTGGTGGTACTTGGCATCGCCGGCGCCGTGGGCGCCACCATGGCGATGAAGAATGCGAAGAAGGGCGCGAACGCGCCAGCGCCCGACGCGGCCTCGGCGGCGGTCACGCTCGAGTTCACCAATGCCGACGTCGCGCACGTCGAGGCGGTGCCGCTGGCGCGCTGGCTGCCGGTGTCGGGCACGCTGCAGCCGCTCAACCAGGCGATGGTGAAGGCCAAGGTCTCGGGCGACGTGCGGCAGATCACGGTGCGCGAGGGCGAGACGGTGCAGGCGGGCCAGGTGCTCGCGCGGATCGACACGGCCGACCTCGAAGCGAAGCTCGCCGCGAGCATCGGCGCCATGGAATCGGCGAAGGCTCAGCTCGCGCTCGCGACCAAGACCCGGGCGACCAATCAGGCGCTCCTGAAGCAGAACTTCATCTCGCAGAACGCATTCGACAATTCGGAATCGAGCTACAGCGTGTCGCAGGGCACAGTGAAGTCGGCCGAGGCGCAGGTGCAGCTTGCACGCAACGCGCTGCGCGACGCGGTCGCCATTTCGCCGCTGAACGGCATCGTCGCGAAGCGCCACGTCCAGCCGGGCGAGAAGGTCGCGTTCGATTCGCCGCTCGTCACCATCGTCGACCTCAAGTCGCTGGAACTTCAGGCGATGGTGCCCGCGGCGGACGTCCCCGAGCTCACCATCGGAATGAAGGTCGAGCTCACGATCGACGGCTTCGGCGAAGAGCGCTTTGCGGGAAAGATCCAGCGTATCAACCCTTCGACCGAGCCGGGGACCCGCGCGTTTCTGGTGTATGTCGGCATTCCGAATCAGCGGGAGGTCCTGCGCGGCGGCATGTTCGCGACCGGCCGCGTCGCGATCGCGGCGCATGCGCCCACGCCTACGCTGCCGGCCTCGGCGATCAGAAACGACGCCGGGCAGACCTACGTTTGGGCGATCGACGCGGGCAAGCTTGTTCGCAAGAACGTCGTGCTCGGACGGCGCGACGACGACGCGGGCCGGGTCGAGCTCAAGTCGGCGCTTCCGCCGGACCTGCCGATCCTCGGCAGCAAGTTCGACAATCTCAAGGAAGGCGCGCCGGCGCTCGTCAAGGCCGAGTCGGAAACGCCGGCGAAGCCGGCCTGATGTGCCGACGCCGCGTCGTCCGTCCACGCACTGCCTGAGCCAGGGAACACCGCCATGTGGATAACCCGCATTTCGATCCGCAACCCGGTCTTCGCCACCATGTTCATGGTCGGCATCGCGGTGCTCGGCATCTTCGCCTACAACCGCCTGCGCACGGAGCAGATGCCCGACGTGAGCCTGCCTTACGTGTTCGTGCGCACCGTCTACCCCGGCGCCTCACCGGAGGTCGTCGAGACCGACGTCACCAAGCCGATCGAGTACGCGATCAACACCGTCTCGGGCGTCTCGCTGATCCGCTCGAACTCGGTCGACGGCCGCAGCGACGTGTTCGTCGAGTTCCGCATGTCGACCGACATGAACCGCGCGATGCAGGACGTCCGCGACAAGCTCGCCGTGATCCGGCCGGGATTTCCCCGCGACGTCAAGGATCCGTTCGTGCTGCGGATCGACCAGGAGAACCAGCAGCCCGTGGTGTCGCTCGCGGTGATGTCGCCGACGTCCAGCCTGCGCGACCTCACATCACTCACCGACCAGACGATCGTGAAGGCGCTGGAGAACGTTCCCGGCGTGGCCAGCATCGACGTGAACGGCCGCGTGACGCGCCAGATCCTCGTGCAGATCAAGCCGCAGGCGCTTAACGCGCTCGGCATCAGCATCGACCAGGTCACGAGCGCGATCCAGGCGGCGAACCAGGACGTGCCGGCGGGCCGCATCACGCGCGGCGTCAGCGACGCCATCGTCCGGGTCGAGGGCAAGATCAAGGACCCGATGCAGTTCGCGCGGATCATCGTCGCGCAGCAGGGCGGGGCGTCGATCTACCTGTCACAGGTGGCCGACATCGTCGACGGCGAGAAGGACCAGGATTCGATCTCGCGAATCAACGGCCGCCCGGCGATCACGCTCGACCTGAAGAAGGCCCAGGACGGCAACATCGTCGACACGGGTCGCGGCATCACGGAAGCCGTTGCTGCGCTGAAGCCGCGCCTGCCCGCCGACGTCGAGCTCCGCGTCGTCCAGTCGGGTGCCGACGAAGTCGAGGCGAGCGTCAACCGCGTGAAGCAGACGATCATCGAGGGCGCGCTCCTGACCGTGCTGATCGTGTTCCTGTTCCTGCACAGCTGGCGCAGCACCATCATCACGGGCCTCACGTTGCCGATTTCGGTGATCGCGACGTTCATCGCCATTTACGCCTTCGGGTTCTCGCTCAACTTCCTGACGCTGATGGCGCTGTCGCTTTGCATCGGCCTCCTCATCGACGACGCGATCGTCGTGCGCGAGAACATCGTGCGCCACCTCGGCATGGGCAAGGGCCACGTGGAGGCGGCGCAGGAGGCAACCGACGAGATCGGCCTCGCGGTGATGGCGACGACGTTCGCGATCGTCGCCGTGTTCGTTCCCATCGCGTTCATGAGCGGCATCATCGGCCGCTTCTTCTTCCAGTTCGGCGTCACCGTCGCCGTCGCCGTGCTGGTGTCGCTGTTCGTCAGCTTCACGCTCGACCCGATGCTCTCGTCCGTGTGGCGCGACCCGCCCGGCTCGCGCTTCAGGAAGGCGCCCTGGCTCGGCCGCTTCATGGACCGCTTCGAGCGCGGCGTCGAATGGCTGCACGCCGTCTACGGGCGCACCCTTGAATGGGCGCTCAGGACCGAGAAGCGGCGCGTCTACGTCCCGACCATCGGCCTTTGGGGCGCGATTCGCCACATCGACTTCCGCTACCTCAAGCCACGCTGGGCGACGATCTCGAACCGCGGCATCGTGCTCTGGATCGCGTTCCTCGCGTTCGCGCTGAGCCTGCCGATCGCAGGCCTCGTCGGCACCGAGTTCGTGCCGGAGGCGGATCAGGGCTTCCTGTCGCTGCGCCTCAACACGCCGGTGGGCACGAGCCTAGAGCAAACCGACATCAGGGTCCAGCAGGTCGAGGCGATGCTGAAGTCGTTCCCCGAAATCGCGTTGACGATGACGACGATCGGTACCGAAGACGGCCGCAATTACGCGCGCGTCAACCTGAAGCTCGTCGACCGCGACCAGCGTGCAAAGTCGCAGAAGGAGATCGAGCGCTCGATCCGTGCCGCGCTGAAGCCGATTCCCGGCATCGAGCCCGCATTCGGCTTCGATCGCCCGGTCTGGGTCAACCTTCTCGGCCCCGATCCCGAAACGATGACGAAGCTGATCGGCGAGTTCGCCGACAAGGTCGCGAAGATCCCCGGCATCGCGGATCTCGAGATCTCCGAGAAGGCCAAGAATCCGGCGCTGTCTATCCGTCTCAACAACGACGTCGCGGCCGACCTCGGCATCACCGTGCAGCAGGTCGGCGCGACGACGCGGCCCCTGCTCGCCGGCGACACCGTCAGCTACTGGCTGGCGCCGGACGGCAACAATTACGAGGTCAACGTGCAGCTGGCGAAGGACAGCCGCCAGCTTTCGTCGGACATCGGCAACCTGTTCCTCACGACGAACAAGAAGGGTCCCGACGGCGAGGCGCGGATGGTGCCCTTGCGGCAGGTCGCCGAGATCGTCCCGTCGACGAGCCCGCAGATCATCAAGCGGCAGGAGCTGCAGCGGCGGGTCGCGCTGTACGCGAACGCCGAGGGCCGGCCGTCGGGCGACGTCAACTCCGATGTGGCCAAGGCAATGAAGGAATTCAAGCTGCCGCCCGGATACCGCTTCGACGTCGGCGGACAGGCGAAGGACCAGGCCGAATCGTTCCAGGCCGCGCTGGCCGCGCTCGGGCTCGCGGTGATATTCATCTACCTGATCCTCGCGTCGCAGTTCGCAAGCTTCACGCAGCCGGTCGCGATCATGATGTCGCTGCCGCTGTCCCTGATCGGCGTGTTCCTCGCGCTGCTGCTGACCGGCACGACGCTGAATCTGTTCTCGATGATCGGCTTCATCATGCTGATGGGTCTCGTCACCAAGAACGGCATCCTGCTGGTCGACTTCGCGAACCGTGCGAGGCGCGGCGGCGCGAGCCTGCACGACTCGCTGCTGAAGGCGGGGCAGGTCCGGCTGCGGCCGATCATGATGACCACCGCCGCGATGATCGCGGGCATGACGCCGCTGGCGCTCGGGCTCGGCGAGGGCGGCGAGACGCAGGCGCCGATGGGACGCGCCATCATCGGCGGCGTCATCACGTCGACGCTGCTCACGCTGGTCGTCATCCCGGTCCTCTATACGTATCTCGATCGGTTCGCCGAATGGCGCAAGGCGCGGCACGCGGCGCGCGAGGCGGCACACGCCGCCGAAGCGACGCACGCCGGTACGGCGCACGGGCTTCCCGGCGAGGCCGATTGAGCACCGCGTTGCGAGGCGTGGCCGATATCGATCGTGAGATAATGTTGCGCGAGTCAACGACACCGGGCGCGCTGATCGGGGAATCGGCCGCGGGCCGGGCGTCCGGCCGGGCAAACAGCATGGACATCGAGCAGGCGCGCTTCAACATGGTCGAGCAGCAGATCCGCACGTGGGAAGTGCTCGATCAGGACGTGCTCGACCTCCTCTTCTCGGTCCGCCGCGAGGATTTCGTGCCGGCGAGCTACGCCGCGCTCGCGTTCGCCGACCTCGAGATTCCGCTGGGTGACGGCGAGAGGATGTGGACGCCGAAGCTCGAGGCACGCGTGCTGCAGGAGCTCGAGCTGAAGCACGGCGAGCGCGTCCTCG